>Ga0209088_10002653_pt1 | contig 10850 bp, 7 predicted proteins | sample S_140625_EF_Meta_FD_187324 | JGI IMG/M metagenome (GOLD analysis project Ga0209088, IMG submission 187324) | Freshwater microbial communities from Lake Simoncouche, Canada to study carbon cycling - S_140625_EF_MetaG (SPAdes) (version 2) | ecosystem: Environmental > Aquatic > Freshwater > Lake ...
TCCAGATGGTATTCCGCACATCCCTCATGATTGCCTCCTGCTGTTGATTTCCTGAGGAGAAGAAGGTGACGTCGGCTCGGTTCGCAATGGCAAGGGACACGGACCGATCGGTGCTCCCGTTGTCTACAATGACGATGGAACACGTGGGAAACTGGGAGCGGTAATGGGCGATTGTGTGGGCGATCAGTGCCTCCTCATTGAAACAGAGCAGAAAAATGGTGATCTTCATGTTGAGTCCTTCTAAAGAAAATGGGTGGGGCTTTATGTGTTATCGCGGTATTCATCATTGATAAAAAATAAAGACCATGCGAGTCTCTTACGCCTTAGAGCGCCATTGCTCTTTACACACAGTGCATATGTACAAATATTTTAAATTGATTGCATCGTGTTTGATATATATGACATCGCGCTCCTTTGCTCCCGTATTGCTCTCACACCCATCATTGGGGCATTTAATACTCGTGACATGTGGAAGGGTGGGGTCGAACTCGGTATACTGGTTGACAAGGATCTTATAGCCTTCAGACGTCTTCTCCTTAAGATCAATCTCTAGAATGAGTCCTCCCTTCTTGTCCTCCTCCTGATATCCACAGTTCTTACAGAGTCTCATCAGTTTATCGTCCTGTTGATTCAAATAGAGATAGAATCTGCATGTGGGACAGAAATCGGTTGGCTTCATGGTTCTACTATCTATCTAACAGAATGAATCCCGCTTCAATTTTATACAGCGCTCGTCGGAACCTCTGATCCTCAGAGACCTCTCGCGGCGATAGAGTCCGACACGAGGGAGCGGTTCAGGGCCCCCGTAAAAATTGATAGACCCAAAAAGGGATGTCGAATGGTGTAACCATGCTTCACACAGACCGCTTTCTCGAAAGCGGCCTCGGCCTGTTTCTCGACTCCCACCGCGTCACGGAGAAGGGAGACCCTTGCTCCTTCACTGGAATGGGCACCATGCGAGGAAAGTTCATGGTCAAGGATGACGACTACCCCCACTTCCTTGACCTTCTCCACGAATACCTGTTCACGCAGCAGCGCCGTCCCCTCAATCTGGTGGAACAGCGTCGTTGTGATCTTCAGACGCCGATTCTGATTGATCTGGACTTCAAATACCCGATTGAGCGGGCCATTCAACGCCAATTTGAAATCTCGCATGTTCATGCGTTCCTCCACGAATACGTCAACAATCTGACCCACTTTTACGATCTATCGGACCATCGCCCCCTTCGCTTCTTTATCACGATGCGTCCTGCACCCTATGAGGACAAGAAGATGAGCGCCCTTCAACGTGCCATCAAGGACGGTGTTCACATCCAGTGCCCCGATCTGGTGCTGACCTCGGAACACCAGCAGGTGCTCCGTCATCGGAGCCTGGAACGGAAACAACTCGCAGCAGCCTTCCAGAACACGGGCTACATCAACGCTGAAAAGGATATCTTTGACGAGGCAATCGTTAAGAAGAATGGATGGTTCTTCTATGGAGAGTCCAAGCCCGACATCCCTGCGTATTCGGTCGTGTCCGTCTACGTCTATGATCCTCGCACGGGCACGTTTGAGGAAGAGGATGCCTCTCAGTATTCCACGCGCGCCCTGGTAGAACTACTGTCCATTCGCTACCAGGTGCGCATCGCTCCCCTTACGATGGAGGAGAAAACGCAAGACGAATGGAAAGAGCGCCTGGACTATTGCTGCGGACGCAAAGTTGTGGTGGCGGAAGAGCCTGAGTCCGATCATGCGATGGTCTCGGCGCCTTCGGCACCCTCTCGCGGCACCGAACAATATGTCCAGGATCGAGTGGAGTTGGCGCGTCAGTTGGCACGAGAGTGTCTGTCTGGAGAGCGCGTGAGCACCTATCAGGGCTGGATGGAGGTCGGGTGGTGCCTTCACAACATCGACGAGTCTGACGAGATGTTCCAGGTATGGATGGACGTCAGTGCAAAGTCTCCCAAGGCGGGCGAGAACAATGTGTCGTCACTTCTCCGCGAGTGGAAACGCGGGTGGTCTCGCTCCAGTTCCGAGCGGTGCTTTACGATTCGCTCCCTTCACATGTGGGCGAAAACGGACAGTCCCAAGCGCTATCGTCAGATCATGAACACGAGTTTCGTCAACTTTGTGGAGAGTGAAGTGGATGCGACTCACACGCACATCGCCCGTCTGATGAAACGGATGTATGAACACTCTTACTGTGCGTCGGTGGATTCGCGCAAAGTGGAATGGTATGAATTTACGGGATGCTACTGGAAGAAGTTGCCGCAGGGCATTGAACTCCGCAACAAGATGACGTCCGATGTGGCGGATGTGATCATTGAGGCTCGTCGCACCATTCGTGATCGTCTCATTCAGGCCAACATGGATCATGCGTTTGTGGAGAGTCGTATGAAGAAAATGATCAAGATTGAGCAATCCCTCTATCAATCGGGCTTCAAGGATGCCGTCATGAAAGATTGCGTGGGCATCTTCTACGAAGAGGACTTTGCGCTCAAACTCAATGCGAATCCGTATCTCGTCGGGTTCACCAATGGCGTCCTGGATTTACATGCGGTGCGCAAGAAGGGCTCGGGTGCCGCAGGTGGATCTAGTTCAAGTGCAGCAGGATCAAGCGCAAGCGCAGCAGGCTCAAGCGCAGCAGGCTCAAGCGCAGCAGGCTCAAGCGCAGCAGCAGGAGAAGGTACCAATGAATTCTACGTTCAATTCCGAAAGGCGGAACCGTCCGACTTTGTGACCTTCCTGGCGGGCCGTTATGCGACAAAGAACTGTGATCCGATTGAATATGTTGAATACGACCCACGCGATCCAGAGCAGGCACAGATTCATCGGGAGATTGATGACTTCATGGCAAAGGTGTTTCCGAGACCTGAACTGCGACAATACATGTGGCGAAAACTGGCCTCTTGCTTGGAGGGGTCTAACAAGGAACAGACCTATGATACCTGGATTGGTGTGGGCGGCAATGCAAAGTCCAAGTTGGTGGATCTCATGTCGATGGTGCTCGGCGACTATGCCTCCTCCCTTCAATCCACCGCGATGACCCGCAAACGCCCTGATTCAGGGGCGGCCAATCCCGACATCATGGCGATCCGCAACAAGCGCTTCATTTACATGGCGGAACCCGACGATCGTGAACCGCTCAACACGTCGCGCATGAAACAATTCACGGGCGAGGACGATGTGGAGGCACGTGGTCTCTTTGAGGACCAGACGAAATTCAAGATCACGGGCAAGATCTTTATGTTGTGTAACGCATTTCCTGCGATTCATACGATGGATCGTGGAACCTGGCGACGTGTCCGCGCAACTCCCTTTGAGTCCAAGTTTGTGGATCCTGAGACAGAGGAGGTCAAGCCATCCGAGAACATCTACGCGCGTGACAATGAGTTGGACGCAAAACTGCAGCGGTGGCGAACGCTGTTTATGTCGCGACTGGTTCACATCTACCGCACGGAGTATTTGTATCACGGGCTCGGAAAGGTCCCCGCCATTGTGACACAGGAGTCCAACAAATACCAGGAGTCGTTTGATTCCCTGGCGAAGTTCATTCACGCCCGTATTCGTGACGTCAAGATGGGAGGTCACACGGCGATCATGGCCGATTTGTGGCTGTCCTACCGATCGTGGTTTGGAGAAAATGCGGGGGCGGGTCGGAAACTGACCCAGACCGAACTCTACAAGCGATTGTCGGATAAATATGGTGAGCCATCCGATAAGCGCACGTTCAAACAAATGATCGTCTTTCAAAGCGATGCGGAGGTGGACGCGTATGAGAAGGAACTCTTTGATGCCAAAGGCGCCAAAGGCTCTAAGGAAGGAAAAGAGGGGCGGATGGAGATCACAGGACTTGTATCCAGCAATGCATAGAGCAACGCATTCGGCAACGCATTCAGCAACGCATTCAGCAACGCATTCAGCAACGCATTCAGCAACGCATTCAGCAACGCAAAGAGATGATGAAAAGGGGACAGACATGTCTCTTTTTTATCATATAGGATCGATTAACAAACATAATAGAGCACCATAAAAGAAAAGATGGAGAAGAAGAACCCACCAATGACAGCCTCTACGATTCCCTTCACGATGACAGCGGACTGAATGACATACCAATACATCGCCATGATAAGCATAAACAAATAGGAAAGGAGCAAGATGGCAACCGTATGGTCCTCGATCATACGGAGAGTTGTTTTTGGTTCATTCACGGGGTTGGCATCTGCAAAGTCGCGATTGCTTGCATGAACCATGCGCTCTTTTTCAAGAATATCATCATAGATCTCTTTCTTCTTTGATTCTAACTCATCCAGTTGCCCTTGAACATAAGAGGAGATCTTCGTTCCTCCTGACTGGTGGACGATGTTATCTCCTAGCGTAAGGGCATTCGTAATTTGTGATCGGAGCGTCGTAATGTCCTCCCGAACCACATCATCTGCCGTTGCCATTCCTACTACGGTCTCCTCTTTTCTTGTCACCTATTACTGCGTTTATTGTGGCGTTTGTTGGGTCTGCTCCGCGGGTGGCATCTTAGGACACAGTGCAATCTGAAGAGCGCTCGCATTCTTCGGGCGATTCTCACGATTCCAATAGCGTTGATCACGAATGTTATTCGTATATTGAGACCGATTGATAATAATAAAGATAAACACAATCACGACAGGCACCGCATAGATCGCCGCGGTATAGCCCGTGCTAACCCCCATTCGCCATAGGACAGTGAGAAGCAGAAGCGTAGACAGCGCAATAAAGAGAGAGGATAACACAAAGAGCGTGTCCTTTTTATTCTGAACCGTCCATTCATTCATTTCATAGATCCGTTTGGTCGTATCCGCATCGGTCATAGGGTCGGACATGTCTAGAAGATCAGCAGAAATTCTATCACTCTGCTGCCTTATACACATAGACCAGTAGACCCAGTGCAACCACATTCAAAAACGTATAGAGATGAAGGAGTTGATCGGAACGACGCGTCTTCTCTTCCGAGTAGCGGACCATCTGTTTGTAAAGAGCGGCGGGAGCCTGGTTAGAACGAATGACCTTCTGCTGGGCCTCTAGTTTTCCCTGTTGAGTCTGGAGATCGTTAGCGAAGGTCGCCATGGCGGGCTCCACGGGCTTGGCGGCGTCCTGAAGCGCCTTTGTGATTCCTTGAACCGTTTGAATAAAATCCATAAGTTGCTGATGAAGATGCTGGGCGTATTTTAAATAAAAGGCGGATCGTGGGGGAGGAGTCTTTAGGGCATCGGGGGCGCTCTCTTTACGAAGATTGTCCACTATCTTTTCAATGGCATAGGTGTATCTCGCATGATAGAAACAATATTCGGAGATCATGTCCTCTACAGAGATCGGAGCGGTTGCACCCTTGGAATCCTTGGAGCCCTTGGCAGGCTGGGAAAAAGAGGTAATGGTGGAAGAGAGGGCAGAGGGGTTCAATAGGCCATACACGGTGCGGTCCGTTGTGCTATAGGGAACACTCGGAAGAATGGTATGACCCGATTCATGATAATACGTTTGAGTCAAATCAGAATCCGTAAGATTGGTAACAGATGGACAAGACATTCTACTAGTCTTTACAAAATCCCTCCTAATGTAAGCGCTATCATGACTACGGCCACTACGAGTAAGAAGATTCCCACGTAGGTGGGGAGCGGATCATATTGTGCAAATGACTGAACCCACATGGATCCCACCGCCTCTTCGGTCATAAGGGTCGGATGGGCCATTTTAAAGACATAGATACTGATTCCAATGAATAATACGGAGAGCACCAGTAAATAGGGGATTCGTTCGCGACGAACAGGGCGATCCAAGAGAAAGAGTTGATGAGAGGTCGTGCGACGGTCGCTAGACCGGAGCAGGGTATCCCGTGCAAGGGCAGTGTCTACCTCCTCTTTTTTTGACTGTTGAATCTTTTCCAGTTGGAGGACTTTCTGCTGGAGAGATCCATGATCCTCTAGAGATTGCGTCACATCATATTGTGAGGCTTGATTGGATACTGCCGTCATAATATCGCTGTAGAGCACTTTATATTTCTGGCGCTGATCGCTAAAAGATCCTGTATCTTGTGCAAGTGTATCAAATCGGCTTTCAAAGGCAATCCTTTGTTCTTTCCACTCTGTCATACTCCTACCTTCTCTCTAGGATTCCCTGAAAATCTCAGTGGGGGTGTACATCTCCGTGGAAATGTGTTCTGTCATGGACATGCGTTCTGTCATAAAAAATAGAGGGTCTGATCAATTGATATTTATCAGATCTTCTCTGTGGGGACATGTAACCAACACCCTCTCCTATGGAAGGGGGTATGGGGGCAGAATGCCTCCATCCTAAGGGGCACACACGCGGTAAATAATGGACTCTCCCGAAGAGGAACTCGGACGAGTGATTTTCACAATGTCTCCAGGAATGGCTCCAATGCAGCGAGCGATCGGATCGATATGAAACTTGATCTCGGGAAACTTGGACTTGGAAGTAATCAACAGAGACGCCATCAGTTCCTTGTGCTGATCCTCAGGAACAATCTCGTGTTTAGGGACCAGCACATGATTCAGCGGATTCATCACGAGCATGTACATGCTGAAGAAGGAGACTCGCAGTTTGCGACGTAGTTTCTCCCCCGATGCAGAAGGCTCTTCCTTCATCTTCATATACTGCTTCAGCGCAATCACATGGTTCGCATCTGTCACGGATGCCGTCATCATCACAATCACATCTGTTTTTTCGCTATCTTCGTCGGAAATGTCGTCAAAATAACTCGGTTTCGGGCGGTTTGTCGTGGAGTATCGCACTTCACAGATCTGTGTCGGATCGTCTCGCTTGGAAGTGCGAAAGTTTAACCCTGGAAGACTCGTGGAAGCGGCGGTTGCCTCGGCCGGAGAGAAGCGACGGTAGGCATCCACTTGATATCCGCGTGCATCCAATAGATCCAATAGCGTCAGCCGGCTGCGATAGAGATTGTCAATGAATACGAAATTGTCCGCCATGTCTTTACTATTATCTCTGAATGGTATCTCGTCAATTTTATTCTAGTTTCGTGACGCTGATCATACCTCCTGCCATAGGGGCTGGCATGCGGGGCATCGGCTCAAACGGTTCTCCAAAGGATTCGGTCCGTCTACGACGACTCGTTGACGGATTCATAACAAGCCCCTGTTGAGCCATCGTGTGCGGAGTAGTATCCACCGCCAATACGGCGCCTCCTGGCATAATGGCACTCGGTAGAATGAATCCACCCATCTGTGAGGCCTGCACTTGTGACTGCATTTGTGACTGCACCTGCACTTGAGTCTCAATTGGCACTTGACTCTCGATCGGCACTTGAGTCTCGATCGGCACCTGAGTTCCCATGGGCGCCATCTGTCCCATGGGCGCCATCTGTCCCATGGGCGCCATCTGTCCCATGGGCGCCATAGATTGTGAAACCATCTGTGGAACCATCGGAACCATCGGAACCATCTGTCCTGTGGAGGCCATTGACTGTGGAGACATCATCATCATCGGTTGTCCCATCGGTTGTCCCATATCAAGTTGAATGGGAATATCATCCACCACTTCATCATTTTCTACTTCTTGGGCTGATGCACCCATGGATCGCAATTGCTCCAGTGGGATCGTGGCCTTTGGAGCCGCCTCTCGGTACACAGGGACCATCGTCTCACGCAAGATCAGCCGTGGCAACTCCTCCACAGCCTCCGTGGCTTTCTCAGATAGTTCCAAGGGGCGCAACCGCTGGACACCGCTCGTCGTAATGTATCGCATACTGAGATTCAAATACGACTCCTGTTCTTGTGTCAAGAGTTTGGTAGAATAGGGCATCTGAACATGGACGATCTTGGACTTCGGTCGTCCCAATGGAGGAAGAAGTTCCAAATTGTGAACCGTATCACCCATGTATTTGACGGGTCCATCGCACATCGGGCACATAGACAAATTCAGTTTCTTGTTATCAATCGGAAGCATACCACACGCGACACACAACGGAATGGTCGCGCCATCCGATCGTTCCATAAAGGACTCCTTGACAAAGGCCATTCCCGCATGAGCAATGATCGCATCGCGATCCATCTCACCGATCTTCAATCCACCCTGTGCACCACGACCACCTGTCGGCTGATGCGTCAACATCTCTCTCCGTCCCTGACCACGTGCCTGCCACTTGTCCTCTACCATGTGCTTCAGTCGCATCCCATACACGGGCCCAATGAAGATTGCCATGGGGATCTGCTCTCCCGTTGCACCATTATACATGACCTCATTGCCATACTTCTCATATCCCATTTTTTCCAAGACGCCTCCAATTGCCTCTTGGGGTGAACCATCATTCATAAAAGAGGTCCCATCGCCAATGGCGCCTGATAGAGCCGCCGTTTTTCCAAGTAGTTGTTCCAAGTTTTGTGCGATGGTCATACGAGAAGGAATCGCATGAGGATTCATGATCATATCAGGGACAATGCCCGATTCGGTGCGAGGCATATCATGGGCCCTCAGGCGCGCACCAATGGTTCCTTTCTGGCCATGGCGATTTGAGTTTCCTGTCCAATAGGACGTCGTCTCTCCTTTGCGACGCACAAGAAAAATGTGCTCAGGAACAGTCAGGCAATACACCTTATCCCCTTTCTGATTGGTAGGATGATGGATGACATTCGTAATACGAAGCAATTGTCCATTCTCACCAATAAGATCATACTCTAACGAATCTACATAGAAATCTTTACACGCGTAATGTTTGTATAATAGAGATGCCTTCATTTTTTGTGGAATTCCCTCTTTTTCCTGAACATACACATTATGATCCCCAGTGACATAATGAGTTGCCGTCGCTGTTTCAATGAAATACATGTCACCTGTGTGATCAAATGTGACCGTATTGGTGGGATGAACCCACTCTATGCTATGACCATGGCTCAGACCATGTCGTTGGGCCACTTTATCCTCCAACGTCACAGATGCAATAGACTTCCACCCCGTAGTGGTTAATACATCATGATCATCTGTCATACAAAATTTATCCCCCAATTCAGGGATGCGATCCTGGACCACGCGAATCTTCACGAGGCGCAGACCCTTATTGTTCACCATGATCGCCACGCGCTCTACGCGTCCCTTTGTCCACACCTGGGGTGTGACGGAAGCATCCTTCATCCCTCCCTCACTCATCAAATAGGCTCCCACGATCGCCGTCGTTTCATCCACATACGCACCCTCCTTAATGATACCGTTCTCATCCAACTTAGAATAATCTAGACCAGGACGAAGTTCTCGCCACTCCGCAATCTTCGCAGGATGACCAAACCGCACCTGTGTATGCGCCTTCTCATCATCCTCTTCAAACGCCTCATAGGAGCGAAAGGCCATCGAACGAAACATGCCTCGCTGAATGGCGTCATCATTGATCACAATACCGTCTTCCTGATTGTATCCTGACCAGCATGCAATCGCCAAAATACAATTCATTCCATAGGCCATCTTTCCCTCTCCCACATACTGCTGGTAGAGCGTTCTCGTCAACGGCATCTCTCCATAGCACAAGACGTGGGCCGTGTTGTCAAACCGATTGCGCCAATTGGTCGCATAAATGGACAGACCCTGTTTGGACTGTGAACACGACAACTGATTGCGTGGAGACTGATTGTGAGGCGCAAACGGGATCAGAGAGGTCATCATGCTCATGATCGTAGAGGGATGGACCTCCATGTGCGTCGTTTCCAGTGTAATGTGCTCGGAATAATTCACAATAAATGACTCGTTCTGCTCATAGGGATCCATGTATTCAATCACACCCGTGTGGGGAGACAACATGGCGGGATAGTCTTCCAGTTTGGCCCCACGGCCATGGAGAGGATCCAAAAAGTCAGTGGACTCCAGGGGCGCCGCCTCGCGTAGTTTCAGCCGCCCCATCACGAGATCACGCCATGTCCGAAACTCCTTGATTTTTTGATCAGGAACCACGGGGAGTGCGCCTTTGGATTCCAGCCAGACGAGGGGGCGAAGAGGGCGTCCCGCATCCATATACAGATAAATGGTTCGGTCACGAATGGAAAACGAAATGCTCGTAGAATACGGGAGGCATCCCGATCGCTTCAGGTGTTTCAGGACGGACACGAGCAAGAACGGGGTTGCCGTGTAGCCAAACGTGCCTCCATTCACATAGACGGGAACAAAGACGACACGATGCTCCAACGTGACCTCTTCTGGACGATGGACACGCCCTGTGGTCTGGAGCCACTGTAGAAACTCCTTGGTCTGCGAGGCCGTCGAGATTGCCGTCATGATGCTGAGGTTTTTCGCAATGCCGATGGAGGCACCTGTGGGCGTTTCTGACGTGCAGAAATAGCCATATTGGGACGTATGAAGTTTACGCGGTCCCGTCAGTTTCATGCTCGTGTCAAAATTCAAAATCACACGGCGACAATGGGACATAAAATCCATATAGGAGAGGCGCGACAGCGCCTGGAGCACACCCGACTTCTCCTCTCCGAGCCCCGTGCCCCACTTTCCTTTAAATCCCTTCATGATCATACCGTCCAGGAGGCCTGACAGGAAAATCTTGGAATCGTTCCCTGCCTGAAAGATGTTCTTGAACTGTTCATCCCTGTAGAGGGCACCCTTGTTGTAGTTGTATTCCTTTCCGATGGCGAGCACAAAGGCTTTCACCCAGACTTTATAGGAATGGCTAAAGAGTTCTTGGAGAAGGAACCCGCTCGTCAGGCATCGCTGATTGCGCGTGTCGTCGCGATCGGTTTTCTGATCATATCCCTCACTCACGCGTAGAATCTTTCTCACACAGTCTCCCAGGAAGAGCGCTTGGGTGCTGGGGTCGTTGGGCATGTGAAGAAAGAGTTGATTTCGGATGATGTCCAATACGTGCTCCA
>Ga0209088_10002654_pt1 | contig 10850 bp, 7 predicted proteins | sample S_140625_EF_Meta_FD_187324 | JGI IMG/M metagenome (GOLD analysis project Ga0209088, IMG submission 187324) | Freshwater microbial communities from Lake Simoncouche, Canada to study carbon cycling - S_140625_EF_MetaG (SPAdes) (version 2) | ecosystem: Environmental > Aquatic > Freshwater > Lake ...
ATATATTTATATACCTCTATAAATTGTTTTGAATTTTGTTGACGAATCATTACATTGATTTCATTCAACAATTTATTGTGAATAGTGTTTTGAATGGAATGTGTATATTTCATGATTTCGACACTTGAATATTTAGTTTTTTTAGGAATTGTTATCGTAGTATTATCATTTGTGGCGTATAATAATTCAATAAATTTAGTGTTATTCTCTTTAATGACTTTTAATATTGGTTCTTCACGAAAAATACCAAAAGGTATTTTCAATAATGCATCCAAATATTGTTTTGCTTTGTTAGATGAATCATCTGTTTTGCCTTTGATTTCTTTTAACTTGACCATGGCCTTTTCTTTGATATATTCAGGAACTTTCATCAAATAAATTTGTTGCTCAAACGATACGCGGTTCATATCGTATTTGTTAATCATATCTTGTGTGTATTTAATAGTGAATTTCATAATGTCTTTGAAATACATTTTGATTTTCCAGGGTAAACTATCATATATAATAAGCTGTTCGGGAGAATCACATACCGATTGTTTATTGCTAGTAATTAAATCATACAATAAATAACTTATATATTGGATTTCATCATCCTTATTGTATAAAAACAGATTAATTAACATGCTACGTTGTGAATATATATCCAAATCTAAAAACAATTTAATAGTGATATTGATTTTGTTTTGTTTGATAACGTGTATTTCAGACAAGATGCTATTATATTTTTTATAAACGTCTTCGTTGCTATATAAAAGAATATCTTTGAGAGTTAGACAATCAATGAGACGCACTAATAAATCCTCCATAACTGTATATTTTTTAGAAATACATTCGAATATATCTTTTTTTCGGTAATCAATGTATTTATTTGAAAAGCAATCTAATACAATATCATCAATAATACCATTAATTACATATGTTTTTTGCGTTTTTTCATTATGTATAACTACGCGAATTCCATTTGTCTTTTGTAGAAACGACTTTGTATTTGGAATATCTACATCGAAACATTCGAAATTATGTGCATTTTCGATAATATTCATTTCGTCGTTTATTTTGTTCGAACATAATTCATTATGATACAATAACGTATTATACTGAATGTTTTTTTTCCATGTATTCAATTTGTAACCAGTTGGATGTATATATTTATAAATAATATCGATTTTGTCTTTTAATAATTCATTTGTTATTTTTGAATCTTTGTAATGAGAGCCATATGATATATTTAATAAATCAGTGAAATGATAAGTGCCAAAACTACATAATATTAAGGATAATTTTTCCATCGTATCTTGTAATTTATCTAATAACGAATCGCCATTTGCATTATCTTTCGTATTGTTGTTAATTTCAATAATGTTTTTATATAATTCAGTCAATGTAAATATACAATTATTTAGCTCACTGTTGCCAAATAATGCGTTTTTTTTGTTATATTGAATTGAAAATATGGTATTGCGAATAACCTCATTTAAATAAGTGCTTTTGGTTTTGATAAAATGATAAATTTCATTTGTGGGGTCATTATATAATATTTTTTTTTTTATAATTATTTCATTAGAAATATTCATATTTTGCATAATTCGTATATTTTATAGTTATAGATTAAATTTATTATAAAATCAATATAAACATATAATGATGTATTTATTTATCAACAGACAAAATGGGAATACCTAGCTATTTTTCGTATATTATTAAAAATCATTCTAATATTATACGTAATTTACATTATCATCAAAATATAAATAAAACATCATTTCAACATTTATATATTGATGCAAATTCAATCATATACGATGCGGTTCGAATGATAGAAAAAGAAACCGAAAATTTAAATAAAATGGATAAAACGGAAATCGAACAGATGATAATTAAACAAGTGATTGTAAATATAAAAAAATATATAGTATTTATAAAACCCACTACAACAATTTTTATAGGTTTTGACGGGGTAGCACCTTTTGCCAAAATGGAACAGCAACGAACCCGTAGATACAAATCAGATTTTATGTCTGGCATATCATTCCAAAAAAATGCGGATTCACAAATTCCTAAATCATCATGGAATACGACGGCAATTACACCTGGAACACATTTTATGAATACATTATCACAACAAATAAAATACGAATTCCAACATAATGAAAGCACCTATGGTGTAAACCAAATGATTGTCACTCCGTCAACTGACCCGGGCGAAGGAGAACACAAATTGTATGAGCATATACGTAATCATATTTCATCGAATGATACAGTTGCTGTATATGGTCTTGATTCAGATTTAATAATGTTGTCGATATTCCATTTGAAATATAGTAAAAATATATTTATTTTTAGAGAGGCGCCAGAATTTGCAAACAGTATTATAAAATTAGATAATACTTCTGTAAAATTACCATTGTTTTTGAATATAGATTTATTAGTAAAATCGATTGCTGAAGAAATGGATTGCAGATGCCCCGACCCGGGAAGAGCGAATGATTATGTATTTCTTTGTTTCTTTTTAGGGAACGATTTTTTACCACATTTTCCGGCATTAAATATACGAACGAATGGTATTCAAATATTATTAGATACATATCGAATGTGTATAGGAAATCGAAATGACCGTTTTCTAATATCACAAAATCAACGTATTCAATGGAAAAATGTTCGTATATTATTGAGTGAAATTGCAAAATACGAAAAGGATTATATCACCACCGAATATTCTTTACGGGATAAATTAGAATACAAGAAATATGAACAAACCACTGAAAAAGAAAAAGAAAATTATTTTAACAATGTGCCGATTGTATTTCGGGCAGAAGAAAAATATATTGCACCTAACGAACAAAATTGGGAAGACCGTTATTATAAAATATTATTGCACGAATCTCGAGAAAAGAACGCGATAAAAACGGTGTGTAACAATTATTTAGAAGGATTAGAATGGGTGTTTAAATATTATACGTCAGGATGTCCACATTGGAAATGGAAATATAATTATCATTATCCGCCTTTGCTAGTTGATTTAATCGAATATATACCACATTATGAAACGGATTTTATACAAAAAAATGACAGTAAACCATTTTCACCATATACTCAATTATCATATGTATTGCCAAAATCTCAATTTAGTTTATTACCAAATACCATATCAAAATATTTACTAGATAAATTTCCTCATTTGTATTCATCCCAATTGGAGTTTCAATGGGCATTTTGTAGATATTTTTGGGAATGTCACATACGTAATACGCCTATACCATTGACGATATTGGAAAACTGGGATAAAAGTTTTGCGAATATTTAGTTACATGCTTCCAAATGTTTGAATAATATTTCATAAAATTTTTCATAGGTAATTGGATGTTGTAATTTATTGTCATACGCATATGATACATTGTATTTCGTAATACCATTTCTTATACCGACGCGGAGGCAATCTTCAATATAACTATTATTAGTAAGTGATACATATAATTGTAAAGATATCTTCGATAAAGGTAATCCAAAGATTGGTAGAGTAGTTATAATATATTTGAGATCACATGGACTAATTATACCGATATTATCACTTAAACATATTTCATCTATATCATAATTTTTATTATATTCTAATATTTCCTTTACAATATAATCATTATCTATTTTACCCGTAAGAGGACAATAATCAATACATGATATATATAATTTTTTTGTATATTCATTATAATGCGATTGTTTTTGTAACAATTCCATAGATTTGTATAATAAATATTTTGTTTCATACATCGTTTTACCTGTTTGATATGCATTATATTTCGGTGAAACTGATGTGTAGAAAGAGAATTGTTTACATTCGTATTGAATTGCACTTTGCAATGATTGAATCGAATTCACGCCTACAAATAATTTTTTTGTAGAAAACCCCGGATTATTTTTTAGAATATTTGAAGCATGAGTATGTAATATATACGTATTTTGGTGTTCAATGTTCCCAATTTCAATTGAATGTGGAGATTGACTTTGTAATATATGAAATATTGGTTTTAATTTAGCTACAAAATCATTTTGCCCGGAATGTATATTATACATACTCACGTCACATACTGTAGGTAATATTTTATTGTATATTTTTGTATATGTTGTATATGTTGTATGATTTGATTGAATTATTTTTTGAAATTTGGATAAAAACATAAATATAATTAGGTGCTATATAATTATTTACAAAAATTACTGTATTGTTTTTCTAAATTACAAATTCATTATTTGTAATTTAGTATTTATCTATATCGAGTTCCATATGTTCTTTCGTTATTTTTGGAACTACAATGACTTCAATATTTTCGGGAATAACTGAACGGTCAAGTAAATGTGCAACGTCTTCCGCAATATGTAATTTGAATTTACATGCGCGATTATCAATGGTGCATTGTTTTGTCCATCTTTCTAAAGGCAAAATTTCGTTCAATGATTTTATTCTACCATTTACGCCTCTAAACCTCGGTTCTCTTTCGCCGGGTTTACCAGATGGATGTTTTATACGCCATTCGCATGATAGTGTATTGACGTGATTTTCAAATCCGGATAAAAGAGCATATATTTCCCATGATTGCTCTTTTCCATGAGTTGCTTTTGCGCCACCAACGATTTCTTCATTATGTTGTCGCAATCGACGAATAGGATTATTGGTAGAACCATTATAGGTAAGATTCGGGTATTTTGGATTCGTATTTCGTAAAATATAGCAGAACCACATAAATACGATAAACTCACGTATTTATATTATATTCATATAATAATGATTTTTGATAATACATTTTACAATTATAATTACAATATTGATTTTACGCTTTTTCTTATTTTACACCTTTATTATCATACATTCGATACATTATAGTATTATATCTATATATAGGATAAAATACAAAATTGAAAAACCTATATAATAAAATCTATTTATAATACTCGAACTACTAAATATATAATGGAAAAAATAACTGCACAGATTTTAATTGAAAACCGTGAGTATTCAAAATGGTCATTTGTAAATCCGGAAACAGGTATCGAAATTGAAAATAATATGATACCGCCGCCGACACATTTTGAACCGAGTGAATTAAAATTATTTACGAAAGATGTTGTAGATATCACTATCCAAAATCCGTCTAAAATAGATATATTAATGTCGCCTATCCGTAATCTTAAATATATTGCCGGCGTCTTAATACTTGATGGAAATAAGACCTATGGACGCACTGAAAATAAAAAACGTTTATTATACAAATGTATTCCCGATGATAAACATCTACCCGCGTTTTTAGTGCCATATGATATAAAATTGGGGTTTTTCAAATCGAATGAGAATAAATATGTAATTTTCAAATATGAAAATTGGAATGACAAACATCCACGAGGAATCATATTAGAAACATTGGGTGATGTAAGTGTGTTAAATGTATTCTATGAATATCAATTGTATTGCAAATCATTACATGCATCTTTGGCCGATTTTACGAAAAAAACGCGAGAAACCTTGAATAAAACATCTATGGACGAATATATTGAACGAATATTGAAGAATCCAAATTACCAAATAGAAGACCGTAAACACGAATATATATTTACTATTGACCCTGCAAACAGTCAAGATTTTGATGATGGATTTGGTGTAGTTGAATTGCCAGATGGACGATGTAAAGTAAGCATATATATTGCCCAAGTATATTTCTGGTTAGATACATTAGATTTATGGGATTCATTTAGTAAACGAGTTTCGACGATTTATTTGCCAGACCAACGTCGACCAATGTTGCCTACGATTTTATCGGATAATTTGTGTAGTTTACAAAAAGGAGAACCGCGATTTGCACTAGTATTAGATATAATAATTGATGAAAAAGGAAATATAGTAGAGGATGAAATAAAATATAAAAATGTCTTTATAAAAGTGAAGAAGAATTATGTATATGAAAAATTAATGGATAACAAATATTATAATAAATTATTTGATATTACCACAAAATTAGACGAAACGGTGAAAGACAGCCATGATGTAGTTGCATATTGGATGATAAAAATGAACGAAATATGTGGAAAAATATTCAAAGACAAACAAATGGGTATATTTAGAACTTCGAAATATCAGCAAACTGAACAAAAATATGTAAATCAAACGATGAGTGACAATATTCGAAGGGTAATCAACCATTGGAATAATGTTTCGGGAAAATACGTATTGTATGATGAAGGTTGCAATACCGAACATGAAGTAATGAATATATCATCATACATTCATATAACGAGTCCCATTCGTAGAATCGTAGATTTATTGAATCAAATGATGATGATACATAAATTAGGGTTGATTCAAAATATATCTAAACGAGGGGAAGAGTTTTTGAATGATTGGTTGAAACAAATTGATTATATAAATGTTTCGATGAAGTCGATTCGAAAAATACAAACCGATTGTAATGTATTGCACCGTTGTTATACCGATGAAAATATAATGGAAAAAATATATAATGGTGTTGTGTTTGATAAAACGGAGAAGATGTCGGGAATGAATATGTATATGGTATATTTAGAAGAATTGAATTTATTATCCAGAATTACTACAATAAACAATATAGATAATTATAGTAAAATATCGTGTAGATTATATTTGTTTGAGGATGAAGACAAAATAAAGAAGAAAATACGATTACAAATGACAGAAAATTGAATTTTGATTTCATAAATTAATTATACATAACAAAACAAAAATGTCTAATCATATTATACACGTAATGACCGCACTATTATTTATAAATATATTATTATTAGCATCCTCATATGTATATGTAAGTGGTGTTTATAAAATACCATTTCTAAAAATTGTGCAAATGTATGATAATATGAAGTTACCAACGACTTTTTCAAAAGATAATAAAAAACAAATAGTGGAAATACCGGTACCAAATAAAGAAGAATTAGAAGATTGGGAATCAGGTGAAATACCATGGGAACTAGATAAAAACGTTACACAAAGTGGAAAAAACCCGGGAAAAAAATATGAACCTACAGATGCATATCGTTTAGGAATGCTTTTCATATAAACGCCAAATATTATATACATTTTTTTATTACAGTCGCATAAATTGGAAATAAAAATATATGAGAGAAAGATTCGCCGTCGCGGTCGTTGTCAGTAGCGAAAAAGATGTGTAAGAATGGTGAAAAGAGTTTAGCGAATTGAGCGAAAGGTTTAAGAAAGAAGTGAATGTGGAAAGAAGAAAGGATATGTTTAAGATGTGGTAAAAAGAAGAAAGAACCAAAAGTAGGAAAAATAAAAAAGTGAGAAGGAAGAAAGTGAGAAAAAAGGCGAGCTTTAGCGGGAGATTCAACAAAAATGATATGAGAGAAAGAAGGAATAAGAGAATAAATGCGAGAGAAGCGTATGCGATTAGAAAAGCCAAAGAATTGAGTGGAAGTGTTAGCATTATATGTAGCGTTATAGGTAGCAATAGTGTTAGCAATAGTGTTAGCATTATAGGTAGCGTTATAGGTAGCGTTAGAGGTAGCGTTAGAGGTAGCGTTAGAGGTAGCGTTAGAGGTAGCGTTAGAGGTAGCGTTAGAAGTAGCGTTAGAGGTAGCGTTATAGGTAGCGTTAGAGGTAGCGTTAGAGGTAGCGTTAGATGTAGTAGGGATATAATTATTATCATCCATATCAATATCATTATCAATATCCATATCAATATCATTATCAATATCCATATCAATATCCATATCAATATCATTATCAATATCAATATCATGATAATTATCATAATCAAAATCGGTAGAAAGGTTTAAAAAATCCGGATGAAGTTCATCATCAAAATGATGTATAGTGTCCATAAGATAATAGATAATAGAGAGAAATATTTAAATCATAGTAAAAAATAAGAAAAGCGCGCCTCCGGTCCCGGGCCGGGTTAGGGATTAGGGATTAGCGCCCCGGGCCAGGACCAGTTGCCTCCGGGCTAAACAGTAGTTTCTTGGGAAGCATTATCAATGTCTCACAAAAAAAATATAAACCGTAAAATCAATATCCTACTCATTTCTGGATAAGTGCAAAATGTCTCAAAAACGAAGGATTATACACCTCTTAGCGCATTAAAAAGCGAATGGTAAGGTTGCATTTGCACTGGTAAATGGGCGATTTAATTGTGCAAAGGTGTATAAATAATGACTAATAAAAAGTGTTTAGATAAATACAAAATTATATTAATATATCACTGATAACTTGTTTGTTTAGTAGTATCTCCTTACTAATATTTTTGATGATTTTTTCATTGTTCTTATCATCCCCACAGCATGCTTGTTTGCAAATATTGATTGATTTTGTAATATGGTCATCTCTTTCAGCATCCCCTTCAGGAACATTCTTGGACCAATCTACACATTGTCGTAAATTGGTTTGACTAACATGACTAATAGCTTTCTTAGTATCTATGAGTTCCTCATCTTTTTTCCAAGCATGATTATTGTGAACATAGAAGGTATTTCGGCGTTCATCGGTGCAATGAAGAGGGCGAACAGTAACTTGCATGGATTTTAATTCCTCGATAAAGAGTTTGGAGATTCCATTTACGTACCCATGTTGATATATTTCCATCATATCCACCTTTGATTTAACAACTTCAATAAATTCGCTAATATTCATGGCATTTTTACAGGTTTCGTTCAAAAAGAATTGTAGATTGAATGATTTATTATGTGAATTTGTAGTATTATGATAATGATTGTTAGTTCCATTTTTGACAATTTCTAAAAGTTCTTTATTTTGTTTAAGTAATTCGATCAAGAGAGAATCTTTATCAATTGTTTCTTTTTTGGGCAGTTCATTTATTTGAGGAGCACATTCGAGATTTTTATTTGTAATATTACAAATTTTTGAATGTTTCCATAAGCCAACTCTTGATTTATATTTTTTATCACATATATTACATATGTAAGAGCAACTTTCTGTTAACTCACTGTTAACATTTGTTAACTGTAAATGTTTTGATGTCGTTATATGTTTGTCATAACTACTTTTACGTGATGTATTATAGTTACATTTATCACAATAAAATTTATACGCAACTTTTTCGCAACTTTTTGTTAACATTATCTCTATAATTAGTTAACAAAAAAAGTTGCTAAATACTTTTTCACAAAAATATATTAAAAATTATCATCACCCTTTTTTTAAAAAAAAGTAAAAATTAGAGCATATCAGTCACAATCGCATTTTTTGACAAATTCAAAGACCGGTTTTGTAAATCTGACATTTTTCTGACAAATAAAAATGTCAGAATCAAAATCTGGAAATGAATCTAGAAAGGCCTTTTTTGGAAGCTAATCCCTAAATATATGATATTACTCGTATATGCAATGACCAAACAATATAAATTACAGGTAAAAAAGAGATAAAAGTGAATAGAATAGTGTATAAAAAGAATTTACCCTAGCGTGCATCCGGGGCCGGGTTAGGGATTAGGGATTATGGCCCCGGGCCAGGACCAGCTGTCAGCTGTCTCTAGGCAAACCGAAAAATCAATATCCTACTCATTTCTGGATAAGTGCAAATCTCTCAAAAAAGAGAGATTTGTTGGGTGCATTCTCTCAATCTCTCATAAAATAATAGGTATAAAGAGAGAAAAGTAAATACAATATAATAGTAGTGTATAATATTGTATAATCCATAAACCAAATATATATATAAGTGAAAATCTCTCAAAAAAGAGATGTTTGTTGGGAGCATTCTCTCAATCTCTCATAAAATAATAGTTTTATTTGTCGATTTGTCGCTATCCACTTTATCTATAATTGGGTTAAAAATTGTAATAAAAATATTAAATTTTGGGCATTAATATTTGTGGCTATATTTTGCAAATGCATATTGAATGCTATATTTATATACATGTGTTGTCAGTTTACTGCATAATTGTAAAACTCGCAAAAGCGGGTGTCGTGAAAAAAGGCCTTTCTAGATTCATTTCTAATTTTCAATTCTGACATTTTTATTTGTCAGAAAAATGTCAGATTTACAAAACCGGTCTTTAAAAATGTCAAAAAACGTGTTTGTGACTGATATGCAGTAATTTTTACTTTTTTTCAAAAAAAAGTGTGATGATAATTTTTTAAATATTTTTTGAAAAAGGATTTAGGCGTTTTTTCGGTTGCTATAATATAGCGTAAATGGCAACAGAAAAAACGCAAAAAAACGCAAAAAAATATATATGTGAAAAATGTGACTATAACTCGTCTAATAAAACTGATTATATGAGGCACATTAACACTATAAAACATAAAAACAACGTTTTGGCAACAAATGGCAACAAAAAAACGCAAAAAACGCAAAAAACGCAAAAAAACGCAAAAAAACGCAAAGAATATATATGTGAAAAATGTGACTATAACTCGTCTAATAAAACTGATTATATGAGGCACATTAACACTATAACACATAAAAACAACGTTTTGGCAACAAATGTCAACACATATTGCGCAAAAAAATATATTTGTGAATGTTGCGAAAAAGAATATAATGATAGAACTGGTTTATGGAAACATTCAAAAAATTGTAATATTGCAAATAAAAATATCGAATGTGCTCATCAAAATGAACTGCCCAAAAAAGAAACAATTGATAAAGATTATCTGTTAATCGAATTACTTAAACAAAATAAAGAACTTTTAGAAATTGTTAAAAATGGAACACATAATAATAATAATAATAACACTACTAATTCACATAACAAATCATTTAACTTACAGTTCTTTTTGAATGAAACTTGTAAAGATGCAATGAATATTAGCGAGTTCATTGAAGTGGTTAAATCAAAAGTAGATATGATGCAAAT
>Ga0209088_10002662_pt1 | contig 10822 bp, 8 predicted proteins | sample S_140625_EF_Meta_FD_187324 | JGI IMG/M metagenome (GOLD analysis project Ga0209088, IMG submission 187324) | Freshwater microbial communities from Lake Simoncouche, Canada to study carbon cycling - S_140625_EF_MetaG (SPAdes) (version 2) | ecosystem: Environmental > Aquatic > Freshwater > Lake ...
GCAAACCTCGATCAGCCGAATATCCTCCGCGTACCAATGGCGGAGGGCCTCCACCCCTGGTGGGGCGATCTGCCTCGAAAGACCAGGAGGATTGCGGTGGGCTTCCAACTCTCCTGTGGGAAGCACTACCGAAGAGGGGAGCTGAAGAAGGCGCCGCAGGATCTCAAAGTCGCGATCAAGGGATTCCTGGAAGGCAACGAACAGGATCTGGGAGCGGCGAGAGAGCAGGAAGTCCTCACCAACGAGCCATCGGTTCAGACGCCGGAAGTGGCGGATACCCTCCAGCGCCTCCCGTGCCAAAGTGTGATAATCAGCATTAGTGTCGGCCAGAGCAAGCGCCAAGGCCTCGGGTGCGGGAAAAACTGAGAACACCCTCTGCTCAAGCTCACTCCACGGGAAGAAATAGCGGGGCCGGCCGCAGCGCATTCGGCTGTAGAAGGCGCTCACAAAGCGAGAAATTGGCTCGCGCAAACTGAAGATCACCGGCTCGGCGGGATCGATCTCATTAAGGGAAATATCGTGACCATGCAAAATAAGTTTTAGACCCGGTGGACAAATTGCCTCGGCGAGAGCGTGCTTGATCGCGGTGCCGCCGGTCTTGCCGATGTGCAGAAAGTGAATGCATTGAAGACCGCCAACACCGTCAGCCCAGTCGTTCGGTGCCAGTTCCATGGACCGAGTCCGAGAGAATCGATCCTATGGCCTATGGATGGGCTAGGGGGGAAGGTCGATGCGGTTGCCATCCGCCAGAACCATTGTGCGCCGCTCGCCGCGAATCTCGAGGCGCTCCCCTGCAAAGGTACTGACGACCGGTCCTGGATGCGCCGCCAGGGTCTCCAGCGGGCGTTGGCGTCTGCCCCTGCGCACCATCGCAGCCATGGACTGCAGAGCGGGAGTGAGCGGCACTGGGCGTCTGCTGCCCCAGGAGCGCCAGCGTCTGCGGCCCCCGGGAGGACGGTGGAAACAGAGGCTACGGACGGCACCCTCAAGAAAGCAACCCTTCAGCAGCAGGCCCCAGTCGCCGAGCAGCTCACCATGGTCGCTCACCACGCTCACGGCCACTCGAGGGTGATCGGGGCGTCTGGCCAGGGCAGCCATCAGGTGCCCCACCTGGGTATCGAGCAAAGCCAGGTGGTCGGCATAGTCGGCGCGCAACTCCTGGAGGGCCGTACTGGGGATCCCCTCCGGCCAGCGGGCCATGAGCCGGCTGAGCTGGCAATCCACGGGAAGACTGTCCGCCCAGCCGGGTCGGGGATCGGGGCCGGGGATCGTGGCGGCGGGGTGAACACCACGCCAGCGGGCTGGCACATCGAAGGGCTCGTGAGGCCCCGGAAAGCTCACCCAGAGGAACCAAGGTCGGTCGGTGGGCATGGCTTGCAACTCCGCCACGGCCTCCGTACCCACCCACAAATCTGGGTAGAGCGCCTCCGGCAACACCGAGGGTTGAACCAAATGGGCGCGGCCGCCCTCGTAGCGATTGGCCAGATCCCGGCGGTAGGTCTCCAACACGCCGGCCTCACGCCAGCGATCCGTAAGCTCACACTCGAGCACGGCAAGCGCTCGGGGTCCGGCGATCTCCCGGGCGCGATCGAAGCCCAACGCCCGCAGCAGGGGGATGTTGTCGCGAAGATCAATCCCCGGCTGGTCGTGGGGTGTCCAGTGGGTTTTGCCGATCAGGGCTGTGGTGTAACCAGCCTGGCTGAGGTCCCTCACGAACGATGGAGCGTTTGCGGAAATTGTGTAAGGCCTATTACTGGCCAAGCCCAACTCAAGGGGAGTAAGCCCTGTGAGCCAGCTTGCCCGGGCCGGGACGCAGTGGGGGCAGCTCGTGTAGCACCGCTCTGCCACCCAGCTCCGCCCAGCCAGTTTTTGCAGGTGGGGGAGCCGCAACCAGGGCTGCCGCAGCCAGTCGCCGCGCCATTGATCGAAGCTAATCAGCAGCCAGCAGTGCTGTGGCTGGCGACGCATCCGGAGCTGTTCATCGAAACGCCATGATGGCATCCGGGAAACGCAGGGCCAAGTTACTGGTTTAGCCAGGGCCCGGAGATGCTTCCCGGAACCTGTTCCTCAGGTTGAGAATTGGAATCTCCACAACAACGTAAAGAAGCCACCCCGCCAGCAAACTAGAGAACATGTAGATGAGAAAGGTATTCGGTAGGGCTTGAAGGGTGCCAGGGGAGCGGAACGCTCCGAGGATGGGAAGGTGGACGAGATATAGTGAATAGCTGGAGGAAGCAGGAATGTCCACCAGCAGCTTCCAGCGTCTGCGGTTGGAGAGCACGACCGTTCTCATGGGTACCAGAGCGGCGAGTATGATGAAGATGGCGCAGATGATGCGGCTGAATAACTGACCGGCAACAACTATCTGGTTGAGAATAAGGGTGGAGTTCTGAAACTGGGATTTGGCTTGGAGAAGCAAGAATCCAAAACGCAGTGCCAAGCCCAACCCCATCATCGCCAGTATGGTGCTCAATAGCACCAAGATCATCAAACCGATTCGGGCGGGTGGCGGGCTTGCTGCGAACGAAAACCACCGTCGGAGGTTGGGGTGCGCCAGCACAATCGCCGCTAGGCCGCCATAGCTGAGCGCATCGAGCTGCAACACAGTGGACGCCTTGATCTGCTCGAATCCGAATCCGTTGCGGGAGGCGACCCAGCGAGCCACCAGCATCATGATGATCAGGGAGAGATGGAGAACGGCGAGACGGAAGCAGACTGCGCTCCTGCGGTCGCAATCTGAGGGCAAAAAACGACCGATGGTGGTGGCGCTGAGCCCGATCAGCAGGTAGCTCGCTTCCTCAATCGCCAGCGACCAGGTAACGGGGATCAGCCCGGCCGGCCCCTGGGGAGCCAACGGCAGGGTGGGGAGAAAGAAAGCATTGGCCAGAATGTCCTGCGGAGAGGTGTCCATGAACAGTCCAGTCACCAGGATCACAAGCCAGTAGAGAGGAAGCGTCCGCAGGAATCGACGCATGAAGAAATTGCGCGAGGCCTTCCAGCTCGATGCCGTGGCCAGCTTGATGGCCTGGCCGGTGATCAAGTACCCGCTGAGGGCAAAAAACAGTTCGATGCCCCAGTGGGCGGGAGCGAACCAGTAGTCCCCTCTCCAGAGCTGGGGGAGCAGGACGCGCCCATGGGCAAAGACCACCAGCATGACGGCGCTCGCTCGGATCAGATCGAAACTCCTGATCCATTTCCGTGATGTCTGCTCATGCACCTCCGCAGCGACGGCAGCCTCCTGTAAAGATCCCACCTGGTTTTGATGGCCCACCACGATTAGAGGAAAGAGAAACCTCTCTTACCGTTACCCACTTGCACGTTAAGCCGTATCTGTCGCTCAGCTCCCGGTTAGTCTGCACCATTAGCGCAGCATGGCGCTGGTGAACATCAGCCCCTTCTTCCAGCAGGAGTCTTGGGTGCTTGAGAGCGCTTCCGCCGATCACCCCGTTTCGCCCACAACTGCCGAAGTCCCCCCGGCGGGCCCGAAGAACGCCGAGGCCCGGCTCCTCCTGGCCGAGGGAGCGCGCCTGCAGCGAGCCGGCCGGCCGGGGGAGGCGGAGGCCTTCTGGCGGCGTACCCTTGACTTGGCGCCCGGAGACCTGCTGGTGCGCAGGGCGATCAATCAGCTCTGCCCTAAAATAAATAGTCATCCTCTGCCAAGCCGCCGCAGCTGGCCACCCCGGGGGACCCGCTTTGCCCTGCTACTGCCAGGCCAACTCCGCTGCCTGGAGTACAGCCGCAGATTCATTGAGCAGCTTTGCCGCCGGGCCGATCTCTTTGTCTGCACGGAGGGGCGCTACCGGGAGGCCGCCACAAGCCTCCGCTGTCGACGCCATCGGGAGGTGCGGATCATCGAGGACGATCCGGAGACAGCGGCCGAGGATGCGGCCCTGCCCGTGGCTTCAATGAAGCAGTGGCACAAGCTGGCGGTATGCCTGGCAATGGTGCGGGACCAGGAGCGACACCAGGGCCACCGCTATACCCATCTGGTGAAACTGCGCAGCGATTACCTGCACGTGAATCCTGAGTGGTTCTTCCAAGACCTCGTGCAGCACAAGCACGACGGACTGGCCTGTGCTTCGGACAAGGTCTTCGCTGGCAACCGGGACGTGATGATGCTCTTCCGGGGGTTTCAGAAAGCGATTGCTGGGTTCTTCGATGGGCACGAGCACACCTACTGGCCGATCAACGTGGAGACCATCCTCACTTCCGATGATTCCAGCAAGTGGTACGGCATGAACTGGCCTGAACAGCTCGTGGGCAGACCGGCGAGGGTGCAGGAACTGCGGCAGGTCCTCCAGCGGGGGGGAAGCGAATTGGCGTCGGCGCTGGCCGGGTTCCGAAGCCAACCGGATGAGCCCTTCCTGCGCCTGTTCCAAGGACATCCCCGCTTCGCCTCGGAGGTGTGCTTTGCCCGTTTCCTGAACCTCTGCGGTATTACCGCCCATGGGAACCGGGCACTGCAGGGCTTCCTGCGCAACGACCGGAGCTGAAGGGAGGTGGATCGTCCTGCGATCAGCGTGCTCGTGCCGGCAGGAGGGAGCCTTGCCGCGCGCACCCTCGGACCGGCCCCGCCCTTGCATCCGGATCCCCTGTGGCTGCCGGCGGGAAGCGCCCTTGCCATCGAGCGGATCGCCCGCTTCCACCTGGCCAACCCCGAGGTGTCGGAAGTTCTGGTCGTAAGCGACTGGGAGGCGGCGGGAGGACCTCCCGCCGATCTGCAATGTCTGGCCGGGGTTCGTCTGCTGCGGGTGCCGCCCCAGTGCCACATTTGCGGCTCCATCGCGGCGGCCCTTCCAGCCCTGCATAACGCCTGGGTGATGATCAACCCGATCACCACTCTTCCGAGCCATGCGGCGCAAGCGCAGACGGCCATCCTGATTGGCAGCGATCCCCTCATCCGCGAGGACTGGTCTTCGCTGCTTGACGAGCGCCCGCAGGGCTGGCGGTTTCTCCGCAAGGGGATACCAGGGGAGGGGGAGCCTCCTTCCCATCCTTTCACCGGGATCCTCACGGCTCCCGTCGCCCTGCTCAGCGACGTTCTGGCGGATCTGTCAGACGCGGAGGGCCACGATCTTCTGGCCGTGGCGGAGCGGCTTCATCGCCTGCACGGGGCATGTGTAATCACTACAAAATGGTTTGACCTGGGGCATCGCGCCAGCGTCGCCGACTCGAACCGCAGCCGCCTGCCCAGCCGCTCTTTCAATCACCTGAGCTATTGCCGGCGGCGCGATGCGATCGTGAAGGTATCGAGCGACGAGGCGCGGCTGAAGCAGGAGTTGGCCTACTTGGAGGCGCTGCCTCCGGCTCTGCGCCGTCATTTCCCTGCCCTGCTGCCCCCGCAGGCTGGGGAGGAAAAGGCACTGGTAATGGAGGCCCTCCCATTCCCCAACTTGGCCGAACTCTTTCTCTACTGGCGGATCGGCCCCAATGCATGGCTGGCGATCCTCGAGAGGTTAGCGGCGATCCTCGCGGAGTTCGCCACAGCCAGTTCACCCCGCCAAGGCATGGGGGACTGGCTCTGGGGCCGCAAGCTGGAACAGCGCTGGGAGATGCTCTGGCAGGGAGATGGGAATACGGTGCTGATGGGGTGGCGAAAGCAGGGGATGCGTATCAACAGCCGCTGGTATCCCCCGCTGGAGGTGGTTGTGGAGACCATGCTTGAGGCCTTGGGGCCCTTGCAGACACGCAGCCAGCTCCAGCTCATTCACGGCGACCTGTGCTTCAACAACATCCTCTGCGACCCCCTGTACACCAGTGTGCGTTTGATCGATCCGCGCGGAGAGACGCCACCCGGCCGAATCCTGGCGGTCGGCATCGGCGATGCCCGCTACGACTTGATCAAGCTCAACCATTCCCTCGCCGGCCTCTACGACGCCACTGTGAATAATCTCTTCTCCCTGTGCGTTGAAAGCAACCACCTCGAACTACGGCTCTATGCCCCTCCGAATCACAGGTTCCTGCTGGAGGCAGCCGAGGGGATGCTGCTCAAGGTGGTGCCTGCCGAAGAGCGGCGAATCCTCACAGCCTGCCTTTTCCTCAGCATGCTGCCGCTGCACAGTGAGGATCCAGCTCGGCAGCTTGCCCTGGCGGCCACCGGCGTGCTCCTCTGGCACGACGATATCGACACTGCTGTGGCAAGTTGAATCTGCTTCTCACCGCCGCCGGAGCCGGCAGTCGCTTCCGCCAGGAAGGAATCTCAACCCCCAAGCCGCTCATCCGGGTGCAGGGCAAGGAGTTGCTGCTTCATGCTCTTGCCTCGTTCGGGCTCGCCCATGGCGATCGTCTGCTGCTAGGGGTGCAGCGGCAGCACCGGGTCCGTCAGCAGCTCGAGCAGGTGCTGGCGGAGGAGCTGCCCGACGTGTCGGTGGACTGGGTGGAGTTGGAGGAGCTGCTGCCGGGGCAACTAGCCACGGCGGCTGCCTGCGTTAGCAGGGCCTGGGGGGAAAACGACCAGGCGCTGGGGTCCCCCCTTCTCATCCACAACTGCGACACGGGGTTCACTTGGCCGGGGGAAGGTGGCCGGAGCCTGCTGCCCGGTGAGGCTTACGGGTCCATGGCCGTGTTCCCGGCGGCAGGAGAGCACTGGTCCTTCGGCCGCCCTGACCCTGCCGACCCTGGCAGGGCACTGGAGATCCGCGAGAAAAGCCGCATCTCCCCGCTGGCCTCGATCGGGCTCTACGGCTTCCGGCACGGCGGCGAATTCCTTGCCGATGCCCGCCGATGGCTCCGCGATACCCAACCGCTGCGGGGTGAACACTTCGTGGCACCGCTGCTGCAGGGGGCCCTGGAGCGAGGTGAAACGGTGCTACTGCCGCGGGTGGAGGGGGTGCGGCTGTTCGGGACGCCACAAGAATTGTGCTCAACATTCGGTATCGACCTCGCGGAGCTGCGCCAACAGAACGCCCCAATCCCTGCTGGGGAGGAGGACCATGGCTGAGCCGGTGCCGAGGCCCAGCCTCGTGCGGGTGGCCATTCCCCACCACTGGCAGCCGCTGGAGGGTCGTGAGGGCCATGGCTCCCTGCGGCGCGAAGAGGGGATGCTGCGGGCAATCGCTCTGGCCCGCTGCCTCGGCGGGGTGCTGGCGCTGGCCCGTGGTGAGCGCGAGGAGATCCTGGCAATCGCTGATGATCGGATCGAAGCGGCGCCCACCCCTGCCTACCCGGCACGGCGACTGCCTGGGGTGTGGGTCGACTGCCACGTGTTCGTCAATGGCGATGCCTGCCGCCAAGACGTGCTCGCGGCCTTCGAGCGCAGAATCAAAGTGCACCGGCTGGAACTGGAGGATCCGATGCAGCTGCCCGCAGCCGCCCGGGACTTTCTGCTGCGGGAAGCATCGCCAGTGGCGGATCTTTCCCTCTATCTGGAAGATGATCTGGTGATCGGCGATCGGCTCTATGCCGACAAGCTGTTGTGGTTCTGCGAGCGCACGCAGCACCGGTACACGCTGATGCCCCACCGCTACGAGCTCACCGGCGTGGTCAGCGCGCCACGGTTGTTTGTGGATGGCCCGATTGATCCGGAGTACCTCCGGGGCTTCCAGGCAACGCAGCAGGCAGTGGCCCAAGGAAGGTTTTGGGATGGACAGGAGGTGAGCTTCGATCTGGCGAGCAATCCCCATTCAGGCAGCTTCGCGCTCAGCCGCCCGCAGCAACAACGGCTGCGGCAGGAGGCCCTGGCCGCTACAGAGTTCGTGGGGCCGCTGGAAACCGTGGCCACCGGCACCGTGCTGGCCGCCTTTCCGGTGATGAAGCCTGGCTGGCAATGGCGGGACTTCCTGCTGCTCGAACACGCCCACCCCTCCTTCCTGGCCTGCCGGTTTAGGCGGCAGGAATGAGGTTTCGCCCACGATCACCACAACGGCCTTTCCACAGATCACCTTGGCTTCGAACTCCAGCGCCCAGGGATGGATGGGAAAAAGCTCCCCTGAAGGGGAGCATGGAACGGTATGAACAGAGGGATCAGACCAAAGTAATGTGGCCGGGGAGAATTCCACCGAGTGCTTGTGTTCGAAAAAGAAGATCGGTAGAAGAATAGGCTTTTTGGCTGTCTTGGATCCAGAGGTATGATGCGGTTACGAGGGAACCGGGGGCGCCAATAGTTGCTGTGAAGTTGTATGCATTAATCCCTGAGGTAGTGGAAGCGTTGACCTGACCGGGTCCAGGACCTAGAGGTAGGGCATCAAGTTGAATCGTGAGGGCGGCAAAATCCGTGGCCGTAAAGGCACCAAGGTTATTTGATGTGACCGCAGCACCCATAGTTAGGGGGCCACCGGCCAGCTGGTTGGCTACAGCAGAAATGTTCAGCCTGTCATTAGCTGCAAATGCGTAGTTAATGAAACTATCAAATGTTAGGGTGGCTGCGGCTGCTGTTCCTGAAGTAGCAGCAGCTGATTCGGCAATTGAGTTGATATTGAAAGTAGCTGTGCTGTTTGGATTGAACTTGGCATAGATGTCACCGCCTGTACCACCGGTTATATTATCGCCAGCATCCAATGGTTGCAAAGGGGATGGGACGGGTAAGACAAGATTGAGCCTGCCAACATTGATTGTATCTTTTCCGGCACCTGCAAAAATTGTATCCTTACCTTCATTGCCGAAAATTGTGTCGTTATCAGCATTGCCCCAGATAGTATCATTATCAAGAGAACCATAAACTATATCGTTACCTGAGCCACCAGTAAGATCAAAGCCCTTAGAGAATGTTGGGCTATTGTTGTCGGTCGTAGCATTAGTGAAATCGATATTGTCATCGCCTGCACCACCACCAATGAAATTAGCGCCGGCGTAGGTTGCAACAAATCCAATGGCTCGAATTATATCGTTTCCACCATTTCCATTGATGGAAGAATTGTTAAAAGTCTGCCCCGACGGACCAGTAAAGAGTTTGATGGTGTCATTTCCATCGCCGCCATTAACTGACGCCAAAGCAAGGTTTGTAAGCACTTCAATTGTGTCTGCACCAACACCACCATTGACTAGAGTGGCAATCAACTGATTGCCAGCAATAATAACATCATCGCCACCACCACCACCAACAAAGCTGTTGGTGATTGAGCTATTGACAGCAAACTTTATTGTGTCATTTCCCATGTTGCCATTAATTGAGGATTCGCTAATAGAGGCACCAAAGAAGATGGGCGAGTAGTCGATCACATCAGCGCCGTCACCACCATTGACAGTGGTGGTGCGCTGAATGTTCGTGGAATTGTTGATTTGGATGACGTCGGCGCCGCCGAGGCCGGTAACTACGACATTACCGGTTTCATCAAAAATGACGCCCACATCGACTTCAGGGGTGCCGATTAGATCAACGCCGGTTGCGCTGCGAACAGTTGTGAAGGCCAAAGTTTCATAGGCTGTTGACTCAACCATAACTATAGCCATCCCGGCCTGCCGTTGTCGGCGGCAGGAATGGGGCACGCTACCATTGATTTGCCGAGCCAGCCCACGGATCTAAGCGGCAAATAGCTCCAGAAGCTACCAAATCCATGAGGGCCAGCTGGCGGGGCACACAGCGCTCGAGGCTATAGCGGGCCTGGATCGTTTCCCGGGCCTTCTCCGCTAACGAACGGGCGCGATCTCGATTGGTGAGCAGATCGGCCACGGGGGCGGCGCGCCGGCTGTCGATTCCGTCGTGAATGGCGCTGATGCGCCCTTGCCAGTGGCTGGGGAAGCTGGAGAGCTGGAAGCCGGTGGGGGTGACGTTCCAGTTGGCGGCCTCAAGAGTGTTGAGGAGGTAGGCATTCTTCATGTGCGAGCGGGCTTCACTACGCCAGTCGCAAGCACCTTGAAGTTCGGGATCGAAGCCCAGATCGAAACCCTGGTTGCGATTGTAAAACTCCTGATAGCACAGCAGCGGGCAATAATGTGTTGATATTGCCCAGGGAAGTTCTGGTGAACAAACAAGATCCTCATGGAGGCAGAGGAGCGCGAACAGGATGAATGGGCAAAAAAACTCCCCCGAGGGGGAGCGTGTAACAGGAATGAACAGAGGATCAAACTAAAACAATTTGACCAACAGGAATTGATCCTAAGTTTTTCGTTTGGAAGAGTAAGTCCGAAGAAGCATATGCACTCTGGGAATCTTGGATCCAGAGATAGTTGCCAGCGGTTCCTGCGATAGTAGCATTAAAAGTGTAAGTTCTAATAGTTCCAGTACTGGAAGCTAAATAATTACCTAGATTAAGATTAGTCTGAAGATCAGCAAAATTGGCAAATGCACCAACTGCACCTAGGTTAGATGATGTAGCAGCAGTCGCGCCACCAGTATACAGACCTCCAGCTAGTTGGTTAGTTACAGCTGAGATGTTGAGTAAATCACCAGGAACAAATCCACTATATGGCACGAAGCTATCAAAAGTGCGTGCTGTTCCAGAGGTAGCTGCAGCAGATTCACCAACCGCATTGATGAAGAAAGTAGATGTTCCGGGTCCTGGTACTAACACATAATCGTCAGCACCTAGACCACCGGTTATCTTGTCGAACTCTGCATTTATTCTGTCATTTCCAGCACCCGCATATATAGTATCTGTACCTTTTCCACCGGTTATAGTGTCATTATCAGTATTACCCCAAATGGTGTCATTATCAAGTGATCCGGTGATGACATCATTTCCGGAACCCCCTGTGAGGTCAAAGCCCATCGCAAATCCGGCCGCATTATTGTCGGTTGTTGCGTTGCTGAAATTAATGGTGTCGTCACCTGATCCACCACCAATGAAATTGGCACCAGAAAGAGTAACGTTTAGGAATGTTCCATCAATTACATCAGCCCCGGCATTGCCATTAATAGATGAGTTATTGAATACTTGATTTCCAC
>Ga0209088_10002663_pt1 | contig 10818 bp, 8 predicted proteins | sample S_140625_EF_Meta_FD_187324 | JGI IMG/M metagenome (GOLD analysis project Ga0209088, IMG submission 187324) | Freshwater microbial communities from Lake Simoncouche, Canada to study carbon cycling - S_140625_EF_MetaG (SPAdes) (version 2) | ecosystem: Environmental > Aquatic > Freshwater > Lake ...
AGGGACAACTGATCGGGGCATCAAGCCACTGGAAAGAGTGCAGCTATGACGGCGAGATCAGGGGGTGAGGTTGCCGCAGGCGATGGGCTCGGGGCCTTTGGCGCAGCCTTTATTCTACCAGTACAAATGCACTTTAAAGAAGTCAGAGCCTATGCACGGCAATGGATCTAAGCAAAGCGGCGCCATGCGCTAGCGGCCCGGCAAGCGATCAGAGCAAGGACCGCATTCAGCCCGAAATAAACATCCGGCCGCGCAGCCGCGCGCGCAAACTTCTGGCCTCACTCCAGGCCCCTCCCGGCTGAAAGCTGCCGCGCCACCGCAGCCGCGGGAGAGCCGATCTGCCCTCCACCCCAATCATCGGCCCCGGAGCGGAGGGCGGCGGCGGCTGGCCGATGCACGCCACGGCGCAGCCGTGGCACGCTGAAGGACGGCCGTCGTTGACCGCAGCGCGTGGTCAGCGCAGCCACGCCAGAGCGGCCTCGGTCCCGCAGGGTCAGGGGGGCGGACTGCTCCTCGGGTCTGCAGCTTCGAGAAGTCTCGGCATCAAAGCCTCCCGGATCAGCGCCACCACCTGCGGCAGGGGCACTTCAGCCACCTCGTTGCGTCGCAGGAAGGCCCGCCACTGGTCCTGTTTGCCCAGATCATCCCCAAACTCACTGCTCAGGCCCATAGGCACCTGCTGCGGCAGGGGCGTGGAACGAACGGCGAAGGTGCGCCGCACGGCCTCTGCCAACACCAGCTCGTCGAGCTGCTCCCGCTCCAGCAGCACCTGGAGGTCGAAGTAGTCCTTCAGGCGGCTGTTCACCATGCCGAGACTGACGATCGCTTGCAGCTTCTCGGCGATGACCGTGTACACGGGATAGGCACCGAGGCGCGGTGGATTCAGGTCCTCCAGCAGCACCGGGTAGTCGATCTGTTCGGCCGCAGGAGTCACCGGATCGCCGAAGCCGATGTCGACCTGCAGGGGGATGCGGGCCTGCTCCAGGTTGGCCAGCAATGTGACCCTGGCGCCGGCGTAATTGGCCTCCTTGCGGATCTCCTCGGCCTTGACCGTCTCGGAAAACCGCAGGCCGTCTTCCACCAGCTGCTGGGTGATCTCCCGGAAGACCCTCTCCAGCACGAACAGCTCCCCCGCCCCGAAACCCAGCAGGTCCATGTCCCGCGTGGGGCGGTGGGGCATGTCGTACCAGAGGGCAAACAGCATCGCCCCCTTGAGCAGGAACTGATCGCGGTACTCCGAGATCCCGATCCGATACAGCAGGCGCTCCCTGCCGAAGCGGTTCAGCACCGCATCGAAGGTCTCCTGCTCCTGCCGGGCCCGGTTCAGCAGTCGCTGCCGGATCGACGCGGCCAGGTTGGCCTTCACAGGAGGGCTTCCAGATAGGGAGCCATCACCCGCTGCATGCGCTGCGCCTGTGCCTGACGCCAGAGATCATCGACATTGAGCCGCCGCTGGTTGATTGCATCCTTGAGGGCTTCCAGCACGGGCTCCATACCGAGCTTGCGGCGATGGCGGAAGCAGTCGACCAGGGTTTTCTCAACCCCGTAGACCTTCAGCCGGATCGGGCCGGAGCGCAGCGTTTCCACCTGCAGCCGATGCAGCTCCGGCTGTACATGGATCACCTCCAGTAGCGGGAACTGCAGCGTGGGTCGATGGACGCCCCGGGGCAGGCAGATCCACACCCGGCGAGGTTGCTGGGTGCCCAGTCCATGCAGCCGCAGGGCCGTGAGCAGACAGAACACCGCCTGAGGTACCCGCTTGGCAACGATCTCCAGGTCAACGTGCTCGCGAACGGCCGCGGCCGGCAGGCCATAGAGCCCACGCTCCAGGCGCTCCAGCACGCCGTGCTCGCACAGACGGGCCAGGGTCGAACGATCAACACCAGCCGCCGCCGCCTCCCCGGTCCGGAGCAGGCCCTTCCGACGCACCAGCTTCAGGGCCGTCTCTTTTCTGTCGAGCACTGGAGTCATGGCACCATCATGCGACAAAACCTGCACATTTGTAATCAGCTGTGCCCTTCTCGTCACACCTCCACCCCTTACCTCGCCTTCCCCGCCCCTTGGCCACCTCTCGGCCACCCCTGGGTGGAGAAGAAAAAATCTCTCTCTTCTCTTGCTACGACAGGGCTCTGACTCTCAATCCTTTCAGGGGTGGACTTCAGTGGTGCTCTTCTGAAACCGCCGCCGCCCCCGCGCCGATGAGCCACCAGAGGGTCGGCAGCCACCCCTCCACCCCTACGCACTGAACTCCAGTGCTGACAGGCGTTCCGCCCGTTCTGAGCGGTGGATACAGCGGTGGCACCGCAGGGGTGGATCCCCCTAAGAGGTGGAGTCACCTGCCTCAGTTCGCTGTCAGCAGCGGCTTGGAGGCGGTGTACTTCCAGCCCTGCTGCCCCCTGTACTCCATCGGCTCCAGAACGCCATAGCCCCGCTCCTGCAGCACCTGCAGGGCATGCAGTACGTCCCCTGACTCTGGGCGCTGCTTGCCGCTCAGGGCTCGGCGCAGGGTGCTCAACGCCAGCGGCGTGCGCTTCTCCCAGGCCACTCGCTGCAGCTTGAGCATCAAGGCGCCCAGCTCACTGTTGCCGGCCGAGGTCAGCCGCACGCCGACCGTCTGATCCAACAGGAAGCGGTTGAAGCGGATTGCGCGCTGCATCGCCTCCACTCCAACCTCGTCGTTGCCAAGAGAGATCGGCCCCTCCGACCGTTCCGCAACGCACCACAGCAGGTGGAACAGGGCGGCCAGCCGCCCGATCCGTCCGGCGGCCTTGTTGGCCAAGGAGCGTTCCGCCGCGGAAATACTGGCCCGCTTGCGCTGGTACATCGCTGCTCGCTCGGCCTGGAACAGGGCAAAGGCCTCAGGAGTGAGCCGCAGGTGCAACTGCTCCACCCGGGCCAAGACCCCATAACAACGCTCGAGCAGCTGCTTGAGGTCTTCCGCCCGCTGAACCTCCTCCTCTGTCCAGCAGGCCGGGAAATGCTGCTCGACACTCTGCTGCTCAACCACGATGAAGCGGGCCGACAGACCCGACTGATCGGCATCACCGGTGATCTCCCGATACACATCGGGCTGACAGCCGGCGACCATCGCCAGGCGGCAGCTCTTGTAATGCCGTTCGCGGGTCTGATCCACCTTGGCGCCGCGGGCACCGGTGCCGTCATAACGGGAGAGCAACCAGCCCCCGAGGGATGCATCCTTCCCAGCTCTGGCTGGATCGGCCATCTGCCGCAGGGCCGCCGCGGCCTCGTCAAGCCAGAGGCAGACCGAGCGGTTGGCCCACTTGTCATGGATCTCCAGGTGAACCTCCATCCCCTGCACGGTGATGTCCTCCGTCACCAGGGTCTGGGGAAGCCGCGGTCTGGCCCCAGGTGGTGGTCCATCTCCGTTCTCGGCGTCCCGCTTCCTGAGTTCCCACTCCTCCACCTGCCGCTTGTGGGCCTGCTCCACCACCGCATCCACGCTCTGCTGCCAGGGCTTGACCAGAAGCCTGTTCAGCAATGGGGTCTTGAGCTCACCACTGGGCATGAGCAGCAGCACCCAGAGCGTCAAGGGCTGGCTGAAGTCTTCAGCCGGATCCAGCTCGATCCAGCTGCGCAGGGGCAAGGCGGCTGAAAAGCCGGCCAGCAGAACGGCCAACAGCGTGCTGTGCTGAAACTCGGCGCTGTGGCGGATCCCCTCCAGCGCCCCCACCAGCACCGGTGGGATCAGGGAGCGGACATCGAGGTCGACCGTGGCGCCGAGCTGCTCCAGCTGATCGAGGGAGTCATCGGCATCGAGGGTTGCTTCCTGCTCCTGGATCAGCTCCCGGTAAAGCCCCTGCACATCCCGCAGGCTGCGGTCGTGGTCGCCGGCGATGCGCTCCAACCGAAAGGACAGCTCCGAGCCACTAAGACCTTCTTCCGCCAGCGCCTCAAGGACCTGCTGCAGCGTCGGCTTGACCTGCGCTGCAGCAGCGGGGCGCGCGCTTGCGGATTCAGTGGGGCCGCGCCCCCCGCAGGCCCCGCCGATCAGGCGGCGATAGCGGCGCAGGGCGACATCGGCGTCGTGATGCCGGCAATCACCCTGATCGATCGTGGCCAGCACCCGACCCCACTTGTCCTCGATGGCCAGGGCCGTCACGGCCTGCTGGATCAGTTCGTCAGGACTGCCGCCGTAGTTCAGCCCCTCCTGATCGAGCAGGTTGACCCAGCTGTACACCTCCTTCACAAAGCCGGTGAGCTGGGCGCTGCGGTCCACTCCCGCCCCCTCACTGCTCCGGTAGGGGCTGCCACCATCCAGCACTTCCTTGGCCTTGCTGCCGATCAACTCCGCCAGCGCCGGAACCGCCGACGCAGAGGCCTGCGGCCGCTGGCCTATGGATCGCTTCTGCCTCTGCCGTGGCTCCGTGGTCGCCCTGGTCGCTTTGGCCCGGGGATAGATGCCCACGGCCCCGAGGTTTCTGACCTCAACCAGGCTGTAGGCGTAATCGGGATTGACCAGCTCATAGCCGCCGGATCCGTTGCGGGTCGGGGCACAGACACACACCCGGGTGCCGGCCAGGACCTCACCGCAGTGATCACCGCCGGGAACGGTCGTGAAATTGCAGTGCAGTTTCCCCGCTGCGGTGCGCCAGCTGGCCATCCCGTCAGCCGGCCTCACGTCAATGTGGACCCCACCGCCGGGCGTGCGCTCAATGCGGCTCTGTGTGAGCTCCGGACAGAGATCCAGCAGGCGCATCCAGTCCTGATCCAGAGCCTCCTGGCTTGGGTAATTCTTGCGATCAAAATCAATGACCACCACATCCTTAGACGGGATGACGGCGAGCCCGATCGGCCGCCCTAGACGCTCGGCAGCCTCAAGGCGTTTCAACACCTCAGGTTCATCAGCCGGTTTGCACTGGCTTGTCAATCTCGGCTCACCATCGGCCAGCCAGAAACTCGGGTTCTTGCCGACAAAAGCAGGTAGAGGATGCCCGTTCTTGTCACGCTGAACCTCTCTATGGCCGGTTTGGCTGTTCAGCCTGGTTACTGGGTAGGTCTCGGCGGGGAGCGCGACTGGAATCACCGTCTGCAGGCTGAGCCCCAGCCGGGACAGACGACCGGCTGCTTCCCTCAGTGCTCCGTAATCGCATGGGGTCATGGGCGAGCCCCCCGGCAGAAAGTAGCCCGAAATGTGCCTTTCTGTTGTGGAACAGCGCAGCAGAAAGCAGCCGCAGCAATCGCCTGAGATGCCATAATCAGGTGACCACGAACACGGGGCCGCGGCGAACTTCGCTGCGGCTTTTTCATTTGAACCCCAGAGAGACCTTTGTGGATGACTCAGAACCGTGCAAACCGTGCAAGTCCTGGACATCTGCACGGTCTGCACGGTTCAACAGCGCTTAATCGCTGAACTCAGGGGCTCAAATGGTGTTGTGCGAATCCAACTGACATGAGCACATCGCTGACAGCTGCGGATGACATCCGGCAGCAACTCAATCTCATCTGTGCCCAGCTGAATGTGATTCAGGCGAGGCTGGAGCTGAAGCCAACACTCAACAGCAGCCCCTGGCTGCCCCTGACGGAAGCCGCCCGGGCCCTGCACTTCCCAAGTGCCCGTGCCTTGCGCGTTGCCATCGATCGTGGTCGCATCCCTCCCCAGTTCGTAAGCGCCACCACCGGCGACACCGGCAAGCGCAGGACGCTGTATGTGGATGTGGAGGGCTTCGCCTCACATCTGCGCAACAAGTGACGCCATCGAGGCGCTGTCGAACCAGCGCTGGTACAGGGACGTGTGAACCATCAGGGAGTGTCCGAGGCTCTTGGCTGCAAGGGAAGGGCTGATCTGGGGGTTGTGAATCGCCCGCACTGCCCAGGCATGCCGCAGGTCGTACGCCTGAAAGGGTGCCCCGAAGCGCCGCAGGGCCACACCAAGTTGCGCTCCCACTGTTCGGTGGTCCCGATCCAGGTTGATCATCGGAAGGCGCGTGTGCTGAAGCGACCACCGCTCAATCCATATTTTCGGAAGCGGCAGTCCCTGGCGGGCACCCGTCTTACCGCCCTCGACCGCCACAAGGCCATTGGCTTGCACATGAGCCTTCATCAGTGCTTCATGGGGCCTCGTCCAATAAGTGGCGCACACACCGGCAACCCACTGCCAATCAGCCGGCAGCGCATCAATCACCTCAACAATCACCGAATCGCTGGGCAACTCCCGGGGGGCTGCATCCTTCTGTGGGGTGTACCCCTTGCCCAGTTCCTTGAGGGTCTGAACAGCATCAGGCCCCAGCTCGATCGCACGGGCCACAGCCACGGTGGCGATCGAAGCCCGCCTCCGGTTGCGGCTCCCTACTGCCTTGCTTTCGACCAGGGCCTTCAGGACTTTCAGGTCGATCTGCTCCAGAGACAGAAGCGGCTTCAGGGGAGAGGCGTAGTCGGTGGCCCAGGAGACCGATGCACTCACCCCACGGCGACGCTGCACGGTCCACCATTGCTCGGTGCGGCGGATCGCTTCCACCCCGCTGATGGCGTCCCCAGCAGCCGCTCCACCTCTGGCCCCAACACTCGTCTTTGGCTCATCAAACCACCGATCGAAGGGGGAGGGATCCAAGCCCATGCGGTGGAGCTCGATATCGCGGCCGAGCTCTTCGGCGAGCTTGCGGGCCTGCTCCAACCCTGCGGGATAGGTGATCGGGGTGGTGATGCGCCGCTGCTTCCAGGAACCGTCCGGGAAGGGCAGCGTGCTCCGGAGACGCAGCCTCTTGCCGGAGAGCGCGACCTCAATCGCCACCCCGGAGCCCAGCTCCTGGAGAGCCCGATTGACGCGGGTCAGACACGGGTCCCTGGGGGGCATGGCAACCGTGCCTAAAACCGTGCCTAGCTTGGCCCCTTTTGGGCTTTTTCGTGCCTAAATCGTGCCTAACCCCAAAACCGCCCCGGCCATCAGAACCTTGCCAAAACCCAGTCGCTGCAGGGGTTTTAAGCGATGGGGGCAGGGGGACTTGAACCCCCACAGTCTTGCGACCTGCGGATTTTAAGTCCGCTGCGTCTACCATTCCGCCATGCCCCCAAGCTTGTCACCGCTACCGTTTTCAAGTTCCAGATTTGCACTGAGCCTGCATGGAATCATGCAGAACGGTGCCGATTCTGGCGCCTTCAACGGGTCCGGTGGAAGCATGACCATCCTATGACCCATCCCGTCACTCCTCGGCGGACACATGAGCTTTGTTGCCCAGGGGAATGGATCTTTTGAACAGTAACCAGAACGCCCCTTCGCTTCCGGTCCTCAGCCCTCCCTGCCCCAACGGCTCGCTCGCAAGCATGCTGGCGCAACGGTGGATGCAGCAACCCGCATCGCAACAATGTGCCGGCGGTTCAGCGGAACTCCTGGAAATATTGATTATGTTCAGCCTGATGATCAAAGCCTGGTCATCGCCAAGTACATCCGGTGTCCTTGAACGAGCACGCACCTAGGCGCACTCGGAAAGCTCCTTCCGAGGTATGAACGCGACGAAGTGCGGGGCGGCCTCAAGGATCGGGCCAGGCCCGTCGCGCGGGTCCTTGACCCCGCCGCGCCCTGCTGTGCGGGTCCTGCGCTGCGCCCTTCAGCGCAGGCTGGCCTGGGAGGCCCGTAGGAGGCGTTCCATCGTGGCCCGATCACTCGCCGGCAGCGGCTTGGGCTGCGCCAGCGGATCCCCATGGTTGTGGGGGGCCTCCGGGCGGATGGCTGGTGCGGCCGGGATGCTGGCGAGTTCCTTGGCAGACATGCGGTAGACCGGCTGGCCTTCTTTAATCGTTTCAACCACCCGGATCGTGCCGATGCTGCCTGGGTCCACCTTCAGCGGATTGCGCTCAATGATCACCAGATCGGCGAGTTTGCCGGGTTCCAGGCTGCCCTTGCTCTTCTCCTCCTTGATTTGATAGGCGCCCATCACGGTCACGGCGCGCAGGGCGTCGTAGGGGCTGATCCGTTCGGCCGGTCCGATCACCCGGCCGCTGGCGGTGCGGCGGTTCACGGCCGCATCCACTAGCCCCAGGATCGTCGGCTGGGGGGACACCGGGGCGTCGTGGGAGAGGGTGTAGGGCAGGCCCGCCGCTTGGAAGGTTTGGGCGCCGGCGGCCTTGGCGGCCCGCTCCGGGCCCCAGAACCGCTCCACCGCGTCACCGCCGGAGGAGATCGAGGCGACCAGGAAACTCGGCACGGCGCCGACCGCTTTGATGCGCTGGATCTGATCAGGCCGCAGATAGCTGGCATGGATGAACACCGGACGGTGGTCGCTCCAGCCTTTTTTCTTGATCACCGTTTCGATCACCCGCAGGGCCTGATCGGCGGCGGCATCGCCGTTCATGTGCATGTTGATCTGGATGCCGGTGTTCCAGAACCGCTCGACGCCGGCCAGCAGTACCGCATCCGGGATCTGCTCATAGCCCCGATACTCGCCGGATTTACCCGGGGGATTGGTGGTGTAGGGCTGGGTGAACCAGGCGGTGTCAATGCTGCCATCGAGCCAGTATTTGATACCCCCCAGCCGCACGCGGTTGATGTAGCGGCGATCGAGATCGGGTCTGGCCGCCAGCAGCAGGGCGGCGGTGCCGGTGGAGGAGGGGGTGTAGGCCTGGGAGACGCCGTAGGCGGCATCGATCACGTCATTGGTGGCCGAATCCTTGGCACAGATGTAGAGATCGATCGGCAGCAATTTCTTGTCGATCGCATTGCGCACCACCGCGATGTCGTCCGCGCCCAGACCGATGCCGCAGTCCTGGGCGGTGGTTTGGCCAAAGCGCGCCCAGGCGGCAGCACCCGCCAGGATCGCGCCATCGGCCAGCTTGCCGGTGAAGGCAGGCCGTTGGCTGCGCACGGCGTTGAGGGCCGTTTCCTCCATCGGGCCCGAGGGTTCACGGCTGCCGCTCTGGCGGGCAAAGGCGCCACCGGTGGGATCGGCCGTGGCCGCGGTGACTCCAGCCAGCTTGAGCAGGGCGTTGTTCGCCGATCCCAGGTGGCCCGAGGAATCGACGATCATCACGGGCCGATTGGGCGACACCCCATCCAGCTCGAGCGCGGTGGGGGTGCGCCCTTCTCGCAACGTTCGGGCCTGATAGCCAAAACCCACGATCCAGGCTCCCGCCGGCACCGAGGCGGCATGGGCTTTGAGACGGGCCACAAGCTCCGGGATGTCCTTGACCCCCAGCAGATCAGCATCCATCTGGTTCTTGCCGTAATAGACCATGTGGCCGTGGGCATCAATGAACCCCGGCAACAGGGTGTGGCCGGCCAGATTGACCCGCTTGGCACCGGCTCCGGCGGCCTTGATCGCACCGGCCAGGGGGCCCACAAAGAGGATCTTGCCGTCCTTCTCCACCAGCGCTTCGGCGTAGACCGGCTCCGGGCCCGCCATGGTGAGGATGTCCCCGCCGCTATAGAGAGTGGGCGTGGCTGGAGGAAGGGGAACCGCTGCCCAGGCGCCACCGGTGGTGGTGCCGATCAGGCCCAAGGCCAGGCCCAGGCTGGTTGCTAAGCCAAGGCTGCTGGCCCGAAGACGAACGCGAACCGGGGTGGGGAAGGTAGCCATCTAGGAAGCAGGCAGGATGCGATGGGAGAGCGGCCAAAACCTAGGGGTGAAACGCGGCGGATACCACGGCTTGGTGTCTGGCGAAGCAAGCACACAGGTTGCCAAACTCGGCCAATTCGCCGGATCCCGTCGATCATCCCCCTGGATTTACTCCTGTTGGTGTGAGATTTCAGGCCAACACTTCAGATCTACCCCGGCCCTGCCAGAGAAAACGCCACCAGCCCAGCAGCGGCACCCAACGCGGAACAACCCGCCCCCGTTCATTACACCCCTGGCAAAGGCTTCGCCCTCCAGGCCGGCGACAGCAGCTTCCGGCTCTGGGATGAAGCGAAACTGCTCGGTTTTTCCAGAACGAGCTCCACCTTCAATCCGGGCCAGCCCCTGATTGTCCGCCCCAAGGACACTCTGGCGGCGTTGGTTCTTGCTGTGGTCACCGGCTTGTTAGAGGACGATCAGTGCCGATGAATCCGCTCCTCCGCCAGCTCCGGATTGGCAGCTACACGGCTGGCCGCTTGGGTCGAGGCGGCATCGAGCCGATCCACCCCGAGGCGGAAAATCGGCTGCCCCTCCTTGATCGTTTCCACCACCTTGATCGTGCTGATGGTGGTGGGATCCCCCTGGAGTGGATCGCGCTCCAGGATCACCAGGTCGGCCAGCTTGCCTGGCTCAAGGGTGCCCTTGCTCTTCTCCTCGAAGTACTGGTAGGCCGCCCAATCGGTCATGGCCTTGAGCGCCACATACGGACGCACCCGCTCGGCCGGACCCAGCACGAAGCCGCTGCGGGTGGTGCGCACCACTGCCGTCTGGGCTAGCCGCAACATGTCGGGGGGCACAACCGGCGAGTCGTTGTGGTTGGTGAAGATCACCCCCTTGCCGTAGGCGTAACCCGTGGGACTGATCCCCGCCGCCCGTTGCTCGCCGAAGCTCTGGCGGTGCCAGTCGCCCCAGAAGAAGGTGTGGGCGGTGAAGAAGCTCGGCACGATGCCAAGGGCCTGCATCTGGTCGACCTGGTCGTGGCGCGCCAGCTGGGCGTGGATCGCCACGGGCCGTAGATCCTTGGCGCCGTAGGTGCTGCGGGCCTGCCGCACCGCCACCAGGAACTGATCCAGGGCGGCATCACCGTTGGTGTGGGTGATGATCTGAACGTTGTTGCGGTAGCCGAAGGCCACCCAATCGCTCACCTCCTGCTGGTTCATCACCGCATAGGCGCGGTAATCAGCCTTCTGGCCCGGAGGGGGTGAGTTGTAGGGCTCGCTCATGTAGGCGGTTTTGCCCTGGGGGGAGCCATCGC
>Ga0209088_10002664_pt1 | contig 10815 bp, 7 predicted proteins | sample S_140625_EF_Meta_FD_187324 | JGI IMG/M metagenome (GOLD analysis project Ga0209088, IMG submission 187324) | Freshwater microbial communities from Lake Simoncouche, Canada to study carbon cycling - S_140625_EF_MetaG (SPAdes) (version 2) | ecosystem: Environmental > Aquatic > Freshwater > Lake ...
ATTAGGTTGCAATGTGTAATCCGTCTCTACTGCTGCCGGTGCGAAAGGCCCGGAATAACGTTGTAGTGACAATCCTTTCAAAAAAAGGAGAGCGAATGTAGCATCGAAATCGCGAACAAAAAAATATTTTTTCAAGCTGCTTTATTGGCTGAAATGGCCGTAAACAGTGGGTTTTAACGAAGAAACGTTATACTATAAAACAAAAGAGAGAGCGATTTGTTCAGCTCGGAGCACCGGAGGTTTTGCGGCTCATTTTCCCTCTTGGATTTCGGGGGCGTGCAACTTCTATGCATCTTTGCCACCAATACCATGAGTGCAAAATCCTCAACCGACATTTTAGAATCTGCTCGACGCACGCTCAATCTGGAAGCAGATGGTCTTCACAAACTCGCATTATCGATTGATGTGCGTTTTTCCGCCGCTGTACAGCGGGTCCTGAAATCCAAGGGAAGATTGGTCGTAACGGGAATTGGTAAAAGTGGCAACATTGCACAAAAGATGGTGGCCACCCTCGTCAGCACAGGTCAACCCGCCGTGTTTATGCACGCTGCCGACGCAATTCACGGAGACCTCGGCACCATTCAAAAACACGATGTGGTGCTATGCATTTCCAAAAGTGGCGATTCACCCGAAATCAAAATGCTGGTGCCTTTGGTTAAAAGCCTGGGCAATACGCTGATTGCGATGGTAAGCAACGCCAAGAGTTTTTTACATCAGCACGCGGATGATGTCCTTTATGTTCCCGTCGAACGTGAAGCGTGTCCCAATAATCTGGCTCCAACCGTGAGCACAACGGCTCAGCTCGCCATGGGTGATGCCCTGGCTGTAGCTCTGATGGAACGCCGCGGATTTACCACTCAGGATTTCGCACGCGTACATCCCGGCGGTGCACTGGGCAAAAAGCTGTATACAAAGGTTGGTGATTTACTGGGCACGGATGCTGCTCCGGCTGTTTCACCGCAAGCCGCAATCAAAAAGGTCATCATCGAAATCAGTTCGAAGCGACTTGGAGCTACCGCAGTCGTGGATAAAAAGAAATTGGTCGGCGTAATTACCGACGGAGATATTCGCCGCATGCTGGAGAAGACCGTCGATATCAAGACGTTGACGGCCGCCGCAATCATGGGCACTTCCCCTAAAACGATTGAAGCTGACGCCTTGGCGGTGGAAGCTTTTCAACGAATGGAAAAACACAATATCACCACGTTGGTGGTCATGAAGGCCGACCAGTACAAGGGAATTATTCACTTGCACGATATACTAAAAGAAGGAATTTTCTAAGCGCGTGGCAGAAGAAAAAAAAGATATGTCCTTTTTGGAACACCTGGAGGAGTTGCGCCGGCGACTGTTCTTCTCCGTAATAGGTGTTATCGTGGGCATCATCGTAATCATTGTGTTTCATGACTGGGTCGTGGATGAAGTGATCATGGGGCCGCGCAAGGCGGATTTCGTCACCTACCGCGCCTTTTGTTCCTGGTCGCACACCATTGGACTGGATGACCAGTTGTGCCTGGAGCCACCTCGCCTTGAACTGCAGAGCACAACCATGAGCGGTAATATGAATGCCGACATCATGGTGTGCATCATGGGAGGGTTAATCCTCGCTTTCCCTTTCATCTTTTGGCAAATCTGGAGCTTTATTAAACCGGGCTTAAAGCAAAACGAATCCCGCTCCGTGCGCGGAATCGTCTTCTATGTGTCGCTTCTCTTTTTTGCAGGTATACTGTTTGGGTACTTCCTACTTGCGCCGCTGAGCGTGCAGTTCCTGGGAAATTACACGTTTGCCGATGTACAAAACAATCCGACGCTGCTATCCTATTTGAAACTCACCACCTCTTTGGTCTTTGGAACCGGTGTGGTTTTTCAATTGCCTGTGGTTATTTACTTCCTAAGTAAAATAGGATTAGTTACTGCTGATTTCTTGCGCAAGTACCGTAAGCATGCGTTTGTGGTGAATCTCATCATAGCTGCAGTACTTACGCCACCCGATGTCACCAGTCAGCTGTTGGTGTCGCTGCCTATTTTGCTGTTGTACGAAATCAGCATAGCGGTTGCCGCTAGGGTGGAGAAGAAGGCTACCGTCTAATTTTTTGCATTCGGGAAGTTTTGGCGTGATTGATTATCGCGTAACTTGCCCATACGTTTAACGCTTAATTAATCCCACAATCCCATGAAAATTGTTTACGCAGTCTTCTTTTCGTGCGTATGTTCAGTTGCTGCCGTTGCGCAGAAGAACACGTCATCACGCATTATTCCCGATGCACCTATCGGAAACAAAACGACTTATGTTGAAGCTCAACGTTCGCAGCCGGTAAGCGGTTCAGACCGTGTTACGCTGTGGTCGGATGATTTTTCAAATCCTGCCAACTGGATCATTGCACACAGCGGTGATTTCAACGCAGATTTTGAAATTGGTACAGGCCTGGAAAGCACCGGTCCATATGCTACTCCGGCCATCTTGAGCACCACTGCAGGCAACGGTTACGCTATGTACAATTCCGATGGTTTTGGCAACGAAGCGGGGGTTGCCTACGAGCAGCCACATATCACCACGGCGAATCCAATTAACCTAGCTGACAACCCGAACGTGGTGCTCGAGTTTGAAACACAGTACCGTCAATACAACAACGAGCAAACCTATCTGATCATTAGCACAGACGGCACGTTCCCTGAACTTGCAGATCCTACAATGGACGTCAGCACAATGCCGGGTGTAATCAAAGTTTGGGAAGAAGGAGAGTTGAGTCAGGGCGTGTCTCCGGGTAACCCAACCGTTCGCAGCTTCAACATTAGTGAAATCGCGGGTAATGCCCCACAAGTATGGGTGCGCCTGCAATTCACCGGTATCTGGGGTTATGCCTGGTACATCGATGACATTAAAATTTACGAGCAATTCCAGCACGATGCGAAAATCTTCAACGCCTATGTTTCTTCTACCGGAACAGGCGAAGAGTTTGGCCGTATCCTTCAATCACAAATGCCTTCAGAAATGAATGTCGGCTGCATGGTAAAGAACCTGGGTTACGAGGCAATGTCTAACGTTACCGTTTCCATCGACTTGGACGGTAGCGTGACCACCTACACACAGGCGGAACTCCTTGCGGGTGATACCATGTTTGTCGACGATTATGTGGCAGTGAACAATGCGCTGGGATTGAAAAACGTGAACTACTCGGTTACTACCGACAATAGCGATGGTGATGCCACAAATGACGCTGCACTGCGCTATTACGAAGTGAGCGAAACCGAGTACGCCTTGGATGCCATAGGCCTTCACCCGACGGGAACAGCATCGCTCGGTTCTTACGGAACAAACAGCTATGCCAATAATGCGGATGAATTCATGATGTTTACCTATTTCCCGATTAGTCAAACGGAGACCTTCAATTGTGTTAAAATTCAATTGGCAAATGGGTCGGTTGCCGGAGGCGAAGTGATTGTGGCTGTTCACGATACGCTATCGATTTTGAGTGACGTGTTAGACTCACCGCTCGGTGGAAGCGATTCTTATATCATTTCGCAGACCGATATTGATAATGGTTTTGCGGCCGTTCCGTTGACTGATCCGTTGACGCTCGATCCCGAGGCATACTATGTAAGTGTCGCCTGCTACAGCAGTGAGAACGCATACGATGTGCGCGTGTTGGATGATTTGACGGTGCCACAACCGAATAATGCCAGCTTGATCTTCTTGCCTGCCGACGGCACTGTTTACGGAAATGGTAATGCCTTCGCCATTCGCTTAAGCACTGAAATCTGCATCGATGTTAACGAAGTTGCCGGTGCCCAGGAGCTTCAGGGGATTACCGTATATCCAAACCCGGTCGGCGGCGGAATCATCAATATTGCCGCTAAGCAAAGAGAAAACTACACCGTGGAAATCTTCGATGCTGCCGGCAAAATGGTAGAGTCGAAAAACTTCCAAATGACTTCAGCGATTGATGTTGAGCATTTAGCCAAGGGCGTTTACACCTTGCGTGTGCGCACCGCAGACGCTGCCAGCACACAGTTGGTGACGATTCACTAAGCACAAAACCGAACAATCAAAAGGCCGCCTGAATGGGCGGCCTTTTTTGTTCCAATACAGTGACAAACAGTAGGGTAAATGATCTTCCTCTTGTAAAATCTATGTCAGGCCTCGAAATTTCTATATTTGGCCTCCAATTTATTGACCCATTAAATTCAAATCCAATGAAAAAAATCTACTTATTAGCGATGACAGCGCTTTTGGGTACAGCGGCTTCGGCGCAAATCAATGCCCCTGCCAACGCCCGTAAGCATGTCCTCACCCGTGAAAATGTTTCGAATCTCGTTCCGAATCGTCAAGAGGCGCACAGCAACGACGGTTCAATGCGCGTAACGATCCTCGAGCAGGATTTCCAAACAACAGGCAACTTGCCAGGTGCTTTGCCAACAGGTTGGACAACAAACGACGTAACGTTGATGGACGCAACAACAGGTCCTGCATTTTTTGTTCACAACGCTAGTACCGCTAACGCTGGTGGCTACTGGCCTGTAGCAGAAGTTGGTGTCAACAACCGCTTCGCAGGTGCAAACGATGATGCGCCACCATGCGATTGCATGATGGATGAGGTTTATGTTGAAACGCCTTCAATGGACTTTTCAACGGCCCTGAATCCTGCCGTGACATTCGATATTTACCATGACGGTAACTTCGGTGGTGGTGATGCGTGGTTGCAAGCATCTACAGACGGTGGTACTACTTGGACACAAGTGAACTATTCCGGCAACGTGGATGGTCTTTTCAACGAGCAAGAAGGATTCTGGCAGACTTTGGTAATTACCTTGTTCGAATTTGGTGGCCAAGCGGATGTACGTCTGCGCTTCACTTGGTCTGACGCAGGAAGCTGGGCTTCAGGTTTCGGCGTTGACAACGTAGTTGTTGGTGACCTCGAACAATTCAGTCTGACACTGGACCGTACTATCCAGGGTGACTGGAACACACCATTCTTCGGTGATGGTTACTGGGATTACACCCAGATTCCATTGGCTCAAGCTGACTCAGTGAAAGTTACCGGTATTTTGTCAAACACAGGTTTGGGTACTTTGACTAACGCTCGTCTTCAGGTGGAAATCTTCCAAGGCGCAACTTCAGTAGCAACTACTGAAACTGCACCTACTGCTGAATTGCTTTCTTTAACTAAGGACACTGTTTCTGTTGTAACAAGTTACATCCCGGGTGCTATCGGAACGTACACTATCACTGGCACAGCCGTGTCGGACGAAGTTGATGCTGACGCAACGGATAACTCAAGCTCTGTAAGCTTTGAAGTTAGTGAGTGCACGTATGCACGCGACATCAACGCAGCGCAGGCTTTCTTTGAATTGGTAGCAGGTGACTTCGCCGGTAACCTGTTCGACATCTACAACGATGAAGAATACTTCGGTATTCAAGTTGCGCTTGGCGGTGGAAGCACCGTTGGTGGAACTGTTACAGGTGTTATTTATGAGTTGACCGGTTTTGATGCTGTTACAGGTGACCCAATCTTCGAATTCGTAGATGGCTCACAATCTGTGGAAGCTCCCGTGTTGGATGAGGACTTGAACACAGCTGGTGGTCAAGATTTCATTTGCTTGCCATTTGAGCAACCTGTAACATTGACTGCAGGTGGTGTATACCTCGCTGCTGTTGCCGGAACTGACGTATTGCGTTTGCCTGTATCCGGTAGCAATTCTGTTCCCGGTTCATGGGTTTACACGGATGCTGACGGAACATACGGCTGGACACAAGGTATCTTCATGATTCGTATGATTGGTAACTGCGTTACTTGCGTAGCTCCTGAAGATACAACAAATGTTGAAGAGCAAACTGCAAACACGTTCGGTGTTCGCGCTATGCCTAACCCGGCTTCAGCTGCTACATTGGTTACCTTCAACCTCGAAGGTTCATCTGCAGTAGAATTGACTGTTCGTGATATCACCGGTAAATTGGTAGAAAGCTTCAACCTCGGCAACCGCGCTGCAGGTAACAACAGCTTCGAACTGAATGTTGCTAACTACGAAGCAGGTGTATACACTTACACGCTTAATGCAAACGGTATCAACGTAACCAACCGTTTGGTGGTGCGTTAATCTGTAGAGCGATAACGATTTGAAAGGGCTGCCGATTTCGGCGGCCCTTTTCTTTTTTTCGAGCGGTGTGGGTTTGCATTCCGCATTATTTTAGCCTTCGCTTAATTATTAATTCCCTCATGAAAAAAATCTTTACACTATGCTCCATCCTCGGAGTTAGTTTGTTGGCCTCTGCGCAACAGAAGTTCGACAAACAGCAGCAGGTGAATCCGCTTATTCACCCACGCCAGGCAACAGCTGATGAAATCGCACGCTCACGTTTTGAAGGCGAAGAGATGTTGCACACGAATCAAGTGAGCGCCGGACGCGATGTCTTCACTGAAGACTTCAGCAACGGCTTCGCAGGCCAAGGCAGCAACGGTGCCTGGACATTCGAAGATACCGGTGGTAACTCAATTTGGATGATGGCCGATGCCAATAGTCCGGCAGGTGTTTATTCTAACACAGGAGAAGCACTTTTATCTACAACAGCCTCCAATGGCTGGGTGATTTTCGACGCTGATTTGTTTCAGGGAGGCGAAATCACAACAACAAACCCGGCTGAAGATGTAAGCGGCTACCTCATCTCGCCGGCCATTAACTTCACCACTTGCCCAAGTGTAATTCTCGAGTTCCAACAGACATTCCGCTATTGCTGCGCTGATGAGACACCATTTATCGTGGAAGTCAGTAACGACGGTGGTACTACTTGGATTACCTATGATGCTGCGCCGGGCTTTACCGGAGGAGCGAATGATGCGGCTCCAAACCCGTTTGTCACAGCAGTCGATATTTCTGCTGCGGCTGCCGGTCAACCTTTGGTGATTATCCGATTCGGATGGCAGCCTGATGGTAATTCTACGCACTCCCACTATTTCTGGGGTATTGATGACATTCGCGTTTATGAAAATCCCGTTCAGAATGACGTGCGCGTAACCGCAATCACCAACGGCAATATTTTCGCTGACTACGAATACCGCTGCATCGCGCTTGAGCAAGCTATTACTCCTGCTGACGGAGGATTAATCGTTGGTGCCTTGTATGAGAACTTGGGTACCATTACCCAATCTGCTACAGTAACCGCAGAAGTATTGGACGCAACGCTGAACGTATTGGCTACGGTAGACACCACAGTTACAATTTTCTCAAACGCTGAAAGTCCAACTCCCGGTGACCCAATCGACACATTGTTCTTGACAACAGGATGGGCACCAACCACGGTAGGCGACTACTACGTGCGCACGTCAATCACGTATGTGAACACGGACGAAACTCCCGACAACAATAGCCTTCAAAAGAAATTCCTCGTGGTTGATGGTGAATATGGTCACGACGATCCGACCATCATCAACAGCGAAATGCGTCCGTTTATTGGAACGGGTACAGTTGATGATCCTTATAATCCAACCGGATACGGAAACTATATGACGTGCTTCAATGAAGGGTCTCAAGCATTTGGATTGAGTATTCGCTTTGATAACTCAACGGATGATTTTTGCCCGTTCAATATTTTATTGTTGGCTCGTGGTGAAGATTACAACCTTACCGATGCCGAATTTGCTGCCTTCGGTGAATACGAAGTCCTGCCGTCTTATGTCCCAACCGGTGCTGTGCAACAGTTCCCTGTTTATCTGCCCTTCGATGATGAAGTGGCTCTCGTGCCCGGAACCACTTATTTCGCTGCTGTCCAAACGGAATTTGCAACAGAACAAGAACTGGCTGTTAAGGCCATTGACGAACAAGATACGGATTTCAGCACAGGCTACTATGCTGAGACGACAACAGATGATGAATTCTTGTGGTTCTTTGGCGTCGGCTTTTTGACAGATGCAACACCGGCAATTCGCCTGATGCTTTACTACGCAATGAATACTGAAGAAGAGGCTCAATTTGTTCAGGATTTTGGCATTAGTCCAAATCCGGCTTCAACAGATGCGCGCATCGACTTCAATCTGCAGGCTGCAGGATATGTTGCTTATGAAGTGCGCGATATTCAAGGGAAGCTCGTAACATTCGACAACCTCGGCTTGCACGGTCAGGGCGCAAACATGTTCAACTTGAATGTGAGCGATTATCCACAAGGCAACTACATCCTCAACCTCGTGATTGATGGTGAGAAGATGTTTAGACGCCAGTTCAATGTGACACGATAATTATAACGAAATCGAATATAAAGGGTCGTCCGATGGGCGGCCCTTTTTTTGTGATTACAGATTCGAGGCAAGTACGAATTACAAAGTACGAAGTACGCGCCGACAGGGCAAAACGACCGCTTTAAACGACCGCCTGCCTGCCGTACTTTGTACTTCGTAATTCCTACTTCATAAATCCGTAATCTATCATCCCACCACCGCGCTTAATTGCTCCTAACGCGATACTTTTGCAAATGAGATTGTAACCCGTGAAGATTCACCACGATTTTAATTCTATCGGTCCGCTGCGAAATGCCGTTGTTACTATCGGTACGTTTGATGGCGTTCACCACGGTCATGCTGCCTTGCTTAAGCGCATTGCAGAACTCGCGCGTGAAGTGGATGGCGAAAGTGTGCTCCTGACGTTTTATCCGCATCCGAGAATGGTGCTCTATCCCGATGATCACAATATCTCGCTCATTACTTCACCGGAGGAAAAGAACCGTTTATTGGAAGCTTGTGGTCTGGATCATCTGGTCTTATTTCCCTTCTCCATTGCGTTTTCCCGTGTGTCTGCATTCGAGTATGTGCGCGATCTGCTGGTGAAAGGCTTGAATGCACATACGGTGGTTGTTGGCTATGATCACCGTTTCGGACGTAACCGTGAGGGCGACTTTAAGACCTTGATGGAACTCTCCGAGGTGTTTGGTTTTCGGGTGGAAGAAATCAGCGCGAAAGATGTCGATGCTATACTGGTAAGTTCCACCAAAGTGCGCAATGCCCTGCTGGATGGCCGCATCGAAGAAGCCAACGCACTATTGGGAAGACCCTTCTCCCTTGAGGGGCATGTCGAACGAAGCCGACAGTTGGGCAGGACGATTGGCTTTCCAACGGCCAACCTGAAGCTTGAATTTGAGTATAAGCTAATTCCGCGAAACGGCGTCTATGCATCGGTCGCTCATACGCCCTTTGGAATTTTTAACGCGATAACCAATATCGGAGTACGTCCAACCGTTAGCGACTCGGCACAACGTAACATCGAAACGCATATCTTCGATTTTCAACATGAATTGTATGATCATCCGCTAACCGTTGAACTCCACCATTACATTCGGGAAGAGCAGAAATTCTCTTCTCTGGATGAACTGAAAGAGGCGATTACGGCGGATTGTAAGAAAGCGCGCACATGGCATTCGGAAAGGACCTCCTAACACTTGTCGTAATTACTATGATTTCACCGATGATATCCGTGGCACAAAGTGTTGCGTTTGAGTCGTTGGATACGGTTCCTGTTTACAGATCACTCGAGTCAGCATTAGCGGATGCCGAAAATGTGATTCGTCTGGATCTTTCCAAACAGAAACTGGGCGAGTTTCCCGAAGCTATTTTCAGCTTCAAAAACCTACAGGAGTTGAAATTGAATAAATGCAGGATAGCAGTGCTTCCCGATAGCTTCGACCAATTACCGGCCCTACAGAAGATTGAGATTCAACACAACGAGCTCGAGGCAATACCTTCTTCAATATTCAAGTTGAAGGATTTGCGCGTGCTGGATTTGGCCGATAACATCATCGACAGCATCCCCGATGAAATCGACCGACTTACTACGCTGACTACCCTTGCGCTGTGGGATAACCCGATTGCTTATTATCCCGAGCGGCTGACGGAAATGCAGCAGCTGCGCGTTATCGATTTGCTCAACAATGCCATGAGCCGCGAAACCCAAGAGCGCCTCAAGTCGGATCTGCCGCAATGCAAAATCATCATGTCGCCGCCTTGCGCCTGCATGGATGGCGATGAGTAAGAGGAGCGCCCTAGTCTGCCTGCTCTTTCCTTGTACTATCCCTGCCGTAAGGACGCACTGCAGTGCGTCCGCGGCCCATCATGCCTTGGCCACTCTCTGCCAAAAGGACGCACGGCAGTGCGTCCCGATCGCCGCTCTGCCAGTCATGCCCTCGGGCTCTCCCTGCTCATAAGGACGCACTGCAGTGCGTCCATGCGAAGCGCTCGCTCTGCCCATCATGCCTTGGCCTCTCCCTGCTCATAAGGACGCACTGCAGTGCGTCCTGACCGACACTAATTGCAAGTGCCTATCTTCTCAACCTCAAATCCGTCTTAATTTAGTCGCATGAAACTAGTTTCCTTTCTCAATTCTTACAACCCACGCGTCCTTCACAATCCTTACGTGATTGCTGAAGCAGGAGTTAACCATGAAGGCTCGATGGAGCTTGCCAAACGCCTCATCGATGAGGCTGCTGAAGGTGGTGCTCAAGCCATCAAGTTCCAAACCTACAAGGCTGAAACCATCGCCAGTAAAGACTCACCATACTACTGGGACATTACCAAAGAACCGACGCGTTCGCAGTTCGAACTCTTCAAGAAATACGATAAGTTCTGGAAGAAGGAATACGAAGAACTCGCGCGCCATTGCGAAACCGCAGGCATCGAGTTCATGAGCACTCCGTTTGACGTGGAGAGCGCAACTTTCCTTAATGACCTGATGCCGGTGTTCAAAATCAGCAGCAGTGATTTGACGAATTTGCCCTTCATCGAGTATCAATGCTCATTTGGAAAACCCATCATTCTCTCTACCGGTGCGGCCTTCAAATGG
>Ga0209088_10002665_pt1 | contig 10814 bp, 8 predicted proteins | sample S_140625_EF_Meta_FD_187324 | JGI IMG/M metagenome (GOLD analysis project Ga0209088, IMG submission 187324) | Freshwater microbial communities from Lake Simoncouche, Canada to study carbon cycling - S_140625_EF_MetaG (SPAdes) (version 2) | ecosystem: Environmental > Aquatic > Freshwater > Lake ...
AGAGAAAGGTCGTCGGCCCATCAGCAGGCAAAGCTACTTACCGATATAGGAAAGACCTTGGAAAAGAGTGATCCAGATCGATGGTTGGAAGCAGCGCTGCTTGTTCAGCCTGAATATTTGCCTGCGTGGAAGGCGCAGGGCGAGCTACTGGATGGCGGGAAAGCATCTCCTGAAAAACGGGTGGAGTTTTGGGAGAAGTACACAAAGCGGTTTTCTATCTACCCCGACTTAAAGGTTATCGGCCAAGAGAAGCTGCTCCAGTTAGCGAAGGAGAGGGGGGATGAGGCGGCAGTGAAGAGTCTTTCCCGCCAAATTCTGGTTCAAAACCGAACCCGCCGCTTTGATTTGGGAATCGGAGTCGCTGCCATGGAGGTGGGTGAAAAGATCGAGGCTGGAAAGTGGTCAGAGGCGGAAACGGCCTTCCGCAGGGCGCTTCGCGAATTCAAAGGCCAGGCCGGTGGGAATCTTTACTACGGGCTTATTGTTCCATTTGTCGAAGCAGCATTAGCGGAGGGGCAGGGCGCCGTGGCAAAAAATGCTCTAGCGGAAGCACGCTGCGTATTGCGTCCTGGAAAAGACACCTTGGTAGGGCGATCACTCATCGAGCTTGAGGCAAAAGCTCTGCCAGAGAAAAAAAGAGGGAACTGAAGTTTTCGCTACGGTTAGTTTGAGGAACTTTGCTGATTTCCGAATCTCCCTAAAAAAAGCCATCGCAAGAGTTATTTACCCGACTCACCAAGCGTCTTGAGCTGACGATCCGTCACGAGCCAAAGGAGGCCGTTCTCCATTGCCAATTTCTTGGATAGCGCTTGTCGCTCTGGCGTCTTTGGATACTCGATGAGCAGCACGGGCTTTTTTGCCGAAGCCAATGTTTTTAAATGGCCGAGGATTTCATCCGTGTGCGAGGCGGGCTGGAGTTTTTTTCCATTGGTGAACAGATCCTCGATACCTTGCGCGCTGATAACCTCGACGAAGTCCTTGTGGGCAGCCAGTTGGCAGCCGTTTTGCGGGATGACAAGCGCGGTTGGATTCATTGCGCGGGCGCGACTAGCGATCGCTTTGACCCAGTCCACCATGTCGCGCCGATAGGTCTGCTTGGTCTCCGGGTTCATGAGGTCGTCCAGGTAATCGTCGGCTCCCTGCTCATACGTCTGGAAGCCATCTACGATGTCTAGATACACGCCGTCGAAACCGCGCGAAATCGCGTCATCAATCGCGGCCAGCATGAGCTTTTGCCATTCGGCGTTCCAATATTTGACCTGATAATTCCCTTTCCACTCCGGATTCTCAATCCCGAGCCATGCCGGTGCGGCAGCGGTTCGCTTGCCATTGCTGACCCAGTCGGACTGCCAATAGGGACGGTAGTCCTCAGCCTCGCCGATGGATAGGTAAGCGACCACTTTTCGCCCCGCTTTGCCACTGCGGATTGTGTCGAGGTCCGCTTGCCCCCACGCCGTCTCACCACCGAAGGTCGCGTCGAGCACGATCCAATCGCGTCCGCTCTCCTTGAGTTGCGCAACGGCCTCAGATTTTGTTTTAGCAAAGGAATCAGCCTGAAGGATGAAGGCGAATGATGCAGGGTTTGATTCCGCGCGGGAAAAATGTGCGAGCATGGAAGTAAGAACAGCGATGTGGAGGACGAGATTTTTCATGGGAAACTTTTAACGAACGGCTGGCCCAGCAGCGCAGTGAGCATGTGCACTTTGGATCATTCCCCGGCGGAATCGCTTACGCTGAATTGATAGGTCGTCCGGGTCTTATAGATTTCGCCAGGCCGGAGGATGGTGTTGGGAAATTGCGGTTGATTTGGACTGTCGGGGAAATGTTGGGTTTCTAGGCATAGGGAACTGCGTTTCAAATAGGGCTTACCCGATTTCCCGTTGAGCGATCCATCTAGGAAATTCGCGGTGTAGAGCTGTAGTCCCAGCTGATCGGTAAAAACCTGCAGCTTTCGACCGCTGGTTTTTTCATAAAGGGTCGCGGCAGGTTTCTTGAACTCCTTTTTCGGGTTCAGAACAAAAGTGTGGTCATACCCACTCCCATTGGCCAGTTGCTCGTTCGTCTGATTAATATCCCGCCCGACTGGCCTGAGGTGACGAAAGTCGAACGGTGTACCCGCGACGGATGCAATCTTCCCGGTGGGGACAGAAGTTTTGTCGATCGGAAGCATCTCCTCAGCATTAATCATGAGTTCGTGATCAAGCACGGTGTCCGAACCTTCGCCCGCCAGATTGAAATAACTGTGATTGGATAAGTTGACCGGCGTCGCGCGGTCGGTCGTGGCTCGGTAATCGATAATGAGCTCGTTGGCATCGGTCAGCGTGTAGGTCACCCGGGCCTTGAGCGTCCCGGGGTAGCCCTCTTCGCCATCCGGAGAGGTGTAATCGAATTGAACGCCGTTCCGAAATTGCTTCGCATCCCACACGACCTTGTCAAAGCCGGTGACGCCACCATGGTTGTGGTTTGGACCGTTGTTCTGTGCGAGCACATGCTCGACACCGTCCAAGGTGAACCGCCCATGGGCGATGCGCCCGGCGTATCGGCCGAGGGTCGCCCCGAGGTAGGGCTTCTTGACGGATGACCGATAGGGTTCGACGGTGTCAAAGCCGAGCACCACGTCTGCCACGGAGCCGCTACGGTCTGGCACTTTGATCGAGGTAATTCGCGCGCCGTAGGAAGCCAGACGCACCTCCATTCCGTGTGCGTTTTTTAGGTTAAATTGGGCATCCGCGTCATGGACAACTTGCGGCCCTGAATGCCCTGGCATCAGGGCTGTCGCTATGACCAGACAGGCGAGCAAACATACTTGGCGTCCCGTGGGACGACGCAGAAGTTTCGGGAGTAGGGGATGGTTCATGGGGGCAGGGGAGGCGACTGATCGCCCCTAGATATTCGCCACTTCAACCGGTTTTATGACGGACTCATTTTAATGACATCGAAGTGCTCCTGACTTAAAAGCAAAAGGGTGCGCGAGTTAAGCTGTATCGTCTTGCCGACGGCTGATTTTTCCCACATTTGCTAGAGGCTCTAGGTACTTCGTCATAACTGGGGTGATTCGAATAAAGTTTAGTGAGTTTTGTTGCCCTATTGAAGATATGTAGCCTACTCTAACTTCATCCATAACCCCAAACAGAATCGCCCTTAAAGATAAGACTCCATCATGCCAAGCAAAAGACGACTTTCAGATGCTTTCACTCTCGTCGAATTACTCGTCGTCATAGCGATTATTGGTTTGCTAGCTGGCCTCGCCGTTCCTGTCTTGAGTAAGGCCCGTGACTCAGGCGACCGGGCCAAGTGCATGTCCAACATGCGCCAAATTAGCTCCCTCTATCTCACCATGGTAAACGCCCAGGACGGGGTGTTGGTAGCCGCCAGCGGGAGTACTAGTACATGGTATGAAGCGCTTGAAACCAATGGCTATATCAACAGAACTGGTGACGACCAGAAAGACGTGGAAAATTACAAAAAGCTGAGTTGCCCCAAAGCTTTGACCGTTCTGGGCAACAAATACGATGTGACCCGTGCGACCTATGGGCTCAATACATATATCGCCGATACAAATAATGGACCCACGCGTATAGCCCAAGTGACTAAACCTAGTGCTACCTTACTTATAGGCGACGGCGACACGATGAACTCGGGAACTGGTATGGTCATGAACCTTAATGCGGCTGGAAACAGCATCATGCCTTACCACAACAAAAAAAGCGCCATCACCTATTTCGATGGCCATGCGGAATTTATTGATGACGCCTTCCTGACCAAGGTGACGCAGAAGGCAAAGATCAAAACGGAAGGTTCCGAAGCATCAGTCTTCTGGAAGGGGTACTAACCCGTGGCCCAATCGGAGACTGAGCGCGGGTATTCGCATCAGAAAACCATCCATTTATGAAACAAACCGCGTTGAGGCTAATCTCGGCGAGCCTGTTCTGTAGCGGATCCTTGTCGTTTGCCGCCCCGCTGACCTGGATGGATATCACGGTCAAGGTTCAAGCCGATCAACCGGTCGAGACGGCGCAAAGCCTGACGGATGAGGCGGACGGTTTCCAGCGACTGGCCATCACCCTCTCCAACAAAGGCACTAAACCGCTGGCGATTGAGAGGATCAACGTCCGCATCCCCGTGGCCGATAAACTGACTAGTGATCTCGAGATTCTTTACGGTGGAAGTTGCATGGGACGCACGCCCATCTTGCGCCAGAATGTCGGAGCGGCGACTGCGAAAAGCTCCAGCCACATGTTTGAAATGGTGCGACTTGCGGACGGCAAGTATCTCTTCGCCGGGTCGCTCTCTTGGCGCATCTTCCTACCAAACTTCACGATCAAGGACGGCGCGATCGCGATCTGGTCCGACGGCGAGGGCCGGCAACTCAAACCGGGTGAGACCATTTCATATGAGCAAATTGTACTAAAGCGTGGGGACGATTGGCTTATGACTCTCGACCAATTCGGCACCGCCATCGCGGCGGGAAATGGCATCAAGAAGCTTAAACCTGCCGATTTCAAAGGTTGGGCCACATGGGATTACTATGGCCGGGTTTTCACCGCCAAGGATATCTACGGCAACATGGATGTGCTTAAAAAAATTGCCCCCGATGCAAATATCGTCCAGATCGACGGTGGCTGGTGGACCGAGCGCGGCGATTACCAGAGCGTGCGGCCTGATCTTCTGCCCGGCGGCATCAAGGAAATTGTTTCCCGTATCACATCCGAGGGCAAGATTCCGGGAATTCACATCGACGGCTTCCGGGGCGATGAGAACTCAGGGATTTACAAAGCCCACCCCGAATATTTCCTGCACGCTCTGGACGGCAAGTTGATCGTTGAGGTGAACAACAAGGGGGACAAGGTGATGAGGTATATTTACTTCGATTACTCACATCCCGGCGCGCGGGCGCATATCGCAGATTGCATCAAGAACATGAAGGACAATTGGGGCATTCGTTACTTCAAAGTTGACTTCATGCGGTACGGATTAAAGAACGACACTCTGGGCAAAAATAAAAACGCCGAAGGCATCAAGGCCTACGATCCCACGATCACCAGTGTGGAGCGTTTCCGTCTCGCGATGAAAACCATGCGCGAGGCCATGGGGCCGAACACCTATTTTCTGGGTTGCTCAGCGGTCTTCGGACCCTGCATCGGATTCGTGGACGGGATGCGCACTGGCGGCGACATTCACCCAAGGTACGGGGCCTTTCCCGAACGCTCGCTAGCCAATCTCGGCAACTTCTATTTGAACGGCAAGGTATGGAATGCAGATGCCGACTATCTCGTCTACCGTGAGGCGGCCGATGAAGACGCGACAGTTTCCCAGGAAGACGTCAAACACGGCGGCAGTATGACGCTCAATGAGGCGCAAATGTGGGCGGACTTCAACAAGCTTTACGGCACAGCTCGACTAAGCAGTGACAACTTAATGACGCTCAGGCCAGAACGGCAAGCATTGGTGAAAGAAGTGTTCCGGTATCCAGCGATGGACGAGACCGTGCCGCTGGATCTCTGGCAGCATAGCAAGAACAAGGGCGACGGCTTCGATCTGGTGCTCGCTCGTAAGGGGGAGGATATTTACCTCGGAGTCTTCAACTGGGGTGAGAAGCCCAAGGATTATGCACTGCAATCCTTCGGCAAGGCCGAGCCTGTCAAATTGGACGGCCGTCATTCGGTCATCCTGAAATACGAAGGTAAGGACTCTTTCGCGCAACTTTGTGGAAAAATGAAATCCAAATGATAAGCGCCTTAAGCAAAACCCTCCTCTTAAGAAAAAGACTCCTAATCAGTCCATTGGCTGCGATGTCCTCCGTTTGGCTTTTGATGGGGATCGGACTGGTATCTGGTGAACCCACTTCTGTTCTAAACGAAGAAGTGAACCCCCGGTTCCTTTTCGAACAGGGTTCTCTGGCGATGACGGCTGAAGCGGTGCGCGATGCGAACGGAAGCTTTTCTTTGGCTCAATTGCCGAACCCTGAGCCCAAGTACAAGGTGGAGTTGAAGGGTGACGTGACCCCGCTGACCGCGCGGTTGTGGAAAATCGCCCTCGACGACGTGGAACATAACATGGTGACCAGTGAGTCGCGTGCGGTTTACTTTGGTGCCGGCAATCAGTATGGCTTGCGTATCTACGAGCGTGATATCGCAGTTTCCGGGGTTCTGGGCCTCAACCATTTGTATCCGGAAGTGATGCTTTCGTCACTCAAGGTGGCTCGTGAAATCCGCAAGGAGCTAGGCTACAAAGTCTCCGCACCACACGTGGTTCAGGAGATTGATGTCCCTTGGGAAGTGATTGCCCAGGTGGACAAGGCGATCATGGAAAAATATCGGACCAACTCTTACACCCGCCGCACCGATGATGTGGCTTGGCTATGGGCGGTGGACGATCTCTTTACGCTCCATTCGGAACTCGCCGACTGGAAGTGGGTTGTCGAAAATGGCGAACATTTTTTCAAAGTCTTCTATGATCCGTGGTTCGATAAAACCGACGGTCTTTTCCGCGGTCAGCCGCTTTTTCACGACATCCAAAGCTCAGCCTATCCGAAAGGGATGACGATTGCCGATTGCGTACTACTCAAAGCCCTCTCGACAAACTGCCTCTACTATCGCGGTATGCAGGCCATGGCTAACGCTTGCGAAAAAAGCGGCCGGCCAGCCGGGGAAAGACAGCACTGGATGGATCGTGCTTCGACCCTCAAGGTCGCCATCCAAAAAGAATTCACCCAGCCCGATGGAACTCTTGCGTATTACAAAGATCGCCATGGCAAAATCATGCTGAACCGCGAGATTCTAGGAACTGCTTTCGCGGCCATCTTCGGAATTGTGGAAGGCGACGCCGCGAAAGCGGCCTTTGCGGATTATCCCATGACCGAGAAGGGCACCCCGCTCTTTTCGCCGTTTATTCCCGGCAACTCCGGGCCACACAACATGGCAAGCTGGCCGTTCTGTGAGACTTTCTTTCTGTGGGGAAAATCCATCGCCGAAGGAAAAGATTACACCGACTATAACGCCGCGCTGCTGGCCCGATCGATTGGCACCACCATCAAGTCCAAAAAGGGGAGGGAGGGCAAGGCGGAGGCGGGTGGCTTTGGATCCTTCCATGAATACATTACCCTACCGGACGGGCTGATTACTGGGTCAGGACGTCAACTTTGGTCCGCCGCCGCCTTTCTCAACGTCTGCATTCGAGCCGGACTCCTTCCCAAAAAACGGGTAGGGCAGGCAAATCCAACCAAAAACAAAAGGGAATGTAGTAGTCAGACGAAGCTGAACGTGAGGGGTAACTTTCTCGCCGTAAGCCTCGTCAACTCCTAGCAACAGCAATACCAAACTATATAAAAATATGAAAATCAACCCCATGAAAATTTCCCAAGTTATTTCCTCTGCCATGATAAAAATGTTATGTCTTATCGGGCTGACGATTACCTGCTCGTGTTCATCCGTTCTAGCTGTGCCGCCATCGATAGCCTTTGGGGTTTGGGATCGCACCTCTACATTCGATCCAAAGGACTACCCCTTCCTGAAGGGATTGGCGTTTAACCAAGCATGGGCGGATCTTGAAAAACAGCCGGGTGTTTTTGATTGGAGCGCACTGGATCAGGCCATGGATTCTGCAGTCAAAAAGAACCAGTTCATTTATCTTTCCGTTAATGTGGGACCGGACGCGCCGGAGTGGATCTATACAAAGGGTGTCCCACGTGTAGAGACACGTAACCAGACGCACGACAGCTGGCCATCTTATCCCTTCTATCCTTCGCCCGAATACAAATCGTTTCTTCAAAAAATGATCACTGAATTTGGGAAACATATTCGCACTTATCCGAAAGAGAAGCAGGAGCGCATCGCTTTCGTTCAGGTAAAGACCGGTTGCACAGGGGATGAGTGCGCTTACAAGGGTACTGTCGTGGAAAATAAGTATGACTTGCCCACCAAGTCACCCGCCTGGCGTGAGTTCCGACTGTGGCAGTTTGATTTGTTTGTGAAGACCTTCCAAGGCGGTTCTGAACTACCTCAGATTGCCCTCATGTTTAACAACGTGGAGCCGGATGGCGAAGAGACGGCCGAGGGTAAGCATGGAGGAAAGGGGGAGGGGAAGGACGAGGGTGGATTTACCGAAGAATGGAAATGGGTTACAGCCAACGCCAAGGGTGGTGTTGGGATCAAAATTGCTGGCAGCGGGCGTGGTCACCACCTGAGCGGGGAGCGGACCAAGATCGACGCATGGCAACCCCTCCTCATCGTTGCGCAGGGCACTCCCTTGTTTGCCCGGTCTGAAATGGACCAGACTTGGCAAAAGGCCATGTATTTTGTGAATCGGCCACTCAACTTCTACTGGGGGGCACTGACGGGTCTGCAAAACGGGCAAAGCATCTGGGACGTCAGCGCTGGTGCCATGGAAGCCTGCAAGGAACAGGGTTTTGACTACTCCTTCTATTTCTTTGATCGCTATGCCGGACAAATTGACCCGAAGACAGCCACCGATGCCTTCTGCGCTTTACACAAAGGGCTGGATGCTGCCGATACCAAGGCGTATCCCGAGGCCGAGTTCGGGCCTGCCCAGCGCAAGAACGTGGACCGTATGCTAAAAATCTGCGCTGCCTACGCCAAGTATGGGGCGGCGGTGGACGACCAGAACGGTCTATTGCTCGGGCAAGTCCGGCAACGAGACACGCAAACGGGATTGAACGACGTAGGTTGGGATATCTGGCCAGACAACTATGGCCGCTTCCTCTACCAGATTGATGCTGATGCCACGTCGGTTCCGCTATGGCGCGTGGGCGGTCCGATTACTCCGACCTCATCCATCTACTCCCGCTTTGCCCGCGGCTTCGAGCACGCTTCCGGTAAAGACACGATGCTTTTCAAACTGCACGATGGCTTTTCCGAAGGTAACGAGCCGAAGGTCATGACGATGACCGTCGTCTGGTATGACGGGACGGCAAGCTCGACTTGGAAGTTAGATTACGACGCGGGCAAGGGGGGCATGAAGACGGCGCTGAACGTCACTGGGAAGGGTGACAAGCAGTGGCATCATGAAACGGTCACAGTTGAAGATGCCGTGCTGCGTCAGGGTGGAACCAAAGGCGCGGACTTTGCACTAGTGAACACCGATGACAAGGACGACATCTTCAGCCTGATCGAAGTCCATCGGGGCAAACTGGAAACACCCCTTCTACTACCTCCGACGAATTACAAGGTGCCCGACAAAGCCCCGAAGGGGCCTAAAGCCGATAAAGGTGATAAGGCCGGCAAGTCTGGCAAAGAGAAAAAGGGGAAGGGCAAGAAGTCGGACGGAGACACAATTCAAGAATAAGCTGATCCTGCTAGGTTTGCGGCTGCAACAGATAACGACATCGCAAAAGCTTAATGAACCCAATTGAATTAAGACCACTGCCTTGACCAGAACTCTCAGTCTTATAGGGCTGTTGGTCGCCTGCTCGTTTGCCTTGCTTCAAGCCGCGCCGCCGCCCAGCGCCTTTGGCGTGTGGGATCGGGCAGATAGATTTGACCCCAAAGAGTATCCCTTCCTTAAAGGGTTTAGTTTCGATCAGCAATGGGCCGATTTAGAAAAGCAGCCGGGAGTTTTTGATTGGAGCGGCTTGGATGAGGTTATGGAAAGAGCCACTCAGAATAAGCAGTTCGTTTATTTATCCTTGGGTGTGGGTCCGGTCGCACCGAAATGGATTTACGAACATGGTGTGCCAAAAGTTGAGACCGACGGTGAGAAGGATAAGCACATGGATAAATGGGATGGCTATCCTTACTACTTGGCCCCCGAATACAAAACGTATTATTTCCGTCTGATCAACGAATTCGGAAAACATATTCGCAGTTATCCTCGTGAAAAACAGGAGCGTATTGCTTTTATCCAAATCAAGACGGGATGCACCGGTGATGAAACTCCCTACAAAGGCAAAGCTATCGAGAGTAAATACGATCTACCCCGCAGCGCTCCTGCATGGCGGGAGTTCCGCTTGGAGACCTTCGACTTGTTTGTGAAAATTTTCGCGGGGAGTGCTGATCAGCCTAAAATCGATCTGCTTTTCAACGCCATCGGACCGGTTATCGGATCGGACGAAGACCCAGTCGAAGCCCAAGAGGGCTTCGTCAAAGAGTGGGACTGGGTAACCCATCACGTCCAAGGCAGCTTTGGCATTAAGAACGGTGCTCTTTCTCGCGGGCATCATCTGTCCGGTGAACGCTCCTTGTACAACCAGTGGACACCCTACCTCCTTGATCCCAAGGGACTGACGCTGTTCCGACGCTCGGAGATGGATCAAACTTGGCAGAAGCCGTGGTATCAGTTGAACGTCCCACTCAATTTTTACTGGGGCGCGGTAAACGCCCTTAATGGCGGTCAGAGTGTCTGGGATGTCACCAAGAGCGCCTTGCAGGCATGCAAGGAACAGGGCTTCGAATACTCCTTCTATTTTTTTAACCGCTACGCCGGACAGATCTACCCTAAGACCGCCACCGATGCCTTCTGCGCCCTGCATAAAGGATTGGATGCCGCCGATACTAAGGCTTATCCCGAGTCAGAGTTCGGACCAGCCCAGCGTAAGAATGAGGACCGTATGCTAAAAATCTGTGCCGTGTACGCTAAGTATGGTGCGGCGGTAGACGACGAGGATGCACTGTTGCTGGGGCAAGTCCGCCAACGAGACACGCAAACCGGATTTAACGATGTGGGCTGGGACATCTGGCCAGACAACTATGGCCGCTTCCTCTACCAGATTGATGCTGATGCCACGTCGGTTCCGCTATGGCGCGTGGGCGGTCCGATTACTCCGACCTCATCCATCTACTCCCGCTTTGCCCGCGGCT
>Ga0209088_10002666_pt1 | contig 10813 bp, 10 predicted proteins | sample S_140625_EF_Meta_FD_187324 | JGI IMG/M metagenome (GOLD analysis project Ga0209088, IMG submission 187324) | Freshwater microbial communities from Lake Simoncouche, Canada to study carbon cycling - S_140625_EF_MetaG (SPAdes) (version 2) | ecosystem: Environmental > Aquatic > Freshwater > Lake ...
ATTCTTTCTGAACAGGCTTGTTTGACATCATCAAATTAAGAGTAAAAATCCAAATATAAAAGACAAACTAAACATAACAAAAAGCATTTGAATGTATAATATTTTTTGTTTAATAAGTATATAACATGTCTAACATTGATAGAAACCCTTCATTTAAAACGATGTCTCTTTTCGAGGCTACTCGTGCTGGATTAAAGACGGTGAGAAACGCTGGAGACTTGCTCGTTCAGGATAAGATAGTGCCGGATTCATCCGAATTTATTCGTTATAGAAAGATGATTGCAGTGTCAAAGGATTATAGAAGCCCTGGTGGAAAGAAGAATTACGCCTAAATAAAAATAAAATATAACAAAAATGTATAATAATATGCCCAAATCTAGACGCTTAAGAAGAATGAAGAGAACATCGAGAAAAATGCGTGGTGGTAATGAAGAAGAGGATATGCTAGTTAGAGCAGAAGAAGATGCTAATATGTCCGAACCAACGGTGACAATGTCTGAACCGAAGGTTACCGTGACCGAACCGAAGGTCACAACTATGTCTGAACCAACGGTGACAATGTCCGAACCAACGGTGACAATGTCCGAACCCAACGCGTCTGTCGATCAATCAGCAACCACAATCTCACCAAGTATCACAGACAAGGCAAGAAAAACTGCTACAAATGCATTAGAATCAGTTAAGAATTTAGGTAGATCTTTCGGAAATTGGCTTGGATTCGGTGGAAAATCGCGTAAGAACAACAAATCTCGCAAGAATCGCCGTAAATCGCGTAAGAATCGCAAACATTAAAGCCGAATTTTTACTTAAATGATCATTAAATTACTTATTTAATGATCATTATCGCATTAATAGTGTGTGCTGTTATTTTAATTGTTGCATCATTTGCAAAAGCATTCTCACAATGCTGTTGTCTTAGTGATGAGACGGTAAAATATGTAAAGATATAACATTCCAACTGATGCCAAGTAAACATTGTCAGCAGACATCATGTTTGGAGCGTCCTCGACGAAAGTGTATTCATCGTCATCATTCGTAAATCCTTCTCTCTTCTTCTTTCTGGCTGCTAATTTCGCGGCTTCGGCATCCTTTTTCTTTTGTGCTGCCTCTTCCTTTTTCTTCTTGGCTGCTTCTTCGGCATCTTGCTTCTTTTTTAATGCCGCATCACGTTCTTCCTGTTTCTTTTTAGCCGCTTCCTCCTTCTTCTTTTTAGCCTCTTCTTCTTTCTGTTTCTTCTTCTCCTCTTTTGTCAATGCCGGCTTAAAAGCGTCGGAATCCTTATAAGTCGGCTTCACAATTATCTTTTGCTTCTTATTATTGGCTTCAATGACTGCAATCTCATCGAGTGGCAAAAACCGAGTTTCACTACTAACAGTTCCATCCTTTCCAATAGTTTCCAGTGTTATTTCACGGCATGCTGGTTCGCTATCTTGAGAGAACGCTTTAAACATGTCCATCGGGTTAATTTTATCAATATCACTCAAAATTCCGGGTATAAGTCCCTCAAATGTGGTGAACTTATACCCGATTCCACTGCTAATAAACGGTATTGCACCGTCTGGCACATTATCTATGTACATATGACGGTCGACCAGTTTTCCACTTGCTTGATCCTTACACTGTCCACCTGTTTTTAAGAAGAACCGATCACCAAGTGGACGACCACCCTTGCTTTTGTTGGCATCACCTCTACCAGTAACAAGCAATTCGACATAATTAATAATGCCGTTTATGTCCTTTCCGAGTGCACTAATAGTTCCAGAGTCACTCATTCCCAATTCTTCGGGGGTCTTAATGTGCTCATAATATTTGTAATCTGGTCCAAGCAATTCTTCTTCCACTTTTTCAGCATCTTCTGCCACATTTTGAAAGAAATTAGACATCTTATAGTTATTATAATATTGAGAGATTTTTAATTGCTAGCGTCTTCTTCAAAAGAGACGTCATTTAATGCATCGGCTTGTTGATCACCTTGAGCCTTATAATCAGTAACAGCACTATCAACGTTTGCCTTTGTTTCATCTGCTGTTGCCTTGGTTTCCTTGACAACGTTTGTGAGGTTGTCATGTTCCTTTTCCAATACAGACAATCTGCCTTCAGAATCGGTCGATGTCTGAATAAGTTTGTCGACTGCATCTTTGAGTGCTGCTATGTTCCCTGCATTCTTGTACATCAATATCTTTGTTTCGTCAGTGTTGTTTCCAGAATAATCTTGATAGTTGTCAAGTCCTTCTCTCTTTAATAAGTAAGGCCATACCTTGTTTATCAAATAACTGATTAAATACCCGGTTAACAATACTAAAATAGTATTAAAGGCAATTGTGTCGATGAAGGACATATATAATAGTTATAGCAAAAAATATAATCCCTGAAAAACTTATTACAATAATATGCCGGAATGCATACTTATAGCAAAAAATAACTATGATTGTGGTTTATTTTTCTCTCTTTCAAATATAACACAAAATGCCTAAGATTAATGTCGAGCAAGGTTCCCCCGTATTTAAATATAATAGCATTGGTCCTAATACAAACACATGTTTTGGATGTGGTAACTATGGCAGCCGCGGTCTTCCAATTTATCGTTGGATGAGTTGTGTATGCAGTACATCTGCACCCAATTTTACAACTGAAATAATCAAGGATGGATTCTCTCAGTGTAAATCATCAACTGCCTGTTATAATCCTGTCATAAAATCAACGATAAATAGCAAAAAACCAAATGGAGCATATACAAATGATAACACATATAGTTATAACAACGCACAATATTTAAGAAGAAAATGTGAATCATACGATCGAAATTTGCCAGCGAGAACTGATGCAACAACAGGAAAGGTATTTGGTAATTGTGCGGAAGATGCATCATCCGTGTGCAAAGCCGAAATTACATATAAGCCAAACAATGCCAAATTCAGCACACAGGGGGCTGTTTCAGGTGGAGAGAGGCTTCTTCGTCTCAAATACAACACAATTGCAGGTGATATAAATAATAATAATAAGGATTGCTGCCGTAAATACACTGGAGAAGCAACTCTTAACATTAATATCACGAAGAAGGAGCAAATATGTAATACTCGTGGTCAGAAGTTTAGACAGAATCACACGGTCTGTGCTTAATCAATTGGAGCATCGTGCTTAATCGTTTTACACCGTGTGTGCTTAATCGTTTTACACCGTGTGTGCTTAATCGTTTTACATCTCCATTTCTTGGCTATATTGTTGCCCATTCACTCCGAATTTCTTATGCCATTCTGAACACCTTGTAATCTGTTGCCGTTTAAGTGCTTCTATCTTTTCTCTCTTTTTCCCCTGCTCGATGAGTGTAATTGTATTGTTAATCGCCTCCAATTGTTGTTGTCCTATTACAGAATTCGCTTCAATGAGTGTGTTCATGTAATTGTTATTGATTCGCCTTGTATAGAGAGAAACACAGCCACCAGTTTGCGACATTTTTAAATCATAAAGAATTTTATTGAAAACTGGTTTCAAGTATTCAGTGCTTATCAACTTGAAATCCTTACAAACCACATATTTTTCAGACGAAATTGCTGGACTAGACGCTGGCTTATAAATATAAACTTCATTGAAACAAAGTGAGAGAATATAGACACAATCAACGGATACTTGTGAAAAAATGTTGCCTATTTTGATGATTGCATTGTTCCCCTTTTTAGAATTGTAAATGCTTTCTATTACAGTCTGTATCATATTGTGGTCGTTTTGTATCATATTGTGTTCAGTCGCTGTATTTTCAATATCCAATTTAAAAATATTTAAAATCTCACATGTGTCATAATAAATCTTAGGCTTATCTCCCAAATTCTCATACATGTTGGTTATTTTGCTCATAGTATCCCATATTTCAGAGTATTGTTCGGATGCTTTACTCGCCATTGACAAATAATTGGCCAGTGTATAGTTTATTTTTAGGTTAACCACACCATCATTTTTTAAAACAAGATTCAAATTCTCAGGTATCAATCGCCCATATACATGAGGCATCATAAACGAAGTCATTCGTGATATAAATATATCTCTTAGATCATGATATATTTATATGATTTTAAATAAAAACATAGTTTATGCGTTTATTTCCTCTTCTCTTCAACATACAAGATGCTCGATGAATAAGTTGTTAAAATTAGAGTTCTTCAATTGTTTTAGAACGCTTCTTCACAGTTGTTTTCTTAGGTTTAATCTTAAAAGTGGTGGCTTCGAAATCACCTGCGTCATTGAGCACCAATTCAGAATCGTCTGCTGCGGCTTCAACTTTTGACTCTGCGTCACTCATAATGACGAGTTTCACCTTCTTACCAACCAATTTACGTGATTTATTCTTCTTTGACTTGGGAATTTCCGCCATTTCAGCCGCCGCAATCTCTTCACTTGCTGAGGTGCCAACCTGAACCTCCATTACATTCTTGGCATCAACATCTCTCACTTTCTTATAAATGAAATAGTTATTCAAGAATGACACCGTTTTCTCTGCACTAGTCATGTCCATCGAGCGACCATACTCCTTCTCCAATTCAGGATCCTTGTTTATTTCACTCTTCATCAAGTAGTAACAGTCGGAGAATGTGCCTACACTACGGCCACCAATACCCTTCGTTTCAGCAGATGACGCCTTTTCAAATCCGTATTCGGTCATAAGTTTATCTAAATAGTTGAAATTCACAAGATACTCGCGGAATGTTTTGTTAATGGTCTCCTGATACACGTCAATCGCCATACCTACTGATGTCGCGTCATTCTCCAGTGTGTCGCTGTCATACTGCTTGACAACTTCCCATATCTTCTTACCATCAACCTGTTGCGAAACACTCTCTCCCTGCTTCTTATCCTCCAACATCTTAAATACTTCGCGACCATCGTAGCATGTACCGATGAAATAACCGCCGATCCTACAGCATTCACTGACGTTCCTCAGGAAATTGTGGAGCATTTTGACATTCTCGAAGAAGTAATGAAGTGCAAATTGGCACGATACCACGTTGAATCCCTTCTCTCCCTGCCCATAATTCTTATAAACACCGCGTCCCAACTTCTTCTCATCCTTTGGTCCTTCACCAAACACAGCCCTCACTATTTCGCGTCCCTTGTCTGTAAAACACGCTTCACCGCTTCTAATGTTAAGACCACTATTCGCATGTACAAAGAGTGCCCCAGGAACAGATTTGGTATTCTTCTTATAATTCAAATATCGTGCACATGTACCATCAAGTCGATTCTCGATGTTGTCTCTCGCGACGTCGACTCCAAAGACGAATGACAATTTCGACGCAATCCACTTTGAAAAGTCGCCGCCCTTGCCAACTGTCAAGTCAATCAACTTGTTTCCAGGATGGCTAACACTCATAATGACCTTACGCTTAACATACAAGTTGTGGAAATCACGCAATGCACGTGTCTTGCTCTCTCCGCTGCGATTATAGTAAACGTCGTCATCACCGACAATATCAGGAATTCCGCGACCACTTGTGATCATTTGTGTTGTAATTGGGTCGTGAATCGTTCGCCAAACACTCTCGGCCACGTGGTATGCATTGCCGTAATTCTTACCCCCTGCCTTGTATTCAGCCGTCTTATCATAACGAACACGAATCGGAATCCACTTGAACCCAGGCTCCTTAGTCTTATCATATCGAAACTCCACAATTGTGTCATCCTCAAACGTCTCAGTCTTATCCTCAGTCATCATGTGAAGAACATCATAAGAACCCTCTGTAAGCACAATATTGCACTTGCATGCATTCGGGTCATATGGCTTCGTCGGATAAAAGGGGATCGGCTTGTATGTCTCTTCGTCATCCAAATTCTCCTTATACGACGGCACACGGTCTTCGATAACGTCCTCACATGGGTTCAAATAACCGTGTTTCTTCTCATCGAACCCGACACGAAGTATAAGCGACTTGTATTGCGTAATATCAGCCCCCTTGTGTGTCGATGTCCCCTCATTAAATATGTTTCCGATATAATCATTCTGCTGATCATTCTTCTTTGTCGAAACCAAGAAGTCGATTGTGTTAAACTCCGGTGGCTTCCACTTGAACATCGCCTCCCACGTCTTCTTCACATTTGCAACTACATCGCCACCAACCGCCATATTGGCAGGTGTAAAGATGAGACCGTCTGTAATGTATTCGAACTTGTTTGCCTCAACATCGCTCAATATAGTTCTACAACGTTCAAAGATTTCATCGCCGTCACCTGCATAGAATCGCTTCGTCGTGATTTTCACTGCAGATGCACTCTTTTTCTCGTAACTGGCGTTTAATTCCTTGATACTGGATGTCATAATCGTGTGCCTAACTTTTGGATTTGACGCTTCATAAAAGGGAAGAGTCCTGACATCCTCGCCACCACGCATATACACGTCGAAACAAGCGAATACATTGTAAAACTCGCCCAATTTGTTGTTAATGATGTGTTCTCCGTCAAACAATGAATTCATGAGTTCGCGTTTGTCAGTCTTCAGTCCTGTGTACTGAACATTCATGTTCTGGTCGATCAAATACACTTTGCCGTCTTTATTCTTGCTGACGTATAACAACTTGCGAATTCCGTCGGCTTTCTCGGTTACAGTATAGTTCTTACGAATGTTGTGGGCATTAATTGTTTCACTAAGAGGTTGAATATTTTCCAGTTGGAGAGAAATCGGCGATGGTCCAACGAAATGCTTCGGTTTTACTCGGACATCATCGGCGTCTTTGCCATTCACTGCAACATAATATTCCTTTAACACGTCAAACTGCTCTGGGCGGCTAATCGGGAAATTGCTTCCTTGAAGAGAACTCATAATAATCTGGATCGTCTTTTGAATGTCGCCAAAATTCTCACGAGTCGCCTTGTTCTTTAGAATCTCGACCTCTAATTCGTATGTAACAGGGTTATTAAAGACGTTTGATTTGTCGAGTGTGTATTCTGACATGAAATAACCGCGTTTATTGAGAGAAGACGACCTAACAACACTCATGTCAATTCTCACTGGAAACGACGGATGGATAAACGTTGTGCGTTTAAGAAGACGGAAAACCTTCTTCAAATTCTTCCAATCATCAACGGTTTGTTTAAGGATATTATCAGTTTCTGGGTTGAGACGCTTCTCTTCTTGGAGAGAAACACGAAATCCAAAGTCGTCAAAGTCAATCGGACGCATAGGGGTACTTTCGGTGGAATCACCTTCCTCACGACGCTGAAAATCGCTCTGTTTCAGTTGTGACTTGCGAATAAATCCAATCTCACGATTAATGTGGCCATCCTTGTCATACAGGTCGTTGCTACGGCAATAGTCTTGTACTCCAAAAAACGAATCGATTTCTGTACGAATATTCGACGTTTTAGTCTTGCCAGTTATTTTGTCATAGTATTCCGTTTGAATACGCAACATGTATAAAGATGGATCTTCTATTTCAAACCCAGCCGACAAAAGTTTTTGAATAACGTTATCAAAATCAATTTTCGTAATTCTTTTGCCTTTTGTGCCGAAACGAACTTCCAATTCAAGATTATTTTTTCGTGAATTCACGAATTTCTCATAATACATCTTGAATGTGTCTTGTTTGTTTGACGTGGTCATGATATGTATATAAAAGGTATATATTTTATTATTATACCTTTTATGAATATTATTCAATTTTCTTAAAAACCCGTTATCTAGACGTTTAAAACGTTAAACTAGTCAAAATCTTCTCGTAAAGCGGTTTTTTCAGAAGACCATTGCTATCAACTCCCACTCTGCGAGAAATTTCTCTCAATTCATCGAGTTTGTAACCACTAATTGCACGCAATGGCTTCGAAAACTCGAATAAATTGTCTCTAGCATGTTTCGCAAGCATTGTCACTTCATTTTCCGCGACAAATTCGAATTTCTCTCCATTATATTTGATGATAAAATTTGGAACATCATCAGCATCAGCATCATCGCATAGGATTGTTTTATAAATATTGCCTTTAATTACCATCAATGACACATTATTTCGAATACATACTGCTCTAAAAAATGCACCAAGCAGTGGAATATCGGCCGAATCCATCGCTTCTCCCTCGACATGCGAAATTTTAATTTTGTTTGCCTTCATCCATCCAGGATCTGTTTTAATAGTTTCAACAAACTTGATACGAAAGTTCATTTCTTCCACATCATTTTCTTTTGTGAAAAAGTCTTCGATGCTTACCATCTTGTAAAGAAGCCAAAAGATTGGATGTTTGTGGTGAAACTCTCGCTTTTGCTTTTGCGGCTTTTGCTTCTTTTCTTCCCGTTTAAAGAATTTATTATCAGATGCCTTACTAATAAATTCTTCAGTTTCTCTCATCATTATCTCTATATTATCACTAGTATACATAAATTGCTTGTATTTTTCAAAATCAGTTGTCATTGTCGAGTTAGAGAATAAAGTCCTTGTTGATAGTTATATTGTGTTCAATATTCTTAAAGTAGTTTTCCTTATATAAATCCTTCTGCTTCTCATGTTCCGACAGAAAATTTATCTGCTGATCAACATAAGCCAGGTATTTATCGATGTCAATGAGGGTTGCTTCATTAAGTTTAGCTAAATTAAAAAAGACACCATTCCGATTCTCATTGAAATCCACGTTGTGTTTTTTCAGAATTCTAAGCATTTGAATCTGATATGGCCTATGAAGACTTTCAATCTTTTCTTTAGTTTGAACAAGAGACATAATTATATTAGAATAAAAATAATTATGCGAATGTTTTTAAGTATGTTGTAGGTTAAAGTATTTTGTCAGCGTAAGTAATTTATTCATTAATCACCAGTTTCAACTTCTTCTTTTTTTCTTGTTTGCCTTGTACAGAATACGACACTGCCGATGCCTTATCCTTTGGCTCCAAGAGTTCTGCAATAATTGAGACATATGTGTCGTTCAACTCGTAACGCTGACCAATTACTCGAACGTTGATTTCATCTTCTTCTTTCACTGTTGCAAAATACTTGTTGTCATAATGGTGATCACGAGCAACAAAGACGACAATCGGAGATGGCTCGTCTCCTTCAGTGCGAAGTTCGGCACGAATACCAGCCTTTGTAATGTTCTTGACAACGCACTTGAATATCCTCATTCCTTCAACAGGACGACAAATGAGGCATTCACATGTAACAACGAATTCGACCTTATTCGCCTTGAGAACACCACAAGAATACGAGAGAATCTTGGTGCTTCGCGGCTTCACATAACCCTCCTTGATACACTTACTCTCGATTTCTCTCCGCAGTTTCTTCTCGAGATTGGCTGCGATATTACCACCAATTTCATTGATATCCAAGTAAACCTTGCGAATGAGGACGTTTTGCATATAAATCCCCTGATGCCGCTTCTTTTCTTGTGCTGGAGCAACTGGTTGTTGTTGTTCCTTAGGAGCAACATATTCCTTAGGAGCATCATATTCCTTAGGAGCATCATACAAGCCAGGTGGCGGTGGAATCATAACGCCTTCTGTTGCTTTGATGCCAGGTGAAGGTGTTTTCTCCACAATTTGCAACTCCTTTTGTGGCATAGGCGGTGTTCTCGGCCCCAGCATAGGCGGTGTTCTCGGTCCCAGCATAGGAGGCGTGCTAGGTGGCGTTCTCGGAATAAATTTTGACATTTTGATACTGGATATACTATACACATATTTTTATATTTTAAATTCAATTTTTTTAATTGTTTTGTTGATTCAACATATATTCTTCAGAAGTCAAATACCATTTCACACCATTCTTCTTTTTCACATCAAAATAACGGTGTAATATTTCTAAATCTGCACATAATTCCTTAGCATTCTGAATCTTCTTCGTTTTAGCAATTCCCTTTTTCGTTTCATTATGAGGTGCTAATGATTCATCTATTCCAGCACTTTTCAGTAAATCCGTTATTTCGGCCTCAATTCCACTCTTCGTCTTTTGGTCACATCTTGCACCAATATTACGTGTCTGTGACATGTCTCTCGTCTTAAACACTATATATTTATTGTTAAAATATGTGTTGAATGCCAAGATGTTGTTAAACTTCATCCCTTTTATTTTTTCCATTACATATTCTTTAACTCGTTCACTGTCTCTCGGTGTAGCCTCGTCTAATGTGTTGCTTTCATTGAATACAAATGTTTTCAATACATCGCTTTCTATTAACAATACAAACTTCTTTCCACCGAGAGAAATGACTCTATCCTTGACTGAATCATATAACAACTTATGAAGTTCTGATTTCTTCGAATTCTCGTCAGACACCATGTATTCGTACAATTTAATTCGTTCGTTGAATTCGGTTGTGTCAATCATATGATCAACTACAATTCTATTAAATTCTACTTCATCTGCGATTATTTCATCCAATCGTAATCTAGCATTGCCAGCCGACTTGTACCAATCCACCTCCTTAGTAACCGCCGTATATTCGTGCTCTTTGGATGCATCACCAAAATGAACCTTCAATTCACGCATATAATTGGCAATGTTAAATGATACTTTGTCATCGTCGACGATTTCTTCAGGCAATTTCACTTTAATTTCGGGGAATTTGCCGTCGATGGGATGTGATCTATCATAGAGAGAAATTTTCACGTCATCCAGTTCAATCGGCTGGAAAAAATAATATTCCTTCACGTTTGCCAAGTTTCCGCGTCGATTGAATTGGTCATAAATATATACACTCTTATCATTTACCATTCTGTCGAGTGCACTATTTATCTGCATGTCTGGGTATGGTTTATACTTGGTTAGTACTCCGATAATATATGTCTTTGTAAAAATGTAGCCGTCTTTGTATATCGCCTTTATTTTATTGATGATAATGTCATTATTGTGAT
>Ga0209088_10002668_pt1 | contig 10812 bp, 9 predicted proteins | sample S_140625_EF_Meta_FD_187324 | JGI IMG/M metagenome (GOLD analysis project Ga0209088, IMG submission 187324) | Freshwater microbial communities from Lake Simoncouche, Canada to study carbon cycling - S_140625_EF_MetaG (SPAdes) (version 2) | ecosystem: Environmental > Aquatic > Freshwater > Lake ...
AAAAATAGTAACACAAATGTTAACTATGTTGCGTTTCACTTTTTCTTTTGTATATTTCTAATGTGCTTACGCACACTTTTATCAGTTTCAGGGCGCAATTTGTAATACAAAAATAGTAACACAAATGTTAACTATGTTGCGTTTCACTTTTTCTTTTGTATATTTCTAATGTGCTTACGCACACTTTTATCAGTTTCAGGGCCCATTCTGTATTACAATTATAGTGTTAACATCGTGTTAACAAATGTTAACATCGGCACAGCGCCCGCAGGGCGCTGTTTTCACTCATCTTCCTTTACATCTCTCTTCTTCTTCATATATGTTCGCATATATTCCTTTCTCTTAGCCTTCTTTGATTCAATAGGATCAAGAGTTACTATCTTGTCTTCAGATGCATCATTGTTAACAATAACATTCTCAGCAGAAGCAGTAGAAGCAGCAGCAGAAGCAGTAGAAGCACCAGCCGCAGCAACACCAACAACAGACGCTGCCGCAACAGCCTCCACAATATTGAACTCCTTCTTCTCAATCTCACGTCGAGCCTCCGCACAATACATCTCTAACAAGTTGCTAACACGCTCGTGATCTGTTAACAATTCCGTATACTTCCTTTGAATCTCATCACGATCACGCTTCACATCACTTATCTCACATCGTAATCTCACCACGTCATCTATCAATCCCTTTATTAAGTCCATCTCCTACTGTTTACTTCTCTACCATCCCATGTCAATTTTATAAATTTGACGCACGTAAAGCATACTCCTCTTGTCACACTATTCACAAATGGAACTCTTCACAACACCACTCCTCTCCAAAACAACCATCGACATGTATACCACACGTATACATAAATGGATCACACTCGTCCCACAACATTCCATCGAGTTCATCATCCTCTTCCCTAAAATGGCTCTTCAACGCCTCCTTCTTCACCTTACAGAACGAGAACGATCCGAATCACACGCCATATGCACTCTACCCAATGTCCGAAACTATATCACCTCCATCATCGCTCTCCTACGATACTCTCCACACATCGCTCCACACATCTCTCACAGGCTTGAATCACATTCCACTTGGGTCTCCCTACGAAATCACATCTCACAACCCACATACGACAGACAAATACAAGAAAAACCCACCGCGCTACAAGAACTACGCGGTGGGTCAAAACTTTCCTTCCAACATCTTATTGACGCTAGAGACTCTCTCGAGATTCCCATCAGCCATAAACTACTACTCGCCATGTATACATACCTCTATCCCGTCAGAGCCGATTACTACGCACTACAGATTCTCACCGATCAGTCTGAACCAACACACCCTAACTATCTCAGAGTCACTCCTCACTCCACTGAACTCATGATACGAGACTTCAAAACATCTAACGTCTTCCCTCCCATTCACTATCCGTCCGTCCCACACCCCCTTCATCTCCTCATCTCCGCCTCTATACAAGAGACGCCGCGAACATTCCTCTTTGAATCAAAGGGGAGACCATATACACGGCTTCGATTCTCACAATGGGCTTCCGCCACTCTCGCTTCTTGTCTACGCGTCCCACTCAATCTCACCATCATACGACACATCTTCATCTCTTCTCTCTCCATGGATACTCCTCTCACTGAACTACAGCGCATTGGGAGGCTCATGGGACACTCCATCGCACGACAACGACTTTACACTTGGAAAACTACTGCCGTCCAAGATGACCACGAAGACGAGCAATTGACTCATCCTGTGAGGACATGAGCCGTGCGGCGACGCCGCGGATTCCCTTTGGATCGTGGGGTGATTCCTTGCGGTGGGCGAGGCCACAAGGCTCGCAGCGCCGCGGAATACTCCTTGCATCGTGGGAGATCATAGCCGTGGGCGACGCCGCGCGGTGCGGGCCGCAGGCCCGCGGAGTTTCCTTGAAAGCCTCTTTGAATTATAAGGGAGACATCTTTTATTTATTTTTCAGATTACAGATTCATGTTTTTCACACGTCACCACTTTTCCATTTCCAAATCGTTCCCAACTTTTAGTTTTCAGATACAATCCCTTTCCGATTTACATTTTACATTTTACATTTTACATTTTACGATTTCACGTTTTCATCATTTCACGATCGACACACCTTTATATACTATAGCGTCTCTTTCAATAAGAGACAGTTGACACTGAAAATACTCCTTGCGTCGTGAGAGATCGTAATCGTGGGCGAGGCCGCGCCGTGCGGGCCGCAGGCCCGCGGAATACTCCTTGCGCACAAGAGAGACCATCTTGTTTCATTTAAAAAACACCGAGTAGACATACTCTTCCGTTTCCTTTTCAGTTTGGGGTTTCCAGAATTTCCATTTTCAAATCCCTCCCCACTTTTCGTTTTCAGATACGTTCCCTTTCCGTTTTCAGATTCTCAGATTTCAAATCACGTTTCACGTTTCAAAAAAAAGATACAGCATGATACCCCATCTTTTTTTTGAAATTATTTTGTCTCTTAGACACGAGGGCAAAACAGCGCCAGACACAGATCCTTGTTCTGAATCGCCGTCAAACGATCCTGATGTGACTCATCGTCCACAACCCATTGCCCCACAGAGAGATTCTCGTAGCCGTTCTGAAGCCATTTGTGGAGGAAAGACGCCTTGTTCTTCTGCAGCGTCCCATACAGATCCATGGCACGTCCCTCCACGTCCTCATCAATCGAGATGATACGCCCTCCTGTCATCAGAAAGTTCCTGTCCGCCAAATCCGAGATGCCCAACACATACCGAAACAGAAGCCCGTGGAGGTAGTCAAGTGTTAAAAGATATCGTAGTATTATATTCTAGTATCCTATTACGGACATGGCAAGCGAAGATGGACGCACCGACATTCCTGTGGACCCCTATCTTTTTACGATCATCGATCGAACAAACACACATAAAGGGGATATTATCAGTCGTAACTTTAAAATAGGGGGAAACTACAGTGACTGTGTCAATGTGTCCATTCAATACGACGATCACAGTCACCCTATCAGTGGAAAGATTCAAACCATTGTCTATGATGAAGAATGCTCAAAAGAAGTGCCTCTTGAACGTGGAGAGGGGTCCATTACAATGATCAAAACTCTCCTTCGTCATATTCATAAGATGATACCTGAAATCACATCTTTCTCTTTTGATGATATGTCCGCTGTAGAATGTGGAACAGACGATGAAAAAAGACAATCACGCCATCGTAAACGAGGAAGTCACGCGAGGCCTGTCTCTCTCTATTATCTTTCTATCGCATTCAATGGATGCACGTGGTATGAAAAGCATTTTCGTGCAACCTATAAAGATAAATCGTCTCATCACGCATATCGATCGCGTGTCGAACACTTCTTATACACAGAACCACTTCCGCGATTTGATGATTTCCTTCGTATTGCCAATCCACCCTCTGACCTTTACTCTGAATTAGAGGAACTTTACGAACAGGCTACTCACTATGCGGCGTTCTTCTCTGCGATTCCTAAGGAGCGTCGCTGTGTTCACGCGCGAACATGGCTCGTCCCTTTCATGAAGAGGGGACTGGAGGGTGTGTTCAGCAATGAAGGATGGGTCATTGATGTGTTGGATATGACTCCTCTTTCGCTTCAAGGATTACAGAAGGCACGTGGGGGTCGTAGGGCATGCAAGACTAGAAAGCGTGGGGGCTATTCATATCCTGGCAGACGTGTGCACCATACTCTGATCGGTGATGATGTTGGAGGAGATATGTAGTTCTCTTGGTATACGAGAAGATAGAATAAAGGACTACACAGTGCGTAGCCTTCTTTTTATTCTTACCCTCTTTCATACCAGACATGGCAATGGATCGTCCTATCTATTCCGTTCGTGTGAATCCCATCCATGGGAACGGGATCGATACCTACTGTAAAATAAGTCAATACGAATATACGGACGACTCTAAGAGTAGTTATACCCTTTCCTTTGGAACAGGAGAACGCTATTGCCTGACAGTATCGATCAATGGAATGGATTATTCTACTGCGTATATTGATCGTGTAGATCGTGTAGAGGCATGTTCGAAAGGGGGGTTATCCAAGATTGTGAATGGAATGATAAAATTGGTCCCCCTCGGATTATATACCATGACACGAATGTGTCCATGGGTGAAACGCTTTACGTTGAAGGATAATTCCAGAATCGTCTGTAACGGCAAAGATGGACCCGCCATTCGTCTGGCGTATGATTTCATTCTCAAATACAATGTGACATGGTATCAAAAGAATTTTGGGGCGAGACTGGAAGGGCTTGTAGACGCGGCGAATGAGACGACAGAGACATTCTCCTCTTCCCTAGGAGATTTTCATGCAGTAAAAGGGTCTCCTATGGCTCGGTTCTTTACCTGTCTCCGTGCATTAGAGCGCCCATGTTATGAATGGGAAAATATTCAAGACCATTTCCCTGAAATGAGGGCGTATCATGATCTCTATATGAGTTCCCCAACGATACGAGAGTTTTTGTTACGGATTAGGAGTCAATATCATGATGCTGAATCCTTTTGTAATGGAGTATCACCATGGTTTGATAACTATATAGATTCTATTCTTCATATTTCAGTGTTTTCAGATGGTTGGTTTATTCCTGTCGAGCTGGTTCTGGAACCAGAAGGGTTCGCAGTGAAAAAACAGGTGGATGTCTCTGTCTTGAATGTGGCACAGGTGAAAGTGACGCAAGGTGGACATCGTGGCACAAAGAGACGAAACAAGGTCCGTTCGAGACTGATGGGGATGATGGGAGGGATATCTCATGGGTGTGGAGTGATGTCCTATCAAGAGGTGGAGGCTGAATTCTAGATTCTTTTGGTTCGTAGAAGATCGTAAGAGTGGGCGACGCCGCGCGGTGCGGGCCTGCGCGCCGCGGAGACTTCTTACTATCCTATGACACCCTTTATCATAAGAGATGTCATAAGATGCTATACATAGATGTGACGGAAATGAAATGAAAAAATTGATAGAGAATGTGACCTCTGTATAACGTAATAACATACGCTGAGAATGGCATCGGATGGAGCGCTTCCTATTGTTACTTTCGGAAAGTATAAGGGAAGACCTGTGACAGACATGCTTGCTGATACAAAGTATGTTGAGTGGTGCAAGCAGCAGGAGTTCTTCAAAAATCATACCACCATCTACAACATATGCGTCAATCAAACGATTGGCTCACAGCCCTCCAATACACCAGAGCATAATCGTATGCAGAATCTCTTTCTGGATAACAAAAGAGTTGCTCTACTTCTGGCAGGTTTACGGACATCCGATGAGGACTGTAAGAAGTATCTCATAGAACTTTTCACCAAAGATAATTTTACAGTTAAATTTGAGGGAAAATTCAACTGGGATGTTATTATTAGAGGAATCTCCTATACTCCATACAGGTGCAGAAATTCACAGGAGGAGGATAAATACCACAATACGATAACATGTGAAACACGTGGAAAATGTATATGCTATAATTGGTTCGGCCCTACATATATCGAAATTAAACCTCTTGTGGGAGATGACTACCCTACCATCTTAAGAAAGATGAATACTCAAAAAGAGGTCACGCTAAAAGCGGATGGTCGTGATCGTCAGCAATTCTTACTTCTTATCAAAGATTATCAATCCTCCACTACTACCAAAGAAGAACTGATGCAGATATTCAAACAATCAGATATCATTGTCATCTTTCTTCACGATCTCTTCCCTGATCTTTCTCTATCATCTCCTGTTGAAAAGATGGCTCCTATGGAGATTCAGATGACGCCGTCTTCCTCTTCTGACGATCGCATTGACATACTGGAGAGACGGGTTGCCATTTTAGAGTCTCTTCTAGCTAAGATGGGTTTATAGATGAGTAGGCTGTGGAGGGTCGTGTTCTATTTTTTGGTCTTTTAGGAATTTAGAAAAAGGTGGAGGGATGGAGGGTGTGGAGGGTAAAAATGACTTTTCTATAAAATCGATCTCTTCAAAAGTCCATCTGGCAAAAATCCTAAGAAAGTCATTTTAACCCTCCACACCCTCCATCCCTCCACCTTTCACTTTTTTCCTTTAGGCCCCCTCAAAGTGTTTTTCAAATAACGTATAGGGAGATCCCACCACTTTCTGATGATTTACAGACCCTTCAAATCAATAAGGCATGCGTCGTCCTCTGCTGGATTGATGTTAAAGTCTCTGACGAGCGTATCCTTCAATGCGACTGCATCAATGATAAAGCCATTTGACGTTTTCTTCTCGTCATGAGTAATCCCATACTCTGCATCCAATGATTTTAACTTCAACACGAATGTCTTTATACTTATCTTCTCACGCATAGAGTGTTTCTCACGCCATTCATTATACAGTGTCAAGAATGGTGTAGAGGGAATAAAGCATACGCCATTTTTCTTGTATACTTCTACGTCTTCAGCGTGGTGAAAAAACAAGTCCTTCAGAAAATCCAATTCAGGCGATAAGGACATACATTGGAGGGTTTGATAGTATCTCGTAATGGGGCGCTCATCTCGGAAGGCGAATCGTTCCACCTCTTCCTTGAAAGAAAGCAGATAGTCTGCAATGTTCTTGATAAAGCTGTCATCTTGCAGATAGGCCCAGAACCTCTTCCAGTATTCCGTATCACCCACACGGCGTCTAGAGACTGCCACCGCCATAAACCGACGATCACCCTTCTCAATGATAACCGATCCAGCTGTGTTGGTCGTAAAGAGAACGCGTTCGGTCGCCTTGACACGAATCATATCTGTTCGCATCTGACGGATCTCATGGGTGTTGTTCGTAATCAGGTCTTTGATCCGATCCGTGACGGTGGAGGATACCTTTAAATTTATCTCGGCAAACTCCATAAACACCTTGTATTTGAGAGTCTTATTGAAGTCGTGGAGGATGTCTCCATTCTTTGTGGGATCGCTTGTGTTATGAACACACCGCTGGCCCAATAGGCGCTCCATCAGGACTCTCAGCATCGTTTTACCACACCCTTGTTTGCCCCAGAAGATACAGGCGATCGGCTGGCTGTTCTTTCTGTCAGGATTCAATAGGATATCCGCACACCATAGTGTCAACCACTTACAGTATTTCTCTCCCTCTACTCGTGCCTCATAGGCCTCTTTCTCCTCATCCTTTCCTTGTGGGAGGTTGGTAAAGACGGGATGGTCTTCCATCAAAGACGAGATGTAGTCTTGGAAGACGCGAATATGTTCTCTTCTTTCTTCTTCGGTAGAGGTGGAGGAAAGGGTCTTGTATCGCAGTGTGGGGAAGGCATAATAGACATCAGGGCGTTGATGTTCTTCTTTGACGCATCCATATTCCACTTCTGAGTAGGCGCGCTTCTGAGGGTCTACATACCAGTCTTTTAGAAAGTCCGTTGCGCCCACAAAGGCGTCCTCATTTAACACAGTAAAGGATGTCTTTTCATAGTAGTGGAGCTCCTCCACACCATCCTCAATGCCAATCGTAAAGAACTGGTTCTTGCACTTGAAACGGCTGCGCTCAAAGTCTGCCCGTTGGGCCTCATAAGAATTGGCGATAGGTTGGTCGCCCAACCATTCCTTCTTCTCTTCTGGAGTCATCTCCATCGACTTGATTTCTAGCTGAATCACATAGTTTGTGTCTGCCAACACCTTCGCTTCTAGTTTTCTGATGAAATTACCCTCTCTTATCTTCATCGCATGTGTGATATGAAGCCCATCAAAGATGAGCGGTCCTGTAGGGTTCTCTATCTTGCGTCGTTTACCCTCTTCATTGATCCCTCGTGTAAGGGAATCTAGGATCTTACGCTCTTCGTCTTGATAGAGCTCTGAGGCGAAAGAGCCAATCCATGCTTCTTTCCCTTTGTCCTCCGCCTTCTTCAGAACATGGTCTACAAGATCTCTGTATTCAGGCAACTCCACAATGATATTTAGATTTGCAAGGTATTCCGCCTTGATTTCCTTGATGATATCTGGGAGATCATATCGCTTGATGTAGGGGTTTAACTCCCAATAAAGGGAATTGTTTCCTGCTCCGCAGAAGAAGATCTCAATGAGGACGTCTTTCGCTGTGACGCGCTCTAGAGGGAAGTCTGGATAGAAGCACATTAATTCCATGAGGACCGCTTCACGGTTGTCACATAGATGTCTGAACTTTCTCGTGGGGAGACCGTGCTTCTCAAAGATCTGACACATGACATTACCAGAACTGTTTGCTATATCCAGGTCGTCATATTCATGGGCGAACAGCAGGTTGCGGTGCTCTCGTCTCATAGAACATCCTGTGGTATAGGTCTTTTCCTTCTTCTTCTTTGCGAGGGCTCTGTAGCGTCCAAACTTCTCCACTTCGTATTCCACCTTGACATAGCCTGTCGTCTCATCGATCTTGTCTCGGTAGGACTTCAGTGCCTGCTTCTCATGCTTTAACACCTTGGGGGACTGGATCAGGGCCTCCAGGTTTGCTAAATGGGGCTTCTCGTATGATATCAGTTTCATTCGCTTCTCTATCTTTCTATAGAGGGCAAAGGTTTAAACTCTGACAGACAAATTACGCATCCGAACTTTTAACCGGAGGAAGAGAAAGACCCAGCGCCAAGGCCTTCTCTTTGATTTTAATCTCCCATCGTATCCGCTGTTGTTCCTTCTTTTGATGCTGTTTCGCTTGTCTTGCAATGGCATCCGCCTCTTTTTTGGCCGCTTGAAGATCTTTCTCCGCTTGACGCTCCACACGGAGTCGCTCTTTCTCTGCCTTATGAGCCTCTTTGATAGCCAATGCTTCCTCTTTCACCCGTTGACGCTCCTGGAACTCTGGGTCCTCCCGTCGCTGAATCATCTGCGCCGCTAAGATTCTCTCGCGATTCTTATAATAGAATTTGAGACCCTTCTGACGTTTCTTAGCAACAGCATCCAATTCTGTTACAGACACTTCAGAGACAGAGGCGGGGGATTCAGAGGCAGACATCTATGTTCATACAACACAATAAACACACGTTACTGTGTTACACGCGGGCAGACCTTAGGCTCGTGAGACGTCACAACGAACGACCTCTTCGCAGCGTATGACGCCATCGTTGGACTCCTTTGGATCGTCTGTTTGCCTTTCCTCCTGTCATAGGTGCCAATGTATAGTCTGTGTCATACGAGGAGGGATCTATCGTATAATGTATACCCATTAGATTGAAATTCAAACGCTTCAAGATAAACTCGTCAAACCAACCATCTTTGGATAAACAGATACAAAACGCAGACATTCCAAGCTGGCCACGAACATAGAGAAAGAATTCCTGCCACGTCTTAGAGGATTGATAGACTTCTTTGATTCGATCAATGTTGAGGATAGTAGAGTGACGAGGTATGTAATCCACTAACTCATTCCATGACATTTCATTTTTCTGTTCGGTCGTGTAGGCCATCATCGCATTGTATTGTGCCTCTGATCTTGGATCAATGCGGGTATGGAGATGGCTTTCATACCATGTCTTTCCTTCTGTAAACAGTTTCATTGCGGAAAGGCTCACTGATTCGCCATTATCACATTGTCTGGTGCTCATGTCCGTAAACGATAGTTCTGTCACTGTCGGATAGGTGCGGTGAATATAGGTCATTGCCAATGTAAAGATCATAATTGTGTCCGTTCCTTTTTCAAATGGATGGTTGATAGAGCATGCACCATCCCAACGGATGTTGTTGAGATCACCTCGCGGTCTACAAACGCCATCGTCATCTTTATATAGTGTGATATCTACACAATAGACCTTGGCGCTTCCAATATAAATTGTAATGGGCCGTTTTGTATGATATTCTGTGATCACCATCGTTTTATTGCCGACTATGACATTCTGTTTCGTTGTGCGTATTACATCACGTGGTGGTTCAATAGCCCCTCGGGTCTTCGATAGCCGTAATGACATGCTATCTATTTGAAAGATATATGTGTAGAGCTCCCTTTATCTATGCGACGATCCTTTAAGCGGTTTCCCGCGGGCACAAGGGCTGCCAAAGAGTTACAATATATTCTATTATGATACACCTACACACGCACGGTTTGTGACAGGCCTCTGCTCAACGCACCTGTCGCAGTGTATGCCGCCATCGTTGGACCCCCTTGGATCGTCCTTTTGCCTTTCCTCCCTTCATGGGTCCCAATGTATACTCCGTGTCATACGAGGAGGGGTAAATAAGATATTGTACACTCATCAAATGAAATCGTAAACGCGTTTGAAGAAAGTTATCAAACCACCCATTTTCTGATAAACAGATACAGAACTTGGAAACACCCAGCTTACTACGAACATAGAGGAAAAATTCCTGCCATGTCTCAGAAGATTGATAGGTCTCTTTGATCCGATCGATTCCAAGAAGTGTTGGATTGCTCTTTGTATCATACACAAATGTTTCCCATGGAAGTGTGTTTTTTAGTTCTGTCGCGTTCTTCATCATCGTATCGTATGTGGATTGATGATCTGGATCGAGGATCGCGTGGAGATGACTTTCATACCATGTGGTTCCTTCTGTAAACAGTTTCATTGCGGATAGACTTACAGAGCCGCCATTATCACATTGTCTAGTGCTCATATCTGTAAAGACGATCTCTGTCACGGTTGGATAGGTGCGGTGAACATAGGTCATTGCCAATGTAAAAATCATAATCGTATCCGCTCCCTGTTCAAAAGGGCGATTGATAGAGCATTTTCCATCCCATCGTATTTTTGTTAGAAAACCTCGTGATTTATATGTATCACCGATGTCTCTCGATAATGTGATATCTACACAATAAATGGTGGCACTTCCAATATAAATCGTAGTGAAATCTTCTGTATGAAATTCGGTGATCACCATTATTTTATT
>Ga0209088_10002671_pt1 | contig 10810 bp, 9 predicted proteins | sample S_140625_EF_Meta_FD_187324 | JGI IMG/M metagenome (GOLD analysis project Ga0209088, IMG submission 187324) | Freshwater microbial communities from Lake Simoncouche, Canada to study carbon cycling - S_140625_EF_MetaG (SPAdes) (version 2) | ecosystem: Environmental > Aquatic > Freshwater > Lake ...
ATTGATATTCTCCGTGAAAGCCTGTCATTGTTAATAATTAGAGTGATTTTTACCACTTGTTCACACAAATTAACACATTTTACCACTTTCAATGGCTAAAACAGGCCTTCTAGTTTTCCACAAGAAATAAACCAAGCTGAAAATCAATGTAGTAAGGCGTTTCAGAACGGTTTTACCAGAATTCCACATTTAGGACTGTGCAAACCTGTGGAAAAGCCTATTTTTTATGTGAAAAAGAGGTGAATTCAAGTGAAAATCAAGGCAATATGTACCTTTGGGCCATGAAGCCTCCCATTAGCCTACCCATTCAGGATTTTGACTACGATTTACCTGATCAAAGTATTGCCTATACACCTGCCAGCCACAGATCAGATAGCAAGCTTCTAGTATGGGATAAAAAGATCATTGCAGAAAGCACCTACAATCATATTGCAAATTTCATTCCCGAAAAGGCAGCTTTATTTTTTAATAATAGTAAAGTCATTGCAGCAAGAATTCATTTTCAAAAAGCAAATAACTCGACCATTGAAATTTTTTGTCTAGAACCCAGCACAGCCTATCAGCCTATTTCCATTGCCATGCTGGCTACACGAAAAGTTGAATGGATTTGTTTAGTGGGTGGTGCGAAAAAATGGAAAGAAGATTTTTTAGAAAAAGAATTCGAAATTATTAAGCCATCAAATAATAATAACGGGGTCACTATTAAAGTGCGCGCTAAGAAAATAAAAACAATAGAGGGAAAATTTTTAATTGAATTTTCTTGGGACAATGATTCCATTAGCTTCTCTGAAATTATTGAGCATATTGGAAGCATTCCACTTCCGCCTTATATACAACGCGCTACCACCGAGGAAGATAAAGATAGATATCAAACTACTTACGCGAAAGAAGAAGGTTCGGTAGCAGCACCTACAGCAGGTCTTCATTTTAATGATGCTATATTTGAATCCCTTGCTGAAAAAAATTGTAGCATAAATTTTATAAGCTTACATGTAGGGGCTGGTACTTTTATGCCTGTTAAAACAGACAATATTACCGACCATGAAATGCATGCGGAAGTTTTTGAAATTAACATTACTACACTTACAGATTTAATAGCTATCGCAAAACAAAAAGAATTAAATCCTAACCGGTATACACCAGTGATTGCAGTAGGTACTACTACTTTAAGAACACTAGAGACCTTGTATTGGTTAGGCGTAAAATTAATACTGAACCCTAGCCTAGAAGAAAACAAGGACCTACACCTAGTTCAATGGGACGCCTATGTCACTAATAATGAATTGAAAAGCGATGCTAACCGAAGTATACCTGTGAAAGATGCACTTGAAAATTTGCGAAGCTGGATGCAATCACATCAAATGCATTCTCTTATTACAAGTACTCAATTAATGATTGTACCAGGATATAATTTTAAAATAGCCAATGGCTTGGTGACTAATTTTCACCAACCAAAATCGACATTGCTTTTAATTATTGCTGCCATTACAAGCGATAAATGGAAAACCATTTACCAGCATGCCATTGACAATCAATACCGTTTTTTAAGTTACGGCGATGGTTGCTATTTTGCGATTAACGAGTGAGATTAGTTAATTAACTAATTAATTAGGGAGTATAATTTCAATGGCAGTACCTACGCCAACTTCACTTTGCACGGTGATTTGACCTTTATGTGAATCAATCACCCATTTCACATAACTCATGCCTAAGCCATAACCCTTAACATTATGCACATTACCGGAATGTGCTCTGTAAAATTTTTCAAAAATATGTTTTCTTGCATTGGCATCCATGCCAATGCCTTTATCAATTATACGAATGCAGGTTTTATTATTTAAAGTCTTGGTTTGTATGGCAATATCTATCTCTGTTTTTGAATACTTAATGGCATTGTCTATTAAATTAGATAATACATGTAGCAAATGCTCTTCATCTACTTTAATCAATGAAGGATTGGCCTCTAAAATAGTTTGCACATTGGAAGGCTTACCTTCTAATTGTAATTTAAAACTATCCACTACCCCAAGTATTAAATCATGCAATTCTACTTCTTGCTTATTTAACTCATTCTCTCTTTTATCTAACTGAGCTGCTTGCAAAATAGTTTCTACATGCTTGTTCATTCTTATATTTTCTTCCTTAATAATATTACTGAAATAATCTACCGACTTAGGATCGGTATTGACCTTGGTGCTTTTCAAAGCATCTACCGCTAAAGAGATAGTGGCCAATGGCGTTTTAAGCTCATGGGTCATATTATTAATGAAGTCTCTTTTAATCTCTACTAACTTTCGCTGTGTCATAAGAGAGCGAATCGTAATAAAGAAGGCCGCCAGTACCACAATAATAAATACCACCACTCCCACAATCACCCATAATAAAGAGCGCAATAAATAATAGCGAATATTGGGAGCCACTATAATTATGGTTTCAAAGGGGCCTGTGGGCTCCATAATATCAGAAGGCATAACTGTAATTCTTGCTTGCAGCGTGTTAATTTCATCTGAAAAAACATCTTCAAATTTCTTACTCTTCATTTCAATATTGCCTTTTTTATCGGCAATGGCAAATTCAAATGGCAGGTCATTTAGACCATACTTATCCAAGGCTAATTTTATCTTTTTTTGCATTTCCTCATAGTTGTATATGTCGGAAATGGTGGTTTCTTCAAAATTATGTAAATGATAATCATCGTTTAGTCCTAGCCCCTTTTTAGGCAAACGAAAAGACAATCCACTATTTATTTTTTTACTTACATCATTAGAGACTAATACGCCCGATTGATTGAGCTTATCTGATAACTGATTTTTTTGTAAAAACATTAAACCCTGTAACCATGATATTTGAATAAACAATATACCCAATATAGACAGTGCTATTAAAACAAAAATGACAGGAAAAGTTTTTTTCATAAATTCAAGTTCGGTACTGGCCACTAAGGCTATGTGAATATAAAAAAAATCCCGGCTACCTTAAGCAACCGGGACAATTATTTAGGAACATCTATACATTTAAGATGCTATTTACGTATTTTATAAAACGCCTTCTACCAAAACTGTAGCTTGATTATTCATCACCTCTACAAATCCACCTTGAATAGAATAGGTTTCAGCAGCAAGTCCTTTTTTTAAGACTTTCACTTGCCCAACACCCAAAGCACTTACCATGGGAGCATGCTTATCTAATACTTCAAATAACCCGTCAATACCTGGCAATTGAACACCTTGCACTTCTCCGCTATAAAGCTTTTTCTCGGGTGTCAAAATTTCTAATAACATGCGTATAGTTTAAAGTAATCTTTTAAAATAATCGTTTTAAGTAATTAGGCTTGTGCCATCATTTTCTTTCCTTTCTCTACAGCATCTTCTAAAGTACCTACTAAGTTAAAGGCCGCTTCTGGATACACATCTACTTCACCATCCATAATCGCATTGAATCCGCGAATGGTGTCTTCGATAGAAACGAATACGCCTTTTAAACCTGTGAACTGTTCTGCCACGTGGAAAGGTTGAGATAAGAAACGTTGTACACGACGCGCACGAGATACAATTAATTTGTCTTCATCACTTAATTCATCCATACCTAGGATGGCGATAATATCTTGAAGCTCTTTATAACGTTGTAAAATCATTTTTACTTTTTGCGCTGTTTCATAATGCGCATCCCCTACAATAGCAGGTGTTAAAATTCTTGATGTAGAATCCAAAGGATCTACCGCTGGATAAATACCTAAATCGGCAATCTTACGAGACAATACTGTTGTCGCATCTAAGTGCGCAAAAGTAGTAGCCGGCGCTGGATCGGTTAAGTCATCCGCTGGAACATATACCGCTTGAACTGAAGTGATAGAACCACTCTTTGTTGAAGTAATACGCTCTTGCATAAGTCCCATCTCTGTAGCTAAGGTTGGTTGGTAACCTACCGCCGATGGCATACGACCTAATAATGCCGATACCTCAGAACCTGCTTGTGTAAAACGGAAGATATTATCTACGAAAAATAAAATGTCTTTTCCTTTTCCAGTGCCATCTCCATCACGGAAATATTCTGCAATCGTTAAACCACTCAAAGCCACACGCGCACGTGCTCCTGGAGGTTCATTCATTTGTCCGAATACGAAAGTAGCTTTTGACTCTTTTAATTCTTTCAAATTTACTTTGCTTAAATCCCATCCACCTTCTTCCATACTATGTTTAAAGTCGTCACCATATTTCATGATACCTGCTTCAATCATCTCACGTAATAAATCATTTCCTTCACGTGTTCTTTCTCCTACACCCGCAAACACAGATAAACCACCGTGTCCTTTTGCGATATTATTAATTAACTCTTGAATCAATACTGTTTTACCTACACCCGCACCACCAAACAAACCAATCTTTCCTCCTTTTGCATAAGGCTCGATAAGATCAATTACTTTAATACCTGTAAACAACACTTCTGTTGCTGTACTTAAGTCTTCAAACTTTGGAGGGTTTGCGTGAATAGGACGACCATTTGATTTATCTAATTGTGGCAAGCCATCGATAGCATCACCCGTTACATTAAATAAACGACCATAGATATCATCGCCGATGGGCATTGAAATGGGTTTGCCACTATCAATTACTTCCATACCTCTTACTAAACCTTCTGTACCGTCCATTGCAATGGCACGTACACTATCTTCTCCTAAATGCTGTTGCACTTCAAGAATTAATTTTTCACCACCTGGTCTTACAATTGTAAGCGCATTGTAAATTTCAGGAAGTGATTGCTGATTATCAAATTGAACGTCTACTACAGCACCAATAATTTGTTTGATTTTACCATTCTTTATCATAATATACTATTTCGGCTGCAAAGGTAAGTCATTGCTAGTTTATTGCAAAAATTGTACGTAGATAATCGCAGCTAAAATTCCCCCCACAATGGGCCCTAATACCGGTACAGCGGCATAAGCCCAATCACTGCTGCCTTTTCCCTTTATGGGTAGTATAAAATGCATGATTCTAGGCCCTAAATCCCTGGCCGGATTCACCGCCCAGCCTGTGGGACCGCCCAGTCCAAAGCCAATTCCCCCCACTAATAAGGCCACGGGCAAGGCAGATAAGGCCCCCAAATCGGAGCCGGCTGGCTTAATTAAAAATATACCTAGTAAAAACACCATGGTGGCCAGGGTTTCTACGATAAAATTTTGTGGAATATTTCGAATGGCAGGCCCAGTCGAAAAAACAGCTAATTGTGCCCCTGTATCCTGGGTTTCGTTAAAATGATCCTTATAAACCATCCAAACAATGAGCGCTCCTAACATTGCCCCCAAAATTTGGGCCAATATATAAGAAGGTACCAGGGCCCATTCAAACTTACCTGCAGAAGCTAGTGCAATTGTAACCGCTGGGTTTAAATGACCCCCACTAATACTACTAGTAGCATAGACACCCACAAATACAGCAATCACCCAACCAAGTACAATGGAAACTAATCCTCCATCATTTCCTTTTGAATTTTTTAAAAGATTATTAGCAACTACTCCATTACCAATAGTAATGACAAGTGCAGTACCCAAAAGTTCAGCGGTAAAAGGTGTCATATATTTTTATTTAGTTGAAAGAATAATTTAAGTTAAGAAAAAAAAGGGAGAGTCCATAGTAAGAACAATTTTAATAATTGTATTAATATAAACTAGCCTCATTTATTTACCAATTATTAGTAGCCTTAATAGCACGCTCCCATCCTTGAATCCAATCTTTTCTTTTTTCTTCTTTTGCGGTAGGTTGAAAAGTATGATCTATTTGCCATTTCGATCTTAATTCCTCAATGTCTTTCCAAAAGCCAACGGCTAAACCTGCTAAATAAGCAGCGCCCAGTGCAGTAGTTTCTACCATCGTAGGACGTGTTACTTTTGTATTCACAATATCTGATTGAAATTGCATGAGTAAATTATTATGGGTAGCGCCGCCGTCTACTCTTAGTTCTGCAATAGGAATACCCGCATCTGCTTCCATGGCTTTTAATAAATCATAACTTTGAAAAGCAATACTTTCAAGTGCTGCGCGTGCAATATGTGCAGATGTAGTACCGCGCGTAATACCCACAATGGTTCCTCTTGCATGTTGATTCCAATAGGGCGCGCCTAATCCTGCAAAAGCAGGCACTAAGTAAACCCCATCAGTTTCTTCTACTTGTTTTGCAAGCGCTTCCACTTCTGAAGAATTTCTTATTAAATGCAAGCCATCTCTTAACCATTGCACTACAGCCCCTCCAATAAATACACTTCCTTCTAATGCATAATAAGTATGCCCATTCATTTGTAAAGCAATAGTGGTTAATAAATTATTTTTGGAGCTCACTGCTTTTTCACCCGTATGCATTAACATAAAACAACCCGTACCATAGGTATTTTTTACCATGCCAGGTTCGGTACACATTTGTCCGAATAAAGCAGATTGTTGATCCCCTGCAATTCCTGCAATAGGAATTTCATGGTGTGCAAAAAGCTGAGTCGTATGCCCGTATACTTCACTGCTACTTTTTACTTCTGGCAGCATGGATATAGGTACATTTAATAATTTTAATAATTCAGTATCCCACTGAAGGGTGTGAATATTAAATAGCATCGTGCGAGATGCATTGGTCACATCGGTGACATGTACTTTGCCATTGGTTAACTTCCAAACCAACCAAGTATCAATGGTGCCAAAAATAAGTTCTCCTTTATTGGCTAAATCACGGGCACCTGCTACATTATCTAAAATCCAATTAATTTTTGTGCCAGAAAAATAAGAATCAATCACTAGCCCTGTTTTTTCTTGGACCATCTTTGCATGGCCTTGTTTTTTTAATGCATCACAAAAATCGGCTGTGCGTCTGTCCTGCCAAACAATGGCATTATATATTGGCTGGCCTGTAGTTTTATTCCAAACCACTGTCGTTTCTCTTTGATTGGTAATACCAATAGCTGCAACATCATTCACAGATAAACCTTTCATACTAATCGCTTCCGAAGCAACGCCCATTTGCGTGCTCCATATTTCTAAAGGGTCGTGTTCCACCCATCCTGGCTTTGGAAAAATTTGTTGAAATTCTTTTTGAGAAGTAGCGTGAATTTGACCTTGATGATCAAATAAAATGGCACGACTACTGGTCGTACCCTGATCAAAGGATAAGATATATTTTGACATAACAATCGGTTAATGGATTGTAATATAAAAAAAGATGTGCAGAAAAAGAAACTTGAATCTATCTTCTATTTTTCAACCAATTTTCAGGATCTAAGAAAACGCCTTTCTCATTGCTAATCATTAAAAGTAGAGCGCCTTCCCCATCTAAATTGATACCTGATCTTCCTAGTAAAGTACCGGCTTTTACTTCTTGGCCCACATTTACATTAATGCTACTTAAATGTGTGTAGGTAGAAAAATATTTTCCGTGTTGAACGAATACAGTTAAATCACCATTTATGTCTCCTGTATATTTCACCACTCCATTGGCTAAACTTTTAACAGCAGTTCCTTTAGGCAAGGCTAATTCAATACCATCACTTTTTCTATTCAACTTAGTACCCGGAATATTTTCCACTCCAAAATGTATGTACACATTACCTCTATCTACTGGCCAAGGCAAATTCCCTCTATTGTTTTCAAATAAGATAGACGCCTCTCTTCCTTCTTCCGTAGTTTCTAATGCAGAATAAGGTCGGTTATCTGTGGTGCTAGTTAAACCACCTTCTACAGTACCCACTTTTGAATTTTTAGAACTTGACTTGGTAGGGGTATTGTCATCTGAATTATTTTTAGCCGCAGCTTTCGACGCATCATTAGACGCTTTTAATTTTGCGATTCTTTCTTTTTCTTTACGCTCCGCTTCTAAAGTTTCTCTTCTAATTATGGTTAATAAAGCAGACTGCATTTTCTTTCTTTGCGCTTCTTTCTGACGCACTTGTGCAGTAATCTCTTGTTCCTTGCTTTTTAATTGTTTAACAATTTTATCTTGCTCTTTTTGGTCTACCACTAATACCTTTAACTGTTCATTCTGCACGACCAATGTCTTCAACCTATCTTTTTTATTCGCACCTAATATATTTATTTTAGCGTTTAAATCGTTTTGCGATAAATCGATGGCACTTGCTTGTGCTTCTCTATTTTGTCGATAACTCTTTAAATAGGTAATTCTTTTTACAGCATCGTTAAAGCTACCTGCTGAAAATAAAAAGTTTAAGTACTCGTAACCACTTCTGCTTTTATATGCAAATACAACACTTTTTTGATACCTAGACTTTAAAGTATCTAAATCCTTGTTAAGTCTTTGAACATCTAGTTGATTGGTATAAATAGCATCGTCTAAAATTTTTACCTGCCTCGCAATACCGTTAATAAGTGCTTTTCTTTTTGAAATTTTACTTCTAATAGCCTCCAATTGTCCTAAAGAATTTTTTTTATTCTTTTTGGTTTGTTCCAATAACTGATTCAGCTCATCTAATTCTTTTCTTAATGTTTGTTCTTGTTTTTGCAAGTCTTCTCTAGAAGAATTTGCTTGCGCAGAAGCCTGCAAACCAAGCACCACCATTGTAAATAAAATAAATAAAGCCCTTTTAATCATGTTATCAATTATAATGTCTATAAATTATTTGCGTTTGCCTGCTTTAGGTACAGTAAAAGTATATTTTAATGGCTCATCAAAACCAAATTCTTTCACTTCCATATGAATTTCTAACTTATTGTTAGCAGCTATTGAAATATCGCGGTATTGAGGAAATTGAAATTTAGCATAGCTAGTATGGTCGCTATATGATATATCGCAAGTGCGGTGCTGGTTCACATCTACATCATCTAATTTTAAATGTAAAATTTTTGTATTATCCTCATTTAAAATAATTAAATTTTTAAATAAAGCCCCCATTAATCCTACCTGCAATTGCCCATTGTTATTTTTATAAGAAATAATATTGGTGTTATTCATGAAAATAGGATTGCCTATAATTAAATCTTCTACGGTAGCATAGGTAAATGGTATTTTGATTACTTCTTGCAAGTAGCTCAAAGGTTTTCTTTCTACTTTTTTACTTAAAGGATAAATTAAAACTACGCTGTCCTTATTTATAAGTGCTTTTAAACCAATCACCCCCATGGCACCTCTAACGGTTAAATAAATAGCTTTATCTTTTTGAATACTTACATTGACTATATAATTGTCTGCGTTTTTTAAAGTTTCATAATCTACTTTAAACTTGGCATTCATGGTCGTAAAATCAATTTTAGCCAATTCAATTTTATTCAATATGCCTTTAATAATAACAGCTGAGTCTATTTTTGGCTTTTTGGAAAGAAGCTCGGCATTCGTGGAATCGCTTTTAGACAAAGCATCCTTAATCACTTGCACTTTTCTATAAGTAGAGCAAGATGCCAAAAGCAAAATCAAACCAAGAATATAAAAACCTTTTTTCATTTACTTTTTATTTTTTACCAGTATGGCCAAAGCCACCCGCTCCTCTTTCAGTCGCTTCTAAGGATTCTACTTTTTCTAAAATAACTTTCTCCACTTTTTGAAAAACCATTTGTGCAATTCTATCTCCATCTGAGATAACCTGCAATTCATTAGATAAATTAATGAGAATGACTTTTAATTCTCCTCTATAATCTGCATCAATTGTGCCAGGTGTATTTAAACAAGTAAGCCCTTGTTTAATGGCTAGTCCACTTCTAGGTCTAATTTGTGCTTCCCAGTTTTCAGGAAGAGCTAAAAATAATCCAGTAGGAATTAAAACTCTTTCCATGGGCGCCATGCTGATAGGACTTGTCAAAAAAGCTCTAATGTCCATTCCCGATGAACCAGTGGTCGCATATTCCGGTAAAGGATGATGGCTTTTGTTGACTATTTGAACCGCTGTTGGCATATCAACAAAAATAGGCAATTAGAAGTAGAAAATGGTACCAAACCTAATTGTATTCGATAAAGGATTTTTGGTAATCCCACCTCCTGAAGGCACTAAATAAGAAATGTTAAATTTAGACTGTTGATATTGAAAACTAGTGCCTAGTGTAAAATATTGCATACTTCCCAGGTTCTTATTATTATCTATAAAGTAGCCCCCTCTTATAAAAAAACGATTGGTATAATTATATTCCATTCCAACTGAGGCTTTTAAAGATTCTCCAATGGGCATCCCATATTTATTATTAAAAGAATTAAACCAACTCGAAACCACCGATTGTGAAAAATACTGATTCACCGATTCTGTATTGCTATTATCTGGATTGGCAGGTACCATTATCCTGTTTATATCTATACCAAACTCAATCGAGTTTTCAGCATCAATTATATTTAAATAACCTACCCCTAAACCTAAATTGGCAGGAATAAAATATTTGTTCTTTGTTTCATTGGAGTAACTGATTTTACCACCCAAATTAGAGAGTAGTAGACCTGCATGAAAACCATGCATATCTTCGTTTTGTTTATAAAACATACTTATATCACCCGACAAAGTATTACCTGCTCGATAGTTAATGGCCGTTCCGCCATAAGATCCTGAAACTAATCTTGAATGAATATAACGAAGTGTTACACCCATACTTATTTTATCATTTAATAAAGTACTATAACCAAAATCATAACTAAATTCCGATGGTCTTTGAGAAGGCAAATTTATATTTCCTGCTTCATCCGAAAAGTCGATATTACCTAGACTAAAAAAACGAAGAGAACTATTGATACTACTTTTATAATCTAATTTTTTATAAAATCCTGCACTTGCTAAATACACATCGTTTAATCCTAAATCTTTTAACCAAGGGGTATAGTTAATTAAAAAACTTCTGTCTTCATT
>Ga0209088_10002672_pt1 | contig 10810 bp, 10 predicted proteins | sample S_140625_EF_Meta_FD_187324 | JGI IMG/M metagenome (GOLD analysis project Ga0209088, IMG submission 187324) | Freshwater microbial communities from Lake Simoncouche, Canada to study carbon cycling - S_140625_EF_MetaG (SPAdes) (version 2) | ecosystem: Environmental > Aquatic > Freshwater > Lake ...
TCAAGACAGTTATTGAAAATCTTACAAAAGATATTAATAAGTATTTGGCAGCAGCAAAAAGTTATATTGATGCAGTTTCAAGTACAGTATCATCTCTTAAAGATATAATTGCAAATGCTGCTTGTCAGATTGCAAAATATATGAAGATTATTTTTGATAAGATCTTTGAGTATGTTTTGAAGAAAATCAATAAGGCATTAGCACCAACTGTTGATTTATTGTATCCAAATCAAAGACATAAGTATAGCGATCTTAAAGAAATTATCAATAAAATTCTTAATGCAGTATACAGCAAAATTACTAATGGTCTTTGTGGTCAAATACAAGGATTTTTGGATAAAGTTCTTGATAAAAAAACACCAAGAGAAGTTGATCCAGATGAAGATGGTGACGATGGCGGCACTCGTTCAACTGTTCCGACAAATGGCACTACTACAACCACTCCTATTTGTTCTGTAGAAGAATTAAGTGGAAATATTATCGGACAAAATATGAGTGAGATGAATAAATCTGTTGATACTATTCTGGATAATATTAATAATTTTCTTTCCGATATCCAGTCCGAACTATCAGAAATTTCTGGTGCGATCAATAATGTTGGATCTATAATTGGAGGAATTAATGGAAGTATTACTTCTGCACTCAGTTTTGCAAATATTCTCTTAAATATATTTCCAAGTGATTTAAAACCAAATTGTGCAGTATCAGATCAATATTCTATAGCTACTGGTGGTGGTGCTACTGAACAACCACAATTACCAAGACCTGCTGAAGTAGATAAAGCAGCACAAAAACCTGCACCATCAACCGCAACAGCATCAGTACCATTTAAGGAACCTTCAAAAGCACAGGCTGATGTTGATTTTAGTGACAAACCATCTACATCTGTTGAAAGAACACAGGTCGGTATAAATCAAACTCCTGGGTTTGAAAGGTTCTAATTGAAGAATAAATATCATTAACAAGAAAAAGATATGTCGAATAATTTATTTGGACCACCATCAAAAAATGATATTAGAGTAGGATATATTTCTACTGATACTGGATATGTTACAGGTGTGACTATTTGTGAGGCAAATTCTTATGCTCAAGAAAATCCAGGAACAACATTTATTTTTAGAAATGGCAATAACAATATTAAGTATTTGAATATTAATGAGGTCAATAAACTAACTCCAGAAAGTCTTGTTTCCACTGCAAATAGTTGTGGTGGACCTCAAACGATTGTAGAATGTGGTGTTCCTACAATTGATTTTTCTGGTGGTGGTGGTATTGGAGCATTGGGAAATGCTGTTGTTGGGATTGATGGTGCAATACTTGCAGTAGATGTTATAGAAGGTGGATTTGGATATCAGTACGAACCTTTTGTGAATGCAAAAGATAACTGTCAAATTGGTAACGGTGCAGTACTCACTGCGGTTCTTGGAGAATCAACAGAGACACTTGAAACCTATGATAATGAAGCAGACTTTGAAGAGTATGAAATATGTCCAGATACAACTGTTGGATATGGTAGGAATTGGGGGCCCAATGGAGAAGATTTGGGTCCTTGGAATCCAAAAACTTACACAGCGGTAACTGAAGATCCAATTCAAAAAGAAATTGAAGAATATCAAAAAGCAATTACTTTAGGAAAAAATCCATTTTGGACGACAAGAAAGAATACACCAACAAGAATTAGATCATTAAGCCAATCATTTAGAAAGTATGATGTAACTGATGAACCATATTTAAACAATAGAAGATTGGAAGGAGCAAAAAATCCTGTTGCATGGAATGAATTTATGAATTCCTATGCAGTGTCTCCTGTTTCTCCATCAAATGTTCCTGGAACTGATTTTGCAGGAAGAGTATTTACGTTTGAATGGGAAGATGAGTTTCCTCGTGATGGAGAATATGTTTTTAGAGGATTGTGTGATAATAAAGCAACACTATATCTTGATGGATTAAAATTCTTTGATCTTGGTAATTTTAATGCAGCGGTAAATCCGCAAAGAAAAACTTTGCAGGCAGGAGTTCATAAAATTAGAGTTGATTTGGAAAATTTTCCCATCTATGAAACCAAAGCAATACAACCCAGAACAGAAGAACAAAAAGTAGGAAGTATTTTTATTAGAGAAGGAGATCAATATTATATTCTTATTGGTGGAAATGATGTAGTTGAAATTGATTTCATCTTTGATTGGAATGATGATGAAAATTTTGGATATGCCGCAACCAAAATTATGATCCCATCTGAAAGTAATGGTCCGGTAGTTTTATCCAGACCTTTAAGTGGAACTGTAGGGTCTGTTAATGCAACAGGAACATTTAAGTCAAATAAAAAATATGGTCCTATTATTTTTGAAGGAACATCTTCAAGATTTAAAGATACTGTAATTGTAGATACTGGACCTCTTCCAGAACAAAGGCAACAAAGAATTGGGTTATATGATAATAATCCAGATGATCCTATTACAAATGCCAGTCTAACTGCTACAAATGCAAGACAACTTTCTCCAGCAAGAGTAATTGTTCCTGCCACATCAAATCCAATTCAAAACAAAGTTGTATTTAATACGGTAGATTACATTGATAAAGCAAATCGTCGTTTGTGGAGAACAAATGTGTTTGGTTCCGGAGGATTTTTAAATGATTATGGAGTATGTCCCTTCGATACCACAGTTCAATTGGAAGATAATCCATATGCAGGTACTCACACCATTGTTTGGACAAATATCAATTTTCCAGTAGATGGAGATTACAGAATTCAAATTGCTGTTGATGATAACGTAACTCTTTATATTGGTGATACTCAAATCAGAAAGGAAGGGTTCTTCCAAGGTACATCTACGGGTACTGGAGATCTTAATGAAATCTATCAATTTAAGGCAGGAAATTATACAATTCGTGCAGAATTAGAGCAAATTCCTGGAGGAAAATTTGGATTTGGTGCAATAAAAGGAATCAATCCAATGGCTCTTGCAGTCAATATTGAAACAACATATACTACTGAACAAGTCGTTGCATCAAAATCTTGGAATGATAATCCAATGGGAATATCAATTACAATTGATGCTCCTCCTCCAATAATTCCAAAAGAAGTCTTACCAGTTCAAACTGGAAGATGTCCTCCCAGTCCAATTTGGTCTACAAGATTTCCTGGTGCATCGCAAGCATGGTATCCTGTTCGTTTTAATGTTCCAAATACTTGGAGCAAATTTATGAATAGATATGCACTTTCACCAGTTCCTCCACTTGATACTCCAGGAAGTGATCAAACCGAAGTTAACTTTTTAAATGATTGGAATGTTGAAATACCGTATGCAGGATATTATGGTGTAAAGGGAACTGGTGATAATAGAGGAAGATTGTTGATTGATGATATAGAAGTAGCACAATTGGATGGATTTAAAAATACAAATCCAAAATTAACAAAAGTCTATCTTACTAAAGGTAATCATAAAATAACAACAGAAATTTTTAATGATTCAATTTTATCAACATCTATAGTTAATCAAAAAATCTTTAGTACTCATGATTGGGAGGTTACTCCCGTAATTACTCAACAAGAAGAACAAAAAGCAGGATGTATTTTTATCAAAGAGGGTGATGGATATTATCTACTTGCAGGTGGTAATGATATTATTGAAGTTGATTTTGTTTTTAGTTGGGAAGATGATGAAAATTATGGATATGCAGCAACCAAAATTACAATCCCAACAGAAAGTAATGGACCTATAGTTCTATCCAGACCTTTGGAAGGATCTATAGGATCTGCTAAAGGAACGGGAACATTTAAAACGGGTAAAAAATATGGTCCTATTATTTTTGAAGGAACATCTGCAAGATTTAAAGATACTGTAATTAGAAATACTGGACCACTACCAGAACAAAGGCAACAAGAAATTGGTTTATATGATGATAATTTGGATGATCCTATTACAAATGTTAGTCTAATTGCTGTAGATGCAAGACAACTTTCTCCAGCAAGAGTAACACAAACTCTGGTTCCAATTTTAGAAAAAAATGGAGTGACTTATTCAGGACCCCAACTTGCAAGTTATGCGTCCAACACCATTTCACCTGCATATTTTGATGGAACAGGACAAGAAATTATGGGCAAAACATTTACTATGAGATGGAGTAATGTCAATTTTCCTGAAGATGGTCAGTATATTGTAAAGGCATTAGCAGATGATGAAGTTATTGTTAGAGTTGATGGAGTTGAAGCAGGAAGGGCTAGAGTATTTCAAGGTGTGAAGACAACTTTCTTAAATGTAACTAAAGGAAAAAGAACGGTTGAATTAGAACTTACAAACATTCCTGGAAATCCACAAAGCACTTTTCAGACAAATCCAGTTGTAACTTTTGTAGAAATTAGTAAAAATATAAATGTAACAACAAAAGCAAATATTCCATGGACAACAAATCCAGTTGGAGTATCTGCAATTCTAATTCCGCCACCTTGTCCCAAATTGGTTAGGGGTAGGGGTGTTGTAGATAAGGTAATTGTAGAAGATCCAGGTGTCGGATACATAGCACCAGCACCTACTGGGCAAGGATATCCTGTTATTCTTAAACTTGCAGAAGTTCTTGTGCCTCCTGGTGGTGGTGGAATCAATTATGATTGTGGAGTAGATAGACTCACTATTAATGGGATAGAAGTAAGTTATACTTGTGGTACTTTCGGTAGAATTGAAACGGTTAATGTTCCTCCCGATCTTCCTCCTCTTAATTCCTACCCAGAAATTGTTCTTTCATCAGAAACTGGAGTAAATGCATCATTTATACCAGTATTCGAAGTTGTAAGAGATCCTATTGTTGCTGATCCCCAAAAAATTATTCAGGTTACAGATCTTGTCGGACTCAAGCAAACTGGATATGTAGATGGTCGTGCATATTATGGTGCTGTCTTCTATGAAAATGGTGTCAGATACGCAGGATATTATAAGACCGTTGGAACACCAACTCGTGTTTATGATACTCTTCAAGAGAGCATTACTGCCCAGGTCACTACACCTGCAAGTGCAATTGAAAGATCTGGTACTGATGTTACTAGCAATGACCCAAGACTTAATATTCCAGGCACACCAAATACCACTACATAGTAATAAGTTAAGCATATCTAATGGCTACATCATCAAATCGTAATAATTCAAAACTTGGTACTCCCACAACATTAACTAAAGGTGGTGGTGTTTCAAAAACAAATACTGCTAAGCAAAACTATACTGCAAGAAGCGTTGGTAATGATCACGGATCACTTACTTTTGGTGCTATTCACAAACAAGGTGATGTGACATCGGATGTAATGCTTCAAGCATCTGATGGGAGGCATGGAATTGTCTTAGATAAAGACGGTTCTCGTAAAGGGTGTACACAAATCACTGCTCCTGGTAGAATTACTATCGATGCCGGTCTTGATAAAAAAGAAGCAGAAGATACACTGATGATCCATTCTTGGAATGGAAACATTTGTATTGTTGCAAGTAATGGAAAACTCCGATTACAAGGAACTGATATTGAATTAGTTGCTGTTGGTGAGGGTGGTTCCAAAGGAAACATTCGCATGAAAGCAAGTGAAACAATTGAACTTGATGGGAAAAAGATTATTGGAAATGCAAAAACTTTGTGTAAAATGGTCTCCAGTGGTCAAGTAGAAATGTCGGCAAATACTGCTATGAATATCTTCGGTTCATTAATCAGAAATACTACCGATGCCGTTGCAAATAAAGATGGCAAGAATGGTGGTCAACTTCTTCAAAATTTACAAAATCTAATAGGTTAAAAATAAAATGGCAAATTCTGGTGACGATATTTCAGTAGGAAGACAATTAATGTGTGGTGCAGGCCAACCCCCTTGGATGGGGATTGGTGCAGCAGCTGTAAGAGGTGCTGCATTTGTTGAGGGTCCTTTATCAATTGGAAATGCAACAGAATTTCCTGGTGCATATGCAACATTAATGGTTGGTCCGTTGTCAAATGGTGATGCAATAAAAATTCCTATTGCGGGAGCAAATTGTGGTCAAAATTTTTCTCCATACTCACTTGTTGTAAGTGGTGATGCAGCAATTTTTGATAATCTAAGTGTCAGTAGCAAAGTGATTGCAGGTTCTGATATTATTGCTCAAGGAGAAGTTAAGTCAAGATGTGGAGCACATATCCTATCTGCTAAAAAGAACTTTGATATTCCTCACCCATCCAAAGAAGGATGGAGACTGCGCCATACGTGCCCAGAAGGTCCCTCAAATGATGTTTATGTAAGAGGGAAGGTCCTGAACCGAAATGAGATTCAACTCCCTTCTTATTGGAAGGACCTTGTTGATTGGACAACGATTAGTGTATCACTGACTCCAATTGGTTCTCATCAAGATGTGATTGTAAAAAGAATTGATGAAGATAAAATCTATCTCCAATCAAAAGGAGGAATGCCTATTCATTGCTTCTATCATATCTTTGCCGAAAGAAAAGATGGTGAGAGATTGATTTCTGAGTATGAAGGAGAAAGTCCTGCAGATTACCCAGGCAATAACAACGAGTATTCAGTTTCTGGATACCATTATGATACTAAAGGAGAAAACTAATGGCTGAGTTTGGTCTTGTAGACAACCAAAGAGTTGCTGATTGTTCTGATAAATCAACATCAGGAACAAAATCTATGATGTATGATTATATTGTTAAGTCGCAGACTAACGATGTAGATTATCCGTCAGATGCATGTACTCCATATGTTCATGGGAATGCACAGATTGATAATCTTCAAGTAAATGGTTCAGTAACTGCTGCTACTCAAGTTACAGCAGCTGGTGTCAAACTCACCACTAGAAAACCATTTGATATTCCACATCCAACAAAAGATGGATGGAGACTTCGCCATGTTTGTTTAGAAGGTCCAGAGTCTGGTGTTTATTATCGCGGAAGACTTACTAATTCAAATGTAATTGAACTTCCAGAATATTGGAAAGGACTTGTTGATGCAGAGAGTATTACAGTCACTCTTACTCAGATTGGTTCTTCTCAAGATTTGATTGTAGATAAAATTGAGTGGGGATCAAAAGTTCTGATTCGTTCAGGAACAGCATCTAATATTGATTGCTATTTTCTTGTTCATGGAGAAAGAAAAGATGGAGAAAAATTAATCGTTGAATATGAAGGCAAATCAATTGAGGATTATCCTGGCGACAATTCAATCTATAGTATCAACAAATAAGGAGATATAGCAATGGCACAATATTTGTATGTAATTGATACATCAATCGTAAATGGAAGCGGTGTTGCAGTAGGGCAAACCACTTATGATCTTCTCACCCAAGAAAGATTGAATCATGGTGTAATTCCGATTGAAAATGGTTTTGCTGGAACTTGGTTTAATACCAACGATAATGTTGGAATTTATACTACAAAAAAAGTAGCAATTGGAACTGACAGTTTATTAGCACAACTTACAGTTCAAGGCGATGTGCGTATTTCTGGAGTTACTTCATCTTTAACTTATACTACATCTGGCACTTCAAGTGGATCTGATGGTTCAAGTTCAACTATAACAGTTGATGCATCATCAACTCAAATGTACAGTCATATTGCATCTTTTGATAGTAGTGGTTCTACCACTACGTTTCAAGTATCAAATTTATCTGTTGGCAGACAAGTATTTCTTTATATAAGAAACATAAGTAATCTTTACAGTAGAACGATAGCAATTACTGCAAGTACAACAACTTCTGGTTATTCATCAATTAATATGTCAAGGTCTGGAGGCGCATCTGTCACTTCTTTCTCTGAGGGTAGTGGTGGAACTGCAACTGTTTGGATTGCGAATATTGGTGGAAATTTGGTTGGTAGTCTGTCTTGACAAGCGCCCCAGGATGCCCTATAATACACAGGTAATCAAACGAACCACGAATGACTTTTGAACTTCAAGAAGACGAGTATCTGACTCGCTGTGTGGTGAATACGACTGCTCGCACCTTTAGTTTGTATTCAAATACTGGTGATGAGAAGGTAGTGTCGTGTGATACTGTAACTGAATTTATGAATGTTCTTACGTTCGTTCGCAATACAATTGACGAGGATGCTGAACTTGTTTATGCTGATCCTCTGATTGCAGGTTAATGCGTCAGGAAACAAGGACCTCAATGGAGATGTTGTTTGCTGCTAAATGGAACTTACCTCAAGCAGCAAAACATGCTAATCTAACTTGTAAGGAGATGAAGATTACTTTTAACGAATACTGTAATTTTCATCCACCCACTTATGTGGTAGAATCTGATAGTCAACTCAAACTTTTTTGAGTTTTTTATGGGCGGGTAGTCCAACTGGCAGGAGACACCAAACTTAAAATTTGTACAGTGCGGGTTCGAATCCCGCTCCGCCTATTAAATGGTAAATTTTATAAATAAACATAGAGTTTACCATTTAAATGAATACACGACATACCTATACAGAAGACGAACTTCGTGAAGCTATAAAAACTTCTGGAAGCATAAGACAAGTTTTACAAAAACTTAATATTGTTGCTGCTGGGGGCAATTATCAAACAACTCATAGAAGAATATCCAAGTTAGGTATTGATATTTCTCACTTTCACGGTCAGGCGTGGAGTAAAGATAAAAAAATAGGTCCTAAAAGACATATTGACGAATATCTTAAAGAGAATACTGTTGTCCAATCTTTTAGACTTCGCAATAGACTTATTTCTGAAAAAATAAAAGAACACAAATGTGAATGTTGTGGTATAATAGAATGGAGAGGACAACCAACTCCCATTGAATTAGACCATATAAACGGAAATCACACTGATAATCGTTTAGAAAACCTTCGCCTTTTATGCCCCAATTGTCATGCACAAACAGACACCTATAGGGGTAAAAATAAGAAATAAATATCCAAAAGGGAAATCAATATGGGATACAAAATTGAAAAAGCATATTGCTGGTACAACAAAGAAACTGAAATTGTTTTGATGTACTTTATCAATCATATCCCATTTACTTTTGATGAACTTCCAGTCTTTGTGATGGAAGATCCTGAAATCATCAAAAAAGCAGATGAACAACGTCGTTGGAATCCAGAAGATCTTTACAGAACTTCCTTTTATCTGATAGACGAAGAAGCACACCCAATGCTTTTTGAAGTTGATTTGGAAAATCCAGAAGCATTACCCGTGGATTAATTGCCCTATAAGCATTGTGGTGATGCAGCAGTTTTGTAAACTGCAGAGAACAGTTCAATTCTGTTATGGGGCTTCAACACTATAAAACTATGAACATTAAACTTTGGTACTGTCAATCAATGAAACAATGGCGTTGGACTTTGACTGATGATCGTCGTCCTATCATCAAACAAGAATCTGGACAACAACCAGACTTAAGAGATGCGATGAATGACGTAGCAAATACTGTAGAGTATATGTTAGAAACCAGACAAATTCCATAAGTAAAAGTGCCTACTTTATAGATAAAAAAGACAAACAAAGGATTTTAACTATGGACTCTACTGCAACACTATTGCAGATATTCTGCACAATGTTTGTGATATCAATAGTTGCATCTTTACTCAAATCTTCAAAACGCTAAACCTCTTGCAGAAATAGAAAAAGTGTGGTAATATATAAGTGGCAATACTAACCAAACCCCTTCCGTGTGCTTCATAACCTCCTTCGGGAGGTTTTGTTGTATGATAAATAATCCATAACGGAAACTATAAGTGTTAATAAGATGGGTCTTTCCAGATTAGATAATTTTTTGAAATCAGTTCGCGGCACAATTCTCTATGTTGATCCAAACAGTCTTGATGCTACGGACAGTGTTGAGAACCAAGGAAATTCATTAACCCGTCCCTTTAAGACAATTCAAAGGGCACTGGTTGAGGCTGCAAGATTTTCATATCAAGTAGGTCTGAATAATGATAGATTTGGTAAGACAACTATTCTTCTTTATCCAGGAGACCATGTTGTTGATAACCGTCCAGGATGGATTCCTGATGGTTCAAACAATTATAGATTGAGAAATGGTTCTAATTCAAATGATTTCCCTGCATTTGATTTAACAACAAATTTTGATGTTACCACTCAAAATAATCAACTTTACAAACTGAATAGTATTCGTGGTGGTGTGATTGTTCCGAGAGGTACTTCAATTATTGGTCTTGATTTAAGAAAGACCAAAATTCGTCCTAAGTATGTTCCAAATCCAACGAATGATAATATTGAAAGGTCAACAATTTTTAGAATTACTGGTGGATGCTACTTCTGGCAGTTTTCATTATTTGATGCTGACCCAAATGGACAGTGCTATATTGATTATACAAGTAACTTATTTGTTCCTAACTTCTCTCACCATAAACTCACTTGTTTTGAGTATGCTGATGGAAAAAATGCTGTAAGTATTAATGATGACTTCCAAACATATTCAACAGACCGTACTGATTTGGATATGTATTATGAGAAAGTTGGATTGGCTTATGGACAATCATCTGGTCGTGCAATTGAACCAGATTATCCATCTTCATCTATTGACATTCAAACTAAGATTGATGAATATCGTATTGTCGGACCAACTGGTGGTTCGGTTGGTATTACAAGTATTAAAGCAGGTAATGGTGTAACTGCAACAACAACCGTTACAGTCACAACTGATTCTACTGTTGATGGTTTAGATGTAGACACTGCATTCCGTATTGAGGGTATTACTGCATCAGGATATAATGGTCAGTTTGTTGTAACTCAAAGATTAAATGATACTCAGATTACATATCAAGTTCAGAATGCACCAGCAACGGCACTTCCAAGTGTCACAGGAGCAACATTATCATTAAGTTCTGATACTGT
>Ga0209088_10002675_pt1 | contig 10805 bp, 12 predicted proteins | sample S_140625_EF_Meta_FD_187324 | JGI IMG/M metagenome (GOLD analysis project Ga0209088, IMG submission 187324) | Freshwater microbial communities from Lake Simoncouche, Canada to study carbon cycling - S_140625_EF_MetaG (SPAdes) (version 2) | ecosystem: Environmental > Aquatic > Freshwater > Lake ...
AGTTTTAGAACATATATCTGAAGATAAACTAGACACTTTATTTAAAAATATATTTGAACATTTAAAAGATGATGGAATATTTTTAGGATCAATATCTCAACAAGTTGACAATCTTCATCATGTTTCAGTTTTTTCAAAAGAAAAATGGAATGAAATATTTATACAAAATAACTTTAATTTGAATGATTATGTGTTAAATATCTTTCCAAGAAGTATTGGCAATCCGGGTTTTGGTTTTACTGCTAGGAAAATAAAATTATGAATAAATTTATATCAGATATAAAAAATACCCTAGATACTTTAAATTTTAATGATTTAAATCATTTAAAAAAAGTTATATTAGAAAATACCACAGAGATTATTATTCTAGGTAATGGTGGTAGTAATGCTATATCTGCTCATATGGCAGAAGATTACACTAAAGCATTACAGAAAAAAGGAATCGCCTTTACTGATGGTGCTAGATTAACATGTTATGCAAATGATTATGGCTACGAGAATACATTTTCTCAGTATCTTTCAGAATTTTCAACTCCAAACAGTTTGGTTATTTTAATAAGTTCATCTGGCAATTCTAAAAATATTTTAAATTCAGCTTTATATTGCAAAAACAATAATATAGGTTATATTATTTTATCTGGATTTGATTCAAATAATCAATTACGTACTATGTACAAAGAAAGTGCTCTTATTGATTTTTGGATTGACTCTCGAGATTATGGTGTTGTGGAATGTGTTCATGAAATTATTTTACATTCGGTGATATAATGATTTATTGTTTTGATTTAGATGAAACTCTCTGTACTAAAGCCTTAAATGGTGATTACGCAACTGCTAAACCTATTCAGGAAGCCATTGACCAAGTAAATAGACTGCGATTACTTGGAAATAAAATACTTATTTTTACTGGTCGAGGATCTAGTAGTGGTAAAGATTGGGTATCCTTAACACAGAAACAATTAAAAGAATGGGGAGTGGAGCATGATGAGCTTATAATGAATCGGAAGCCCACATATGATATCATTATTGATGATAAGGCGATCAATGCCGTTGAGTGGAGAAATACTTTCTGCAAGACTCGGGGAGTTGTTGCTGGGGCATTTGATTTGATTCATCCAGGTTATTGCAAACTATTCAAGTTCTGTAAGGATCATTGTACTCACCTTACGGTTTTTTTGCACGATGATCCATCAATTGAACGCAATAAAATGAAACCTGTCCACTCATTAGAAGAACGAATGGAAATATTAACATCTATTAGGTACATTGATGAAGTTGTATCATATAGGGATGAAACCGATCTTACTCAAAAATTAAAACTATTTTCTTTTGATGTTAGATTTTTAGGTGATGATTATATAAATCAAAAGTTTACTGCTGATTACCTTCCCATAAAGACCATATATACTGATAGATCCCATGGATATTCAACTACGGATCTTAAAAAGAAAATTACTGAATCATATATGGAGTTTGTGAAATGAAAATTTTAGTAACAGGTGGTTGTGGATTTATTGGTGGTCATTTAGTAGATGCTTTAATATCTTTAAACTATGAAGTTATCGTTATTGATGATTGTTCTGCAAATAATGAACAATTTTATTTTCATGATAAAGCTACTTATTATAAATTTAGTATATGTGATTTGGATAAATTAATTGAAGTTTCACAAAATTGTAATTTTTGTTTTCATTTAGCGGCAGAATCAAGATTACAGGATTCAATAACAAATCCAAGAAGAGCGGTAGATGTTAATGTTGGTGGAACTTTAAATATTTTAGAAGCATGTAGAAAAAATAAAATAGATGGATTAGTATTCTCATCTACATCTTCAGTATATGGGTTAACAGATATTTTACCTATTACAGAAGATCAAAAAGAAAATTGTCTAAATCCTTATGCTTCTACCAAATATGCAGCCGAATTATTAATTAAAAATTATAATAAATTATATGGTATAAAAGCATGCATCTTACGATATTTTAATGTTTTTGGTGAAAGAGCACCGGTTACGGGACAGTATGCTCTTGTTACTGGTATATTTTTACGTCAAAATAAAAATGGTGAACCTCTTTCTATTGTTGGAAGTGGACTTCAAGAAAGAGACTTTATTTACGTTAAAGATATTGTTTCTGCTAATATTATGTGTTTACAAAAGTGGAATGTATGTGAAAATATAACAAAAGCAGACATTTTTAATATTGGTTCAGGAAAAACAATTAATATTTTAACACTTGCATCCAAAATAAGCGATAATCATATTTTTATTCCAGAACGTCAAGGAGAAGCAAAAAATAACCTTTCTTCATATGATAAATTTTTTAAATTAACAGGTTGGACTCCCACTGTTGATATCTTAAATTGGGTTAATAATGGGTAAAATAAAAATTTATACCTTTTCTCATAATCGTCCAGATTTTATAGAGATGCAATATAATAGTATTAAAAAGCATATAAAAGATGACTTTGAATTTATTGTTTTTAATAATGAACATCCTGGTGGTGATGGTGGTTATGATCCCAATAGAATATCAGAAATTGATATAGAATGTAATAGATTAGGAATAAAAAATATTCATATTGAATTAGAACCAGAATTTAAAATAGTAAATAATAGAGTTTTATATGATAATGGTCAATATACAGGGGGTGCCGCTGCTTGTGCTTATTCTTTATCATGGGCGTGGCAACGGTATATCTCAAAGGAAAATTGTATTATTGTGGTGATGGATTCTGATATGTTTTTTTGCCGAGATATATCCATTGTTGATATGATGAATGGTTATAATTTTGCATATTGTCCTTCCTATAGAAAAAATCATGAAGTAAAATACCCATGGAATGGAATTATTTTTGCTGATATTCCAAATATGCCTAATGCTCATGAAATGATTTGGGGAGATGGTATAGTGAATGATGTTTTTACTGATGTTGGTGGTCCACTACATCATTATCTTAAAAAATATAAAAATGATTTAAAAGAATTGTATATTGATATGTGGGGGTATTTAGTTGATGTTGACAATTGTATAGAATTAACTATAAATGGGTGTGCTCAATATTTTATTAATTTAGAGAGTAAACAATTAGAAATACGAGATCCAAGAACTTTAGTATATAATGATAATTTAAAATCATTTCCACACCAAACTCCTAGACCACAATATTGGGAATATTTTTTAAAAAATTATAGTGATATTAATAAAATTGTTACCAAATATAATTTTCCAAAACCAACATATTTGGATTTTATTAAATTTGAAAAAGATGAGACAATAGATACGGCTTTTATTTTACATTATAAATCCGGTAGCAATTATCAAGCATGGGCAAATGATGCCTATAATACTGATAAAACCGCAATTTTAAAAACTTTTTTACAGGATAATTAAATGATTGTTACTGAACTATATAATGGACAGGGATTTGGAAATCAGTTAGCGTGTTATGTTACTACAAGAGTTATTGCTAAAGATAAGAATTGTGATTTTGGTATTATGAATCCTTATAAATTTAAAGGTAAGGATTTTATGAATATTGATATGGGTCTTTCTGTTAACAATGGTATAGGACCAGAAGGTGGACCACCAACAAAACTACCTGATGGAATTGAGTACTATTTTAGAGAATGGTGGGAAACAAAACGACTAACAAATGGATCAAATATAATGTTAGATGATCCTGGATTAGATGTGATTAAAGATAATACTAAAATAGATGGTGTGTTGCAATCTGAAAATAAAATTATTCATAGAAAAAATGAAATAAAAGAATGGTTAAAAGTTAATTCAGATAAAGAAAATTACAATTTTTGTGACGATGATACCTGCATTCTAGCATTTAGGGGTGGTGAATATGTACCTGTCAGAGATTTCTTTTTAAGAAAAGAATATTGGATAGATTCTGTTAACCATATGTTAAAAGTTAATCCAAACTTTAAATTTGTAGTTGTAACAGATGACCCGGAAACAGCTAAACAGTTTTTTCCTAAAACCTTTTATGTAACTCACTCAGAATTATGGAATGATTATACTATAATAAAAAATGCAAAATATTTGATATCATCAAATTCAAGTTTTCCATATTTTGCTACATTGACCAGTGATACTTTAAAATATATTTTAGCTCCAAAATATTGGGCACGACATAATATTTCAGACGGTTACTGGTCTTGTGGGTATAACATTTATAGAGGATATAATTATGTTGATAGAGAAGGAAACTTATTCTCTTATGATGAATGTGTAACAGAATTTGAAGAATATAAAAAAAGGTCTAATATATATGAAAACATTTGATACATTTTTATTTTATAATGAATTGGATATTTTGGAACTCAGATTAAATATTTTAAATGATTATGTAGATTATTTTATTATTGGTGAATCTATTGAAACATTTCGTGGAAATACTAAACCACTATTTTATGAAGAAAATAAAAAAAGATTTTCTAAATTTAATCATAAAATCATACATTGTGTTATAGGTAAACTTGGAGAAAATCAAGATTTATTTAAAAAAGCGATAGAAAGCCCTAATACGGGAATTCATAGTAAAGATGAATGGTGGGTACGAGAATTTTATCAAAAAGAATATATGATAAATTCTTTAGATTCTGCAAATGACCAAGATAATATTTTTGTATCAGATACAGATGAGATATGGAACCCAAATATTAAAATACCTGTATTAGATGATACTGTATATAGACCAATACAGACGGCATATCCATTTTATTTGAATAATAGATCTAATCAACATTATAGTGCATGGGTTGGAACTAGATTTGGTACAATAAAAAAATTAAAAATGCATGGATTTAATCATTTTAGAACTGAAAGAGAAGTAAAAAGTATACCTATAGCCAAAGGTGGATGGCATTTTTCTTGGCAAGGAAAAAAAGACTGGAATAAATGGAATGATGGTCATCCGGGAAATAAAGAAAATTATTTTTTATTACAACAAACACAAATGAAAAAAGATGAATCGGAATTACCACAATATATTATTAATAATAAAGAAGATTTTATTAAAAATAATTTGATGTTACCGTAAACTGTGTTATAATACATATATGTCAATATCTATAGCAATTCCTGTATATGAGTGTCATGGTCTCGGGTGGTTATATGTGTCTGAACTCTTGAATAGTATCGCTAAACAAACATATAAAGATATTGAAGTTGTCATTAGTGACCAGAGTACAGATGATAAAATTAAACAATTATGTTCTTTTTATTCTTCTGAATTGAATATTAAATATGTTTCTGGTAACCATGTAGCACGTTCCAATTCAACAAATGCAAATAATGCAATTTTAAATTGTACTAATGATTATATTAAAGTAATGTTTCAAGATGATTTTTTTATTGATGATTGTGCAATAGAAAAAATTATCACTGTTTTTAATACCCATAATTCAAAATGGATTGTTTGTGGTAGTGTTAGTTGTAGATCAATACACCGTATGGAAGGTGGACATATTCCACGATATACTGAAGGACTTAAACGTGGAATCAATACCATAAGTTCACCGAGTGTACTTGCATTTTTTGGAAAAGAATTGTTTGATGAAAAAATAATTATGATGATGGACTGTGATATGTATGTAAGACTCCACGATAAATATGGAGAACCTCATATTATAAATGATTTATTAATATGTAATCGTACACACAATAAACAGATGCAACATTTCTATCAACATATTGTAGATGATGAAGTTAAGTACTGTTTAAACAAATATAAAGGAGAATGAATATGCGTAATAGGATTTTAGTTACTGGTGGTTGTGGTTTTGTTGGACATCATATGGTTGAATATTTACTTCAAAATGATGATTGTGATGTTGTTATTTTAGATCGATTGGATGTTTCTGGTAATCTTAATAGACTTACTGAACTTCCAGTATGGGAAAAAGAAAAACACAGAGTCTCATTTGTGTGGCATGATATGAAAGCGGAGATGCACAATAATGAGGTTTTAATGGCTATGCTAGGCAAGATTGATGTTGTCTTACATATTGGAGCATCTTCTCACGTAGACCGTTCTATATCTGATCCTATGAGTTTTGTAATGGATAATGTTGTTGGTACCTGCAATATTTTAAATTATGCTAGAAGCCAAGATAATTTAAAGAATTTTGTTTACTTTTCAACAGATGAAATATTTGGTCCAGCACCAGTTGGTGTAAACTATAAAGAAAATGATAGGTACAATTCTGGAAACCCATATGCAGCAGCAAAAGCCGGTGGAGAAGAGTTGGCTGTGGCTTTCCATAATACATATAAAATGCCAATAATGATTACACACTGTATGAATATATTTGGAGAAAGACAACATCCAGAAAAGTTTATTCCATTATGTATCAAAAACAGTAAACTTGGTAAAAAATTATTTATTCATGCCAACAAGACATTAACAGAAGCAGGTAGTAGATATTATATTCATGCTAAAAATGTTTGCAGTGCCGTAGATTTTCTATTAAAAAATGGAACTTCTGGTGAAAAGTATAATATTGTTGGTGAAAAGGAAGTTGATAATTTAACTCTTGCTAAAATTATTAGTTCATGTGTAGGTAATGAACTCAATTATGAATTGGTTGATTTTCATGGTAGTAGACCGGGGCATGATTTGCGTTATGCTTTAGATGGTAGCAAGATGGCAAATCTGGGTTGGACTCCAATAAATAATTTAGAACAATCATTAGCTGATGTGGTTCAGTGGTCATTAAATAACCCGAAGTGGATAGGACTATAAGTATGAATGCAGTTGAAGAAAATTATAACGTATTAGTAAAAATACCTTCGGATATCAACGAACACTTGCCAGTATTGAAGAAATACGCAGAACAATGTGATCATGTAACAGAAATGGGTGTTAGATATATTGTATCTACTTTTGCTTTAGTTTTAGCAAAACCAAAGAAGTTAATTGCAATCGATTTATTTCATCCATCACACTATGGAGATCATTACAGACTTGATTTGATTTCCCAATATTGTAAAGATAATAGTATAGATTTTTCATTTAAATTACAAAATACTCTGGAGTGTACAATAGAACCAACCGATATGTTGTTTATAGATACGCTGCATGTATATGGTCAATTAAAAGCAGAACTAGAACTACACGCAAAAAATGTAAAAAAGTATCTAGTATTCCATGATACTACAACTTTTGAAAATACAGATGAAGGTAATTATTATGAAACACCTCATTTAGATAAATCAAAAACAGGATTGTGGCCTGCTATTCAAGAATTTTTAGATTCTAATAACGAATGGGAAATTGCTGAACGCCGTACAAACAATAACGGTCTAACAATACTACAAAAAAAAGTTGTATAATCAAATTAACGTGATATACTAATATAGTGAAAACCCCATCCAAGAAAAAGAAACCATCAGATGCAGATTACGTAAGTAACTCTGATTTATATGATGCTTTAGTTGATTATCGTAAAAAGTCTAATGATGCAGAAAATGCAGGTCGAAAGAAACCCAAACTTCCAGATTTTATAGGAGAATGTGTTCTTAAGATTGCATCACGCCTTTCATTTCGTCCTAATTTTGCAAACTACCCATATAGAGAAGAGATGGTATCTGATGCGGTATTAAACTGCATCACATATATTGGTAACTTTGATCCAGAAAAGTCTAAGAGTCCATTCGGATACCTTACACAGATTTGCTGGTTTTCTTTTGTTCGTATTATAAACAAAGAAAAGAAAGAAAAGTATACACAATACAAGTATGCAGAACAGCAGAACGATAAAGACTTTCATCATTGGTTTAACAAAGTTTATGCCGGTGTAGATATTGGTAGAAGAGATTTCTTTGGACTTACAGATCTTGACATGGATCGATTTGGTGTTATGCTGAATCCACCCAAGAAAGAGGGCGTTAAGCGCAAACGTAAGTCAAAGAAAGATACACTTGATATATGAAATCAATCATTCTTAACGATACCCATTTTGGGTACAAAGCAGATTCTCCAATAGTCTTGGAATATTTTCTGTCCTTCTTTGAGGGACAGTTATTTCCATATATTAAAGAAAACGATATCAAGACCATCTTTCATCTAGGTGATGTCTTTGATCGTAGAAAATATATTAATTTTAAGACTCTTCAGCAGGTTCGTACACGGTTCTTTGAACCGCTTCAAGAACTTGGAGTAAAGTGTATTGCTATCTGTGGTAATCATGATACTTACTACAAGAATAATAATACAGTAAATTCTTTACAAGAGATTGCACAACAGTATTCAAACTGGGAGATTCATTCAGAACCAACAGAGATTCAAACATCTGCTGGTTGTGTTGCATTATTGCCTTGGATTAACCCAGAGAATGAGATTCAATCGGCAGAGTTTATCACCAACACCACCTGCTCTCTATTACTAGGGCATCTAGAGTTATGTGGCTTTCAGAGCATTCGCGGTATCTTTATTGAGCATGGCTATGACCCAAAACATTTTGACAAATTTGAATATGTTCTTACTGGGCATTATCACATTAAATCTAGCCGGGATAATATACATTACCTGGGATCTCAGTACCAAATGGCTTTCTCAGACGTTTGGGAAGCCAAAGGGTTTCATGTATTTGATTTTGCAACAAGAACGCTTGAATTTATCGAGAATCCAAAAAGGCTTTTCTATACGCTTGACTACGATGAAGACAACCCAGAAAAGTTAGACTACTCAAAGTTCAAAGATACATATGTTAAGATCTTTATCAAGAATAGAACTAAAGGTCCAGCCTTTGAGAAGTATATGGATAAATTCTATGAAGCAGGAGTAGCAGAACTGTCTGTAACAGAAGATGTAACTGCAAACCCAGATCTAGTGGCTGTGGACATTCATAAAGATACACTACAGTTACTTCATGAAGAGATTGATACAGTTACCGAGAAATCAATTAATAAAAATGTACTTGCTGATATTATAAACTCAGCATATAATGCAGCCATGTCAAAGGATGAAGATTGATAGACTTTCTAACAGTTCGTTTTAAAAACTTTGGTTCATTTGGTAATAATTTTTCTGAGATCAAACTCGATAATTATAAAACCACTTTAGTGACCGGTACAAACGGTCATGGTAAGTCTTTTGCATTATTAGACTCTCTGTGCTTTGGTTTGTTTGGAAAGCCATTTAGACCTATTAATATTCCACAACTTGTTAATTCAGTTAATGCCAAGCAATGTGTTGTTGAAATCGAATTTAAGAAGTCTAACTGTCATTTCCTAGTTCGCCGTGGTCTTGCACCCAAATTCTTTGAGATCTTTAAAGATGGTGAAATGTTAGACCAGAATGCTAAGACTAAAGATTACCAAGAGATGTTTGAAGAAAATATTCTTGGATTTGATTATGCAGCATTCAAGCAGGTAGTCATTCTTGGTAAATCAAACTTTGTTCCTTTCATGCAACTGACTCCTTCTGAAAGGCGTAAGATTATTGAAGGACTGCTTAACCTTGATATTCTTGCTGATATGAATCTGTATGTGAAGGGACAACTATCAAGTCTTAAAGTTTCTCTTGGTGAACAAGAAAGTTTATTAAAGATTGTTCATGAAAAAATTAAGTCTCAAAAAGAAGTATTAGAAACAATCCAAACTACTGCCGTAGAAGAGATAAAGTCTATTGAAAAATCTATTCACGATTACACAACTAAGATTGCAGATGATAAGATTATTCAGGCAAAGCATGAAAAGAGTCTGAAAGATGTATCAGCCAAACTTACTAAGAAGTTAACAAGTCTAAGTGCTCTAAAAGATGTTCCTGCAATGTTAACCAAGGCAGAGGTCTTAGAAACTACTTTAGTTGAAGAGATTGAATCATTAAAAGAAAATGCTTTATGTAAGTGCTGTGGTCAGAATCTACCAAAGTTTCAAAAAGAGAAACATATTCAAGATAAAGAATCTAAGTTGGAAGATTGTCGTAAGGCAATTGTTATTGCCACAAAGAAGAATGTAGAACTTTTAGAACTTCAAACCGAAATAGAAGAATTAAAGACACTCAAACTAAAACACCAATCTGACAATAATGATATCTCATATCAGATTATTAGTAACCAATCTTCTCTTAGTTTTATGATTAAAGAAAAGAATAAAAAATTGGTGAATGAAAATGAGAATACATTAGTGCAAAAAATCAAAGATGCAGAATTAGAAAAGGAAAGTGTTACTAGGCAATTGGACGCACTGATAACAACACAAATACACCATGATATTGTCTATGATATACTCAAAGATGGCGGTCTTAAAAGCCGGATTATTGCACACTATGTTCCCATCATCAATGGACTCGTTAATAAGTTCCTCGGAAAGCTTAATCTATATGTTGACTTCACCATCGATGAAGAGTTCAAGGAAACAATTAAATCACGATATCGAGATGCATTCTCATATTCCTCTTTCTCTGAGGGAGAGAAACAACGTATTGACTTGGCGATTCTATTAACTTGGCGTGAAGTTGCACGAATGAAGAATAGTCTTAATTGCAATCTATTGATTTTTGATGAGATTCTTGATTCATCTCTAGATGCTTCTGGTACTGAAGCATTTATGAAAATTTTGAATAAGATGACAAACAAGTGCTCTATCTATATCATAAGCCATAAGGCTGATCAGTTAGTAGATAAGTTTGATCAAAGTCTACAATTTGAAAAGAAAAATAACTTCTCAAAAATCAAGACATTAATATAAATATATTTGACAAGTCCAACAACGGAGTTATAATAGAGTCATGAACGAGGAAAGTTTTCAGAAGTTTAGTAATCGGGGCAAGAATAAGCCATCAGG
>Ga0209088_10002677_pt1 | contig 10798 bp, 12 predicted proteins | sample S_140625_EF_Meta_FD_187324 | JGI IMG/M metagenome (GOLD analysis project Ga0209088, IMG submission 187324) | Freshwater microbial communities from Lake Simoncouche, Canada to study carbon cycling - S_140625_EF_MetaG (SPAdes) (version 2) | ecosystem: Environmental > Aquatic > Freshwater > Lake ...
TTAATATTACAACAGACTTTTTTTTTAAATACTAATTTTTAAAAATTATCGTAACATTTTAAAAATTATTTTTTCGGGTATGAGACCATAAAATTCAATTATGGTCACAGACCATGTCTTTTTGGGCAAAGTATTTTGGGATTTTGATTTTTGGACATTTTTTTTGTCCATTTTTGAAATTCCCAAAATACTTTGCCCAAAAATATTTGGAAAAAAGAATAAATTGGAAAAAGGACTTAAAGAAAAAGGCCATTTCTGGGGGAAATATATATTTCAAAACTACTTAAAGAACCATTCATGAAATATATATTTCAAAAGTACTTAAAGAACAAAACATTTTATATATATTTCGAAACTACTTAAAGAACATTAGATCGCATACAAAAGCCCGGCATTTCCGCCAACAAATGTAACCATATTCACGCGCTCTTCAATCAAATACATATTAAAATTGTAATCATAAATGCGCCAAGTGGGCTTATTAATACCGACAATATCACCCGTTACAGGGTCGCAAATGGTTAGTACCTGAGCATAAGGATCTACGGGAGGGCTAATGGTAGTAAACTCGAACTGCACATTTGTGAACCGACTCATATTCATAGCGCCGCTTGGTTGCAATACAAATGGATCTGTGTTTAAACAAAAATTATAACAATACAATCCATTGGGGGCATTTCCCGCAGTTCGCACATATTTTTCTACAAAATTAAAGACGCCTTCATCCAAAATATTCTCTCTATATTGTCCATCCAACAATATACCCAATGCCACCAAAATATATTGTATGTTTTGCGGATTATAAACGCCGGTAACATATAAACCGCTCAATGTACCATCTGGTTGTAATCCGGGACCGATAAGTGGATACAATGGATTACCATATGGATTTGGTATATCACCAGCAGTAGATGCAGGGACGACATCTTGTGGCATATAATTATAAGGCCAATTGGTATAGTTAGACCATTGATTACGTAAATTGGCATCACTGCGTTGAAAGTAAAACATCCAGCTAATGACCATACCTAGAGAATCCAAGTCGATTTTATTTTGCCCCGTAACATTATAAAAAGGTTTTTCGTAAATTTGTTTAATCATATATTTTTGTTCATTCTTGGCAAATACCTCCGATTCATCATTAGAGAGAAAGCAATAGGTACAATTCAAATTAATGTCTGAATTCCACAATACACGATTGTCTATATACGAATTGGGTCCCAACGTTTCGTCAGGAGGAGTTTGCAAAAATCGATACAACTGCATGTAAAACTGGTTGAAATTTGGCGCCACAACAGGAAAATTATTGGCTGGATCCATGACATCACGAATAGTAAACCATTCATTGATAGGTCTAAAAGAGACACTGATTTGCAATTCATTGTACTGCAACGCGATTAAAGGGAACGCCTGATAAGTAGACAATGTAAACCAAGATCCTAAAGGAATGTACAAAATGCGTCCATTAATAGATGGCTGAGCGCCGGCGGGACTGGGTGTATAATACGCATTTGGATAAGAATTGACACGTGATCCTGCATTACCAGGATCATTTAGTTCAGGAACATTTCCAATCATTTTGTTAAACAAATCTAATTTTTGAGTATTAAAATCTCTCTGAGCAGATGCGTATATGTATTGCCCCGAATATTGTTGTAATTGTTGGTTGCCGCAATTGATGGTAATACGGCTAATAATTTGGGCGCCAAGATTGTCGATCCATTTGAATTCATAAGGTGCCCAATCGGTAACACTTGTAGAACCAGTGCTTGCATTCACAATTTCCTGAGGCGGCAATATAGGACTCCAAATGTTGGGCAATGTGATACAAATATAGGTGTCCATAAGCAGATCCGCATATCTTTTCACTTTGAACGTAAATGTAGATTCCGTAGTCAAATTTAAAGTAGGTGTTCCCTCAAAATCTAGTCGAAAATTTTGCTTACCAAAATTTGTGTATTTCTTATATGTGCATTTCCAAAAAGTCTTACTAGGGTTACCATTTAATATAATGTTTTGTTGACCAATTGCTACAAGTTGCATAAGACCGCCTGCCATAGTAAGTATATACTATAGAAATTTTTTAATTCCTAATATATTTTAATTATAAATCTTAATTTTTTTAAAATAATATAATATATTAGATAATGTCTTCACCACATTCCATTAATCCCATTAATCCTACTACTTCAATGAATGTAACGGATTCATTAAAAAATTTATCAAATGTAATGAAAAATTTAGATGAACGTTTCCAAAGTTATTTTATTTATGCAATTATATTCATCGTGATTTTGATTTATGGTGGATATTTGTATTATTTGAGTATATTACAAAAAAGGGAATGCAATTTTATGAATAATTTATATCCAGATATGAATGGTTTTATAATACCCATATCTGATAATTCAGATGATTTTTCTCATAAATTATTTGATTATTATATAAAAACAGCATACAATTCATGCTCTGGTGGTAGTTACAAAAATGGATATGTAGACATATGTCATTTGAAAGCAATCCTTAAACAAGGTGTAAGATGTTTAGATTTTGAGATCTATTCTATAAATGACGATCCTGTTGTATCTACGAGTACAGAAGACAGCTATTTTGTTAAAGAAACATTTAATTATGTCCCTTTTGGTGATTCTAATGAAAGTGTTATGGAAGTCATTAATAATTATGCATTTGCCAGCGGAACATGTCCAAATCATACAGATCCGCTCATAATACATTTAAGAATTAAAAGCACAAATGTAGCTATTTATGATAAATTGGCGAAAATATTTAGTAGTTATGAAAAAATGTTAGGTCCTGATTACAGCTATGAAAATACAGGTAAAAATATAGGATTAGTCCCATTATTAGAACTAAAAAATAAAATCATTTTAATTGTGGATCGAACCAATACTACTTATTTAGAAAGCATTAAACTTTTAGAATTTATTAATTTAACAAGTAACTCTGTCTTCATGAGAAAATACCATTATTATGATATTGTAAATAACCCAGATGTCATGGAACTGACAGATTATAATCGATCCAATATGAGCATTGTAATACCTGATAAGGGAATCAATCCAGCCAATCCAAGCGGTCCCTTATGTAGAAATTATGGATGCCAAATGGTCGCCATGCGTTATCAATATGTAGACGATTATTTAATGGAGAATGCTGCTTTTTTCGATCAAGCAGGCACCGCATTTGCTTTAAAACCTCCTGAATTAAGATATAGTCCCGTTATTATACCTGAGCCAACACCACAAAACCCTGACTATAATTATGCAACTAGAAATATTAGAACACCCTATTATACTTATAAAATTTAGATTCTTTTTCTTTCATTTTTTCATTTTTTCATTTTTTCATTTTTTCATTTTTTCATTTTTTTTCTATCAACCATTCCAGTAAATCAATATCTGGAAATAAATATTGTTTTATAATTCTTGGAACAAGCAAACGATATATAATCTCAATTCTATATTGTTTTATTTTTTTGTATTCATCTATAAAATGAATTAGTCTTGCACATGGCGTCCAATTTGCAGAACATGAAATTGTATTGCAACACAGACATTTTAGTCCATAATATTTTTCTAGTTCTCGCAATGTTTTAGTAGACTCGATGAGCAATTTTTGTTTGTAATCCTTATGATTTAAATAGATGGTTTTCGGTGGTTTAAATGGGTAATCCGTTGGCACCACAAAAGTAAACAAGTTGCCTCCATTATCAAGAATAATGTTAATTATTATGCGCGTAGAATTACCCACTTCCACATCAGCATGAACATAAGCACCTTTGTTTGTGAATTCCACCAATTCATTGAGAATTCTTTTTTTACAACTGGCTCTACCTAAATCACCTAAAATATCCAGACTTGATAAATCAGAAGACATGATAATTTGTAATATGTATTGAATAAATAAATGAATAAATAAACTCAATTTTTTTAGTATTCAAAGTTTTGTAAAATTTATCTAAACAATATATAGGAACTCTTATGAAAGACAAATCAAATATATGTAAAGGTTTAACATTTGAAGATTGCGAGTTGGCAATTCTTCGAATGGCGGTTGATAAAGCAGAAGAGAAAATGGGAAAACGAATCGTCAATTCTGAAGACATACAAAAAATCATCAAAATAGTAGAAGATTTTATCCAAAGAAAAAACCTAATTTGTTATGGCGGTACCGCAATCAATAATATATTACCTTCAGACTATCAATTTTATAACAAAGAAGCCGAAATTCCAGATTATGATTTTTTTACAACCAATGCTCTCGGAGATGCAATGGAATTAGCGGATATTTATCATAAACATGGACTCACGGATGTCGAAGCAAAATCTGGCGTTCATCCAGGAACATACAAAGTATTTGTGAATTATATTCCTGTAGCAGATATTACTGATCTAGCCAAGCCCATTTTTAAATCCATAAAAAAAGACGCAATTCGAGTAAATGGTATCTTGTATGCTCCACCGAATTTTTTGCGAATGTCCATGTTTTTAGAATTATCTAGACCCGCTGGTGATATTAGCCGCTGGGAAAAAGTATTAAAAAGGTTGTCCTTACTAAATAAAAACTACCCTTTGACTTCAGTTGAATGCGACAAAGTAGATTTTCAGAGAAAAATGGAAATTAATGAAAATGATGAACACGCCATTTATGAAAATGTTAGAAATACATTTATCAATCAAGGAGTCGTTTTCTTTGGAGGATACGCGGTATCTTTGTATTCTCAATATATGCCCAAAAAACAACGCCAACATTTAGAAAAAGTGGCGGATTTTGATGTTTTATCCAATGAACCAGAATCCACTGCTCAAATTGTAAAAGAAAGATTAAAAGACATTCATGTTACCAATGTAAAAATTATAAAGAGAGATCCTATTGGAGAAATTGTACCCCTACATTATGAAATTAAAATAGGCCAGGATACGATTGCGTTTGTTTATAAGCCCATTGGATGTCATAGTTATAACGTAATAAATATTAAAGGGCAAAAAATAAAAGTCGCCACCATAGATACCATGTTGAGTTTTTATTTGGCATTTTTATATGCAGACAAACCTTATTACAATGAATTTTTAGAACGTATTCTTTGTATATCCAAATTTTTATATGATGTTCAGCAAAAAAATAGATTGAAACAAAAAGGTTTATTAAAACGATTTAGTATCACCTGTTATGGACATCAAGAAACCTTGGAAGAAAATAGAGCACACAAAGCAGAAAAATACAGGGAACTGAAAGAAAAAGGAGACAAAAAAGAATTTCAAAAATGGTTTTTAAATTATAAACCAGGTGATTTAAAAAATAAAAAATCAGATGGTAAAGACGGAACCAAGAAAATGAAAAAATCCAAGAAAACCAAAACCAATAAATCCAAGACCAAGACCAATAAAACCAAGAAAAATAGGTTTTTCAATATGTAGTCAATCTACAAATCAGAATATCCATAATTTTGTCCACCTTCATATTCTAGTTGATCTTGGAATTGAACTCTCTTATTTTTATTTGTATAATAATTATATATAAAAATACCCAATAAAACAACAACAATACCTATTGCTATATAGATAAAAGAATAGTCGTCATCTACAACAGCTTCATTAACACTATTGATTACAGGTTCTACAATCGTAGGCATTTCTGGAATATCAGGTGTTACATCAATATCAGGCGCCGCTGCAGTAGTTGGATCCGTATTAGATAATATATCGTTTGTAACAGCAAAATTACTTAAAGAATATGCTAAATCAGAAATATCTAAAGAATCCATATAAATAAAAGAAATATAAATACTCTTTTATTTAAACTCATTATTCCTTATAAACAATATTTTTGCAGTAAAATGATTAAAATATCATAGGCTATTTTTGATATTATTTCATAACTAGTATGCTTCATATAATATTTTTTTATATAACATGCAATATAGGAAAGATAACATAATATTTTTTCAACAATTATTCTCATGTATAGCCTAGATGTATTTATAAATGTCCATTCATCTACATAACTACACATAGACGTTTCTTGTCTCTTGATTAAAAATGTATTTAAATCTAGCATGCCATACAGAATTCGATGAACATTTGTTTTTTCATTTTTAATATTCAAAATATTTGTAAATTTATCTATTCCGCAAAGATCCATAAAAAGTATTTTTCTATTTGGTTTTTCTTTAAATATGTATGCATTTACGCCGTCTAAATATTTATTTTTATAACAAACATTTCCATCTATTAAGTAAGGGAAAAAACTTGATTTAATAATTGTGTTTAATATATCATCGATATTTGTAAATTTACATTTTACTTTTTGCACACCTTTTTGTACTTGATTATATTTAATATATAATTTTTTATTTATTAAAGAACATATATTTTCTGGAATTCGGTTTGTCAAATATTTTTTTAAATTTTTGTAAATTTCGAAATTATAATTTTTTTTAAAATGATTTACCATTTCATCATAAAATATATAAATAATATCTAAACTATCCATAAAATACAATAACCCCGCAAGCGAACCAATGCTACATCCGGAAATTCTTTTTACTTTTACATAATTACGTTTTTCCATTTCTTTTAACAAAAGAAGAGCACCAACGAGATAACTTCCATTAAACACACCTCCATCTAAAACCAAATCTAATTCCAAAGGGGAAGTAGAGAAACGATATTCATTTGGTAAATTATCTATTAATGTATTGACTATTTTACTAAGATAGTTTGCATTCATGTACACTAATTATAAATACTATAATTATAGTGTATAAAAAACGTATTTTTGCGTTAGATTTTTTTATTTTGAACAAGACGTTCTATAAATGCATTTTCTGTTTTACATGTGACATACATATTAATTAATTCTGCTGGAGAATATAAATACTCTTTTATTTTACACAAATATTTAGAATGAATTTCTGTGCCAAACAAGTGAAAATAAATTTCCGAAATAGTTTTACGATTCGCATTTCTCAGTTCATGAGTAATATCAATTCTACCAGGACGAATTAAAGCGGGATCCAATGTATCATAATGATTTGAAGAAATGACTAAAATTCTACCAGGCGTTTCTCGAATACCATCCCATAAATTCAAAATATCATCTAAAGTAATAGGCTCTTCTTGACTTGATAGTATGGGAACATTTGTGTCATTTATATCACAAATCGTTTGAAGAACATCCTTCACATTTACATTTACATTTTTTGTAGGCATTTGTAACCTCTTAGCATTGTATTTTTTTTTATTGCGGTCTAATATAATATCTCCAATACAATCAATGTCTTCAAATACAATTATTTTCTTGTCAAATGAAATATCATAAGGTTCATTGTTTTCATTATATCTGTTTTCAAAAAAGAATTGTTCTAGTTGTAGTTTTGTTTTAATCATTTTTAAAGAAATAACCACCAAATGACGATTCGTATAATTTGCAAGTGCTTTTATAAAAGATGTCTTACCTGTACCGGGTGGTCCATGTAATCCAATGCCGAGTGAATAAGGAATACCTTTTTCATAATACCAATGACGATTATGTAAGAAAAAATCTATTTTTTCAACCATTTCTTTTTTACCATCAAAAAATATATTTTGAAAGGTGCGAGGACTTTCAAAAATATCTTCACGCCAACAATTTAATTTGGTTTCTTCATCCTCGCATTTTATTTTTTCTAAAAAGTAAATAAAACGTTTATTTGCGCGATTTTGTTTGATAGAAGACAAATATTTTTCAGTAATGTTATCAATATAATTTTTTAAATAACTCAGCGAATAAACATACGAATATAAATAAATGATAATTTTATCTGTTTTTGACTTTATTTTTTCTTTCTCGTCACTATCATTTTCGCTCATAGTTTCCGTTTTTACAAAAATATGTTCGTCCATTATAAAATGCCTAATTTGACAAACCATAAAAATATCCATATTTTTTCTTTTGTCTGAACCTTGTTCGGAGCACTGAAAATTACTATGTGTTTCTTTAATACTATAAATAGTTTTATTATTATCTATATTGGTTATAATATAATTCCAAATGGCCTTGAATCGATCACTATAGATAGAAGAAACGTTTATTGACCCACAATAAATGGAAGTACAAGAGCTACGTCGTCCTTCAATAATGATCATGTTTTTTTTAAAAAACAAACTTTTCATGTCATATAATGAAAAAAGACAAAGCACTTTTTGAAGACCATTTTCATAAATATAATTTACAAAATAACCAAATATGCTAATCATAATGGTAGAAAATATGGCATCATAGATTGGATTTCCTGTTTTTAAAAATTGAAATGCCATTATTTTGGTAATATCGTTATAATTATTGTAAAAAATATTTTCAAAACTATGCATACATTATATTTTATAATAGCTTTATATTTTTTAGATATAAAATATAACCTATCTATTCATTTATTTAGTCATTTATTTAGTCAATTATTTAGTCATTTATATATATTTAATCAATATAAAGAAATAATAATAAAAAAATATACATCATGATTTGCGAATCATATCATTTGATACCTATATTAGCAATTTGTGGATATATGAATTACCCCACTACATTGCGAATAGATAATCAAACATTATTTTACATAGCAATTTTACATAATACTTTATTAGCAGCATTCAGTGCATATACATTTATTTCTTTATCACAAATGCTATATAATAAAGGAATAAAATTAGAATCCAATTTTTATTTTCAAGATGAGAGATTTGATCAACTAATGTTTTATTTTTACATATCAAAATATTATGAATTTTTTGATACTTTTTTGATTTATTTAAAAGGGAAAAAACCAATTTTTCTACAAAAATACCATCACATTGGTGTCGTTATCGTGTGGCATTTATTTTATGTATATAAAATAGACGGAATATGGACGGCTACATGGATCAATTCATTCATTCATTCCATCATGTATAGTTATTACTTGGGATCTTTATTACGCATTTCATTTATACAATACATAAAAAAATATATTACTACACTACAATTATGCCAATTTTTTATATTGTATTTAAATTTTTATTTTTATAGACCACCGATTGTTAGTGAATTTGAATATAATATTATTAAAATATCAGGAGTATATGGTACAGGATTGATTATTTTATTTGGAAATTATTATATAAACACATATTTGAAAAATGTAAAACAAATACAATAAAATAAAATAAAATAATAAAATAAAATAAAATAAAATAAAATATAAAATACATCTAAAATGTATTAAAAAATTGCATACTCTTATTGAAAAAATAGAAAAAAAGTCCAAACAAAACGCTTGTAAATAAAAATCCATTTATATTCATATTTCCATCTACAGAAAACAACACTGGAAAATAAGTATAAAGTAATTTTCGAAAAAAAGGCAATTGAAATAAAAAATACAAAACTCCCAGTAACAAAGGTGTTTGTATTTCATTATACATATCGTCTAATGAATTTTGTGTTTGACTATTTCTATTATAGTTATTCACCATAGCTGCACTTTGCTCATAATTTTGGATATAATCTACATTATTAGGTGCAGGCGGAATATAATTAGGTCTTACATATGGATCATTACTATGCCCAGTTGTTGTCATTGGTATATCTCTAGATGGCAATTGAGTGGCACCATTCACACTTGCTTGTTGAAGACTACTAACAATTTGATGAATCGTACTTTGATCTAAAGAAATATTGGATGGCTGTTGTGTATTATTTTCCGTAGCAGTTAAGGTCATATTTACCGGATCGGTCGGTAAGTCCAAAATATTTGTAGATTCGCTGCTCATAATTACTATAATACATGATATAATAATTATGTATACTACGCAAACACCTTGAAAAATATTAATCATCAAAATCTAGAATTTTCGAATTTGAATTGCATTTGGTAGCAACAGGTTTATATTTTATGCATTTTCCGTGATCCATATATATTTTGTCTTTAAAATCATCTAAAGACGGAGCATGAAAAATCAGACATTCTTTGTCTTTACATACATTTCTAAATAAGGAAGCAAGTCCAAGACCTAATAAAATGGACATGATTATTTTTCCCGTTTCTGTATGAACAAATTTGCCAAAATGGATTGCCATATATACATATACATATAATTATTACAATTGTAAAATAGAAATTCTATGTTTGAACTGGAATCGTAGATATTAAACTTTTATCACTAGGGCATTTTACAATTTCTTCTTCAAAATAAAAACAATTGTTTGCCTTGTCTTTAAATAAAATCTTGTCTACATTTTCTGGAGTAGGATATACATAAATCGTTTTCATTTGTGGTCCCAATATATACACAAAAAAAAGTCCAACTGCAAAGCTAATAAAAAAAACAGGAATAGAAATATAATTCAGTAACATTGATGTATATATATAGTATTATAATTTTAAAACTATATAAAAAATTTAAAAAAATCCTCTATCAAATTGCACTGATTTTGCAACAAGATCATTCATCGCATTTGCCAACATAGAATAATCTGGTACACCATCTTTTTCACTATAAAAAGTCAAATATGTTTTCTTCAAATTTTCTGGTAAAGATTCATAGGCTTGATTATATATATTGATACCAAAATTCGCCTTCCCATCTGGGCCAATTTCAGGTGGTAATATAAGGTTTCTAGGAGTAACCATTGTACAAGGTTGACCAGATGCTCTTAATGCAACGCAATTGGACATAAATTCTTGCATCCATTCGCGATCTGTAATGAGTCCTGTTCTTAAGCCACTAGGTAATTTAGACCATAATTGGTCATAATCATT
>Ga0209088_10002678_pt1 | contig 10795 bp, 13 predicted proteins | sample S_140625_EF_Meta_FD_187324 | JGI IMG/M metagenome (GOLD analysis project Ga0209088, IMG submission 187324) | Freshwater microbial communities from Lake Simoncouche, Canada to study carbon cycling - S_140625_EF_MetaG (SPAdes) (version 2) | ecosystem: Environmental > Aquatic > Freshwater > Lake ...
GTGTCAAGAGAGAAAGCGCGTCAGCAGGCTCACAAGCAAATCCAGCACGCCTGCAAGCGTTCTTGCGGCTTCTGAATCGGTGCCTAGTTCCTGGCCCAGCCGCACCATGATCAGCGAGTGCATGAGCGTGTTGATGCGGCGTTTCATTCTGGCACCATCCCTTCAGCTTCAAGGATGGCCCTGCCAATCAACTCAGCAACCTGCGGCACAACTGCATTGCCTAGGCATCTAAGTCTGTCCACCCTATTGGGAACCCCATGAGCCACTCGACCCACAGAGGGTTCAGTGGGCCATTCCAATCGTGCTGCTGTAGGCAGTGTTTGCAGATATTGATTGGCTTGCCGTCTTTGGATGCTGTGGCAATCGTCCCTGGTGGGCCAGGCCACCTCACATCCCCCACAGCAGCTTTCTGCACTGCTTCTGGCAAGTTTGTTCCCCTCTTCTCCCATTCTTTGCAGTGGCTTGCTTTTGTTGCCCCCCTGCCGTCGCTGCTGGTTGGCGTGGGCCACGATGTAGACCCTGCTGCGGCGGTGAGGTGCACCAACGGATGAAGCGTTGAGAACGTGCCATTCTGGTAGATACCCGATAGCGGCAAGCGCTCCGATGATTCCGCTAAACGTGCGCCCTCTATCATCTCGTAAAAGGTTGGTGGGATTTTCTGCCACAAACACCGTTGGGTTGAGAGTCGCAACAACTCGTAAACACTCGCCCCACAACCATCGTTCATCTGCCTTGCCCTTTCTGTGTCCAGCCTGACTGATTGGCTGGCATGGCGGGCCAGCACAAATAACGTCAACGTTCCAGCAAGCAGCTTCGTCTGGCGGAAACGTGCAAACGTCTCCCCACCTTGGCACTGAAGGCCAGCGTGCAGAGAGCACGCGGCTGGCATAAGAATCAATTTCAACCTGCCACTGGCAATCCATGCCTGCAAGCTCGAGCCCTAGGTCAAAACCGCCAATGCCAGCGAACAAAGATCCGAAAGTCATCTTCTGCATCCTTGCAGTCTGTGAGATTCGTCAAGCAATCCTGTGTTTTGAAGTGCCACCCATTTCGCAGCTGTCGGCAGGCTGGGTGGCCCCACCTCCAATACTTGTAGCGTCGGCGTTAGAAGTAGTCAAGCGTGAGTCAAAAAGATTCTTCTTCCTGCGTTTTCGCGGCGGAGGCCTAGTTGGCCTTAAATCCGCCCTTGGGCCTGCCTGTCTTGCCGCTCGTTGGGCGAGCCTTGGCAAACTTCTTTACCTCTGACTCGTCAAACACAAGCGCAGTGGGTGCCGCCCAGTATCGCGTTAAACCGCCCTGGCTGGCCCCTAGAAGGCCCAGTTGCCGCACGCGCCCCATTGACACGCCCAGCAGCTTCGCAGCGTCTGCGGTCGAAATCAGCGTTTTTCCAACGGGTAGTGCCACAACCATACCCCGATATTAACGCCTCCGTTAGCGGAGTCAATCTCCGCACGTTTCCTGCGGCTGCTGCAATCCGCCACGGCTCCCTCTGGCTTTCGTATACTGTACAAAAGCCAAGTGGAGGATAGGCCAGAAGGGTTATGTTCATCTGTATACTTGTGCCATACACTCAACAGGGAGGAAAGAGGAACCATGACAAGGCTACTACGCGAGATCTACGAAAGCGAGTATGCGGTGATTGCTGGGCATTCTGAAGAGTGCCGCCGCCAATACCGCATGACGTTCAAACGCTGGCAGGAGCAGCTGGGAGAAGAGCCAAACCTGTCGCACTTGGATTCACTGCCAGTGCAGCTTTACGTTGCCCACAGGAAAACACAGGTTAAGGCGGCAACAACCCGCAAGGATCGCAACCAGATTGCTGCGTTGTGGTCCTACTGCGCCAAACGGCGCTACGTTGAACAGTTCCCAACCATTCCGCCAGTACGGGCACCTGGCCGCATTCCACGCGGCTACACAGTGGAAGACGTTTCTGCGCTGCTGCGTGAGGCTATGCGGCGGAAGCCTCCCTACAAGCCAACACCAATCCCACCGCATGTATTCATGCCAACATTGATCAGGAACTGCTGGGAAACGGCAGAGCGCATCGGAAGCCACATGGCTTTGCGTTGGCGTGACGTTGACACGTTGCAGCGTGTAGTGGTGTTTGAGGCAGAAAACCGAAAGGGTGCAACTCGAGACATTTTGCGGCCAATCTCTGAAGAGCAATGCCTCTGGCTCAACCAGATGCGGCGTGCTGACGATGAACTTGTTTGGCCGTGGAACGCTCACAAGTGCACGCTGTGGCACTACCTTGGAAGAATCTGCAACTGCGCTGGCGTGACCAACAGAGGCTTTCACGGGTTGCGGAAATCAGCAGCCTCTTATGTGGCACTTGCTGGTGGAGCAGCCGCAGCAAGCCAGCTGCTTGATCACAGCAACCCTGCCACAACCCACAGGCACTACCTAGATGAAACCATCAACAAGCCGCTGCACACTGCAGTTAGCCTGTTGCCAAAGCTAGACCTTGGAGACAGGCCACCAGATAAGCCTGCGGCGTAAGCATTGACCAACTCTGTCAAATGGTACGGCATTTCCAGTAGATTGCCCCGCACGCAATAACCGCGAAATGCCGTACCTGTGACAAAACCTCGGCTCTTGCGCGCATTGACCGTGGTTCCGTAACGGCAGGGGCGCGCTGGCGAAAGGATAAACCAGCGCGCCACGCCTGCCGCCTAGGATCAGTCTCCGCGTATGCGCTCTAGGTCTGGCCTTTCGCTTGCGTGAGCAAGCAGCACTTTCAGACGCACAACCTCTGCCAGCAATCTGCGAACATCTGCAGCCAAGCTGCCAGCCGTACCTGTCCACTGTCCCATGTAGCGATTGGCACGCAGCCTGCACTGCTCTAGATAGTCTTCGTCTAGTGCCTGCTGATTACGCACCGTGTTCCTCTTCATAGAGCAACTTGGCAAGCAGCGCGTAGGATGCCGCATCCAAAAGGTTATCGGTGAGGCTTTCGTGCGAAAGGCTTCCTGTCATCAAATAGCAATGAATGCGCGTCACCTTGTCAGAGAACCGCACCATTGCGGCCTTCCATGGCGAGATGCCGACAAATGCCGCACCGTTCCTGATGTTTGCTAGCGGATCGCTACCATCAGGCGCACCATAGCCAGCACTCTTGCTGATGTGCATTTCACGAATTGCGTCCAGCAGATCGAAGAACTTCTGACTAGCAGGGTGCACGCTGGATTCTCTCAGCAGGCTATCGCCAGCAAGCCGCATTGGCTCTTCGTGCCTTGGCTGGCACTTTCCACCATCGCAGCAAGCGCTGCCAAACAACTCCGCTGGGCTTGGCATACTCGCTGCCAATCGTGTTTGCACAGCGTCACGCAGTGCGGCATTTGATTCTTCCAGGGTTGCGGCTGTCATGCTTTTCCTTTTCTTAGATCACGATCACAAAACAACGGGTAGGCCCTGGTCACTTCACGCCTTCCACCATCAATGACTGCAAAGCCTTGGCACGGCCTCTCGGGCGAGGCGACACGCTCAGCGTATGGGCTATGTCCAATCACGCTGCCATTGGCGATATACCTAGCGCCACGCAGCCAGCCCCAAGAATGGTAGTGACCAAATATTGTCAGGTCTGCTTTGCGGCCAGCATCCCAACGTGCGATAGCCTTGCTCGCTGGCAAGGCCAAGCCATACACCCCACCAGAAAATCTGATGCTGTGCCCATGCGTTGTGCGAATCAGGAAGCCGTCTAAGTCAACGTATCCAATGTGGCCTTCTGCAATCCGCCAATCTACGTTCTTGTTTGTTTCTTCGCGGGCCAGCGTGTGATACATCAGCTGTTCCCACGAATGATCTAACTCTGTCGCAATGCGATTCTTTTCCGTACTCCTGCCGTGATTGCCTGCGTTGGTGCACACAATCACCTGATCTGCATTGGCAGCAACAGCGTCAATCAACCCACGCAGTCGCTCGGCAATCCAGCGAGTAGCGTTCATGGGACTAAGCTGCGCCACCTCCACGCAATCTGGGTGGATGTGACCAGTAATCATGTCACCACCAAGCCAGACAAGCACGCGGCGTATGTTGGCCTGGTGCCGCTCATGCTCGAGACAGTCTAGAAACCGCTCTTGAATCTCATCCATACGCAGCTGGCATACGTCTAGGCTGTACTCATTTTCTCCATTCACAGTCGCAGCCAATACGCGTTCTTCGCAGTGCACATCGGAAATCATCAGCACGGCTGTTGCGTCGTGCCGTTTTGCCTTGACAGATTTGGTCAAGGTCCGCTTTGTGGCCTTGATTCCTGACAGACTCACCAGCGCGTCCGCACGCTCACGCTCTTTGTCCATCTGCGAAAGAGCAGCCTTGTATCTGCCCTTCAGCGTGGATAGTTCAGAGCGCAGCCGTGCTAGCTCTGCATCAGCAGCCAAGTGCTGCGAGTGGTCTATTGAGTCAGCCACCTGCGCGGCTAGTCCCTTTTTAGCCATTCGTCTACTCCTTGCATGCCAACCGTAGAAATGCCACGCTCACGCAGCTGTGCAGCAATGTGCCGTGCAGCAGTTCTGCGTGGCACAGCAAGCCTGCCAGACTTCCACGCCGCCTTCAGTTCAGCAAGTTCTGCAAGATGTTCTGTCCGCAGCCGCTCATACCAAGGTGCGTTGCCGTGGATGCGTGTAGGCAGCGACTCAATCACCGCGTCTACGAGACTTCCGCTTTGGCGCTTCTTTGCCATCGGCAGACTCCTTGGCTTTGAGGTGAATCCAGCCATCCTCATCGGGGATGCCGCCGCCAGCCTGGTCGTCTTCCTCTTCAAGATCAGGCGGCAGGATCACTGCCTCTGTCTGTGGCTTTGATTTGCTGCGTCCCATGCCGCCAGCGTGGCAGGCCTGTCAAGCAGAAGCCCTGCGTGCATTGCGGATAGCACGGCGGATTAGCAGGCGTGCAGCAGTCTCAATCCACGGCAGCTTGCGCTTCTCAGCATTCTCACGCATGGCCGCAAGGATCTCAGCCATACGCTCTGGCTTCTCGCACTCGTCTGGCCCCCACTGATCCATCTCTCGCGCGACTCGGTTGCACGAGCAGTTAGGCGTGCTGGTGATTCTGAACGGCCAGCCAGCCAGCAGCTTTTTCAGTTCTGTGCCAGGGCCTTTTCCAATCGGTTCCGCTGGCTGCTGATCTGACACGCGTGGCACTCTCGGATATGCAACGTGATCAACGTCTACCGTCCAGTTGTCTCCATCCTGCGATACGACGCATGGCATCACTTCTTCAAGCGTGTAGCCACGCTCTTCGCACCTTTGCTGAACGTGCGACTTGTGGCAATGAATTACGGAAGTGGATTCAGAGCGCATGAGATTTCATTGTAGAGAAGCCACCCAGACTTGCTGCCGCTGGCGTTTCCGCAGTCTGCATTTATTGAAGTAGAGCTAAATGTTGCCGAGTTGGCTGACGCATTATTTGTATGTGACGCAGGAACATCAAGGCCTTCCAACCCATACGCTTCTGCAAGGCTACCGCTTGCCTCAATAACTGCGCCCTGATTGGCACATGTTGCCGTGATTGCATAAGATGTGCCGCCTGTCCACTTCACGACAAAATAGCCAGCTTCCGAACATGAGTCTTCATTAATGTACTTTGCATACCTATACCACTTGCTTGAACCATCAAACGCTCGAAAGCCTTCGCAGCAGCAGGGGTTGTGCTCGCATGTGCTGCCTGCACCATGCCATATAGCGCCAGCAGCTGTGTCGCACTCGCATTCATGCAGCATATTGCAAGTAGTAGCAGAATAGTATCCACCGATCACGCCGCCTTGGCGTGGTCCGCAGCAAGCGCCGATCTGGCTGCACTCTGAGTTTGAGCTAAGGTTTATCTCCTCGGTTAGTTCAGCGTAAATCCTGCTGCCATCACCGTTGCAGCACGCGGCATCCTTAATAAACGTCAGAAATCTTTTGCTTGCCTGCCCAGGTGACGGCGCAAAATAATTTCCATTCCTAAGATACCTGACTGCATTTCTGAAGAAATTAGCCATATCCCAAATTGAGCCGACAGGATAAATTGAGCAGCAGTCTATGCAACCGTCAGCAGTAGAGCTGTTTCCGTAGTTTCCTGTTGACTCTACAACCTCGCCATACCAGCAACCGTTTGACTTAAACTTTACGCGGCCATCCGTAAAGTCTGATGCACGGCAAGGCCCAAACGTGCAACAGTCCACATCGTAATAAGTCAGATATTTGTAGAATGCTCCCGACCCATCAAACGCTGGAAACCCACGGCAAGGCCCACAGCAGCAATCAGATGAACCCAGACGGCCTAAGACGAGTGGCATAGGTTTAGTAGCACTGGCACCCTGCGGCAATCAGATACCACGCAGTGCCATCCTTTGCGATGGCGCACGAAGTCTGGCAAGCGGAAGATGTTCCGCCGCCAATATCTACAAATATATTTACCGCACTGACTGTGTTGGGTGTTGTTGTGACATTGCGAAAAGTAAGAGTCTTTGCTGTGTCAATCGACCATGTGCCCGTAAACGTGCAGACACGAAACACTTTTTTTGCAGGCCCATCAACACGATCAAACGACAGCGGCCTTGCCAACGGAACAGCCAATTCCGCAGCACGCACAACGCGGGCAATACGCTCTGCGCTTTCCCGCGTGAACTGCGTTGGATCTCGCTGATTCATCACGGGCTTCCAAAGATTGAGGCTAGATTGGCTTCTGGGCAAACTCGCCTATTGAGAATCGCAGGCGCGCCAAGAGTCTGTCCGCCGTTTCCGTTTAGGCCAACTGGATTGGATGTTGCAACCCATTCGCTGTTTTGGAAATCGAATGCCATTGCACGGCGCTTTTGGCCGCTCTCTATGTAGTTAAACCCAACGTCAGGCAGAAGCAAGTTGTGCGAAGACTGACGGTAAAGCAGTGATGCTGTTGCCGCGTAATACTGCGAAAGGTTGTTGTTAAACTCTTCAGTCGTATAAAAAACGTCAACGCCCGCCACCTTAACTGTATGGATTGGGCAACCAAGGAAGGCGCTGCTGTTCACGCAGTTCTGAGCATTCAGCCATGTATACGGAACCGTCGCAAAGTTCTTCTGTACCTTCACTCGCACAAGGGATTCATCTGTAGCCAGGCCAGGGAAGTAATCGTAAGCACTGTTCGTCAGCGGATACTGATCGGTCCCATCGTAGTAAAACAACGCCGCAATCTGACCTGGCTGGGATTCAAAAGACCAGACAGAAGCCCTTGACGTTGGGCTTGTCACTTCAGCTGTAGTAACGAGCCCATACTCGGCAATCACTTCCAGCTTATATGGGTCATCCTCAAAACGCTCATTGATCATCAGCTTTCGCAGACCAAGAGCCGTATGCACAGGATGCGCTGCGCCCCACGTTGCGCCGCATGTGGCCGCCAGCACTGTTGCAGCATCTGGCGGGCCTGCACCAGTCAGCGTGTTGTCTGAAAGATTGCAGGACCAGCGACGTCTGGCAACGCCACCCTTTAGAACTTCGTTCTCAAAAGTGCGTGCAAGCTCGACGGTGCTAACGATTCCCATTGCTTACAGCTGCGCTGCTCCAACGATGGCAACGGTTTGCCCCAGATAGTTTGCTGCAGTCTTTGCCGTGCTGACTGCAATGGCGTTGAGCGCTTTGGTCTGCAGGCGTGATTCAATCAGTGCAGGATCTTGAGCGTTAGCCGCAAGGCCCAGCACCAGGGCGGCACCTTCCTGCGTGCGAACGTCTGCGGTCTGCACAGTGCGAGAGCCAAGCGTATTCAGTTCTGTAATGCGGGCTACCTGTCGTTTGTACTCAGCTTCCTCTGCCTGCCTGCGAGCCTCGGCAAGCTTTGCCTGCTCTTGGGCTGCAGCCTGCTGCCTCTGCTGCTGTGCCGCGTAGATTTCTTCCTGTTGTGCTGCGTACTGATTTTGGAAGTCTTGCTGCTGCTTGCCAACTCCAACGCGGCCATCAACTATCCCTTGTTCAATCTTCTGCGCAGACTGAAGCTGTTTCAGCCTGTCAACACCAGCCTTTGCGTCTTTGAGCCGCCCATCTTCGCGTGCTTGCTCAATGGCAGCCTGCTCTGTCTGTATGCGGGCTTCTAGCGCCTGCACGTTTACGGCTGCTTCCTTTTTTCGCTTTTCGAGAGTGGCTACTCCTTCAAGTTCAGCACGCTGCCGCTGGCTTAAGCCCTGATTCAGATAGTCTTCTACTCGCTGTGCAGCTGCCAGACGCTGGTTGAATAGATCCTGCTGGCGTGCCACCTCACGTTCATACGTTTCCTTGGTAAGTATGCCGTCTATAGCCTGCGATTGAGCGCGTTGGATGCCTTGCGCAAGAGCCTCTGCTGCAAGCGCCCCCACATTGCCAAACTGTTCTGCCTTGAGGATCAGAGAATCGATGCCCTTGTTTGTGGAATCAAAAGCCTTGGCAAATCCCTCTCCAAAGCCTTGCTCAACTGCCTGCTGCTGGTCTTCAAGCCTTGCCTGCAGCTGATCGAGTTGCGCGAGGCGAGCAACAGCCTCATCAGCAGCAGCGATGCTGCCAGCCTCTCGCTGCCGCTGGATTTCTTCTTGCGTCCGCCGCTGCTCGTTCAGCACGGCGCTTATGTCTTGCTCAAGCTTGGTGCGTGCGTCAGATTCCTTAAGCAGTTCATTGACGCGGGCCTTCTCGTCTTCCAGAGTTTTGTTCTGAAGATCCTGTATTTTCTTCAGGCCCTCTATCTGCTTGTCATACTCGCTTGTTGCAGCCGCAACCTGATCGGCAAGCGTAGTGGCGTTTATTCGGCCATCGTCAAACTGCTTGCCAAGGTCTTTGAGTTTGTCCTGGAACTTAAGTGCCGCGTCAAAGCCAGCCTGGCCGAACTTGCTTGCACCGTCGATTGCCTTATCTATCTGGCTTTGGATTCCATCCAGCGTCTTTTCAGCGTCCGCGTTTATCTGAATATCAAGCTTTGCGCCTTCTTCAATCTTTGCAAGCTCTTGATCAAAAGCAACGCCAGCCTTCTCTGCCTCTCTGCGAAACGTCTCTTCGTTGAATAGGCCTCGCTCAAGCTGATCCTTCAACGCATCAATAGAGGTCTGATACCTAAGCGCCGCATCAAAGCCCGCCTGTCCAAACTTGGCAGACTCGTTGATAGCCTCACCGACGTTCTTTGTGATGCTATCAAGCGTGCCCTGCAGCGTCTTGCTTTCCTTCACAAGTTCTGCGATTGCATCTCCACCAGTTAGCTCAATGGCGGCAACAACTGGCTGCTCGATTTCTGGAACAATCCCAAGCCATTCTTCTGCAAACTGCAACACCTTTTCAATGAATCCACCAACGCTGCCAACAATGCCCTTGATCGTGTCCCATAGGTAGCTGAATGCACTGGAAACGGTTTCGGCAAACGCTGAGACAACATTGCCAACGCCAGAGAATTCTAAGAACTGCGAAACAGCTTGTCCCACAACATCAGCAGCGCGGCCAAGCGTGTCGCCTATCACAGCAGCAAGCTTTGCAAATGCAGCCTGCGCAATTGCAGCGACCCTTGAAACTACGTCGCCAATCTGTCCAAGCGTGTCGCGGAATCCAGCAGCCACCCCCTCAAACTTGAAGAACTCTCGGAAGCCAATCACAGCGTCATTGATGCGGCCTGCAACGCTAGTGCTTGCCTGGCTGATTGCGTCAATTACGCTGCCGACAATCCTTCCTGATGCGGCAAACGGCTCAAGCACCGTGCCGATGATGTTTCCAAGAGTAGCCCCAAACTGCAGGAACAGATTGCCAGCCAATCCAATAGTGCTCGTGAGGGGTGCGAATATATCCAGCACAGCCCCGATGTTTCGGCCAAAGGTTGCCAAGGCAGACGATAGCCCATCGCTAAGGCTCTGCGTGATGCCGATAAAGGGCGTGAGCAGTTCATTGCTTACGCCAGACAGCGAAGCTCTCACAGCGTCAAACGAATCACCAAGAGCCAGCACGCGGCCAGCGTCAACCTCTGAAAGACGCGCATTAAATCGGTTAAGCGTTTGCTCGGCAACGCCAAGATTCTGAAAGAACGGCAGCAACTCCGCGCCGCTCTTTCCAAAGATCGCAGTTGCAGCAGCTGCCCGCTTTGCTGGATCTTCAATAGCTTGCAATCGCTCACCAATCAGCTTCAGCTGCTGTTCGCTGTTCTTGCCGTTCAAGTCTTCAAGGCTCACGCCAAGCCGATCGAGTGCAGCAGTCGCGGCCTTGCTTTCTTCGTCAGCACCAGCAAGAGTTTTCAGCAGCTTTGTCATTGACCCATTGACTGTCTCAAACGCAACGCCAGACATTGTGGCTGCTTGCTCGAGCGTCTCAATAAATCCAAACGACACGCCTAGCTTGTCAGCAGCATTCTGCAGCCGCTCTGTTTCAGTCTCTAGTGATGACAGTCCAGAGACAACAGCAGACGCAGCAGCGCCAATTGCAGCAATGCCAGCAGCTGCTAGGGTTGCTGGATTCACAACGCTAGCCAGCGAAGACCCAATGCTTGCAATGCCTTGTGACAGCCCGCCAGAGAACACGCGGGAAAGCCCTTCACCTGCGCTCGTAAGGCCAGAGAGTCTTCCAGCAAAATTACCGATTGGCCCAGGTATTGCCGAGAGGATTCCCGACAGTTCATTAAACTTCAGCCCCACCCCATCTACGCTTTTGTCATAGCCATTCGCAGCAGACTCAGCTTTGACAAAGGTCGCGGTTGCCTTTGAAACTGCACGGTCAAACGTGTCTTGCGTGATGCGGCCTGCATCAAGGTGAGCCGTTAGCTGCTGTACCTCGCGGTCATACAACTCCATCGGGGTCATGTTGGCTGCGGTGATTCTGGCCGCATCTGCCCTAGCTGATGCCAG
>Ga0209088_10002679_pt1 | contig 10795 bp, 9 predicted proteins | sample S_140625_EF_Meta_FD_187324 | JGI IMG/M metagenome (GOLD analysis project Ga0209088, IMG submission 187324) | Freshwater microbial communities from Lake Simoncouche, Canada to study carbon cycling - S_140625_EF_MetaG (SPAdes) (version 2) | ecosystem: Environmental > Aquatic > Freshwater > Lake ...
GCATCGTGGCGATGGCTCTTGTCGGGGTGATTTGGGTGCTCGTAGGCTATAGCCTGGCCTTTTCCCCCGGCAGCGGTCCCCTGGCGCCTTTTGTGGGGGATCTGCGCTGGGTGGGCCTCAGCAATTGGTCAGCCCCCTACGGGAATGGCCAGCTGAGTCACGGGGCCGTGGCCCTCTTCCAGGCCACCTTCGCCATCATCACCCCGGCCCTGATCTCAGGTGCGGTGGTGGAACGGATGGCCTTCAGGGCCTGGGTGGTGTTCGTGTTGCTGTGGAGCCTGCTGGTCTACATCCCCCTGGCCCATATGGTGTGGGCGCCAGGGGGCTTTCTGGGGGTCGATGGCCTGGGCGCCCTCGACTTCGCCGGAGGATTGGTGGTGGAGATGGCCTCCGGGATCGGCGCCCTCGTGGCCACGTTGATGGTGGGACGCCGTCGGATCTTTCCCGGCCCTGGATCCCCGCCCCATAACGTGCTGCTGATTCTGCTGGGTGCCGGACTGCTGTGGTTCGGCTGGTTCGGCTTCAACGGCGGCAGTGCCCTGGTGGCGGGCAACCTGGCCTCCCTGGCCTGCCTCACCACCAACACCGCCGGCGCCGCCTCCGCCCTGGCCTGGATGCTGATCGAAACCTGGCAGCGGGGCAAACCCACGGCCGTGGGCGTGGCCACCGGGGCGGTGGCGGGCCTGGTGGCGATCACCCCGGCGGCGGGGTTCGTGAGCCCCCTGGCGGCCGTGGTGATCGGATTCGCCGCGGCCATCGTGTGCTCCGGCGCCCTCCAGCTCAAAAGCCGCCTGCGCCTTGATGACACCCTGGACGTCCTGCCGGTGCATGGCATCGCCGGCATGCTTGGAACCCTGCTGACCGGTGTCTTCGCCATGCGCCGGGTCAATCCCATGGGCGCCGATGGCTGGATTGCAGGCAACCCCTCCCAGGTGTGGATTCAGCTCCAGGCCATCGGCATCACGGCGGTTTGGGTGGGGGTGGGCACGGTGGTGGTGCTCCAACTGATCCGCCTGGTGATGCCCTTACGGGTGAACGATCGGGACGAACGCCAGGGCCTGGACATCAGTGCCCACGGCGAAGAGGCCTACAACACCGAATTCACCGGCTGAAGCGCGTCGGGGTCTCAGACCACCAAGTAACCGACCAGGTCCCGGGAGAGGGTGCGGATCTGCTCAAGGGCGCGGCGCTCCAGGCTGCGGGTCTTATCCCGACTCATCCCCAAGGTTCGGGCGATGCCGGTGAGACTCATCGGCGCTCCGATGGTGCCGATGCCATAGCGCATCTTCAGCACCGTGGCCTGCTCCTGCGGCAACTGGTCGAGCAGGGCCCGTAGATCCCCCTTCAGGCAGTCCCCATCCACCAACTCCGCCGGGCCGGCCCCATCCCCGGCCAGCAGGTCCAACAGCTCGGTGTCGTCCCCATCGCCCACCTTGGTTTCCAGGCTCACCGGCTGCCGCGCCCGGCACAGCAGCTCCTTCACCTCCTCCTCCGGCAGTTCCACCGCCGCCGCCAGTTCCGTCACCGTGGGGGTGCGGCCCAGCTCCTGGCTCAACTCACGCTGCCCCTTCTTGAGCTTGTTCAGCAGTTCAGTGATGTGGATCGGCAGCCGGATCGTGCGGCTCTTCTCCGCAATCGCCCGGGTGATCCCCTGGCGGATCCACCAATACGCATAGGTGCTGAATTTGTAGCCCCGCGTCGGGTCGAACTTCTCCACCCCACGCACCAAGCCGATCGTGCCCTCCTGGATCAGGTCCAGCAGCTCCATGTTCCGCTTGGTGTATTTCTTCGCCACGCTCACCACCAACCGCAGGTTGGCCGCCACCATCCGCTCCTTGGCCCGCCGCCCCGCCTGCAGACGGCGACGCAGCACGGCCGCCGGCAACGCGGCCGCCTTGGCCCAGCGCAGCTCGTCGGGAGGCTGGCCGGCGGCACGCATGGTCAGCTCCTCCCGCAGCTCCTCAAGGGCCATGAGCTCCTGCACCTGACGGCCCAGGGTGATCTCCTGCTCGTGGGAGAGCAGCGGAACGCGGCCGATATCGCGCAGGTAGGAGCGCAGCAGATCACCGGTGGGGGCCAGGGGCGAGGCGGGCGTGGCCAGGGGGATCGACGGCATCGAACTGAGTTGCGAAACCTCTTGGTTTCGCAACCTTACCACCGTTTTGCGGACTCATTCCGACCTGGCCGCGCCCGAAGCGCCCCCCACCCAGCCCTCCATCCCCAGCCCCGAGAATGGGCCCATGGGCTCCGAACGCCTTCAAAAACTGATCGCCGCCGCCGGACTCTGTTCCCGCCGTAACGCTGAGGTGCTGCTGCGCCAGGGTGCCGTGCGGGTGAACGGCCGAACGGCCAGCCTGGGGGAGCGGGCCGATCCCCTCCACGACCACATCGAGGTGCACGGTCGTCCCCTCGCCCTGCCGCCGCCGCCCCTCACCCTGCTGATGCATAAGCCCATCGGCGTGTTGAGCACCTGCCATGACCCCCACGGCCGCCCCACGGTGCTGGAGCTGCTCCCTCAGGAATTCCGCCACAACGCGGGGCTCCACCCCGTGGGTCGGCTCGACGCCGACAGCCATGGGGCGCTCCTGCTCAGCAATGACGGCGACCTCACCCTGCGCCTCACCCATCCGCGCTATGGCCACCCCAAGACCTACCGGGTCTGGGTGGCAGGCCATCCCGATCGCACCACCCTGGAGCGCTGGCAGGCCGGTGTGCCCCTCGATGGCCGCCCCAGCCAGCCCGTGGGGCTTCGCCTCCTCGACCAGCGGCGGGACGCCACACGGCTGGAGCTGCACCTGCGGGAAGGCCGCAACCGTCAGATTCGCCGCACCGCCGCCCTACTGGGCCATCCGGTGCTGGATCTGCAGCGCACGGCCATTGGCCCCCTCCCCCTCGCCGACCTGGCGGCAGGCGGCTGGCGTCCCCTCAGCCCCCAGGAAACAACGGATCTCCTGGCGGAACCGCCCTAAGGCCCCCTGCGGCCAAGGCGGGCCGCCAACTCTCCGTAGCCCTTCAGGGGGCCGGCCAGGCTGTCGATCGATCGTTCCAGCCGCCAGCTCCAGTTGTGGCTGCCGACGGTGCCGGGGCTGTTGAACCGGGCCTCGTCCCCCAGTTCCAGCAAGTCCTGCAAGGGGGCCACCACCAGTTCGGCCTCGCTGGCCATGGCAAGTTCGAGCAACTGCCAGCCCGGGGAGCGCACCTCAGCCCCCACCGCAGCCCCGACCCTGGCCCGCGCGTCCCCCTCCAGGCCCTCCCACCAACCCCGGGAGGTGGCGTTGTCGTGGGTGCCCGGATAGACCACCCAGCGGCTGCCGCGCAGGTTGGCCGGCAGATAGGGGTTGTCGTCGTTGCCATCGAAGGCGAACTGCAGGATCTTCATGCCGGGCAGGAAAAACTGATCCCGCAGCGCCTCCACCGGGGGCGTGATCACCCCGAGGTCTTCGGCAATCAGGGGCAGCCGCCCATCCGCCAGCAACCGACCACGGCGGCGACAGCGCCCCAGCAAGCGCCGCAGCAACGCCTCCCCGGGGGACGGCACCCAGCGCCCCTGTTCGGCGGTGGGATCCCCACCCGGGACGCTCCAATAGGCCTCAAGGGCGCGGAAATGGTCGAGCCGCAGCCGATCAAACAGCTCCAATTGCCGCTCGAGCCGCGCCAACCACCACTGGAAGCCACTGACGCGATGGCGCCACCAGCGGTAGACAGGTGTGCCCCACAACTGTCCAGTGGCTGAGAAATAGTCGGGGGGGACGCCGCTCTGCTCCACCAGGGTGCCCCCCAGGCCCAGGGAAAACAGACCGGGATGGCTCCAGACATCAGCGCTGTCGTGGGCCACATAGAAGGGCAGGTCGCCCACCAATTGCACCCCCTGGGCATGGGCCTGGGTCTGCAGCCGCTGCCATTGCTGCTGGAGCTGCCACTGGATCAGGGCCTCGGCCAGCAGCCCCTCGGCATGGTGCTGATCGAGATGGCGCAGGGCCCGTCGCTGGCGATGGGCCAGGGGTCCCGGCCATTCCCACCAGGGCGCCCCCCGCTGCAGGCGACGCAGCACCATGAAATGACAGTGGTCGCGGAGCCAGTGGCCCTGCTGGCGGCGCCATTGGGCGAAGGCGCGCTGTCGTTCCGGCGGCTGGGCCGACCAGCCCCGGGCGAGCGCCACCCCGATCGCCTCGGCCCGGGCGGCGGCGATGGCCGAATCCAGTCGGGGCTGGGAGGAATCCGGCAGGGCCCCGCGATCGGAGGCCGCCAACACCCCCTCCGCCACCAGATCGTCGGCGTCAAGGAACCAGGGGTTCAGGGCCGAACCGCTGGGGGAGCTATAGGGGGAGCCGGTGCCATCGGTGGGGGCGAGGGGCAGCAACTGCCAAACCGTCACCCCCTGCTGGGCCAGCAGGCTGATCCAGGCGCGGGCAGACGCCCCGAACGTGCCACAGGCGGGAGTGCCGGGCAACGCGGTGGCATGGAGCAGGACCCCCGTGGTCCGTTGGGGTGCGGTCACGAGGCGGGCAAGCGGTAGCGGCTGATGATGCGGCGCGCAAAGGCGGGGATGTGGCGCCCCTCCATGGCGGGGTGATGGCGGCGCACCCAGAGGGCGTTACGGGTGAAGTGGGAGTCGATGGAAAAGCGGCCATACTCCAGCCCCTGGGGCCCGAAGCGCTGCACGATCCACCCCACCACCTCCGCCAGCCAGAGGGGCAATTTCAGGGCCTTGTCGTAGGCCTCGATGCCCTGCTGCACCGCCGCGCGGCGATCGCCACGGCTGATCACCGGACCCGTCTCCAGCTCGGCCTCCACCAGATCCAGCAACTCCTGCCCCAGGGCATTGCGCACGGTGATCCACTGGCGGCCAAAGCTGGCGCCCATGTAACCCACCACCAGGTCGGCGCCGGCATTGGTGTAGTCGAAGCAGCTCAGGCAGCTTGGGGCGAAGACGTCCTTGAGGGTGGGGGTGTCGAGGGCGAAGAACGGCAGGGTTTCCTCATGGCCATCGCTATGGCGGAAGTGAATGCGGAAATCCTGCATGAATTCGTAGTGCACCACCGTGGCGGGAGAACGGCTGGCGCTCTCCAGAAAGGTCTGCAGTCCGGCACGGCTCACGTTGTCCACACAGGGCAGTCCCAGCACATACAGCTTGTCGAGGGGCAGGGTGGATTGGACGGCGCGCAGGGCCTGGATCTGGCAGCCCACACCGATGGCCAGCAAGCGGCGAATGCCACTGCCGGGCAATTGCTCGAGCACCTCCAGGTTGGGGGAGAGGGTGGGCTTGTTCACCCGGGCCGCCAGCACCTGCTCCGGCGTGCGGGCCAGCAGGGGCACGGGGGTGAAGCGGTCGTCCGGGCTCTGACCCACGCAGAGAACGGCATCCACCAGGCCGGTTTCCAGGGCCCGCACACCAATGCGACTGACGATGCCGGTCCACTGGGAGCCCTCGATGGGCGCCTGAAGCCGGGCGGTGAGCATGCGCTGATGCACCCCGAAGTAGAGCTCGTCGTCGTTGTCCAGGTCGCGGCTGCGGCCATGGGCACCCACCTCCAGGCCCTCGAAATCCTGGTGGAGAAAGGCGCAGGCCTGGCGCACGTAGGCCACCCAGCGGCTGTCACACAAGCCACAATCACTGCAAAGCTCCCGGGCCGGCTTGACACTGCCTGGAGCCAGGGGACGGGCCCGGTCATGGGGCGCCGTCGGGCGTGGCCCGGGCTCAAGGGGGGACTGGGCGGTGGTCAAGAGAGGTGGGGCGGCACCGATCGGCACAAGCTATCGGGCACGGCCACCCGGCTGGCCGGCAGGGGGCTGGGTCAAAGTAGGAGCAAACCGCAGCCGTTCCGGAGCCGATGCCCCCCCGCCGGGAACCCCGCCCCAAGCGCCCCTCCCCGTCCCAGCCCACGGCAGCTTCCAAGGGCGGCCGTCCCCAAGGGCAAACGCCCTGGCGCCTGCCGCGGCTTTCCTTGCCGCAGGTGTCGATGCCGCGGTTCTCCCTGCCCCGCATCGATTGGAGCAGCCCGCTGCTGCAGCATCGGCTGCGGATGGCTCTAGTGGCCCTGGGGGGCAGTGGGGCCGCCGTGCTGGCCCTGGGGATGGTCTGGCCGGAAAAGGACCGGGCCCTGGAGCCCAAACAGGAACTCACCCCCGCCAGCCTCGGTGAGGCCCCCCGCCGGCCGATCACCCTGCTGGTGATCGGCAGCGACGCCGATCAGATCAACACCGCGAGCAATGGCGCCGCCCCCGGGGGCCCGGCCAATGCCGATGCCCTGATCCTGATGCGGATCGCCCCCAAGGGCCCCTTGCAGGTCCTGAATCTGCCCGTGGAACTGGCGGTGATGCTGCCCGGCACCAGCGCCCCCCAGGCCCTGGGTTCGCTCTATCGCGAGGGCGGCGTGGCCCTCACCGCCGATGCCGTGCATCAACTCCTGGGACTGAAGAAGGACCAGCCCGACCGCTACCTGGTGGTGCCGCGCGGCGCCCTACGGGAGCTCGTGAGCGGGCTGGGGGGGCTGGAGCTGGATCCCCCCCGCAAGATGCATTACCAAGACAAAAGCCAGAAACTGACCATCGATCTGCAGGGGGGCCTGCAGCAGCTGGGGGGCAAGGAGGTGGAACAGCTGGCCCGCTATCGCGATCAATGGCTGGGGGAGTCGAACCGCCGCTCGAACCAGCAGCTGCTGGAAACCAGCCTGCGGGAGCGAATGGCCGAAAGCGAACAGCTGGCCAACCTGCCCAACCTGCTGCGCAGCCTCCAGGGCAAGGTGGACACCAACCTCAGCGGCGCCGAAACCCTCAGCCTGCTGGCGGTGGGCCTGGATCCCAATCGCCCCATCCAGTTCAAGAGCCTGCCGCTGTTGGCGGCCAAAAAAGAGTTCGGCACCCTGCGGCAGCTCAGAAGCCCAACCCCCCGGCCCCCCTGGAGCGAGCCCTGAGCCGGGGGCCATCGCCTCAGGCCTCAGCCACCAGCCGCCAACGGGCCAGCAGGGTGGCGGCCAGGGCCGCGTCGGTCTCCCCATCGGCGAGCCAGCCCAGCCAGGGCAGTCCATCCCGAACCCGGGCGCGGGAACACCAGGGGCCGCCCCACTGGATCAAACCCAGCAACGGCACCCGCTCCTGCCGCAGCAGGGCCGTGGTGGCCGCCGCCTGGCCGCTGGCCAACTGGGGGGCGGGAAGCAGCAGCACACAGGGCTGACGCCAGGCCCCCAGGGCCTCGGCCCAGGTGCCACCGCCCGGAAGGGCCAGCCCCGGGTCCCGACCCAGGGGAGCCAGCAGGGAGCCCGGGTTGGCGGCCAAGGCCGCCAGGGAGCGCTGGGGATGGCTGGGGGCCGTGAGGGCCTGCAGGGGCAGCTGGAGCAGGCGGGCGAGCTGGGGTGCCGCCTGTCGCTGATGGGCGACCAGGGCACGGGCGGTACCGCAGCCGAGCAACAGCAGCCGCAGCGGCGGCGGTGCCTCACCTGCCGTGGGCTGCGGCAATCTGCTGTCAGGAAGCTTCACCAGGGGACCTGCTGCTTTGTGGCCGACCGGCTTCTACCATCGAGTCGATGCAGCTCCGCTCACGGCTGACGTGACCAGTTTCTCGACCGCCGAACGGATAGAGCAGAGCGGAGGCCAAGTGGCCCCTGCGGCCGCCCCCCACGACACCCGACGGCTGAGGCTGTTCAGTGGCACCTCCAATCCGGAGCTGGCCCTGGAGATCGGGTCCTACCTAGGGGTTCCCGACGGTCCGAGGGTGATCAAACGCTTCGCCGATGGCGAGCTCTACATCCAGATCCAGGAATCGATCCGTGGCTGTGATGTGTTTCTGATCCAGCCCACCTGCGCGCCGGTGAACGATCACCTGATGGAGCTGTTGATCATGGTGGACGCCTGTCGGCGGGCCTCGGCCCGGCAGGTGACGGCGGTGGTTCCGTACTACGGCTATGCGCGGGCCGATCGCAAAACGGCAGGCCGTGAATCGATCACAGCCAAGTTAGTGGCCAACCTGCTGGTGAAATCGGGGGTGGATCGGGTGTTGGCCATGGATCTCCACTCCGCCCAGATCCAGGGTTATTTCGATATTCCCTGCGACCACATCTATGGATCGCCGGTGTTGGTGGACTACCTGCGTTCCCGGGATCTGGGGGAGATGGTGGTGGTGTCACCGGATGTGGGCGGCGTGGCGCGGGCCCGGGCGTTTGCCAAGCAGATGAACGATGCGCCCCTGGCGATCATCGACAAGCGCCGCTCGGGCCACAACGTGGCCCAAAGCCTCACGGTGATCGGCGATGTGGCCGGCAAAACAGCGATTTTGATCGACGACATGATCGACACCGGCGGCACGATCTGCCAGGGGGCCAAGCTGCTGCGGGCGCGAGGAGCGGCCCGGGTGTTGGCCTGCGCCACCCACGCCGTGTTCTCGCCCCCGGCCAGCCAGCGCCTCTCGGAGGACGACCTGTTTGAGGAGGTGGTGGTGACCAACAGCATCCCGATTCTGGAGGAGCGCCGCTTTCCCCAGCTGCGGGTGTTGTCGGTGGCGAACATGCTGGGGGAAGCGATCTGGCGGATCCATGAGGAGAGCTCGGTGAGCTCGATGTTCCGCTGACCACCTCCATCCCCCCTGAGGCCGCCCAGCCTGTCCTGGCTCCCCTGCGCCGCCGGGCCCACCTGAAGCGGCACCTGCCCGTTGGGATCACCCTGGCCCTGACGGGCCTGCTGCAGCTCTGGGGCGTCCAGCCGGCCGCCGGCTTGCCCCAGCCGGCCGCCCAGCGCCGGATCGGAGTGTGGCTCACCAACAGCCCCAGTCCGCTGTACTACGACCCGGCCCGCCTGGACGGGGCGGTGCGGGAGCTGGCCAACACCGGCTTCACCACCCTCTATCCGAACGTGTGGAGCCGGGGCGCCACCTTCCATCGCAGCGCCCTGGCGCCGATGGAGCCGGAGCTGGCGCGCCGCAATCCCAGCCTGGATCCGATCTGCCGCCTCACCCGCGAGGCCCATCGGCGCGGCCTGCAGGTGATCCCCTGGTTTGAATACGGCCTGATGGAACCGGGCGACGCCGAGGTGGTGCGTCGCCACCCGGACTGGGTGCTGCGCCGCAGCGATGGCAGCGCCCTCTATGCGATGCATGGCGCCAGCCTGCAGACCTCGCCGCTAAAAGATCTAAGGGTGTGGCTGAATCCGGCGCACCCGGGGGTGCGGGCCCGGTTCATCGGCCTGATCAGCGAGGTGGTGCAGCGCTGCGGCGCCGATGGCATCCAGCTCGATGACCATTTCGCCTGGCCCGTGGAGCTGGGCTACGACGACTACACCCGGGGGCTCTACCGCTCCCAGACGGGGCTGGAACCCCCCGCCAGCGCCACCGACCGGGCTTGGATGCGCTGGCGGCGCCAACAACTGACGGGGCTGCTGCGGGAGCTGCGGGGCCATCTGGCCCAGGTGTCCGGGCCGAAGCGGGCGATCATCAGCCTCTCCCCCGGCCCCTTCCGGTTTGCCTACAACCATTGGCTCCAGGACTGGGAGCTGTGGGCCCTGGGGGAACTGATCGATGAGCTGGTGGTGCAGAACTACGCCTATTCGGTGAAGGGCTTCGCCAACGACCTCAACCAACCGGCCCTGGTGAAGGCCCGCAGCTGGGGCATGCCGGTGGAGATCGGCATTCTGGCGGGCTTCGGCGGACGCACCACAGACATGGACATCCTGAGCCAGAAGGCACGGCTGGCCGCCAGCCGCGGCCATGGGGTGATTTATTTCTTCTGGGAGGGGCTGTGGGGCCAGTATGCCGGCGCCGAAGGCGGCGCCTACCGCAAGGCGATGTTCCGCCAGCTCCATGGCAGCGACCTGGGCCTCCGTCCGGCGACGGGGCTGGGCAGCCTGCCGGCCCGGGGAGCGCCGCCACCGCCACCCCTGCCCTAGGCCCTGCAGCAACGGCTGTGCTCCATCAAAAAACCGCCTGGAGTGCCAAGCGGTTGAGGAAAGAAGGCAAACCTGAAACTTATTGCCTTGAAGTTTTAGGCTTTGGCAGCAGCGATGCGGCGACGAAGGCGGCGGGAGAAGGCAAAGCCAACGGAAGCCCCGAAGATCGGCAAAGGACCCGGAACGATCATTTCAATCGTACGGGTTTGGCTCTGGGGGTTGTTTGTTACATTACAAACATTGGGATAGCGACAAGGCTGACCGCTCGTGGCGTAAACATAGGTATTAACTTGCATCACAATATCATTAGTTTGCTGTGTCGGATCGCTATTGAAAGGAGCCGACATCACAGGCATATAGGCTCTAATCTGGAAGCTATTTCCGGTTTTGTTTTGAGCCAAGCCATTTCCATTGGCCCCGGTACCGGTTGTGCCATTCGCGCCTACGCCACCGAAAGCAGGATCACGAAGATCAATCACTAAAGGAGATGAGGTGAGGGTGCCACTGGAAGTCAGCGTCAACTCCGCAGGAGAACCATAGTCATACCAAGTACGCGTCCCACCAATATCGCGACTAAATTGAATGTTTTTAATCGTGAATGGGAAGTTCGCAGAGTTGATATTATTCATTTTAAAATTAATGATTGCCACGTTTCCCAGGGCAAATTGAGGATCACCAAACGAATAAGTTATATTTGTTCCGTAATTTCCATTAATGATATTGCAGCTTTGACCAGTTGCCTGATCTGCGGTCTCATAACAACTCGCCAGAGCTGGACGACCATCCACAACCATGCCCAAAGCAGCTGCCGCCGAGCAGGCCAGAAGCGCTGAGCACAGGGAGCGTTTCATCGAACTAAGCATTTTTGCTGCAGTGAGCTTACCAGGTGAAGACAAAGGGCGCAAATCTGTGTCAGGGTCCG
>Ga0209088_10002683_pt1 | contig 10783 bp, 15 predicted proteins | sample S_140625_EF_Meta_FD_187324 | JGI IMG/M metagenome (GOLD analysis project Ga0209088, IMG submission 187324) | Freshwater microbial communities from Lake Simoncouche, Canada to study carbon cycling - S_140625_EF_MetaG (SPAdes) (version 2) | ecosystem: Environmental > Aquatic > Freshwater > Lake ...
AAGAACTTGAATTACTTCATTCTTATAATTCAATGTTACATTATCCAAGTAGTGCAGTAGTTTTAAATACAATAGACCATTTAATTAAGCATATAAATAATATTTAACCCAACCCACCATCTCGCTGACATCAACGAGATGGTCTAAAAATAAATAAAAAAATGACAATAAAAGAATTAATGCTCAAACTAAACGAGTTTGACCATAACGAAAGAGTTAGTGTTGATGGCGAAAAATTAGTGATACATGACGATTTAAATGACTGGTATTCTTACATTCGCTTTAAAACCGAACCTGAAAACAACGAATTAAGGCATCAAGAAAATATACAATACCTAAAAATGTGTTTAGGCATTGTCTACGGAGAAAAAACTTTTGATTTAAAAACAATTGATATGTTTATTTCTCTATTTCAACTTATTGATAAAAAGAAAGGAGAAACCGATTTACAATCTATCTGCAAAGTAATAAAAGATGTACAATATAGATTTGAAAATAAAACATTATGATGACGTACGAAAACTTTCATGAAGCGATTCAAAACCTAAAAAGGTTTGAGGCAGAGCAAGATAAATTAAAATCAGTTCTACAAGTCATTTCGCCAACAGGCACAGGCGTAGTTGAATTTGGCAATCAATTTATAGATGATTACATTAATGTAGTAGAGCAAGCAATCGGACACGAATATGGTTTAGTCTCGTGGTTTGTTTTTGATAATGAATTTGGGCAAAAAAATATGATTGTAACGTTTGATGGCAAAGAATACATTATTTCATCAATTAGAGATATTTACGATTTTATAATGCTCTGACCACATTGCAAATATCATCGGGTTCTGGCGAAAATAACGGAACGGCTTCATGCCGTGCTACCTGAGACGGACAATGTTCGTAAAAGATTATTGATATTTGCATTTTAAAAAATAAATAAAATAAATCTTGAAAAATGTATTGCATATTTCAAGATTAGTTGTATATTTGTATTGTTATCAGCAACGAAGCTGAAACACAAAACTTTTAAGACAATGAAAAATATATTATCACTATCAATTGAAGAACAAAATAATTTTAATTCTTGTGTTTTTACTCAAATCTTTTCTGATAACAAATCCTATGCAGAAGAGTCTGATGAAAATGTAGCTGATTATTTTATTAGAGACTTTGAAGAAAGTCCAGAAGGCTGGAATGCTTGTTTTGAATTCAGTTACGATGAAGTATCAACAAAGGCAAAGCAAGAAAGAAAAAACATTTTAATTAATATGTTAGTTTCTTGCGGTTATATACCGCAAGAAGATTAATCAAAAAAAGCCCTCTCAGTTGCTCGAACAACTTTGAGGGCTTTAAAACTTTTAAGAAATCAAATATATGGAAGAAAGTCCAATAAATCAATACGGAGGCAAGCGTAAAGGTGCTGGAAGGAAGAAAGGCAAAACTAAAACTACAAAAACCTTTCGCATAGACGATGACCTATGCGAGTACCTTGATAATAAAGTCGGCAATAAAAACGGCTTTATAAATATGATAATTCGCTTTTATAAAGAATCGAGCGAAGCACTCATAAAAAAAATTGATAAAATATTAGTAGAAAATAAATAATTCAATTAATATTGTGTGTCGTTAGTAACGGAATAGAAATATAAAGTACAATCGCACCTCAACGCTAACAACCTTTGTAATCGCACCAAACGGAATTATAAAAGCCTCGACATTCGGGGCTTTTTGCATTTCTACTCATCAAAGTTATCCTTTTTGTAACCTTCCAAGAAAAGCCCTAAAAATAGAAAAAAACCTGAGATAAGCACTAAAATTTTTGGTTGAATCAAATCAACAATATTTACTCCTGCATTGTCGATAATGATACCAGTCGTAACAGTTCCTACTCCTAATGCAGTATTATACCATTTTTTCAATGTTACCAAAAATGCGTAAAGGTCGGCTGAAAGCCATTTAAAATATTTCCTTGGCATTATTTCTTCGGTTTAAATAAGTTCTTAAAATTTATCCAGTTTTGAATGTAGGTTTGTAATCCTCCATCTTTTTCAATCTGTTTCAGCAGTCCGTACAGACCCACAATAATCGTTATTAAAATAGAAATATTTTGCATATTAATAAAATACGTATTAAGAATAATTGATAAAATGTTTGAAATCCCGACCATTAAGACTGGGCTTTCAATAGAAAAGTTTTGTTGCATTTTATTAAGTGTTTATGTTTTCCAATCAAATAAAAATTCCTTAGTTTCTTTGCTATTTTCGGTGTAATTAAAAAATACAAAGCCAGATTTACCCCTTGTAAAATTAGTCTGCACCCAATCTGATGAAGGACTTAGAGCAGGGTAGTTGTAATAATTGAATTTAGATGGGGTGCTGTCAAATAAATATTGATGACTGTCTCCCTTAGAAAATTCAATCGTGATGCCTTGGCGAAATAAGTAATTAACATCAATGTATTCATTTATCTTTTTCTCGTGTACATCGTCCAGCTTAGGTTTAAAGCCAAATTTTAGATTTTTATCGTCCTTTCCGTGTGTTAGAACAAATATAAAATTTCCGACTTTGTAGTGTCCAATAAACTTGCGTTGATTTGTTACAAATACATTGTTAGGATATTTTAATTCTACAATTACCTTAAACGCACTATTAACAATATACCCAAAATCAGCTGAGTGATTATCAACGCAAATATTGTAAATGACTATTTTGTCGTAATACTTTATTAACTCGTCCACCATCTGCACTTTGAAGCTAATGCCGCAATCAAAAGCCTGTTGATTGCTCATATTTTGGGGCAAATCGTGTCCTTTTCTTGCTGTCTGACCATCCCAACCATCCATATAATCACCTAAATCATCAATATACAAAACGTTAGATTTTTGATTGTTTACAACGTGGTTTATTATAGTTTTCAGTCTCACAAATAACTCTTCAGCATCCCATTTTCCCCCATAAAGGCTATTCCCTTCGGGGTTTACGTTCATACCAATATGCGTGTCGGTATAAACTAATCTATCAAAAAATCCAAGTTGCTTTTTCTTTTTTGTAACCTCAACCGCTTTAAACTCCTCACTAAAAATTGACTTAAAATCAATTTCTTTTATCGCTGCTTCCTGTACATCAATATAATTAGGATTTTTTACAAACGCTGATATTTCCTTTGTCTTAAACCAAAGGTGCTTCATTGCGGAGTTAGGCACGTCAATACTTTCCGTAGCGTTATAAACGCCCTCGTGTTCGTCCAGTATCGCCTTGCGGTTACGAGCAATTTGCTTGCGTAAGGTTCCAAAGTTCGGATGCTTTTCGCCTAAATCGCTATAAAAAGCAAGTACTCTTTTTGCAATTACAGAATCATTCAAGTCTTTATTTTGCGTTAAGACCTCAATAATTTTATCCTTATACAAAAGAAATATATTGCTCATTTTTTAGTTTTTAAGCCATCCAAAAATCCGAACAAATAAATACATTGCCCAACATTGCCAAAGGCGAAGTTGTGTCTCTTTTAACAATTCAAAAAAAATATCATCGCATACTTTACGCCTTACTAACATACTCCGAAAAAGATAATCATGCACCACCGCAGCGTTTGAAGCAAGCCCATGTGGCGGAATTATAAACCACAAAAGCCGTGGAGAACTGACTAAATCAGTCTGAAAACCCTCGTTGATTATAATTCCGTACTGATTTAGCAAGCAGTTTTCTGTTACTTGCCAGTTTAGTTTTTCCACCTTTTTGAGCCTTATTTCGGGGTAAATTGTCATTCTTTTTGCTCACTCAACGGTTTTAGCGTGTATCCGTAACCGCCAGCCAAAGCCCCAGCAGCCGAGTATTTCTCTGAAATTGTACCGTACTCAAGTTTTTTGCAAATATCCTTTATCAATGCTTTTGCAGTAGCTAAAGGAATCTTCATATTAGTAGCTAATTCGCTTGACATTATTCCAGTATCGCTGTTTAAACCTCTAAAATTTTCAGCGGTTGTTGTTTTAAAGTCAATATAAAATTGTCGGTAAAACGTACTGTCAGACAAATTACAATCTATATTAGAAACCATTTTTGCCCGAATGCCTTTTACAGTTATCAGTTTACGTGTTTCATCCTCAAAGGTAAACGGTTCAACTTTAAAGTAGAAACTCTGTGCATTGCTCACGACTGCAAAAAAAAGAATCGGAAGTATTAAAATAGTAGTTTTCATTTTTTATTTTTTTTATTATTTGCAAATATTAACGGGTTTTTGAAATATTTCTTTGTAGCAGCCTTTATTAAATAATCCTCGTTTATCATACACAAAATAGCGAATTAAGTCGTTTGCTTCATAGTGTGCAATAGCCTCATTTGCTTGCGTACAGTTACCTTTAGCCTGTTTTACTTGCTTGTTTAGTTCGGCTATTACAATCTGAGCTTCACGTATTTGTTGAGTACTTACATCGCTCGTTTGATTGCAATCAAATATCAGAGAATCTTTTAAGACTATTGCTTTTTTAAGCGTTGCAATCGAATCTGTTTTTTTCTTAATAAACTTGTCTGACACAAAAGAATGATTGTTTAAATAGCGTGAGACAAATATCCCAACAACTACAACAATGACACCTAAAATAATTTGAAGTTTTAATTTTGTAAACATTAGATTATTGGTTTAAAGTATAATTCTGATTCTTTTTTACGTCTAATTGTTAATCCTTTCAGTTCTACTAACTGCCCAAGAATACGCCCCTTATTCCACTTTAAAAACTCCTGCTCTATGCTCACATCATTCGGATTTACTTTTACTTTCTTGCGTAACGTACTCTTTAAAAACGCCCCTGCACCGATGTTGTATATCAGACAAGCCATCGCATCAAACTGATTTTGATTAACATTCTGCGGTATAAAATTTGCAAAGTCTTTATCAAAAATTGTTTCGAGTAGTATGGTTGCCTGTGCTTCTGTAATAGGTGCATCTTGCATCGTTACTTCTTTGCCATCAGGGTAATAAGTATTACCGTAGCCGATTGTAGCCTTCCCCACCGCATCTATATAAGGCTTAGGCATAAACTTTTCAAAGCCTTTTATTAGTTCTAAACCTTGTTTGCTTATTTTCATCTTACAAATTTTTTACATACTTGAATGCGATACTTTTTTCCACCCTGTGCCATCGTAAAAACAAATAGCCAATAAAGTTGTATTATAAACTGTTAATCCGTTCGCAGGAGATGCTATTGCGTTTATTTGTGTTGTTGTCATACGAGGAAATAAAACTCCTTGTGTAGTTGATGTTATGTCTAATATTGCTGATGCAGCAGGTGTTGTTGTTCCAATACCTACATTGCCATCTTTATTAATGTACATCCTAACCCCTGGAAGTGTATTATTTGTAGAAGTAGTTCTAAATTCTATATTAGAATCACTTGTACCTCCTGTCACTGCTATAATTGCCGCTGCTTTTGCAACATCAGTAAATACTCCATCCGCAGGGTTTCTGTTAGAGGTCATGTAAGCACCGTTTTGCCATCCTCCAAAAAATGCTCTATTACTAAGGTCAGTTTGAATAGAAAGAACCTTGTTTGTTGCTCCATCTAATAAATACCCTGTTGTAGCTCTTATGTTTCCATTTACATCAAGTTTGTACCCCGAGTTAGTTACTGTTCCAACCAATATATTTCCGCCATCAGTAACTGTAAGCGGTTGAGTGCTGTTATTATGATTATAAAAAACAAAAGCCCCACCATCAACATACAGCTGAAAAGAGCGTGAAGATAATGACCTATCTTCTATTCTTACACCTCCACCAGTACCTCCTACATAAATATTTCCTCCATTTACATGAAGCTTGTATGATGGTGTTGTCCCTATGCCAACACTTCCGCTCGTAGTCGCAAAATTAGCCCCTAAAGTATTAGAAATTGTAGGTGCTGTCAGCGTTCCTGTTGCAGTAGGATTAGAGATAGGTAAGTAAGTTGATGCAGCAGTAGAAGTTGTTAAAAACGTGCTATTGTCATAACTAATAGTTCCAGCTGTCGATTTTACAAATCCAGTACCGTTAAGTGTTGCTTGTTTGGCATCTAAAGCCGTTTGTGTAGCTGTACTAATAGTTTTGGCTGCATCAGTTGTATTATCTACATTTCCTAATCCAACCATTGATTTTGTTATACCGCTTACAGTTCCTGTAAATGTAGGGCTGGCAATGTTTGCTTTTAAATTCAATGCCGTTTGCGTAGCAGTCGAGACAGGTTTATTAGCATCGCTCGTATTATCGACATTACCCAAACCGATATCGGTTTTGCTGGTTGAGCCTGTAAATATTACATTCCTTGTAGTAAGACCAACTAATTTTAGCGTGTCGTTAATCATGCCAAACCCGTAGTTTGCTGCATTGCCTTTTACAATATTCTTCCTTATCGCTGCTTCGGTTGTTGCCGTTATCGCAAAGTTTTGTGCCTGTGCTACCGCTCCGAGTAGCATCAGGAAAATTGTGAGTAGTTTTTTCATCCTATGTTTGATATATTATCTGTATCTGTATATCTATTACAATTAAATTTTACTTGCCTAATAAAATCTGTTGTTATTGCATTAGGGTTAAACGTAAACGAACTTGGCGTTGAGCCTACTTTTCGCTGAAATACAGTCGGGTTTACCAGTAGATTATCATCAGTATCAAGATTTTGCACCACAAACGAAATTTGATTGGTAGGTGTCAAATTAGTCATCTGAATAGTATAAGTTTGACCTAAAGGCAACAAAACCATAGACGAAGTAACAACTCCGCTATATTGTTTTATGGGATGATTGTTCCTATACGGACTTTCCATATTTACAGTTTGATTATCAGTATAAAACCCTTGATTTTGTGTGTTTTTTACATAAACAACACCATTTGCACCAGTAACCGTATAACTCACCAATGTTAGCTGACCAGAAATATAAGATATTGAATGAGTAGGCAACCATATTTTAAAATGTGTGTTTTTCATCACATCTTGCAAAGCTGTGTCATTGTCAAATGCATCCGTTAAAATATTATTATTACTTAAACAATAAGTTTGTATAGGGTATATCTGCAAAGCATAAACGCAGTCAACTGGGGGAGTAACATTAATGTCAGATATTTTTAAATCTATTCGTGTACTATTCCCACCTTCTTGCTGCCATTTTCTAAGTAAAAAAGTAGAATCATTTAATTGCTGATTTATTGAATAATTAACCGTTTTCGATGCAACAACTCTATACGTGCTACTTTGAGCATAGTTTTTTAAAAACACAAAAGCATTATAAGTATCATCATAGGCTTGCTTGTTGTACACTCCCAATGTCGAACTTGAAATAATCATAATATCAAGTGCCTTATTATCTATTGCAGCTATACCAGCGTTTTTTATGAAGTTAGAAATATTCCCCTCACCCGAATACTGATTAAAATCAGCAGTATTTAATTCTGTACCAATTTTTTTTGTATAATTTGCTCTAATTACATCGACACTTATTGCAGCATTTGTATTGCTTGATACCGATATAAATTGAGCTTTTAGCATATCTGAATAATTGGGAAAATCAGCAACATTAATACTTAAACGTCTGACAGATAAATCATCCGAGCAAGAACCAAATTCCAAAACATATTTACAAGCCGAACCAATGGCAGCTTTGCAACTTGTATGAAAAGCTTTCATTACCGAGTAATTAAAATACCACCAGTCATTGCCTTTAATATTCGAATAAACTAAACTAATACCCTCATCCGTGGTTTCAGTTGGTGGCAAAGGTGGTGTAATTGAAGTTGTAGATGGAAATCCCCAAGCTGTATTGACTGCCGACAAATTGCCATATTTTGTTAAACAAAAAGCTGTAAATGCTGTTTTGCTTGCATCCGAATAATCATAAACTCTTTTTTTTGGAATGGAATAATAGTTTGAACCGTCCCATTGATTTTCGTAATCATATCCAGCTTCTTCTTGCGTAGTCGTAGCCACAGATATCCAATGTAATCTTGAACCTAAAGAGGCTAAATACCTATTTTTTACCTTCGTTACAAAGTCAATAGCCTGTGAAACTGCCGAACTATCAGAATAAGAAAATGTTCCTCTATCATCAAAATTACGCATTACATTCCCCCTATTGTCTTTTTGAGTTTTGCTTAAAGACCACAAGTTTCCAGTAGGATTATATGAGCCTTGCATATCATTATGCGTTCTTCCAGCCTTATAAACTGAAATCCTAATTGCAACCTTTGTTGTGCTATTTAGATTTTTAACAAAGTTTATTAAAGCATCATATCTTGCCCATGATGAATCCGCATTCGTATTTTGTTCTGATAAAGTCAAAAATACATCATCCCAATTTAGCGTCAATGCTACATAAGTTGCACCTGCATTTACAAATTGAGTAATGTCTGCAAAAGCATTATTTAAACTTACATTAGTACCACCTGCAACAAAACCCGAATTAAAAGGAAAATCAGGTTTATAACCCCATTCACGTTTATTTTGAAATTCATCAATCGCAGATACTGAACCATACCCCGAAGGAGTATTTGCCAATGCCGTTGATTTTTCACTCCACCAAGAAGCACCATTTACAGAGATTTTATTATCTCGCTCGTCTAATCTTACGCCCGAAGCGTTACTTTTTAGCCAATACCATTTATCTACTGCCACGCTCGCAGCATCAACTTTCTCACTTAAATAGTAGAGTGCAATATACAATCCTCCCGAATTAGTGCGAACCTCATCCATGTATTTTGGTAGTATCGATGGCATATTATTGTGCGTTTTTGATGACTAAAAGTAACTGTGCTTTTCCTGCGTTTGTCAATCCCTGACTTGTTTTAATTGTACTTTCGAGCATTTCCTTATCGGTTGTGTCAATGTCCAATTCTTCGCCCTTAAATAACTTCAAAGACATTTCCCAACATTTTACAGGCTCACCTGTATTTGATTGGCTCAATACATTAGCCAATAATTTCCCCATATTCGATTGTTCAACCTCCGAACCATCAAGATTTTGCAACGACTTGTTAAAATTTAATTTCATATTTTTTGTTTTTTATTAAACACCAATTTGTGATGCTACTTTTGTCATATTTAATTCAATACCGTTTAGGTAAATCTTATTAGCCTTTAATTTCATTTCTCCTTGCGTACCGATATACATTCCATCACCAGTATAAGCAGTTTCGATTAACATTCCTTTTACTCCGCTACCAAAATTGTAAGTATTTAACTGTGGCGTGTCTGTTTTCCAAGCTATTCTTGCTCCATAATTTGATAAAGTTGGAGGTAATACGCTCCCCCAAATTAAATCGACATCTGCACCTAATTGTATATCACTTGTTACATAACCACCACTCCAAGTATTTGCAGCATTAAATATTGCCCAATCTTCTTTAGTCAAAACGCCATTCTGAGTTGCCGAAGCGACACGAACATTAACTTGAGTACCGTTTAAATACAAAGGCTCCGCAAATGAATAAGACGTGCCTCCATCGCTTAACGTATCGTCAGTAGTTAAAAACCTTGCTCGTGAGCCGTTTAGTTTTTTATGATAAACAAATCCATCACCGTCGATATGCAGACCGTGTTGAGTAACATTGTTGCTATTATCTAAACCAAAATAGTGTATACCTACAATACCAGTATCTTGATTAGCAAAAAACAAAGCGGCAGTATCTAATTTTGTAGCATCATGGTATAATTTAAAACCTCGCTCACCGTCAAATGTGCCGTATAAAACCGCATCTTGTTTGCTTGCGTAGTAAGTTGCAATATCCGCAATCTCGCCAACCGTCAATATTGAAAATTCTTGCGTTGTACCGTTAGATTTTAAAAAAGTATGATCAGCACCAAAAGAACCGTTAATCCTAAACATTCCGCTAACGTTTATGTCTCCGTTTACATCAACACGGTATGCAGCAACATTCTTACCAAAAGCCCAGTTGCCCGAACTATCAACAGTAGTAGTTTTTGCAGCATCAAGCGAAGTATTCGCCCCATCCATTAAGGTTGTAGAATACCGCCCGATTGATAATTTATCAGCAGTAGAGTATTCAATACCGTACCAAAATTGATTTACTTCTCCACCGCCATTATAAGCCCCAAACCGCACTCCTGAACGATAACCTGCTGTGCCGCCCCTTATTAAATCAATAGAAGATAATGCACTAATTGTACCCGATGACAATACCCCAACACTAAGATTGCCTTGTATAGTAGCACGGTAATAATTTGGAAAACTTGATAGAAAAGGCATACTAAAAACACCATCACTTATATGAATAGCTTTTAGTCCTGTTAGGTTTCCATTTGTTAATAGTTCCGCCTTTTTTACATTATTCACATAAAATTGAAGACTATTACTTGTAATAGTGCCTATGCCATAAGTAAATATTTTTTTCCAATAATTATTTGTAACATTTGTTGAAAGGTCTGAAATGCTTGTATTTAAAGAACCAATGCGACTTTCGACATAAAAAAGATTTGCAGCTTCTGTGCTTGATTGTGGGTCTCTTACTTCAAGTTTATTTGTAAACTTATTTGTGCCACTAAAAACCTGATTATCGACAATTAAAGAAGCAAAATTTAAACTTGTAACATTTTGAAAAGACTGCCTAAAAGTTACTTCAGTTGTACCGATTGTTATTGCAGTAGTATTTGTGTTAACAAATATCCCTCCTTTGTTTACTAAACCTCCATCGAGTACTTGCACTTGCACACCTTTAATGCTATTATTTGGCAAATCTGTAACCCTATCCCAAGTGCCTGTTCGCACTATATAAATATAATTTTCAGTAGCATTAGTTTGGTCTTTTACTAATATTTTAGC
>Ga0209088_10002686_pt1 | contig 10777 bp, 16 predicted proteins | sample S_140625_EF_Meta_FD_187324 | JGI IMG/M metagenome (GOLD analysis project Ga0209088, IMG submission 187324) | Freshwater microbial communities from Lake Simoncouche, Canada to study carbon cycling - S_140625_EF_MetaG (SPAdes) (version 2) | ecosystem: Environmental > Aquatic > Freshwater > Lake ...
GCCATGATAGCTTCTCTAGCAGAACTTGCGGACTTACCACCATTACCTGTAGACGCTGTAGGCGTTGTAGACTTGGGTGAAAGTACCTTTGCTTTAGCTGCTGCTACCTTTTCTCGTTGAGCTGCTTCTGATTTGCCAGTCTGTTGTGACTGTACCCTCTGAAATACATCATCGTTTAATCGGATAGCTTTGTCATAAGCTGATTGAAGGTCGTTAGCCATGCCATTTTGGAGTAGTCCAGCCATAGTTTCACGCACTTCTTCAAAGTAAGGCTTGTCATCCTTGAATGACGCTATCTCACTTTGCAATTGGGTCTGTTCTGCCATCTCTTGTTGAGATTGAAAACTTGACCATTGATTCTTAATTTGATTTAACTCTTGCGCTAATTGTGAGAACTGAGGGTCATATCCTGATTGACCTGTAAATTGACCTAAATTAACACCGTAGTCGTTCGCTAATTGTGCGAATGTTTCTAATTTCTGTTCTGGTGAACCCATTACCAATTTTGCATGGGCATTACCTAGCTGACTAATCCATTGCTGAGGTGCTACACCATGATGTTGCAGTAAAGGTTCAAATTGGCGAATACTCTCCATAATTGGAGCTGCCATATCCCATTGGTTTTTGTAAGTTGATACGCCCTTAGCATAATCAGCTTCACGTTGCTGAATATAATCTTGCAATGTAGGGTCTAATTTACCCCAATGCTCCTCATAATCCTTTTTCCATGAAGAAGGACGAGGTTTTACTGCTACTTCTTGCTCATTATTATCATCAAATGCCTCTGTAACCTCATCTGAAGCGTTTTGAGAGCTTTTAGCAAACTTTCCATGCTCATCTCTAGGCTTCTCTGTTTTAACGCTTTCTGTGACTTCCTGTGAGGTCGTTTCTGTTACTTCTGGCTCTGTTGATTCAATAGCATTTTCGATTGTGTCTCGAAGGCTAATTGGTTCTTCCAAAGTAGTTTGGTTCTCCATTTTGCTTTCCTTTAGTTAAATTAAGCTGTTAATACTGAAACCCAATTACCGTTGCCCAATGAAGTAAATGTAGCTGCCTTCAATGTTGTTAATGACAATGCAGCGTCTGTTGTGCCGCCATTGATTTTGTAGCCTGAAGCTGGCCATACTTTAATTGTGTTAGCTGAACCATTGAATACTGTGTATTGGTCACCTGGCGCTGCATCTGCTGGCAATGTTGGGCCATAGTTGCTTGTAGACGTTGTATATTCAACGATAGATGTAGGAAGTGTTTGACCACCTTGAGCTGAAGCTGTAGCTGTTTGAGCTAAAGTTACAAAGCCTACGATTGCTTGTGCTGATAGTCCAGGTTGACCTGAACCATTGATTGTTTTTACTAATGCCATTTGTTGCTCCTTGTTAAATTATTTCCACTGACCTCTGTGACGTTCCATTACTTCGTAAATTAAACGCTCTTTCAAACTATTATCCTTAGGTCGCTCAGGATTCTTTAAAGGCATGTCTGCTGCCTCAATACAGTTGTTACGCTTTAGATGTTCACGATGGTCACGTTTACCTTCAATCATGCGTCCGTCAATCATTGACTGATATGGCTTTACATCGTCTTGTATGTATGGCCCTGCGTTTTCTGTAGGCTGATAGTATTCGTCAGCAGGTATTAGCTTAAATGTCACAGGGTCTTGAACCCAACGCTTAGTGCCTGACTTCTCTTTTTTGCCAAAAATTCTTTCGTGGCCTTCTTGAAACTCTTTTGTAATTGTGCGACTTGCTATTACATCGCCTGTAATGTCGTTAATTGCCATAGTTACATGAGCATTAGTAGTAATGCTTCATCCTCCTGCTCTTGTTGTATCTCTTGAAATTTAGCGATAATGCTTTGCACTAGCTCTACGTTCTTAGCTAGTTTGCCGTAATCAATAGATTCGACTGATAAGCCTTGTGATGGCTTGACGTATTCTGCTACTTCTTCTTTTAAATCTGCTGCAATTGGTTCATCAAATACTGTAGCTAGATATTCTTTTAGTTCTGACCTAGCTGATTGGCGTATCTTTTCTTTTTTCTTTTTACCTAAACCACCAGTTGCGCCCCATACGACAGGCGTGACGCTAGATAAGTATTGCTTAATTGATGAGAATGGAAGTGCTGCAAATGGACTAAAGCCAAGCATTTATACTCCTATCCAAACAAAAAGAAAAAGTTACTATTAACTGCTGGTGCGCCACCTACAGTATAAACAATGATGATTGCGCCTTGTGTGCCTGCATTGCCTGGTGCTGCTGTTCCCCCAACAACACCAAATCTACCGCCAGCACCTGAACCATAAGTTATAGTGCTTGTGCCTGTACCGCCCCCTCTAGCACCGCCTGAACCAAATGCACCAAGAATCTCTATGCCCATTGAGCCAACACCACCAGCAGCAGTTCCAATAGAGCCTGAACCGCCACCACCATTAGTTCCTGCTATACCTGCACCAGTTGTTACGGCAGTACCGCCCCCTGAACCTAATGAGTTATTACCGCCTGTACCTGATAGTCCAGAAGAAGCGTTACCACCAGCAGAACCACCGCCATTACCACCGCCACCACCATTGGCATTTTGAGAAGTTGAGGTAGAACCAAATCCATTACCACCATTACCGCCATTGCCGTTTAGTCCAGCAGCACCGCCACCGCCACCGCCACCTGAACCACTTCCAGCTACTGTAGTTTCAGAGCCTTTACCACCTGTGCCACCTGTGTATGTTCCTGTACCACCTAAACCGCCTGTAGATGTAGGTACACTTGTAGATACACCACCTAATCCACCTGTTGCAATATTAATTGTGTTCCATGTAGTAGAGCCACCTGTACCACCTGTACTAAACCCAGAAGCACCAGCAGTTCCACCTGCACCAATTGCATAAGATACAGCACCACTTATAGTTTGATTTGTAAGAAGTGTGAATCCACCGCCACCGCCACCTGCGCCACCTGCTCTGTTATTTCCTAATGAACCTCTGCCTGAACTGCCACCACCGCCACCTATTAAGTAAATATTATTAGAAGCATTATTCCAGTCAGCAGGTGTAGTAAAGGATGTGCCTGTTGTTAGTATTGTTACTTTTTGACTTCCAACAGTTAAAAAATTACTGCCAAAATCAAATGTAAGATTACCATTTCCTGTTATTGTTAAACAAACTGCACCTGTGCCAATAGTAACTGTGCCTGTACCGCTATTAGCATCAAAAGTAACAGTATCAGCAGATGTTGGCGCAGAAAATCCACCACTACCGCCTGAAGTATCAGACCAATTAGTAGTAGTTGAGGCATCCCATGTGCCTGTACCTAATACCCAAAACCTAGCAGCCATTATTCAATAGCCTTTGCTGGATTAAAGCGTACACCATCCCATGTATAGCCTATATCATAAGTAGGTAACTCAACTAAGATACAACCCTCTGGTGGAGTATCTGTGACTTCAGCCACAATAATGTTGATTAATACACCATCTTGAATAACTGCACAATTTGCCATGATTTATCCTATGCTACCGCTACGCATCGCCATTTAGATGTAGCTACGTTCCATACGAAGCCAACATCAAGACGATTGGTAGTTACTGTTGTTGTTGGAAGTGTTGCCGTAGATGATTCAAAAGAAGCACCCCATGTAATTGCTCTTGCTGCTGTACCTACAATGTAAATCCATAATTTTTGACCATTTGTAGGTGTGCCACTTAAATTTGTAGTAAATGATGTAATGTCAACTGCTTGAGCAGTCAAACCAAACTGGTCTGTCGTATCTGTATTGATTGTAGGTTGTGCAGCAGATGCTATTGTTGATACTCTAGGAGTAATTCTAGTGCTAACAATTGCACCTGATACTGTTACATTGCCATCAGCACTAATGGTCATTGCATCTGCTGTATTAACAGAGCCATTAACAATAAAGCTAATCTTTTGACTATCCCATGTGCCTATTGCTAGTGGCCCACCATAAGATTCAACAAAAGTTGCTAAAGGTGCAGAAAATGTATTGTTAGGAAAGCCTGCTGCTGTATAGCTATAGTTTGAGTTATTTATACCCAATTCACCGTAAGATGTATGACCGCCATCATTAACAGCGTAGCTTGCATAACTTGTATTAGCGGAACTTGTATTTTGTAAACTTGTGTAAAGATACAATGGCTCACTGGCTGTAAATGCAGCAATAACGCCTGAGTCAGTATGGCTTGTAGCATTTCCAACATTTAACGAACCAACATCAGTTACGCCAGGCGTATATGGAATAATTACTTTATTGTCAGCATTTTGATTGACAGACTTAGACGCAGGATAATCACAGAATACGTCTTTAGCACCAGCAGAGAATACAATTTTAGCAGTCGTGCCTAAGCTATTTGATAGCACAGTATCACGAGACAATGTATTGCCTGTTGACCATGTACCTACGCCTACTTCCCATTCGCCTGTCAATGTGCCGTCTGCATTTTTGCCTTGAATAGTGTAGTAAGTTGTGTTGCCGTTACCAATAGCTGAGAATGATTGATAACCTGTCTGTGCGCCTGTTAGCGTAAACGAACCTGTGCCTGTAGACGTAGAGCTTTCTAATACTCTGTCTTTTAAGATTAACGCCATTTATTTAACTCCAATTATTTTGCCGTTATCATCACGCATAACCTCTTTAGGCTTGCTGAGATGAGCTACTAGATTGTTATGCAACATAGCTTGACGTTCCAATAAGCTTTGATGCGATTGCTGTTGAGCTTCAAGCGCTGCTCTCATGTTTTCATTAATTGAATTAATTAAGCTTTCATAAGGGTGCATTATTGAACTCCTACAATCTTCCCATTAACGTCACGAACCACTTGTTTAGGTCTGCTTGCATTGTTAATTAATTGTTGATGCGCCATTTCTTGTTGCTGCAATAACATTTCATTGTTGTGCATTTGTGATGATGTCATCATTTGTAGATTTTGATTAATAGTATTTACTAAATCAGACAATGCAGGATGCGCTACTTGATTGCCGCTTTCATCAATCATTGTCATTGTATCTTCAACCTTTTTGGAGTTGATGTTTAATGACGTAGTTTTAATGTCGTTTTTAGCTTGCATCTCAGCAATAAGCACTTTAGTGTTGTTCTCTAGCTCTAGCTTGTATTTATCAAATTCTAAGCGTTGTGCTTCACGTTGTGCGTCAGCTTGCATTTCCATCTGCTTGATTTGCGCTTCCATCTGCATCTTTTGTTGTTCAGCTTGTGCTTTAATCATCTCAGGTGTTGGCTGTGGTTGTGCTGGTGGTTGTGCAGCCTTTTGTGCTTGTTTCTCTTTAGCTTCATCTGCAAACGTATCAAACTCACCTTCAAGCGTACGTCCTACACGGAAGCCTTGCACCCCAAACTTGAGTAAATCCATAAGTAATGGTGTAAGCTCAGGAACTTGCTGTGCGCCTTGTATGGCCTTTTCAATGAAAGCGCCAGTAGCTTGCATAAACTCTACACGGTCTTGCTTTTCTTGTGCTTCGTCAGCATACAACATAGAGTCGGTAGCAATCTCTACACGGAATGTACGCATAGGGTTGTTTTTTAGCAACTCAAGTGCTTGTGGCACTAATTGTTGGTCTGTTTGGCTCAATAACTCTGCGCCACCAATCTTAATGATGGTTTCAGGTTGAAAGTGCTGACAGATAATCTGTGCTTTAATACGTAAGATTTGTGATGCAAAGCGAGCTACTTCGTCTTGGTATGTCTTTAAACGTAATGTAGCGTATTGACCTTTGATTTGCTGTGCAGTAGCTGTTTCAGAGGCCACAGACGCACCACGAATGATGTCTGAGATGCCTGTGATGTCATAAATTTGTTGCTTAACTTGCCCCATAGCTTGATAAGCCATGTTTAATGCAGCAGCAATAGGCTGTAAGTCTACAAATGTAACCGCACCACCAAGCCCACCCTTTTCAGCAAAGGCTGCATAGTTCTTAACAGGAATAAGCGTATTGTTATCGCCCTCTGTAAATAGACGATTAAGGTCAGGGTTAGCAGCATCATAGAAGCCACGCACCTTGAGCGCATCTACCAAGCCCTTGATACGGTCAGTCAATACGTCTAGCTCATTAGCCTGGTCTTGATACAATGTAAAATCAGGTACAGGCACTAGCGTTTCATTAGTCAGCGTAGAGTAAATAGGCTCAGGACATGGGAAGAACTCCTCTAAGCCAAGAGGGTCATCACGCTTGTCAAGAATCTTGCCCATTGACTTGCTAATCCAATACACGGACTTAGTTTCTCTACACCATACTTCATACACTAATGCTTGCTTAGTCGTGCCTTCTGTCATCTTCTGACGTGGCTCGTCTGGTGACGCATCTAATGGAATCTGTTTCCATAGCATGTCAAACTGTTCTTCAGGGAAACGCTCTTTTAGCGCATCACGGTTCATGTAGACTCTACGCCATACACAATGAACCTCAGGCCATGTACGTGCATAGCAATGGCCAAAGTCACGCCAATGAACGTAATCTACAGGCGCTTGCTCGATGTCAAGGTATTCGCCTACAGACTCTGATTGCTCATCTTCTTCTGATACTTGGAATTGGTCTGTTTCAATAACAGGCTCATAACGAATCCATGTCGTACCACGGCCACCTAAGAATCTGTCTGATACGCATGATGCCAACGCATGATGGAAGTCTTCTGTGTTAGTAATCTCGAAGTCTAGCGCACGTTCTAATAGCATTGCGGCTACACGGGCTACAGGGTCATTGTCTTTATGTCTACGTGATACATCTGGCTTAGGCATACGGCTAAAGGTAGCAGCCTTAAGGGTTGATACGTTAGCCCACAAGATGTTGTAATGAGATTGTGCAGTCGTAGTCGTTCTATCATCACGATAGCGTCTAAGAATCTTCTCTACACGGCCTTCCCATTTAGCAAACTCTTTCTCGTATTGGCTAAACATGTCAAGGTACGTTTGTACCTCTGATGTCACCTCTGCTACTTTAGCCATAAGTTATCCTTAACCGAAGAATACAGTTGCGCTTACAGTTCCGCTAATTACTATGTACAAGCCAGCACTTAATGATGCAGGGATTGTGTAGTAAGTTGCAGCCACAGGTGTAAATGTTTCGACTACCTTAGCTGTTGTAGTATTTGTAGCTGAGTCGTAGATAGTGATTGTAGGTGTGCTAGATGCTGCTGATACAAAAATGCCTAGCAAGTCTGTGTTGATAGGGCTTACGTTGCCTGTTGCTGTGATTAGCTTATAGCCACCAGTAATTACTGAGTTCATGTTAAATCCTCTTAGGTTGTTTTCTTGGTTGAGATGCCCATAGTTCGTCAAGGGTTACATCTGTCTGTCCTACTGATATGCCTCTAATTGGTATTTCCTCTACCTCTGGCTTAACTTCTTCACGCCAGTTAATAGAAGCGTAACGCATAGCATCCGCAGCATGTGATGTCCAATCGTGTCTAGGCTTATCTCTAAACATCTTCTTATCGTCATCCCACTCACGCTGATATTGCTTCAATGCTTCTAAGCCATCATGGCAACGCTCTTTATCAAACCATGCTCTAGGCATCATCTGACGTGTAGCCTGAATACCATCTTGCATAGACAAGCTAGGAGTAATCGCCATCTTGCTAATGTTTAAGTGTTCAGCCAGCATCTCAATCACAGACTTACCACCAGAGGCCAATGTCTTAGCTCTAGCATCGTGTGGTAAAAAATGTGTCTTGTACTTGTAAGGCTTGCTTAATACTTGTGCAGCGTAATGGTCAATAGACTTGCCGGAGGCATTGTAGTAATCAATGAAGTGAACCTCACCATGTACCACTTGATAGAACCAAATAGCTGTATCGTCTGAGTAACCCAAATCCCATGCAGTATAGACATCTGCATATCTATCGTACTCGACTTCAGTAATTCGACCATCTTGTTCAGCTTGGTACAGTTCTCTGCCCCATATAGCGCCTGGCAATGCAGCATCAAAGTCGCACTCCATCTCTTGACGCCACGCATCTTCTGATAGCTCTGTCTTTAGTGAGTCTATTTCAGCCTGTGGCAAGATGCCTGATTCATCTACTGTTATCTTTAACGCAAGCCAATCATCTGAGCGAGTTGCCCTATCGTAGACTTCCCAAAATTGATTACGACCTTTTGGAGTACCAATGATAATTGCTTTACCTTGTCTGTCAGCCAGCGCAGGACGTACCACATACTGAAATACAGTAGATTTCCAATCACCATACTCATCGCAAATAATACTGTCAAAGTAAAGGCCACGCAAACTATCGGCATTGTCAGCACCAAAAAGTTGAATTCTAGCGCCATTCTTAAAATCGATACGAAGCTCAGATTCATTGACCGTGATGCCATCGATTACCCTCGTATAGTGTTTAACGTAATCCCATGCAACTGATTTAGATTGCTTGTAGAAAGGTGCAATGTAAGCACCACGAAAATTAGCCTGCTTAGATGTGACTGCATCTTTAATAAGCTGATTGATACAAGCTACTGTCTTGCCAGCTCTACGATGCGCTACTACTACCTTCCATCGCTTGTTACTATTATGTAATGGGGCAAAGGCTTCACGTGGCTTATAGGGAATTACTATTCTTCCCATGAATACTGATTCACTTCAGCGTATAGTTCTGTTGTTTGTGCTACTTCTGTAGGAGCGTTAGATAATGTCTTATTTAATAGGAACTTGGCAGCATCCAATTGTGATGGTTTAAGCTCATTTTCTGAGTTACCAAGTGCATGATTTTGCAAAAGGTTTACAAGCTGACTAGATTGTATTTTTAGCTTAATATCTTCTTGGTGTCTTGGTCTTAGTGTTCTGGCTGCCATATATGTACATAAGAGTTGTCTTACGCTCCATAGTTAATATTTCATTAAAGCCATTGCTAGCTTCTTCGGGTCTTTCTTCTTGACACCTTCCGATGCCATCTTCTTTGCTTGCTCTTGTGGGATACCTACACGCTTTGCTACAGATTTGTCATGTGCAGCCGCTTCAAACAAACGATGCTGTGATTCTGTGTATGGCATATACGTATCCTATAAATAAAAAAGGGCCACGTTTTAAGTGACCCAGGACTCACGGAGATGAGTTAAAGCTCGGTATATGAATCTTTTGGACGCAACTATACCTGCAAGACGTATATTACCACAAATTTATGCGCTTGTCAAGTATTATTTATACGTTCCTTTGCTATGTTAAAATAACCCTCATCTAATTCAATCCCTATAAAGTTACGATTAAGATTCTTGCAAGCCACTCCTGTTGTTCCTGACCCCATTGTAAAATCTAAAACAGTTTCGTTTTCGTTTGTGTAAGTTTTAACAAGATATTCCATTAAAGTTACAGGCTTTTGAGTTGGATGCTTACCAACCTCTGTATTAAATTTTTGAATTGAGCTTGGATACCTTAATTCATTATTTCCATTGTGATTCGCATGAGTTTTAACTAAATTTCCCATAAAATCACATTTGCCAGTATTACTAGGATTATATCCATATTTAGTTCTTGCTAACCCTTGACCTTTTCTTGCTTGCATAATTGGATAATATTTTGGTGACGACTTACAAAAAATCAAAACGCTTTCATGCTCTTTCATTGGCGCATATTTTAAATTTGCAAAATTACTACCTCTATTTTTTTCCCATATCCATTCGTGCTTAAACATTTTTATGTTTGACATGACTAATGCAGAGGTAAAAGGTTGACTAGCAGTAAATATCATTGCACCATTAGGTTTAATAATTCTCTTTAACTCTGCCCACATAGGCTCAAACGAAATGACACTATCCCACTTGCAAGCAGTAGTTCCGTAAGGTGGGTCTGTAATGATTGCATCAATACTGCCATCAGGTATTGACTTCATTAGCTCTAAACAATTGCCATGTAATAGTTGCATTAGTATAGGTTCTTTTCTTTTAGCTTTCTCTGTAGCATCATCAATGCGCTATCAAAGTAATACTCTAGTACTCTAGTATCCATTGTAGCCTTCTGCGATAAGTAAACAACGTACAAAGCGTTCTTTTGCATCGTAGGCAGGTCATCTATCACCTGGTCTACTACTCTAGCTGCATCGCTGTCTACTTCGTCAGCCATATCCTCAAACGAATGTATGCCCCCTGTGTTAAAGCCTGTCGACTTTGATTTGTATCCTAGCTTGTGGCTATCTTGTTGCATGTAATCACGCCACAGGTCTAAGTAATATACAACACGCCCACTATCCATTATAAATACTTTCTTAATAACTTTTTATGAATATAAGATTTTCCTGCTGCAATTGTAGGCACTTCAATATAATTATGCTTTTCCAGTTCCCATTCAGCTTCTTTTGCTTTCATTTCTTTTTCAAGCTTCTCGTCAATCGCATCTAACTTTTCTTTTGTGCAATAAAATATCATATAAAACTTTCATATTGATTAAGAATTTCGCCTACGTTCTCATGCTCAACTAACACAGCTACGCACTTGCCGCCCTTGACTACATCTCTACGCACTAGCCATATAAAATCTATCTGCTCGTCATCATCAAACAGTCCAGCTTCCATTAGCGCATCTGTAGCCTGCTTCTCATAATTGCCAATATCACGCCTACGCTTGTCTGGTGGATAAAATGCGTAAAACACAGCAAGCCTTCCCTCTACCTTGCCACACTTTGCGTCTATTACAATTTCCTGCACCTTCTCACGAAATAGTTTAGTAGACTTGCTTAAGAATTTGCGACCTGAGCCGTAATGATGGCTATGGTTTGTAGAACTAGGCCAAGGCAAGTCGAGCTTTATCATCTAATTGTGCTTTCAGTAGTCTAA
>Ga0209088_10002688_pt1 | contig 10775 bp, 17 predicted proteins | sample S_140625_EF_Meta_FD_187324 | JGI IMG/M metagenome (GOLD analysis project Ga0209088, IMG submission 187324) | Freshwater microbial communities from Lake Simoncouche, Canada to study carbon cycling - S_140625_EF_MetaG (SPAdes) (version 2) | ecosystem: Environmental > Aquatic > Freshwater > Lake ...
GCCGAGCTCGACTTGGCCTTGGAGACGAACAATGAAGACTGACGCGCTGGACATCGATGCCGATGGCATGCCGCTGTTCAGCCCGGATCCAGCGCTCTAGTGTGGCCAGAGAAGGACGTAAGACGGTAAGACGGTAAGACGGTAAGACGGTAAGATGGTAAGATGGTTGGATTGCAAAACTTGGTTCAGACCGTTCTGGTCAGACCCATGAACACAGAATTCGCCACCATCACCGCTAAGGGACAGGTGACAATCCCCAAGGCGATCCGCGAAGCCCTTGAGCTGCGGCAAGGAGATCAGCTGCGCTGGGATCTGGACGATGGCGGTGTACGGGTGCGGCTGGTGACACCCCTGGATCTCACCTACCTGCGGGGCGTTGAGGCCGGGCTGGAGGAGTGGGCCTCCCCGGAGGATGAGCAGGCCTTTGCCGATCTCTGAGTCCGCCACCCCTGGAGGCGCCGCTGTCTTCGAGACCTTTGCGGTGGTGCGGGTGCCCTTCCCATTCACAGATCGTGCTGCGCAACGGCGCCGGCCAGCAGTGGTGATCTCCGGCCCGGACTTCCAGCGGGGTTCAGCCCATGTGCTGCTGGCGATGATCACCACGGCCAGACGCTCCAGCTGGCCGCTGGATTGGCCGCTTCAGGATCTCGCCCCTACGGGGTTGAGGGAGGCCTGTTGTGTACGCCTGAAGCTGTTCACGCTGGATGAACGCCTGATTCTCGGCGAGTTGGGCCAACTGGCCACCATCGATCGTTGCGGCGTGCAGGCGAATCTGCGCCAACTGATCCAACCCCTGGAGAGAAAGTCATGAGCTTTCCCCGTGGCCCGGCCGACAAGCCCAGCGGCGTGGAAATCGCTGGCGGCACATTCGTTCGAACATCACTGCCCAGCAAGCCAGTAAAATTCTTTTCGAAGGAGGAGGCATGATGAAAACCACGCTTGATCTCCCGGATTACCTGTGGCAACAGGTGAAACAGCGGGCCCTGCAGCATGGGCGTCCGATCAAGGCGTTGGTGGCCGAGTACATCCGCCAGGGTCTGCATGGTCCTGCCGCCCTGCCGCTGACCACCAACAGCGGAGTGCTGGAGGTGGATGCCGAAGGTCTGCCGCTGTATTGCCCTGACCCCCAGCTCAAGCGGCATTCCATTGATCTGGCCACAGCATTGCGGCTGGAGCGGGACGCCTTGATACAGGAGGACCGACAGCGTGCCGGCCTGCCTGCTTGACAGCAATGTGTGGCTGGCCGCAGCCTTTGCCGAGCATCCGGTCCATGCTGTCGCTCGCGGGCTGCTGCGCACGGCCAGTGCTGAGCAACCGGCGTTGTGGTGCCGCGGCACCCAGCAGAGTTTTCTGCGTCTGGCCTCCACGCCGGTGATCACAGCTGCCTATGACGTGCCGAAGGCGACCAACGGCGATGCCTGGGCCGCCCTGCAGACGTTCTTGGCGCTGCCGCAGGTGGATGTGATCGATGAACCGCCAGAGCTGGGCCGCCACTGGTGCCAGCTGGGCGCGATCGAGCAGGCCGCCCCGAAGCGCTGGATGGATGCCTACCTAGCCGCCTTCGCGATTGCATCCGGCCTTCCCTTTATCAGCCTCGACCAGGATTTTCGGCAGTTTGAGCAGCAGGGCCTCGTCTTCCAGCTGTTGCAGGCGGATGGCCAACCAGAGAATCAACCATGAGCTTTCCCCGCTACCCGACCTACAAGGCCACAGGGCTTGAGTGGCTTCCAGTCATCCCAACGGGATGGGAGATAAGGCGATTGAAGCAGTTTTGCACGGTGTTCCCCAGCAATGTCGACAAGAAGAGTATTGAAGGAGAGGCGTCGGTCAAATTGTGCAATTACACTGACGTCTACTACAACAACTCCATTCGTGCAGAAATGGAGTTCATGGATGCGACAGCGTCAGAGGAGCAAGTCAAAATGCTCGCGCTACGAGCTGGTGACGTCATTATCACCAAGGACTCTGAAACGGCTGATGACATTGCAATTGCAACTTATGTACCCGAAACGCTGCCTGTCGTAATCTGCGGTTATCACCTTTCTATGCTCCGTCCACGAGCTGACGTGAATGGAGCATACGTCAAGCGAGTCATTGACTCTATTTACGCCAAATCGCTTTTTGCAGTTAGAGCCAATGGCCTTACTAGGGTCGGACTATCTCAGTACGCGGTGGACAACGTTGAGCTTACACTCCCACCAAGTCATGAGCAACTGGCGATCGCCTCCTTCCTCGACCACGAAACCGCCAAGATCGATGCCCTGATCGCCGAGCAGCAGCGGCTGATCGAGCTGCTTCAGGAGAAGCGCCAGGCCGTGATCTCCAATGCCGTGACCAAGGGGCTGAACCCGGACGCGCCGATGAAGGATTCGGGGGTGGAGTGGCTGGGGGAGGTGCCGGGGCATTGGGAGGTTGGCGCTCTTAGCTATGCCCTTGGTGCTGTCGGGGACGTGGATCACTATATGCCTGAAACCGTTCAAGAGGGTGTGCCTTATGTAATGACTGGGGACCTGAACCTCTGGCGAGCCAGATCGACTTTGAGGGGTGTAAGCAAGTAGCGGATCAAGACTACAAAAGACTGAGCAGGAAAATCAAAACTGCCATGGGCGATCTGATTATGGCAAGGTATGCGACTATAGGCGTAGTCGCTTATGTGGATGTTGAACGCGAGTTCCTGGTCTCATATTCATGCGTGACAATCAAGCCCGATGTCTCCAAGGCTGTCGGGAGGTATCTGTTCTTTTGCCTGAAATCTGACTGGTTCTTCAAGGGGATCCAACAAAGAGTGAACACGAATACCCAGGAGAACACTGGTATTGGCGATCTGAGAAAGGTTAAGGTTGCGCAACCCCCGCTCAATGAGCAGCTAGAAATTATCAAGCATCTTCAGGCTCAGGCGTCCGAGATGGATGGAGTAATTAAGGCTTCTAAAGATACGGTTGAGCTACTGAAAGAACGCCGCTCCGCCCTGATCTCCGCCGCCGTCACAGGCCAGATCGATGTGCGGGGCCTGGTTCCCGAAGCTGAGGCTGCATGAGCAGCACCCCCAAAACAATCCAGATCTTTCTGCCCAGCGGCGAACCCCATGGCATCCGCATCGCCGAGATCACCACCCGCATCGTGCAGGTGATCGAAGTACCCCGCAGCCTGCTGGCGGACTTCCTGGCAATGGAGCAAAGCAGCCAGATCGGCCTTTATGTGCTGGTGGGCGAAGTCGAAGGCGATGACGATCGGAGGGTGTACGTCGGCCAGACCGGCGATTTGCAAACACGCTTGGCCCACCACCACCAGAAGAAAGACTTCTGGCAGCGGGCCTTGGTGCTGATCTCCCGCACCAACAGCCTCACCCAGACCCATGCCCTGTTTCTGGAATGGCATGCCCTGCAGCAGCTTCGTCAGGTGGGGCGCTTCCGGGATGAGAACGGCAACAGCGGTTCGCGACCCCATATGCCTGCTCCGCAGGAGGCGAACTGCATGGCGATCTTTGAAACTGGCAGAACCCTCTTTTCCACCCTTGGTTTCCCTCTGTTCGACCCCATGGCCACGGCCACAGAAGCGGAGAACCCTGCTGAGCTTGTCTTCTGCCGCAGCCCAGGAGCGGGCGTAGATGGCCAAGGGGTTGTCACCCCAGAGGGATTCGTCGTGCTGGCCGGTTCGGTGGGCCGCCTGGAGAATGTACCTTCAATCCACGGCAGCAACGACGCCCGTGTGCGCGAGCGCCTGATCGCCTCCGGGGTCATGGAGGTCTCAGCCTCCGGCACGATTACTTTCCCGCGGGATCATCTCTTCCGCAGGCCCAGCAGTGCAGCGTCAGCCCTGCTCGGTCGCACCGCCAATGGCTGGCGCGAATGGAAGAACGCCCAGGGGCTCAGCTTGAGCCAGGTGAAACGGGGATAGACTGCTTGTATATCCCGGTCAGATGACCATGGTCGCCATCACCAAGCTCTTCCTCAGCAACCGCAGCCAAGCGGTGCGCATCCCTGCCGATCTGCGCCTGCCTGACTCCGTCAAGGAGGTGGAGGTGCGCGCCTGCGGGCAGGAACGGATCATCGCCCCCCTCGGGCGCAGCTGGGACAGCTTCTTTCTCGATAGCCCCCTGGCCAGCGACGATTTCCTGGCAGAGCGTGCCTCCCAGGAGCAAGCCGATCGCGATGCCTTCTGAGCCAGGCCATGCTCCGTTATCTCCTGGACACCAACATCTGTATCTACGTGATCAAGGAGCGACCCCGGTCGATGTTGGAGTGTTTCAATCGCCATGCGGGTCACATGGCAATCTCGGCCATCACCATGTCCGAGCTACTGCATTGTGTAGAGAAAAGCGCAGACCCTGAGCGGAACTTGGCTGCGGTGGAGAACTTCTGCAGTCGCCTGGATGTGCTGGCCTATGGCCCCAAGGCATCCCTTCACTACGGTCAGATCCGGGCGGGCCTGGAGCGCCAGGGTCTGCCGATCGGTGTGAACGATCTCCACATCGCCGCCCATGCCCGCAGCGAAGGCCTGGCGCTGGTAAGCAACAACCTGCGGGAGTTCCAACGGGTAGATGGCCTGATGCTGGAGAACTGGGTCTTACCTTCTAGGCGCCTCTCCCCGCAATCCTTCGACCCCGGCTATGCAGTGGCTGCATCAATCCCAGGCCTGGAGAGGGGCCTGCGTTTAGCCTGCCGCCATAGCCCGCCGTTGGCTCAGCAGCTCAGCCCATGAGCCTCCACCACGAAGTCGCTTTCGAGCGCGAGATCTGCGAGCACCTCGGCGCCAACGGCTGGCTCTACGAGGAGGGCAGCGCTGCTGCCTACAACCGCGAGCTTGCCCTCTACCCGCCCGATCTAATCGCCTGGGTGCAGCAGGCTCAGCACGAAGCCTGGGAGGTGCTGCAGAAGAACCACGGTTCCAAGGCGGAAGCAACGCTGCTGCAGCGGGTGCGCCAGCAGCTCGACCAGCAGGGCACCCTTGATCTGCTTCGCCACGGGGTGGAAGTGCTGGGCCTGCCAAAGGCCCTCAAACTCGCCGAGTTCAAGCCGGCGTTCGGGCTCAATCCGTCGGTCCTGGCTCGCTACAACGCCAACCGCCTGCTGGTGGTGCGGCAGGTGCGCTATTCGACGCGCAACGAGAACTGCCTCGATCTGGTGCTGTTCGTCAACGGCATCCCGGTAGCCACCGTGGAGCTCAAAACCGACAACACCCCGATGCTCACCAGGCGATGAGCAGCCAGGCCCTCATCTCCTCCGAGGTGCGCGACGGCATCAAGACCATCCTGCTCAACCACAACAAGCCTCAGGAGCAGTGATCAACCGCCGCCGCTCCCTGCCCGGAGAACAAGGTGGTGGCGTCTGCGGCGGGGCGCATGATGCTCGAAGCCGATGGCCGATCGGGAGCTGCAGCTCCTCAATGGCCCGCTCGGCATCGGCGAGGGCCGGCCGGGTGAGCGACACCACCAGGGCCAGATCTTCGCCAGCCTGCAGCGCCCGCTAGCTCTGCTGCAAGCCGGGGGGCCCCTCCGGCAGCAGGGCGGTGGACCCGTCCCATGGCTGGGAACCCTCCGGCCCACTTTGCAGCGGATTCAGCGCGATGACGCGCTTGGGGTTGAGCTGGGTGCCGGTGAACCAGGCGATCGAGAGGTGGCAGGCGAAGGCAAGGCGCAAGGGCTGCTGCAGGCGCGTGGTGGCGGGGCGGGATGCGGCGACGCGCTAGGGGATGTCGTGCGACCACACCTGATCGGTGAGGGGCAGGCGATCGTGGAACAGATCCGTGAGATCGAGCAGCAGGGCTGGATCCTGTGAAGGAGAGGAGGCCTAGTAAGCGCGGGAACGCACCAGCACGGTGGCGGCCTCTGGTGGTAGGCCATTCCATGTGGAGGAAGGTGAACCGTTGGCTGGTCGCAGCAGGGCGATCACCGATTCAGCGGCCACCCAGTGTTGGGCGACCGGAACGAGATCGTCGTCCTCCGGGCAGTAGAGAACGCGAAGGGTGCCGTAGGCAACGCTGAGCCGATAACAGCGCTCGAACAGATCCGGCGGACTGTTGCGCTGCACCGCCTCGCGCAGGGATTGCAGGGTGGCGGCTAGTCGCTGCACGCAGGGCAGGGCAGCCAACACTGGTGGCAGGGGCCCATCGGGTTCGGGGGGATCGAGATGTCGAATCACACAGACCATGGCCTCCAGATCCAGGCCGGTGCTGGTGGCCTCCTCCACGAAGAGGCGGGTTTTGATGTCGCGCTCGAGCTTGGCGTAATCCCAGAAGGGGGGATAACCATTGCCGGGTTAGCCGAGGCTGTCACCCTCCTCCATCACGCCGAAGTCGATGAAGAGGGGATAGGGATCCTGCTCCCCGGGTTTAAAGAGGATGTTGCCGCGGTTGAGATCGCTCTGGCAGCCCGTGGAGATGCGGATGGGAAGTTTGGCTGCCTGGGCCATCAATTCCTGCCAGCGATCGGCCACCTCTGCGGCCAGGGAAGGATTAAGTGTGTCGTGGGTGGGCAGATGCTCGTGGGGTGGTGGATGGAGCGGCTGGCGTTGCAGGAAACAGAGGCTGTCGGTGCTGAATTCATGCACCGCAAACAGCACCTTCACTAGCCGCTGCATCATGACCGCAATCGCTTCTGGTGACATCTGGCGATAGCCCTGGCGCAGGGTTGTGGGATCAAAGCCAGCGAGAAAACCACCCAATTCATAGATGAGTATCCGCGAGGCACCGATGTCCAGGAGGGTGGGCACCTGCGGCAACGATCCTGGATGTAGGTATGGTAAATCTTGCGTACCTAATTCACCTGGCGCAGATCGCTGGAGGCATTCATCATCCACGGCTTGCGCGGCCTAAGGGAATCCAGGCGCCGCACGAGAAACGCCACGGCTCCGGAGCGACCAAGGTTCAAGGGCGCAATCGTGACCCAGCTCACGGGCTGCCGGCTGCACTGCTGCCGGATCAGCTCCTCCAGTTCCTCCACACCACCAAGGATGCGGCTGATGTCTTCGCGCACCGTGCCTGTGTATTCAACGTCCATGCCCGCCTGGAGTGGGTGCCTGAAGGCCAGGCTCCGCCTGGGTTTACGGGAGGCTGGGGGGTGCGCGGCTTCTGGATACTCGCACTTTCCATATGGCAACTGCGTTTCTGCTTTTTACCTGTTCAGCGCACCCCCCTGCCGATCGCACAAAACCCCAGTGTCAGGTATGAGTTCCACCGAGATGGAAAAGAGGTAAACCAGTAAACAGTGTTGTTTGGCAAAATAGCGTTTAAACTTTTCTACACCACGCCACCAAGATAAGGAGACCCACACGCCATGTCAGAAGTACAAGAATCTCTCGACGCGATCTTCGATGCGCTCAAGGGCTTGAATCAAACTCCGGCCTTCCTCATGCGCCTGGACGACCTGCAGGAAGAATTCCGTAATTCTCGGACGGTAGCCGACGCTGCAAGCAAGGCCGGTAAACTTAATGAGACCCAGAAAGCCAACTACGCAAAGGCAGCGAAGGCCATGCCTGACGTGGCTAAGGGTTTGAAGGCCGCCTACATCGCATTCGAGAAAGGCGACGCGATGGAGGGCTCCGCCGCAATCATGGACATCTGCTCCACGGTTGCGACTGTCCTGGGGACTATGGCCGCCGCATCATCGGCGGCGGGCCCAATCGGCGCGTTCATGGGAGCGGTGTTCGGCATTGTCGGCTTGATCCTGCGCAGCGTCCAAGATAAGCAGCAAAACCTGGGAGATGTGCTGGAAGGTAAGTTGCGACTGGTGGGTACTGAAGCCGTCCGTAACCGCCTAAGTACCGCGATCGACGAGTTCGAGACGCTCTACGCAGGATACCCCGATAAGGGTCCTATAAAAATCAAGACTAGCATGTTGGACGCACTTTCGGAGGGCAATGCGACCGACCACGTGCTTGAATCCGCCAACTGGTTGCTGGTGGATGGAAACATCAAGGAGCCGACGATTACGGCGTCATGGCTGAATGTTCTGGCCGCCTACCTCCATGCCAATTGTCTGCAGCTGCGCAATCTCACGTACCTGCTCAGTATTGCCAGCACCGACGACTATCCCAGTCTGGCCAGAACCTATATGCAGATTGCAAAAGTGCACCTAAGCAAGATGCGGCAGTTGCATGCTCCAGCGCGCAGCATGGGTATTGTCTGGCATATCGGCTTGCCGACCGGAGTCGGCAACGCGGGTGGTGTTGGAGGCATCGCCTACGACGGCGGTCACCTTTACAAACGTCAGGGGGCTGACTATTCGAGCGCTTGGATTTCGCTGGGCGGTGAGCAGCAGAACTTCGCGATGGCCAAGGACCCGATCGGAGACGGCCGGCACGTGGTCGCCCTCGAAGGTGCCCGAGAGGGACTGGAGCTGGCTAGTGGTTTTTCGTCCCCCGATACGCTGAAGTGGGTACCATTCCATCATCACAAACGCGCCTACATCAAGTCGGTCGCTGGTGAATGGCCCGCCGCTGGAACCGCGTGGAAACAATTGTCGGGTCTGGATGGATGTAGAGACCTCGTTGCCATTTCCGGTGATGTGGCTGGTGAGGTCTACGTGTTCGCGGTGCTGAACAATGCAGTAGTGTCCCACATAGTCACTCGGGAGAAGTCAAAGGTGACTGTCAGCAAAAACCTTGAGAAGACCAAGTCCGCCGGCTCTGACGTGACGCTGCTGAGCATCCGGGTGATGCCAGGATACCGTCCCGCTGGCACCAAGTCGGGTGTGCCATCAGCGCTGCCCTACGTGCTCAGAGAACGCGTATTGAAGGAAAAGCGAATACATGAGATTCAATGCGGCCTCGCGTCAGATTGGGTACTTCACCCGGCCTGGGATACCGTCTCCGGAATAGGGATCGACGATGAGCATCTGTGAATCTGGAAATCAGACTCAATCGCATGCCTCTCACATGTGCGGATCAAGCAGATTCTCGACGAGCAAATATCCCCGGACTGGGTCTGCCACACCATCAAGGGGACAGTTCTGGACAAGACCCCGGGGCGCCCCAGGTTATACGAGGATGGCCGGGCAGGCCTGACCTACCTTGCTCCATCCGGCGACGGAACGCTGATGGTCATCTTCAACGCCCGCTTGTACACCGGGACGCCGGTTGCTAACCAGTCCGACGACACGTTCGACATAGTGTGGAAGGCAAACGACCCGAAGGCGCGCGGGACCCGAGTGCTGAAGGAGCGGATCGAGTGCTGGCCATTGTTCGCGCAGCACCTGACCATGCTGGAGGACATTGCCCACGACCGTAAGCCTCACTGGGACCCGACCATGAGGCCGGAAGCACTCAGCTAAGCGGGAATTACCAGTGTCAACGATCTCCTTTCGGATAAGAAAAAAGCTCGTAGCGGTCAACGTTGCGCAAAGCCAGACGGGGAGAAGTGCGAGTGAAATAGCCTCAAACGCCCATCAATTTCGTGGCGTGGCAGGACGGATTGATCGAGTCAGACGAACATGACTTGTCGACTACTTTATTTAGCCGTCGCCGCGATCTACTGCTGGTGAGCTTGGCCATCCTCTGCGGGGCTATCCCCTCCAAGGCGTGGAAGAACGCCGACCTTTACGCAGGACTCCTGATCACAATTTCGGCTCGCTCTTGATGCTGACCGTGACAGCCGGCACCTTCCTGCTGGTTACGTGGATCGCCACCAAGGGGCTTTTCTTCTTTATCCAAGAGTCTCCAATTCGTCGACCAGGTCCGCCGCACTTCCACCTGGGGTGGCGGTCAGACATTCACCGTCATCTACGGAGTGGCGGCCCCGATGCAGCCACCGAAGATGGGCAAAGTGCGCAAACTGTAAACCGGCGATCTCGGCACCAGGAAGCTCGATCTCAAGCAGGGCGACAGCCCTGCAATCCCTGGCATGGACCCAGGCGGTGGCGGGGTTCAAGACAAGAACAAAGTGGAGCTGGCAGAGAGGCAGTACGTGAAGGCATGATCGACATCCTCATGAATCACACCAACCTTTACGAGGACCTGCGTGATCAGAACAGGCACTCCATGGGGCGGTGCAAATGATGACCGAGCCTGGTTGAGGGGCTGGTGCTGGTGCTGGTGCTGGTGGACCTACTAGCGGCTGTGACGACTGCCAGCTTCCTGGTCTTGCAGGGCAGCGCGGAAGGCCGCCGAGCTGAGGATCGGCGAGTTGTGGTCGAGGTCGGGCACCAGAACCAGCTCCGCCACGCCGGGCTGGAAGGCGCGGTGCAGGGCGACGGCGTGGCGGGTGGGCACCACACGATCGACGGCCGCCGCCACGATCGTGGTGGGGGCGCGCACCAGGGGCGCCTCGGCGGCCGCATCCCAGCGGTCGAGCAGCAGCAGATCGACCGGCAGCCACGGCATGGCGCCGCGGGCCACCGCCAGCAGGCTGTCGAACGGCACCAGCAGCACCAGCCGCTGCACCGGCCGCGTGGCAGCCAGATGCACCGCCGGTCCTGTGCCAAGGCTGCGGCCCACCACCGTCACCGCGCTATGGCGCTCGGCCACGTGGGCATACAGGGCCTGGGCGTCGGCGCGCAGGGCCGCTTCGCTCGGACTGCCCTCACTGCCACCGAAGCCGCGGTAGTGGAGCAGATAGAGGGCGCTATCCGGCAGCAGGGCGGCCAGCTCGACGCGGGTGAGGGACACGTCCTCGGCATTGCCGCCGAAGTAGATCAGCGCCCGGGGACCGGGGCGGGGCCGATGGGCCACCAGCACCCGCTTTCCCTGCACCTGCAGCTCCAGCCGGCCGGATGAATCGGCGGCGGGCTGGGGGAAATAGATGAACGAGCGCTGGTTCAGGAACACCAGCAGGGAGACAAC
>Ga0209088_10002690_pt1 | contig 10769 bp, 30 predicted proteins | sample S_140625_EF_Meta_FD_187324 | JGI IMG/M metagenome (GOLD analysis project Ga0209088, IMG submission 187324) | Freshwater microbial communities from Lake Simoncouche, Canada to study carbon cycling - S_140625_EF_MetaG (SPAdes) (version 2) | ecosystem: Environmental > Aquatic > Freshwater > Lake ...
GTTCCTTTCCAGAAAGGGTATGGGGAAGCACAGAAAGATTATAAGGTAGGAGAGTATCAACCAACTCCAATAGAAACCATATGCTATTATGATGACCCAGAAAATCTACCTTATTTTGTAGGAAACTAAAATGACTGAAAGAGCACAACAAATCGTAGATGCTACGATGGAACTTACTCTCCGTCCTCAAAGTGAAGACAGAAAGAAAGTTGTTGCTTGCGTTATCCGTGAGGTTGCTGATAGGTTATGCACGGATTTGGGGGAGATGGAATGTCCTATAGATAAGTTGCGTGAAATTGCTGATGAAGTAGAGGCACTATGAATAAATATCTAAAAAGTAATCAATACAGATGAAAACCTTCCAAGAGTTTGTTGCTGAAATGTCTCAAAGTGAAAAACTTCCTTTCGGCAAAATGCTCACGCAGGCTGCAAGGCATAAAGACCCAAAACGAGTTGCAAGAATGGGTGAGGTTGCTGACAAGTATGATCCTAAAAAGACCAAAAGAATAGAGGATGATAATAGAAGAGAAGGTGGTCGTAAAAGAGATGCAGGAAGACCTAGGAGCAATGAACTTCAGGATAATTGGTAAATTAAAATGAATACAAATTATGATACTGTTTTTATTTCTGACGTTCATTTAGGAACTGAAAGATGTAATACTCAAAAACTACTCAAGTTTCTCAAAGAACTCAAAACTAAGAAACTGGTAATGGTAGGGGACATCATAGACATCTATTGTATGGAGAAATACAATACCAGATGGAAACGAGAGCACACTGAATGCGTTCATGCTCTTTTAGATTTGTGTAAGAAAGGCACAGAAGTTGTTTATGTTCTTGGTAATCACGAAGGAGCTATCCGAAGGTATTGTACCTTTGAACACAAGAACTTTATGATGTGCAATGAGTATGTTCATAGGGATAAACAAGGTGGAAAGTATCTCTGCACTCATGGAGATAAGCACTCGGAGTTTTCTTCTGGTTCTTGGAAACAACTGATGTTCAATAAAGGTTATGAAGTTATCACACCACTGAGTATTTGGTTGGAAAGGTTCTTTCGGTTCTCTTTGGTGTATTCTCTTAAGAATAGTGTAAGAGGAAAGAAATATATTGATAAGTATGAGTATGATTTAATTATATACTGCAATCAACAAAAAAAGAACTATAATGGTATTATCTGCGGGCATATTCATCACGCAAACATTCGTCGGTTTAATAACTTGATTTATATGTGTTGCGGAGATTTTGTTGATACCTGTTCTGCTATTACAGAAAAGAATGGTGTTTATTGTTTGGAGAAATACTGATGACTGAAATTCATTTATTCGTGCAAGAAGGATGTAGACCTTGCTTGTATGTTGAAACACAACTGAAGAAAGTAAAGGGATGGGAGAATGTTGTCACCATTACTGATGCTAAAGAGAATGGTGTGTGGTCCGATTTTGCCAAAGAATGTGGAGTTGAGGCAACACCAACTCTTATTGCGTTGACTGATGGCAACATTGTTGCTAAAATGACAGGATCGCAAGATATGACTTCTGACTTCTGGAAATCTACCATAGAAAAGCATGGAAACAACTGACGCAGAGTTTCTCAAACAAACAGCAACCAAAGTTGCAAATATTCTTCATATGCCTTTGGGTGACATTGAACCAATAAAACTGATACAAATGGTTGTGTCTTTGGATATTCTTTTGGGTGGTGACAAAGAACTTATGATACACTGGGTGAATACTCATAATAAACACTTGGGATACTGTCCTGGTGCTCACTTGACAGATGCTCGTATGGATGATACACTAAGGTATCTTGACGCAATGGTGGAGCACTGATGAATAAGTATGGTGTGGTCCTTTCAAGTCTTGTGGATGGTGCGACTGTAAGTATTCAAATTTTAGTTGAAAGTGAGATGAGTGCTTCTCAACTTACAACTTATTATAAGTGTAAATCTATTACCATTAGTGATGTTTATGTGGAGCAACTATGAATGATTCAAAAATGATATATCCAAAACTAAAATATCCAAGTTTAGTCCAACAAGCACATAAGAAAGTCTTTGGTCATTATCAATATGAACACTGGATTTTTAGAATGTTTGAAAGTGGATTTAATGCTGGATTAAAAATGAATGAACCTACGAATGATTACCCTGATTACTAATGGAGAATCCAAATGACTGACAATAAAATTTATGTTGCTCTATTGATTTTTGTTCTTGTTCTCTGTACTTTGGTAGGAATACAGGATTCATACTATCAACAACAAAAAATAACTAACTATCAAAACGCACTTACCATCACAACTGCGTGTAGAGTTCAGACAAAACTAAATCCTGATGAGATTTGTGGTAAAATTCCTACTTGGGAGCAATACAAATGATTTCTAAACCAGTATTAGCAACAGACAAACAGAAAACCACACTCAACTGGTGGGAGTATTATATCGGGCACTGCTGGATGACTGGGTGGCAGAGTATTGGTTCTGCATTCCGTATCTGGGCAGATTTGATGGGTAGTAATTATGAGGTTTATGCACTACCTAGAACCGCAGAAGATCCAGAAGCAGAATGTATTGAATGGTTCTGGGCAACTCTTGGTGAAGATGAAGTTTATTCCAAAGAGTTCCTTGAATATCTTATGGAAATGTCAGAGGATGTAAGAACTGGTAAGGTGGAGACAGTTCCACTTGATGAAGATTTCTTTGATAGACTAAAAGACCTTGTGAAAGATGTGGAGTTAGATGATGAGTAACACAATTGATCCTAGTACATTGGAGGATTGGATGGGAGAACCACTATCCGAAGAACATAAGAAAGAACTGGAACAAATCAACTTACAAAAACTTGAGATTAAGAAGCAGTTTGATGCCTGGTTTGAAGAGATGGAAGGATATTCCTTTCGTTATGAGAGGTTCTGGGATGACTTTGACTATGCAAAGGAGTCCAAAGACTGCAAAAGTATGGTAAAATGGTTACGTACCGCTTTTGAGATGGGTTACTATGCTTCCGAATCAAAAATTTATGGAGGAACAGACTAATGCCTAAAGAAGAAGAGTTTCCATTTGATCAGTTTCCTTGGAAGTTGATGCATAAAGATGGTAAGGATGGTAAAGAGACACGCAAGTGTTACTTTCAATCTGAGGATCATATGAAGAAGCACATTACACGATACAATCTCAAAAAGAAAGACTACACTATTGGATACAAGTATGAGTGATAAGCAACTAATTGATGGGGGCATTTTATGTTGAAAAATGTACTTGGGGCACTTGGAAGAGTTATAATAAAGATGGGAAACCACTTGTTACATCTCTCACGTCCGAAAGCTGTATTGCAGCAACAAGGTTTTACTGCAAAGGTCTCCAAGAAGGATTTGGAGAAGGTTCATCGTCTTATTCGGGACAAGTAGATGGCAAACTTTAGATCGGGGGATAATGTAAGATACACTGGTTCTATTGAAGAACAGGTTAGATGGGGAGGCAATGATAATCCCAAAGGACTATTGTTTGAGGGTGACATCTATTATGTTGAAAGAGTAGAGATACACTCTTGGCATACTAAGTTGTATCTTCGTGGAATTAGAGGTAAGTTTAGTAGTACTTGCTTTGAGAAGGTATGAGTGACACCGATCCTACCGCACCTTGGTATGAGTTTCTATCATACTGCCGTTGTTGTGAGAGTTTGGGAAGACCCATTCGTGTTCAGAGTTTTATGAGATACCAAGCATACCTTAGAGAAATAGGAGTAATCTAATGTTTAAATGGATTCGTAATCTTACAAAATCTTATCAGATTCCGGAAAATTATGAACTTTTAGTTACCGACACTAATGGAGAGAAACATAGTCTTGTTGGACTTTGTTCTTCACTTGCCAAAGAAGTTGTAAAACTGGAAGAACGCATTACAAAACTGGAAGCAGAGAATATAGAACTCACAAATTCTTTGTATGAGGTTGAAAACAGACTACAAGCACAGATTGACAAAATTCATCCAGTCACTTATAATCTTAATAATTACACGCTTGATAAATGACTACAGCAAAACAAGCAAAAGAAGAGTTTTTATATCCAACTCCTCCCATCAATCCTGATGCAGACATGTCGTTCTTGGATATTGCACAAATTAATAATCTGAATAATTTTACACATCATGTTAGTTATTTGACTAACTTGGCAATCGGTGGAAAAATGAAAACAGAAGATGCATATGCAGAAATTAAGAAACTTTATAAGGCAATGAGACAATCTCGTAAATCTCTGAAAGGTTCTTGGTTCTGATGGAAGAATAAATAATGATGCTTATGTGTTTGGCGACTATAGGCAGATTGGGGGCAGAAATGTCCCCTTTCTTGTATAAATACTAATGCCAAACACCTCTAAAGCAGATGCAATACTACACTTACGCATATTTGCGTGAAGATAAAACACCTTATTACATAGGTAAGGGTGAAAAAAATAGGATTTATAAAAAGGGAAGGTGTGAAGTAAAACCACCAAGAGATAAATCCAGAATAATATTCCTTAAAAAAAACCTGACAGAACAAGAGGCATTTAAACACGAAATCTATATGATTGGTGTTTTTGGTAGAAAAGATTTGGGAACTGGTATTTTAAGAAATAAAACTAATGGTGGGGAAGGTCCAAGTGGTTTGAAAATGAGTGATAATGCAAAAAGAAAAATAAAACAAAAAAGAAAATTATTTTTTGAAAATGGAGGAAAACATCCCCTATTAGGAAAGAATCATAGTGAAGAATCTAAAAGAAAAATGAGTGAAGTAAAAAAAGGAAAAAAATTATCAGAACAACATAAAGAAAACATAAGAAAATCTACAGAAGGAAAACATTCAACATACGGAATGCTTGGTAAAACTCATTCACCAGAGACAAAAAGAAAAATGAGTGAATCTCAAAAAGAAAGGGACAATTCTTTCTTAAAGGGGAGAAAATGGTGGAATAATGGTATAACAGAAAAATTTTGTGTAGATTCTCCAGGAATTATGTGGAATGTTGGAAGATTGTATAGACCCAGAGATTTTAATGGAAAATTTGTTTAATCTATGGTATAATTATTGAAAGAAAAAGTAAAATATGGAAAATCAAAAAGATTCGTTATCAATCACAGAGAATGCTGATGGCACATTCACGATGGACTGGGACAAGGAAGACCCAAACTGGAAATGGTTGAACTCCTTGACTTCTGCCGAAATACAGGTTATTATGGAACAAGCAATCAAGGAGGAACTCAAGCATCATGACTGACTACAAGAAATACGCACTCGGACAAGTTGAGAACTTTCTGTACGATGCAATGAGTACAGATGCAACACCACAAGAAATCTATGACGTGATTAGGGGTGTTGTTGAGGACAACTATTATACCTATAAACAGCAGACAACAAATGCTTATGAACTTCTCGCATTGCTGAATGGCAATGGTAATGGACATATCAAGGCGTATGATGATTGTATGCGTCCTTGGGGTCATAGTGACATGGAAGCACTTCGATATACGGAAGAAGAAATGAATGCAATGTGTGATGCAGCAGAAGCAAAAGATAAAGTGAGGAAGTGGATTCTTCCAGTGGAATCTGATGGTCCTAGTGGAGAATACTTTATCACATTCCCCGATGATTTGTTGGAAGCAGCAAATCTTAGAGAAGGTGATCAGATTGAATGGCACGATCAAGGTGACGGTTCGTTTAAATTGGTTAAAAAGGTTGATAAAGTTAACAATGAACCAGTCGATGAAAATGATTGGGATAAAGATTATGATGTTTGAGGTAAACTAATGGCACTCGGAACACAAGTAGAAGAATCACTCAAAGAAGCAGAAGCATCATTAAGGAATGCACTCTCATATGCGGCAAGAACAGAGCGACCAATGGTTTGTAGTGTAATTGCTGATTTGATTCATCGTATTGAATCTGTAATGAGTACTGATTCTTTGTTGGATAAACTAGAATCACGCAAACCAGGAAGTAGCGGTGACTTTGGGATGTTTTTTAACAATGACTGAAAAACAACCCAATGAGTTTGGCAAAACACTGCAAGAGTGGTGGGATTCTGATGCCTGCAAAGAACTACAAAAAGCATCAGAAGAATCAGTTCAAAAAGCAGTAGGAAAGTATAATATGCTTTCTGAAGAGGATAAGTATGATATGGTTCAGGCAATCTGCTATATTATGTGTAAATCAGAAAGTGAAGGAGTCAGTCATCGAGGATTAATGAGGGAACTTGGCATTTATCCTGCTGGTTTTTGGGTAGATCATCTGATGGATGTTCATAATGCTCTGTGGTCATACTACCACGACCAAAAGAAAGAACAAGAACTTAAAAATGATGTAAATAACACCAGGGATTTCCTAAAGAATAAAAATGAAACGCCTAATGAGTCGGGAGATGCTACAGGAACTAATTGATCTTGTAGAACCCCACAAATACGACCACCCAGAACTTTATAAGTACCTAATGATTACTTGGACTGCTTGTAAGTATAATTCGACTCTTCAAGCTTGTAATGTGACGGGTGCAATTATGCTTCAACACCATTTGAGTGAATTTGATGGCGAAATTATGAGATTTTATGAAAAAGAAATGGCAGCAATGAGAAAGGAACCTGCATTTTGGCAGAATCAATTGGTCGAAGAACCAATCTGTAAAGCGATGGTTGAAAATTGGGAATCTATTCGTGATGAGGTTATTTCATTAAAAGAAACTCATCCCAAATGGTTTGCAAAATATCCAAAATTTAAGATTGAAGATCCAGAAACAAATGAAACTGTTCGAATGTATGATAATGACTGGACAATTACTGCTCTCAGTCGTTTATCTGAAAATTATGAAGCAGAAAATAATCGTGCAGAGAAAACTGGTGGATCTTCTTTAGAAAAACTTGTTAAAAGATACAGAAATAAATTACTACCAACACTCAATAATATTGTAGATCAACCAGATAAAGATGAAATTTTAACTAATATCTTTGTAAGCATTCTTTCTCCTGGAGCAATTATCCGTCCCCATCAAGGATATAGTAAAAATTATATGAGAATTCATATGGGATTAGTTTGTGATCCTAAATGTAAACTTACTGTTGGTGATGAAACTAGGACATGGGAACCTGGTAAACTTTTGGCATTTAAAGATGGTGGACCATACTATCACAGTGTAGTTCATAATGGTATTAATGATCGTTTTATATTATCTTTTGATTTAAAACTAGATTACTTAGAACAATATATTAATAACTACTAATCAATTCCTAAGAAAACATTAAGTTTCTACATAATAATGAAGATACGTGTTAGAATCAACACAATCGCATTGATACTATGACTCTTTCCAGGACAAGCACAGAAGAACTTACCATGGAGGAATGGAACGAATTGAATGCCCTAAGAGAGGCAATTAACTATAATCCACACACTGTATGCCATCAAAAGATGGAAAAGTTCACTGAATTGCTTGTTCGATCTCTTCAAGGAAAAGGTGATCCTGTATCATTGAGAGCAGATCCAAGCAACTATTAAATAAATATTAGGATATTTTAGTAAGTCTTATGGAAACCATAGACCAACATATTCAAAGAGATGTTGAGATCTTGAATAATCCGACAACATCATCACAATCAAGAAGGCATGTAGAAGAAGAACTGGTAGCATTGGAAGCATATAAGGTAAATCATCCTGAAGATTCTCATGATCCAACGACATTGGAACTATACTGTGATGCCAATCCTGATGCAATTGAATGTAAAGTTTTTGATTGTTAATGCGGGAAACTGATAAAGATTATCCTTCGGGGTATGTGGCGGAGTGACACCGACCTTCCCGCTTTATTTTATACCTTGTGCCACTTGAAAAACTGTCCCAAGTGGGTTCTCACTGTTGGGATGGATGCTCTATAATATGAGAGTTCCAAAGGAAACCAATGACTGCCACCTTTGCCGACTACGTTGCCGAGCAGGATGCCCGCAACACCATTCAGTTGAATGTTGTTAAGTATGGTCTGATGTTGTGTGACGCTCTCACTCAAGTTGCTCCTGATGGTTATGGTTACGAACTTAATTCTTCGGGTAGTAAGTATCACAAAATCTTTATGACTATCAATGGTCGTCGTGATAGCATTCATGCTTTCATTGATAAAAAGACTGGTGAAATCTACAAACCTGCGAGTCTCAAAGCACCTGCCAAAGGTGTTCGTTATGACCTTCGCATCATTGAGCAGCGTGAATGGTTGCTTGAGAATGCTGACTGGTCCGGTGCTTATCTGTATGCTCGCTGAACAATGAAAAAACTACTCCTTCTCCTTCCACTCACATTCTTCTCTGTGCCTGCTCCTTTACAGGCTCAACAAGTTAATGTATATCAAGGTTGTATTGTTGAGTCTTACTATCCTGCACATTATGACCGATATGGTAATTTTGTTCAGGCTGGTGTGAGTAGAAGTTTTACACCTTGTCAACAACAAAGGACTTGTAATCCTGAAGCAGGAGCATTGCTAGGTGCAGGTATTGCTGGAGCAATCGTTGGTGGTGATACTGAAACACGCACAAATAGTTGGAGCAATGATTACAGTAGAAGAGACAATTCTTCTGGTAGTTCAACTTCTAGGTATTCTAGGAATAACTATTGGCAGTCACTTGGAGCAGGTGTAGGTGCTCTATTGTTTGGTTGCTAAACACCATGCTAACATTTCTATCTTGGTGGTTTGCTGCATCGATTATTGCTGCGTTTGCAAATTATTTTCTTATGCATTATACTGATTATGACAACAACTGACAAACTGGTTTTCATTTCATCCTTCATTTGGTTCTTACATTGGTTATGCACTCTGTCATCGAAACTACTGGATATGGTTATCACAAGCGGATCTGTGAGGATGTTGCCTCTTGGTTTTTGAATAAGTTTCTACCACGCCATAAAATCTATGTTGAAATACTTCATCGTGGATTGAAACGTGAATGTGTGTATGGTTACTGTGATTATACGGGTGAATCATATCGTCCTCGTGAGTTTCTGATTGAATTGGATACTCATATGAACCAAGAGTTGTATATCAAAACTCTTTTACATGAACTGGTGCATCTACGTCAGTGGGTGACTGGTACTCTTCGCACAAAACGTGGTAAGAGGTACTATGGTTCTATCAATGTGGAGGAAATTGAGTACTGGGATCAACCACATGAAATAGAGGCACGGGAACAGGAAGAACCATTGTACCTGGAATATTTGTCTGAGGAAAAGTCTGCTCCAGTTCGTGAAGTACTCTACTATTTCCCAAACCGCTTGCTAAATGTGGTATAATTAAAGTGTAATCGAAATATTTCCGATGACTGAAGATTTTGTAAAACTGAATGTCCATGAGGTTGGCATTCTTCTGTCTGCACTCGAATTATTGAGTGTGAGTGAAGAAAAACTAATTGCCAGAGATTATGGAAGTGCTCCTGCGCTTTATGATAAGTTGTATTCGATTTATTCTAAAATGGATACATCAAATACCAGATTAAGATACGATTTCACACCATCATTTTGAATCATGGACTCGAAGGCACGGATTCTTTCTAGCATTACAATTCTCTTTGCATTTTACATTACTCTTTATCATGATACTGCAATGGGTGCAAAATTGTATATGATTGGAAATGTTTTGGCGCTTCCTTATATGATTCGAAACAAGTGTTGGGATGTGGTTGCATTACTCACATTTTTGATTATTATGGGACTACCAAAAGTTATTGGAGCACACTAATGGAATTTACATCCGAACAAAAGAAACTGATCTACAATGCTGTAAGACATTATCAGATCAGTCGTGTACCACTTAGTGGAAAGGATTATCGTATTTGTGATGAGATTCTGAATAGTCTTTTTAAAGAAGTAAAGATTAATTATGTAGAACCTGCATATGAATTATCAATGGATTCTATGCCAATTGCCAAACCGCCCACTCCTCCTACAAATGGATTTGGATTTAATGTACAATAAGAATATGAACAACGAAGACCTACAATCATTCATCGAAGCATTTGATGATTTTATGAAACACTTTGAAACCGAAGAACTTTACTACGAAGGTCGTAAGGTTTATGAGAATCATCGTGCCGAAGCACAACGTATTCAAGAACAAGAGATTGAAGCAAAGGCAGCAGAGTTAGAGGTTACAGTTGATTATTACATTGCAGAATTCATGTGAATCAAAGAACAAAACTTCTCTTTCTACTGGATCAAGTCGATGAAATTGTTGAATTGTTGAAAGGAAATGACTATGAAGAGTATTTTACTTCACACCTCATTCCTGTTCATATTGAATTAAATCGACAGTTGACAAATTTATCACAATCGTCTAAAATTAAGGAGTAATTAAGCACAAGAAATGAAATCAATTTACATTGTTGACTACTGGGTTCCCTTTCCATCTTCTGAATATGGTGGAGTTGTGACTTTAATTGCCGATTCTGATGCCGAAGCATTCATCATCTTATCAGAAGAAGAGCAGTTTGATGATCGGTATGTGAATCTAATTATGCCAAATGTAGTCAATGCTCAGAAGTTTAAACTACAAGATGACTATGAGTCCGGTATTATTGATTCATTTACCACATGATTCCAGAGTTTACTCATAAAGCACCTAAAGGTTATTCTTACGAATTTGAGCAATTTAATGTGAGCACTATTCGCATTATGCTCCGTTGTCACAAGAAATTCGATTATAATCTTGGTGCTCCTACCTCAACTGTATGGGGATTCTACAAACCAAAGAAACGAGTCTACTATG
>Ga0209088_10002696_pt1 | contig 10750 bp, 8 predicted proteins | sample S_140625_EF_Meta_FD_187324 | JGI IMG/M metagenome (GOLD analysis project Ga0209088, IMG submission 187324) | Freshwater microbial communities from Lake Simoncouche, Canada to study carbon cycling - S_140625_EF_MetaG (SPAdes) (version 2) | ecosystem: Environmental > Aquatic > Freshwater > Lake ...
CGCCGCTTTGAGCTGGCCAGTGATGCCCACCCCCATCACCACCATCTGGTCTGCGTGCGCTGCGGTCGCACCGAGGAATTCGAAAGTGGGGCCGTGCTGGTGGCTGGTGAGCAGGCTGCCCTGGCCCAGGGATTCCATTTGCTCGAGTGCGTGCTGAACGTCCGTTGCCTCTGTCCGGGATGTGCCGCCGAAGGTGACCCGGCGGAGGGCAGCGGAGAAAGCGACTCACTCCGCTGCTGAACGATCGCTCCAGACTTTCATCAGGGCGCAATCCGCGGATGGAACCTCCAGCTGCACACGGCGCCGCTGTTGTTGCTTGCTGCGAGGATTTTCGGTCTTGGATTCTCTGCGTATTGCCCAGATTGCACCCCTTTGGGAGAGTGTGCCGCCGCTCCGCTATGGCGGAACCGAGCGGGTTGTTCACTACCTCACTGAAGAGCTGGTGCGCCTGGGCCACGAGGTTGTGTTGTTCGCCAGCGGTGATTCCTGCACCAGTGCCGAGCTGCAGAGTTGCATCCCTTCCTCCCTCCGCTTCGGGGGGCATCGGGGGGATCCATCGGTGCATGAGCTGATTCAGCTCGATCGGGTGCTCAGCCAGGTGGAGCGATTCGACGTCCTGCATTTTCATACCAGCCCCCTGCATTTTCCCGCTGTCAACCGCTTGCCGGTTCCCCTGCTCAACACCCTCCACGGCCCCCAGAACAGCCCGGAACTGGAGGGGCTTTACCAACAGTTCCCCTCCGTGCCCCTGGTGTCGATCTCCGAGGCCCAGCGCCGGCCGATCCCCACGGCCCCCTGGCTCGGCACCGTGTACCACGCCCTCCCACCCGATCTCTACCGGCCGGGCTATAACCCCCAGCCCTACCTGGCCTTCGTGGGTCGGGTTTCGCCCGAGAAGCGTCTGGATCGGGCCATCGCCATCGCCACCGCCGTGGGCCTGCCTCTGCGGGTGGCGGCCAAGGTGGACCTGGCCGATCAGTCCTACTGGCAGGAGGTGATCGAACCCCTGGTGCGGGGGAATCCCCTAGTGGAGTTCATCGGCGAGGTGGATGATGCGGGCAAGCAGGAGCTCCTGGCCAACGCCCTGGCCCTGCTGTTTCCGATCGATTGGCCCGAGCCCTTTGGGCTGGTGATGATCGAGGCCAATGCCTGCGGCACCCCGGTGATCGCCTGGCGGGAGGGGTCCACCCCGGAGATCATCCAGAACGGCGTCAATGGGGTGCTGGTGAGCTCGATCGAGGCGGCCGCCGAGGCCGTTCGGAGCATCGACCGCCTTGATCGCCGCCTGGTGCGCGCCAGTTTCGAGCGGCGTTTCAGCGTGGCGCGCCAGGCTCAGGACTATCTGGCCCTCTACCGCAGCCTGATCGAAGCCAAGGCCGGTTCCGGGTTCTCCAGGTCCGTGGCGATTGCCTCGGCTACCAACGGCAACGGGCCGGTGTTGCATGTCGCATGACCAGCTGCCTCCGTTCGTTCTCAAGGACGGAGAGACCTTCGCGATGCTCGACAGCCGCGGTGAGATCTGCCCCGACACCCATCCGGATTCGGGCATCTTTCACCGCGGTACCCGCCATCTGAGCCGCCTGCAGCTGCTGCTCTGGCAGCGGCCTCCCACGGTGCTGAGCTCCACCGAACGGGGCGAGATGGGGCTGCATGTCAGCCACCTCAGCAACGAGAACGAGGGCGGCACGGCCCCCTCCCACGCTTCGGTGCATCTAGAGCGCAGCACCCTGCTAACCCCCTCCTCCTGCGTGCAGCAGCTCAGCTTCACCAGCTTTGAGCCGGAGCCGGTGCGGATGCCGCTGAGCTTGCGCTGCGATGCCGATTTCCGGGACATCTTCGAGGTGCGCGGTATGCCCCGCCCACGGCGCGGGGCCCTGGCGGCCCGGGCGATGGCTGATGGCCTGGAGCTCACCTACCAGGGGCTCGACGGCCAGGCCCGCCGCACCCGGCTGCGGGTCGGGGCTCCGCTGGAGGAGCGGAGTGAGCACAACCTCAGTCTGCATCTGCAGCTGGAGCCGCGCCTGCCCAGGCGCATCTGCCTGGTGCTCGATTTCCACCCCGATGGCCCCGCGCTTGAGGCGGACTCCGGAACCCCCGCCGAGCTGTTCGATACGGCCCTGGCCGCCACAATCGAGCGTTTTGATGAGGCCCGCCGCCGCGCCGCCGGGTTGGTCACCGACAATCCCTCCCTGAACGGTTGGATCCAGCGGTCTTACTCCGACGTGCACCTGCTCTCCAGCCGGCTGGCGCACGGGCTTTATCCCTTTGCCGGAGTTCCCTGGTTCAGCTGTCCCTTCGGCCGCGACGGCCTGATCACGGCGCGCCAGCTGCTGCTGGTGGAGCCGCGGCTGGCCCGGGGGGTGCTCGGCTTCCTGGCTGAGAACCAGGCCCATCGGCACGACCCAGCTTGCGATGCCGAGCCCGGCAAGATCCTGCATGAGGCCAGGCTGGGGGAGATGGCCGCCCTCGGGGAGGTGCCCTTCCGCCAGTACTACGGCACGGTGGATGCCACGCCCCTGTTTGTGATGCTGGCGGGCGATTACCTCGATCGCAGCGCCGATCGGGGCTTCATCGCCGACCTGCTGCCGGCCCTGGAGGCCGCCATGGCCTGGATCCGGGCCGCGGAGGGGGCCAGCTTTGATGGTTTTCTGCGTTATCGCCGCGCCGCCCAGGGGGGCCTTCGCAACCAGGGCTGGAAGGATTCCGACGATGCGGTGCACCACGCCGATGGTCGTTTCGCGGAGGGATCGATCGCCCTGTGTGAGGTGCAGGCCTACGCCTATGGCGCCCGCCGGGCGATGGCCCGCATCCTGCGCAGTTTTGATCGCCATGGCGAGGCGGAGATCCTGCTCGAGGAGGCCTCCGATCTGCGCCGTCGCTTCCATGCGGCTTTCTGGAGCGAAGCGATCGGCACCTATGCCCTGGCCCTCGATGGCGATGGTCAGCCCTGCGCCGTTCGCAGCTCCAACGCCGGCCACTGCCTGCTCACCGGCATTGTTCCGGCGGGGTCGGTGGCCTCGGTGGCGCGCCAGTTGCTGGCCCCTTCGATCTTCAACGGCTGGGGCGTGCGCACCCTCGATGAACGGGAGGTGCGTTACAACCCGATGAGTTATCACAACGGCTCGGTCTGGCCCCATGACAACGCCCTGATCGGCCTGGGGCTGGCCCGTTACGGCCGCACCGCCGATGCGATGCGCATCTTCAGCGGCCTGTTCGACACGGCTCGGGCGCTGCCGATGCTGCGGCTGCCGGAGCTCTTCTGCGGTTTCCCCCGCCGCGATGATGAGGGGCCCACGCTCTATCCGGTGGCCTGCAGCCCCCAGGCCTGGGCCAGCGGCAGCGTGTTCGGCCTGCTGGAGGCGATGACCGGCATGACGATCGGCCGCGATCCCGACAGCGACCGGGTGCAGGTGCGCTTCCGCAATCCGGTGCTGCCCCGTCCGGTCAACCTGCTGGAGATCAGCGGCCTGCGCCTCGGGGATGAGGAGATCGACCTGCAGCTGCACCGCAGTGACCACGACGTGGGGGTGCTGGTGCGGCGGCGCTCACCGGGGGTGGATGTGGTGATCCTGAAGTGATGGAACCTTAATCGCAGCTCCCCGGCAGAGGCGGCAGCCGATCGGATCCACGCGCGTGGCCGGCGATTCCAGGGGGCTGGCGACCTTGTTGCGAGCCACTTGCAAAAGGGCGGGGGTCTTGTTTAGGTTGAGAGTCATTCGCAATAGAGCGGGGTTTTCGGGCCCTCCCGGCTCCGCCCTCTTGCTCTCGGCCCCCAGCCTCGGGCCCCAGTCGTGGTGAAACGAGTGTCCAGGGGAGCCTCCCGTTCAGGCCCTCCCTTCCAGGTTCTCCGTTCACCGCCTTCGTCCAACGCCTCGTCCAAGACCCAGGCCCTCTGCCGGTTACTCCCCGATCACGCCCGGGCCACCAGTCAGCCAAGTCCCCCGCGCCCTTCTCCGCGCCGCTACCTCCCGCGATGTCCTTCCGCTTCCTGCCCGACCAGCCGATCGCCGCCCTGCGCATGCCCGTCGGCCAGACCGTGCTGCTGGATCCCGCCGCCCGTGGCAGCCAGGCCAGTTGCCTCGAAGTGCTCGAGGGCATCGCCCGCGTCTACTGCCCCTGTGAGGAGACCGAGGGCATGACCCTGGCCTTCCTGCAGCCGGGCGACCAGCTCCGCACCGACCGTCTCTGCAGTGAGGGGGTCTGCGTGGAGGCGCTCACGCCGCTGGTGTTCCGCAGCGATGCCGAACCGGTGGCGGGCCATGGCTTCGATCCGGTGAACGAATGGACCCTGCAGCTGTTGCGCATCCGCCATCTCGGCAGCGCTGAACAGCGCCTCCATGCCCTGCTGGGCCTGCTGGTTCGGCGCTTGGGCCGCCGCTGCGGCGATTGGTGTGACCTCCCCTTCCGCCTCACCCATGAGCGGATCGCCGAGCTGATCGGCACCACCCGGGTCACCACCACCCGGCTGATCTCCCGCATCCGCCGTGAGGAGCTGCTGCTGGCCCCCTCCGGCGAAACGGGACTGCGGTTGGCGCCGGCCCTGGTGGAATCGGCACCGCTGGCCGCGGCGGCTTGAGACGCTGCTCAATGCCTTAAGGCGCTGGCCCCCGGCTTCGCCGTTCCAGCCCGGGCACCAGCGCCAGGGAGGCCACCAGCCCCAGGGCGAGGATCAGCCCGGCCGGAATCAGGGCAGCCCCGAGCCGTTCGTCGCTGGCGTATTGGTAGACCCGCACCGAGAGGGTGTCGGCGTCGAAGGGGCGCAGGGCAAAGCTGAGCGGCAGTTCCTTCACCACATCGACGAACACCAGCAGGGCCCCCACCAGCAGCGGTCCGCGCAACAGCGGCAGGTGGACGCGGCGCAGCACGACCCACCAGCCGCAGCCCAGGCCGGTGGCGGCTTCATCGAGGCTGGGGGGAAGGCGTTCAAGCGCGGCATCGAGGCCCTGGCGGGCCACGGCCAGGAAGCGGTCGGTGTAGCCCCACAACAGCAGCAGGAGGGGCGGCACCCCCAGGGGAGCGCCGAGCAGCAGCAGGGCCAGGGCCAGGACGGCGCCGGGCACGGCGTAGCCCATGCCGGCCAGGAAGGCGAGCTGCCCCAGCCAGGGCTGGGCGAACCAGCGCCGGCCCAGGGCCAGCACCAGGCCCGCCACCAGGGTGAGCATGGCCGCGGCAAGGGCCAGGGCAAAGCTCCGCAGCCCCAGGGCGGCCAGGTCCGCGCCATCGACCGCCTGGAGCTGGTCATGGCTCAGGAGCATCCATCCCAGGGGAAGCCCGAGGCTGAGGGCGGGCGGCATCAGGGTGACCAGCTGGGCGAGACGGGCCCGCCAGCCGGCCAGGGTCCAGGGCATCCCCGCCTCGCTGTCGTTTCCGGCCAACCAACGGCGGCTGCGGCGGCGCAGCTGGCGTTCGCAGGCCACCAGCAGGCTCACCAACACCAGGGTGATCAGGGCGAGCCCCACGGCGCCCTGGGGATCACCGTCGCTCTGCCAGCGCTGCAGGATCGTGCCCGAGAGGGTCGGAACCCCGAGCAGCTCCACCGCCCCGAGCTCGTTCACCACCTCCATGCCGGCAAGGGCTACACCGGCGCCGATGGCGGGGGCCGCCATCGGCAGGGCGACCCGGCGGAAGCTGCCCCATGGCCCCACCCCGAGGCTGCGGCAGGCCTCAAGCTGGCGTTGGCCGCCGGCGCTGAAGCTTTCGGTGGCCAGGAGGAACACATAGCTGTAGGTGCCCAGGATCAGCACCGCCGCCGCCCACAGATCGCCGTGCAGGCGTAGGCCGAAGCGGCTGCCCCCATCGATCAAGGTGGCCGCCAGCAGATAAGGGGGGGCCGCCAGGGGCAGCAGCTGGGCGATGCGTAGCAGGCGACGCCCCGGAAAGGTGCAGGCGGAGGTGAGCCAGCCGGTGGCGGTGCCCAAGAGGGCGCTGCCGAGGCCCACCAGCAGCACCAGGCCGGTGGTGTGGGCGAGGGCCTCTTGACCACCGGCGCCTGCCCCGATGCCCCCCAGCAGCGCGTAGGGGCCCAGGCCCAGGATCGGCAGCAGGGCCAGGGTGGCCACCAGGAGGAGGAGCACCAGCAGGGGCCAGCGGCCTCGGCCGAGGGTGGAGCCCAGGCTGAGGCGCGAGTCCTGGCCGGCCCGCCAGAGCGCCCCGCGGCCGGACTCTCGACGGGCTGGAGGGGCTTGGGGCGGTTCGCTTCTGCCGCTTCGCTCCAGCTCGGGCTTCAAGGCCATCCGGCCGCCCGCATCAGTTCCACGGCCTGGCCATTGCGGGCACCGAGCTGCTCGATCGGCACCCCATCGCCGCGAAGCGGCCCGAAGCTCTTCACCACCGGATCGCTGCCGCTGCCCACCAGGGGGTACTCATGGTTGGCCTGGGCGTAGCCGGTACCGCCGCCCTCCGGTGAGGCTAGGAACTCCAGCAGGCGCCGGGCCGCCTCCGGATGCTTGGCATGGCGGGTCACGCCGGCGCCGCTCACGTTGATGTGGGCCGGATCGGGCAGGATCACCTTCACGCCTTGAAGGAGGGCTTTGTCCTCGGCACCGCTTTCACCCGAGAGCATCCGGGCCACGTAGTAGCTGTTCACCACGCCCACGCCGCAGTCGCCGCTGGCTACGGCCCGGGCCAGGGGGATGTCGGAGGTGAAGAAGGGGGGCTTGAGGTTGGCCACGAGGCCGCTGAGCCAGCGGCGGGTTTCGGCTTCGCCCCGCAGGATCAGCTGGTCGGCCACCAGCGATTGGTTGTAGACACTGCGGCCATTGCGCAGGCAGAGGCGGCCCTTCAACTCGGGACGGGCCAGGTCGGCGTAGGTGCGGATCAGGGCGGGATCGACCTGTTTCGGGTTCACCACCACCACCCGCACCCGCCGGGTGAGGGCGCTCCAGCGGCCGGTGGAATCGCGCAGTTCCGATGGCACATCCCGGCGGATGGCTTCGGACGTCACCGGTTGGAAGAGGCCCTGGTCGGCGGCCCGCACCAGTCGGGCGGCATCCACCAGCACCAGCAGATCGGCGGGCGTCTTGCTCCCTTCGGTGCGTACCCGCTCAATGAGGGCGTCGTCCTTGCCCTCCAGCAGCTTCACCTGGATGCCCGTTTGGGCGGTGAAGCGCCGGTAGAGCTCCTGATCGGTGTTGTAGTGCCGGCCCGAATACACCCCCAGGCTGACCGGGCCGGCGGAGGGGCCTGAAGCCCCACGACAGCCACCCAGCAGGACGATCAGCCCGAGCACCAGGGCCCGGCGATGCCCGCGGAAGCGGCGCCACGGCGCTGCGGGGAGGATGGCGGAGGCGGGGTCAGCGGGAGATGGGCGGTGCAATGGGGCGGGCATCCGGGGGACCGGAGGCGACACGGTTCTTGCAGGAACCTAGGCAAATCGCTCAGCTGGTTTGGGACCAATGAACCCGGTTGGTGTGTCATTGGTCACACCCTGGGGGCAGGGGGCTGCCTCAGGGTGGGGCAGCCTGGAGTCAACGAGGCCGTCCTTGGGTGGGGCCCTCCCTGGCGGATTAGGCGAAAAGACGGGTGAACGACGAGCGTTGCGACGCTTTCAGTTGGCTGTTCGCACGGGAATGGGCCGGCTGATCAGCGGTCGTTGCGCACTCGCACGGGCACTAGCACCGGAGCCATCAGGCCGCCGCCGCCGTTGTCGTCGTCGGAGCCGAAGGCCAGCCACACCACGTAGCCGAGCAGACCGATGGCAACCAAGGTGAAGAGAAGTTCGGTCATGCCGGCCGTTCGGTGATGCGCAGCCTAGCCGGGGTGACCAGTACTGGAGTAGCGAATGATTCAACGGGATGGGGGGAAACCCGCCTGGCCGCCGCCGAGGCCCCGTTCAGCCGAACCCCTTGCCCGCATCCCGGGCCACACAGGCCTGCAGTTGACGGCGCAGGGTGGGGTGGTCGAGGCCCTTGCCGATGAGCACCAACTGGTTCTTGCGGGGGCCCGTCCAGTCGCTGTCGTCGAGGGAGAAGCGCTTGCCCGCCAGGTGGAAGACATGGCGCCGCTCGCTCTCGTTGAACCGCGAAACACCCCCTGGGGCATCTGGTTATCGAGGAAGTTCTGGAACTTGCGCAGGGCGAAGGGGCCATCGCTGGCGAAGGAGAGGGAGGTGAAGCCCTCGATCGTCTGGTGGTCGGGATGGGCGCCGTGGTCGTGGTGATGGTGGTGGTCGTGACCGGCATGGACGGCTTCGCCGGAATCGGAGTGCTCACAGTGGCCGTGATCGTGGTCGCAGGCGCTGTGGTCGAGCCCGTCGTGGACGGGGGCATGGCTGTCAGCAGGGCCATGGCTGTCAGCAGGGCCATGGTCGTGGCTGTGGTCATGGCCGTGATGGTGGCCCGCATCGTGGTCATGGACGCAGACCCCGTGGTCGTGATCGCAGGCCTCATGGCTCTGCCGGGCCACCACCTTGTCGCTTTCGAACAGTCCCACGCTCAGCAGCAGGGGCAGGGGCACCTCCCCCTTCACCGACCGCAGGATGCGGGCCTCGGGCTTGATCTCCACCAGCTCCGCTTCCACCGCCGCCAGCCGCGCCTCGTCGACCAGATCGCACTTGTTGAGCAGGATCATGTCGCTGTAGACGACCTGGGAGCGGGCCACTTCACCCTCCAGGATCTCGGGGCCGAAATTTTCGGCATCCACCAGCGTGATGATTGAATCGAGCCGGGTGAGATCGCGTAGGTCGCTGCCCAGGAAGGTCATCGCCACCGGCAGCGGATCTGCCAGACCGGTGGTCTCGACCACCAGGTAGTCCACCTTCTCGGGGCGGTCCAGGATCCGGTAAACGGCCTCCAGCAGCTCGCCGTTGATCGTGCAGCAGATGCAGCCGTTGCTCAGCTCCACCAGGTCGTCACCGGTCGCCACAACCAGGTCGTTGTCGATACCGATCTCGCCGAATTCATTCACCAGCACGGCCGTCTTCAGGCCCTGCTGGTTGGTGAGGATGTGGTTGAGCAGGGTGGTCTTGCCCGCCCCGAGAAAGCCGGTCAGGATCGTCACCGGCAGGCTGGTGGGCAGGGTGTCGATCGCGGCATCGACGCCTGCGGAGGCCTGCCTGCCGGCGGCCGGGGCGTTGGGGCGGGTGCTGGTCATCGGAAGGGAAGGGCTCAACGGCCGCAGGGTCGCCAGGGCCGACGCCCTGGCATGACGATAGACAGGCAACGCCAGCGTCCGGCCATGCCCCATCGGTGCCGCTCGAGCAGGTCCTTCGTTGGCGCCTCCGCCAGCCCTCGGCTGCCAGGGGAGGCTCCTCCCGCCGCCCTGCTGTTTGGCTCCGCGCTGATGGCGTTGCTGCTGACGGGCTGCGCGCCGCAGCCGGTGGGGCAGGGCAGGCCGGCGGGCCGCGGCGGGGAGAAGCTCCTTCCCGTGTTGGCCACCGCCGTCCCCGTGACCCTGCTGGCGAAGGGGGTGGGGGCCGGCTGCACCCAGGTGGAGACGCTCGTCTCCGGCTCCCGGGGCAGTCACGAGCTGCCCGTCACCCCTGCTGATCTGGCCCGCCTGGGCCGCGCTCAGGTTCTGGTGATCAATGGCCTGGGTCTGGAGCCCGAGCTGCCGGCCCTGCTGCGGTCCGCGGCGAATCCCTCCCTGCGGGTGATCGATAGCAGCCGGGGTGTGACCCCCGCGCGGAGCCAAGGGCAGGCCGATCCCCATATCTGGCTCGATCCCCGCCGGGCCCTGGGCCAGGTGGAGGCCATTCGCGACGGTCTGGTCGCCGCCGATTCCGCCTGCCGTGCCCGCTACACCGCCAACGCCGTCGCCCTGCGGCGGTCCCTGCTGGATCTGGACCGGGAGCTGGCCGCGCAACTGGCTCCCTATCGGGGGGGAGTGGTGGTGAGCCCCCACAGCTTCCTGGGCTCCTTTGCCGATCGCTACGGCCTGCGGGCCGAGGGTCTGGTGGTCACCCCGGAGGCCAGTCCCAGCCCGGGGGATCTGCGGCGGGTGCTGGCGCTGCTGGCCGGCACCGGTCCGCGGGCGCTGGTGGTGGAGCCGGGCGAGACGGGCGGCTCGATGGGGTCCGTGGGCCGCGATCTCGGGCTGGAGCCCGTGCCGTTCGATCCGATGGAGGGGGGCTTCGGCGATGCCCCTCCGGCCACGGCCGCCGATCCCCTCAAGCCCTACGCCACGGTGCAGCGCGGCAATGTCCGCCGTCTCGTGGCGGCCTTCCGGACCTCCCGAGCCCAAAGCCAGCCTCGCTGAAGGGGGGGCAGCCCGGCGGGAGCCAGAGGCTGAGCCGGGCCGGAGAGTCTGAGCACGTGCTGGCCACGGCTGATGGCGGCGAGCTGGAGGACCGCCGTTAGCCCGCCTGAAACCAGGCCGGGGTGGCGCTGTAGCAGGCGGCGTTCTTCTCGTTCTCGCGCGCCTCGACCCGCCAGCAGCAGCTGCGGCCACCGTCGCGCTCCTGCAGCAGGGCGTTGGCCCAGCCCCACACCAGTTCGGCGGTGCTTTCCATGCCCACGTTCGCCATCACGCGCAGGTCGAGGGCACCCTTCTCATGGAGCGACTGCCAGGTGGCGAGCTGGGGGTCGTCGGCGTTCACCAGGAAGGTGTGGTCGAACTGGGCGGCCAGGCGCCGTTCCAGGTCGCCGAGGCTGGAGAAATCCACCACGAAGCCGTGTTGATCGAGGCTCGTGGCGGCAAACCACACGGTGAAGCTGCGGCTGTAGCCATGCACGAAGCGGCAGTGGCCGCTGTGGCGCCACTGGCGATGGCAGCAGGGGTAGCCGCTGAAGCGCTTGCTGCAGGTGTGGGCGGC
>Ga0209088_10002697_pt1 | contig 10747 bp, 20 predicted proteins | sample S_140625_EF_Meta_FD_187324 | JGI IMG/M metagenome (GOLD analysis project Ga0209088, IMG submission 187324) | Freshwater microbial communities from Lake Simoncouche, Canada to study carbon cycling - S_140625_EF_MetaG (SPAdes) (version 2) | ecosystem: Environmental > Aquatic > Freshwater > Lake ...
TACCATTGAAGCAAAATAAATAAAAATTGTAAAAATTAAATCTTCCATTTTAAAATTGAATTTTTAAACATTGTATTTCACGCTGCAATAGTGTTATAGAATCTTGTAAAATTAATTGTATTTCCATTTTTAAATTGTATGGTATTGTTTCATTTTTTATACAAATACCATCAATAGAAATAGCAAATTTATTGCTGTTTTTTGTTGTGTGCAATAAGTTTTTTAGCTGAATTATTTGTTCTTCTTTTTTGTGTATTTGAGCAAATACGTAAGATAGATCGTTAAAGATGTTTAATTGTTGCATATCTATATTTTTAAATTGTCAATTCAAATATAGAAAAACTTTTTTTATTTAAAAATTTTTTTTCTAAATAAAAAAACTATAATTACAATTGGAATTAATCCAGCTATAATTTTACTACTGTTTTTTTTTAAAATTGGTATACTAGAACTTACAATTTTTGAAAAAACATTTTTTAATCTTGTTGCACTATCACGAATAATACCACTATTTGAATTAGATCTAGCAATTAATATTTTATTATTAATGCTTATTGAATCTCTATTATTGTTTTTTATTTCTTCATTAAAAATTTTATTGTAATAATTTGAATATCCAATTCCATTCCAGGCCGAATAAATATAATTTAAAGCTAGTTTATCATCATTTATTACAAGTAATTTTCCTTTATCATCCAATTTTTTCCAAACAAAATTATTAAAATAGTTATACATCATTTTAATACAAAGATCCTTTAATAATGTTTTATCTTTTCCGCCAAAATAATTCCAAGCCCAATTTTTTCTAGCGTTTAATTTATCTAAAGTTGTCCAAAAATTTTTGGCGTCATTATCAATAAATTTATAAACATTGCTATAAATATATTGTAAATTTTGTTGTGGATTTTTATTTAATCTTTTTGAACTATACCACATATCGTGTCCAGCGTGTCTATCTAGACCAAATAAAGTTTCACCAGAATATTTATATAATAAAAAAGATGAAGCTGGAATAAATTTTCCGCTTGTATTTTTTGCACCATTAATAAACATATCTGGGTGATAATAACCCCCTTCTAAATTGTCTATTATAATATTAGCTAAATATTGAAATTTAGTAAATGGATAAACCATCATTTTTTAATTTTCATTTTTTGCATCAGCAGCAAATAAACCAGTTAAAAATATTCCAGCACCAGTTATAATTTCCATAACATTTTTTGTAGATATACCTTGTATTAATAATGGCAATCCGGCAAAAGCACCAACTATAGTAGTTTTTATATTTTTCAAAACCTTTTTCATAATTATTTTTTTATAAAATGATCTAATAAAATTTTTGTTTGTTCTTCAATCCTTGTTAATCTTTCTTTAATATCTTTATCATCATTATTTTTTTTTTCAAGATTCTTTATTCTATTATTAAAAGAACCCCAAATAAAACCAATACTAATTAAAAAACTAATTACTTGAGTTATTATCACTTGTTCCATTAACACTATCGTTTAAAATTTGGTATGATTGATAAACTAAATTTGCTGTTTCAATATTTTTTATAACTCCAGCTTCAATACTTTGATCAATTAACAGTTTAATATTTTTTATTGCTTGTTGTTCCTTTGTCATTTTTTTTTATTTTATGGTCTTGTCATTAATATATTGTAAAGAATATTGTTTACATAAACTTCTAAATATAATATTGATCCAGAAGTTGGTGGAATAGATGTTGATATAGATCCTGTAAATTTTAAATTGTTTGTTTCTAATTCAATAGATTGGTTTACAGCATCACAAGTTATTTTTGCGTTTGTATCAGCAAAATTATAAACTTCATTATTAAAATCTAAATCAAAACCTTTAGTAGCATTTGTTCCAGTGGTAAATATTCTATAATTTGCATCATCAACTACTAATGAAATATTATTTTGATAAGCGTTAAAATCACCTATTTTTACAAATCTAATACTAGATGAACTATTACTAGCAAAAAATAAATCTTGATCAGTATTAGCTTGATTAAATGATGTAGTTAAGTAAAATTCATTTGTATCATCATTAACTACAAAAGAATTATATTTTCTATCATTATTGTAATCACCTAAAGCAAATTTTCCAGTAGTATCATTTAAACTTAAACCATAATTTAAACTGTTATATTTTGAATAAATAATAAATGGTTCTAAAAATAATTCCGAATATAAACTAGAATTAGCATCAAGCTGTTTTAATACATTTGAATTTCCATTATTTGTATAAGTTGATACATTAAATGTTGTTGAATTTTGAGCATTAACTGTAAAACTTTTATGAAAAAAATCTAAATTAAAATTACCATTTATTGTAGTATTATTTGCTAGTGTACCACCCAATCCTATATTTGTTGTACCATTTAAACCATTAACACCGGTAGAACCAGGTCCGCCACCAATACCAGCAACTTGCACCCAAGCCGAGCCAGTATCACGATAAACTCCATAAGGTGAAGCTGTATTTATAAAAATTCTACCAGCAAACCCAAATGTCGGACGATTAGCTAAAGTATCAGCATAAATTGCCGGAGTAGCTTTTTGATTCAATATGTGAAAATCTACTTCAAACATTTTATCCTACGTATCTTTTAAAGATTATTGTTAAATTAGATCCAGTAGTTGATGAAAAAGCAAATGGATAAGTATGTATATTCATTTCATCTCTATTTCCTTCTATACTCCAGCTTTGATTTGGTTGTAATGTTAAACCATCAATAATAACATTATTACTACCAGTATTAATAAATAAAATACTGTTACACATTGAATCAGTTTGACCAGATGTACTGTATATTTTTGTTTCTGTAACGTATTTTTTACATTTATCTACACACATTTTGCTTGATCGTTTTTATATTGTTTTGCAAATGATTCATTTGGTATAATTACATTGCTATTTTGAACCGCTTGTTTAGCAAATAAACCAGCAGCTTTAACTTTATTTATTGGTGTTGTTTTATTTTTTTGTTTCCAAAAATACCAAACAGCAACACCAGCTAAAATTAATAATATAGTATTATCGTTTTTCATTTTTTATTAATTATAGGTGAAAAGAAATAGCTTTAAAATTCAAAACCAGTTAAAACTTTTTTATTTTTTCTACTAGATCTTCTTGCTGTTCTTTTTGCTTTTCTAGCTGTTTTTCTATTTTGTCTTTCTGTTGTTCTTTCTAATTGTCTATTTTTTCTTGTAATATCTGTTTCTGGATATGGTGTACGACTTTCTTCACCTTTTTCAACAATTATTTTTGCTGTTTTTCTTTTTTTTCTTCCTTTGATTAATTGCTTACCTTTCTTTAAAATAGAAGCAGCCGATTTTATTAATTTAACTCCAGTAGTTTCACCAGTTTCTTCACTTGTTGTTGTGGTTTGATCATCACTTGAAGGTTTATTATCTATTGGTTCTACATCTACACCATCAGCAATTTCTTTTGAAGATTTTTTATTTTTAAAATACATATAAGCTGCAACACCAGCACCAGCTAAAAGTAATATTGGTAATAATTTATTTTTTTTCATTTTATTTTTTATTGAATTTTGGAACTAAATATCCAATTGCGAATATTGCTACACCTATGTATAATAAATTTTTAACCATTCCAGCCCCACCTTTAAAAACATCTGTTATTTTATCAATTGGAGTTTTATTTTCTTCTTCTTGTTGTTTACGTTCTTCTTCTACTGTTTTTACACCTTGATCTTGTAATTTACTTAAACTAAATAAAAAGGGTGTATAAATAATACCATAATATTTATTTCCTCTATAAAATGTTAAATATAAATTTGAACGTTTTGCATATTTTATACCGTAATTACTTGTATATGCTTCTTTTGGTGATAAATAACTATCCATTACAAAAGATTCATTTTGTTTTAAAAATCCTTTAATCATAGCTTTATCACCATCATTATTTACATCATATACATCAAAATAAGGTATTGGTACTCTTGGATAAAATGTTTTTCCTATTAATTGACTTACGTTTACTTGTGGCATTTTATAACATTTGTATTAACATAGTAATTTTTTCTTCTGGCATATCAGCTAATTTTCTTAAATGTTCAAGCTTTACACCTTTAGAAAATAAATCTTTTAAAATTGTATCTATATCATCTACACCAGCTAAACTAGTAACAATTGGTTTTTTCATCATAAAAGAACCAATTAAACCACTAATAGCATTAATAGCCATTTGTTGTACTTGTTCATTTTCTAACAAACCAGCTAAAAAATTTTTTTGTGGTTCTGGTTCAAGATCATCTATTTCATCTTCAATATCTTTTGCTTCAATCATTCGTTTAATTTCTTCAATATCATTTTTAGTAGCATAACCAGGATTAAATCCAGCAATTATATTACTACTTGAAACATTAGTATTTAAACAAAATGCTAAAATTGGTTTTTCTTTTATTTTAGAATTTTTTGGATCGCAGCGGAGTATATAAGTATTTTCAGCAGCTGGTGAATTTTTTATATCGTTTAACGCATACGTTAATTTTTCTAAAGATTCTTGTAAATCTTCAGAACCAATATATTTAATATTTTCTGGTTTATGGCTATAAATAACCCAGTTTGAAATATTTTGTATTTCGTACCAGTCAATAACACCATTAACGCTGTTTTTCTCTATACTAAATCTCATAATATTTTATGCGTAATAAACCCCTAATAAAAATGATTGATTAACTGTATTAGCTGGAGCTGAAGCTATTTCAATATATGATTTTTCCCAAGTTACTTTTTGGTTATTAAATTCAAATAAACCTCTAGCAAAAGGATCAACAGCTGAATTTTGTATTCTGTTCATTTCTAGAACTGGTATTCTATACAAATCTGTTCTATCATTAGCATACAATACTAAATAACTTTTTGCTAAAACTGTTGTAGGTAACAAAGGATTATTTAATGGAGTAGCTGTTAAAGAACCAGCTGTAAAAAATGAAATAGCTTGTAAAGCTGTATATCTTAATTTAGGTAAATCTGGAAAATTCCAACGTGTTTGTGTTTGTCCAGTTGAAGCTATACCAGAAACTACTAATTCTACTAATTCGTATTTTTGGGACTTAAAAGCCATCTTAAATATTTTTTAAAATTATAAAAATTAGCTGTCTGGATTTACCGAGCCGCAGCCATTGCTTTACTATCTTTCTAACAATTAACGTACTGGTGTAACGTTTTGTGCTAAATGTCCTCTAAATACTAAAATAGCTCTTGAATTAGTTTCTACAGCTGTCATAGCTTGTGGAAGATTAACTGTCAAAGTATTATTTTTAGATCCAACTAAAACCCATCCTGGTTCTACTGGATAAAAACCACTCATACCACCGTCTTGTTGATCTTTATAAGCAATACCAGAAGTTGTATAATCAGCATTTGCTGTTGTTTGTTGTTGTGGTACTGAATAATGACGATACAAATCATACGAAGGTATAATTTGACGGTTATTTACTACTAATTGTAAACTTGAATTATACCAAGTAAACAAACTAGATGCTGTATTTGCTGTACTAAAAATACTTGCATTTGGATAAGTTACTAATTGAAAAGTAGTATCAGTTGAGCTTGAAGGTTTACAGAAAAACAAACCAAAAGAACTAACATAAAAAGCATCTTGTAAATTCAACAAATTAGTTGTATTAAAGGAAGCTCCATTAATATTATCGTTTACTAAAATTGGGAATTGGTATGAAGTTTTTGTAGTGCTTAAAGCTACTTCTGTACGCAAATATCCTTGACTTAATACAGCTTGACCAGCTGAAAAACCAGCGTTATTTATCGCTTCTTTGGCTTTATCGTATGCCATACGAGATCCTAAAGTATCCATTTTTTATAAATTTTTTATTGTTTAAAAATATAGGTGAAAAGAAATAAAAATTAATAATCGTATTCATCATCAATACCAGCTAAAACAGATAGTGAATCATCACCGGCCATTACATCATCACCAGCAATAACAGATAAACCATCATCAACACCAGAAACTTGAACTGGAAATTCAATCATATCATCAACACCAGAAATAGCTGGTAAAAATGAACTAACTAAACCCATACCACCGGCAGCAATCATACCGTTACCAACAGCTTTACCTATATCCGATTTAACGTATTTTGGTAAAACAAAACCAATTGCACAAACACCTAAATTTTTAATTTTTTCGTCCATTGAAGGTAAAACAGATTTTACCACTAAACGACCGGCCACAGCACCAGCAATAATACCAATACTTGACACAATAGAACCACCTTTACCAATTGCACCAACGCGAGAACGGCGTCTTTTCATAGTGCTTTTTTTTCTTCTTTTTGCCATTTTTTTTTATTTAAATTTTAAACTACATTTATTTTATATTGGACGTTTATCCAATCCTTTTTTTAATTTATTAAACGCTGCTAAAATTTTAGCTTTGTTTTTTATCATTCCGTTTAATTTGTTTCCTTTTCTAGGTTCAAATTTTGTTTTACCATATTTTTTTTCAATATCTTCTTTTGACATTCCACCCCTACTTTTTGATTCTACACCTTTATATATCATATAAGGTTTACCACCTTTTTTAATATATGTCAAACCAGCTTTTTTTAATAAAGCATAACTAGAATTAGAAAAACCTATTAATTTAGATGATACCCAAATCCATTTACCAATAACTTCTATATTAATATCTTCAATAGATATAATGTTATCTACAATAGTTTGTAAAGCTTCATCAATTTCAATTTCATTTTTTTTCTGTTCATCAGTTAAATTAGCACCCCTTAAAATTGCATCCCTTAATTTGTCGTATTCGTTTTTTAATTGAACAAATTGCTCATTTGTTCCACCAGCATCTGGATGATATTTTTTACTTAATAAAAAATATTGTTTTTTTAATTGATCAAGATCTTTTATAACTGATGTATCAAACAAACCAGCTAATTTTTTATATCCACTCATTACACGAATATTTACATTGTGTGATTTTGTGTCTTTATGTGTGCTAATTAATTTCTTTTTTGCTGTTTTCTTTTTTACACCAAATAAAACTCCTTGTTTAACTTTCTTTTTTGTTGCTGCTTTCTTTTTTGCTTTTTTTGTATAAAGAACACTTGTTTTATTACCTTTTTTAACTACTTTATCTAATCCAGTAACTTTATTTTTTTTAACGTGTGCAAAAGCTTCTTTTAAGCTGCATCCAGTTTTTTTTCTATATGCAATAGCTTTTTTAAAATTAGCTTGTGCTTGTTTTTGTGCTGCTGACATATTATTCTGTTTCGTTTTCTGTTGATTCTTGATAACTTTCTTCTGTTTCAGCTTCTGGAACTAGTTGATTTTCTAAAAGCTGTTTTGCTTTAATATTAATTGCACGTTTTGCAAAATCTGTTAAATCTTCTGGTTCAATTCCTACTGATTTTAAAAATTTTGTTATTGCTGCAATAATTGGAGCTGCTGTTGCCATCAAAGTTGTTACAGATCCAATTGCAAAAGGCATTGCATCAAAAGAACTTTCTTCACCTACTCCTAAAATACGTCTTTTCTTTTTTCCTCTATTTATAGCACCAACAAGTTTATCTATTCTACCACCGAATTTTTCCCAAAAGTTTTTTAATGCTGTTGGATTTTTTTCGTATGCAATAGCTAATTTTTTAGCTAAATTTCTAACGTTTAATTGTACTAATCCTAAAAAAGCATTTCTTGCTGGTGAAGCTGCAACTTTTAATACACCACGCAAACCCTTTTTTAATTTTTGACCAAAACCTTTACCAGCTGCACGTCTTGCTGCACGTCTTGCCATACGTCTTGATTTTCTTGTTTGTCCTATTCCAGAAATTGAATATATTGCCATTTTTGGTTTTTTATCTATTTTATAATAATACGGTTTTTTGTAGTTAAAATAACTTAATACTGGATCTATCCAAATTTCATTATTTGTACCAGGATTAACAACTACAAAAACGTGTCCTGGTTGTTTTGTATATTCGTTATAACTTGCAAATCTATAACAAAAATTCATTCCTAAACTTTCACATATTCCACCAATAAACAAACTATAACATTTACAATCACTTACAGCTTGTTTCAATATTGCAGCTGGACTACGTACAAATTGTTTATTTTCACTTTCAACAATATACCGGATATTTTTTTTTAAAAAATTCCATATTTTTTCACAACTTTTTATTTCGTTATATCCTTTAAAATAACCAGCAATTTTATTATAATCATTTTTATACTTTGGATGAGTATCTAAAATTGCTTTTATAATATCACCGGTAGTTTGATCTTCTACAATTAAATTTTTTCTGTTTACAAATCCAGAAATATTTTGTAATAAAAATGCTCTACTTATCATAAATTAAATTCAATATCAATAGGCAATAAAACACCTTCTACATTTGCTGAACCAACAAATTTAAAATTATATTTTTTGCTTCTTGTTCCAGACCAAATTTCTTTTAAAACATTAGCAATACCAACTACACCAGGTTTTGCACTAAATGAAATTAAACTTTCAATTTGTGGTTGAATTTTTTGCTGTGTAAAACTTGATATATTAGAAATTGCTTTATCAGTTAAATATAATGTTCCAGAAATAGCTTGAATTGTTATAGATTGATTTGTTGGATTTTGAACTGATATAAAAACAATAATTTCTGGGTTATACCATTTACCAACTAATTTAATGTTATTAAAAGAAAAAATTAAACTTTTAGCAAAAGTTTTTTTTCTATAAATAAAATAAAAAGCTGCTGCAGCTGCTGCTGCTATCCAAATAAAATTTTTTTTCATTTAAAAAGTAGTACGGATTAAAACTTGAAGCAAGGTAATAAAAAAATCAATACACAAAGCAAAAAATAATTTTTTTTTTAAAATAGTGTTTTCGTTTGTGCGTGTGTTTGCGACCACGCCCAAACGAAGATACACGTTTTTTTATTAAAATATAGGTATTTACATAAATTTTTATTCACATTATACTATTTCTTTTCACCTATAATAAAAAAAAAGGTAAATTTTAGGCAAAAAAAAAGCCGCTGTAAAAACAGCAGCCGGTAAATAAATAAAACTCCTACACCCTATAAAAACTATTTTAAATAAACTCTGTATAAATATACTTTAGTTTTTTGATCATAAAAATTAATATAAATTCCATTTGATTTTTTTGCAAACATAACAAAATTATCTTGTCTTGATATGTTTCTATATTTTCTAGGACGTAATGTTCCAGGTGTATAAAATATTGTTGCTGATAATAATTTTTTTTCCATTTTTTTTTATATTTTTGTTTTGAAAAGAAATAGGATTTGTTGTTGCATTTCCCATTGTCAAAACCACAAATTTTTATTTGTGGTTTTTTTTATTTTTTTGTTTTTGTTTTTATTGGTTCATCTGTTGCATAATAAGGAACTTGCTGCCAATGGTTATTAAAATATTCAATAGCAATAGGATCAAAATCTGGTGCTGATCTTAAAAATTTAGGTTTTAAAATGTGTTGATTTTTGTTTTTATCCTTTTCTACTATTAACGTACTGTTTGCCCAACGATCAGTATTTGAACCCAAATGACCTAAAGTATCTTGATTATGTCCTTTACCAGTATGTAATACACCTAACAACATAATGTTATAATCTTTTGTAATTTTTTTAAACCAGTTTGTTAAAATTCTAGTTTCTACTTCATCATTGTAATTAAAACAAAGATCTAAAAAACCATCAATAATTAAAATACAGCAATCTGGATGATTATTTAAATATTCAATGATTAAATTTTTTATTATTACTGGATCATCTTCACGCGTACAAAAAGCATCTATAAACTCTGGTAGCTCACTAGTTAAACTAAAATTTTTTATACGGTTAATTTGTTGATAAAAATCGTGTTCAGCTGATTCTGTATCAAAATAACAAATTCGTTTACGTCTTGAAGTTAAATGTAATTTTAAAGTAAAAATTTCTTGATGTGAAGGCAAATAAGCCGATCCAATCAAAGCACTCAAAAAGGTTGATTTACCAGTTTTAGGTAATCCAGTTAATACACAATAACTACCTAAAGTAGCTATATTTTTTTGCTGGATAGTAAAGGCAATATGTGAAGCAAACGTTTTTTTATTCCGATCATATTTGCGTTTATTCAACAGATCAGTAAAATTAATTTGTTGTTGTTGTTCCATTGTCAAAAAAAAATCCAGATTTTAACCTGGATTATGTTTTTAATTGTTTTGTAAATATCCACCTATTATTAATGCTATTATAGTAAATAATAAAAGCTGGATTTTTTCATTACTTAATAATTGTTGGAGTAGTTTCATTTTCGTTTGGTTTTTCTAATTCATTAAGTAATTCATCAGCCCAATAAATTGCAGCTTCACTAGCGTTTAGTTTACTACCATTTTTCATAATAGGACGCTGCAATAATATATCTATTGCTTTTGGTAGCATTAGAATACTAAAAAATTCGCGTTTTGTCATTCCTGGAACGGCGACTACCAAACGGCCGAAATTGTCTTGAGCTACTTGTGGTGGAAACGCTGGTGCGTTCTTGTTTTCGTTTTGTTGCATTTTTTTTGTCTTGTTTTAAAGTTAATAAAAATAATGAAAGAGTTATAAATAAAAATAATCCCATTGAAGCAAAATAAATAAAAATTGTAAAAATTAAATCTTCCATTTTAAAATTGAATTTTTAAACATTGTATTTCACGCTGCAATAGTGTTATAGAATCTTGTAAAATTAATTGTATTTCCATT
>Ga0209088_10002699_pt1 | contig 10741 bp, 3 predicted proteins | sample S_140625_EF_Meta_FD_187324 | JGI IMG/M metagenome (GOLD analysis project Ga0209088, IMG submission 187324) | Freshwater microbial communities from Lake Simoncouche, Canada to study carbon cycling - S_140625_EF_MetaG (SPAdes) (version 2) | ecosystem: Environmental > Aquatic > Freshwater > Lake ...
TAATACGGGCAACCTGGAGGTGACGGCGAACACGATGAATTTTACGGGTGGAGCGGGTAGTATTGCTGTAGGCGGAACAGTGCTTCTGCAGGGACAGACTGCCGCAACAGCGATTGGGGTGGCGGGTGCGGTGGGCACTTTGCAGCTTACAGCTGGTAACATTGCGGCGATTGCGGATGGAGCAACCTCGATCACCATTGGAAACAGCGCCCAGACAGGACTAGTGACAGTGAATGCGGTCGGCTTTGTCGATCCAGTGGTGATCCGTTCGTCAGCAGCAGGGGGGAATGTAACCGTGGCAGGAGCGATTACGGCAACGGATAACGCATCGGTCACGCTTCAAGGTGATACTTTGGCGGTTAATGCTGGAGTTACAACTGTTGGACAAAACGTGTTATTAGAGGGGGGTGGTGTCGGTGTTACTTTAACTGGAGCTCCCATTTTAACCACGGCAACCTCAGGCACAGGGATTGATTCTGGAGATATTACGATCAGTGCGGTTGGATTGGGGACCATCAATCTGGATGCCACTTCAACCCTTACAACCATAGGAGCGAGCAACACAATAGTTGGCACAAATGAGAATGGGGGAGCGGGTGGAGATGTTACGATAACTTCCGAGACAGGTTCGATCAGCACATTAGCACTGATCGACACGTCGGGTGGTGATGCGAGTGGTGGTTTAGCGGGATGTATTGGTGGGGTTGGAGGGAATGTGGAGATTGGTACAAGCGATGGTTCGATTTCTCTTGATAATATCACCACTTCGGGAGGTGATGCCCTTGCCGGGGCTTCCCTCAATGGGGGAAATGCTGGAACTGTTGCAGTTAGTTCCTCAAGCGGGAACACCGTTACCCTGAACAGTAGTGACATCAATGCCATCGGTGGGGCGGGTTTCGGAACTGGCATATCTGGAACTGGCTCTGATATTGTCTTTAATAACCCTGTTCTTCTCGCAGTCGGACTAACAACAATCACGACAACGGGTTCCACGGGTGGTGATATCACCTTTGAAGATGCTTTAGACGGAACGGGATCGTTAACCTTGAACGCGGGAACTGGAAGCATCAGCTTTAATGGGATTGTTGGGGCTACTCCTTTGACGACGGTAACGGTGAACTCGGCTTCAAGCACCATAGCTAATTTGGCATTCTCTGCAGGTACGGTGGCTTTGGTAGCGCCTGGCACGACATCTTTTAATGGTAATTTAAATCTAACCACAGCACTCACGACAGCGGCCGGAGCCTACAACGTGTCGATGACGGGGGCAGCGAACACGATTGCGGGAGCGACCACGTTCAACAATCTGGGCACATTGACGATCGGTCAGGCTGGTGGGACGACCACATTTACAGGCGGGTTGGTAGCGACAGCACCCAGCGGGGTAACGTTGCTTGGGACGGTAGCGACGACGGATGCCACCATGACTTTGGGTGATGCTGGGACCGGGGTGACATTGGGAGCAGCAACGACTTTGAATAGTGGGACAGGAGCGATCAATGTGAACGGAGCATTGGCGGGAGGTGGATATGGTCTGACCCTACAAGGGGGATTGGGAACTGGAACGGTGACGATCGCTGGGGCGATATCTAATTTAGGGAGTCTGACGACTACGTCGGCAGCCTATAACGTGCTGGTGACAGGAGGTGGTGCGATTGCTGGGGCGACAAGCTTCCTGAACACGGGGGCAGTAACGATTGGTGGAACAGGTTTGACGACTACGTTTACAGGCGGGTTGGTAGCGACAGCACCCAGCGGGGTAACGTTGCTTGGGACGGTAGCGACGGCAAATAGCACCATGACGTTGGGTGATGCTGGGACCGGGGTGACATTGGGAGCAGCAACGACTTTGAATAGTGGGACAGGAGCGATCAATGTGAACGGAGCATTGGCCGGGGGTGGATATGGTCTGACCCTACAAGGGGGATTGGGAACTGGAACGGTGACGATTGCTGGGGCGATATCTAATTTAGGGAGTCTGACAACTACGTCGGCAGCCTATAACGTGCTGGTGACAGGAGGTGGGACGATTGCTGGGGCAACAAGCTTCCTGAACACGGGGGCAGTAACGATTGGTGGAGCAGGATTGACGACTACATTTACGGGCGGTTTGGTGGCGACAGCACCTAGTGGAGTGACGTTATTGGGAACAGTGGCGACGGCAAATAGCACCATGACGTTGGGTGATGCTGGGACCGGGGTGACATTGGGAGGGACGACTACGCTGAAGAGCGGAACGGGAGTGATTAACATCAATGGTGCGTTGACGGGTGGAGTCAATGGGCTGACGGTGCAGGACGCGACAACCAGATCGACTGGGGCGGTGAACATCACCGCAGGGATTGTTAGTTTGGGTTCATTGACGACATTTGGTGGGTCGTCGAACTACGCGGTGTCGATCACTGGGGCAGCGAACACGATTGCGGGTACGACAACATTTAACAACACAGGGACGCTGACGCTGGGTGATGCGGCTGGAGACAGCACCCAATTTACGGCTGGAGTGATTGCAACGGCACCGATTAGCAAATCGATTGCAGGAAGGATTTCCGTGTTAGGTACGGGGGCGATCAACCTGGGCACGACGCCGGTAACAGTGACTGCGAACGCGACGGTGGGAGGTACATCGACTGGGGCAATTACCCTCGGGAATGCAACGATTGCCAATGGGGCCACACTGACGGTTGGTGCGGGTATTGCTAACGCAATTACTATGGGGACGGTCAGTGGTGTCGCAGGTGGAACCGTGTCGAATCTCGCGATTAATACAACGGGTGCTGCGAGCGTCGGCGTGATTGGAACAGATATGGGGAGCGTGTCGGCCACAGCGGAAAATCTGACCATTGCGGATATAACAACGAGCGGGGCCATTACTGTTACCGCGGACGGTATTATTCCGACGGGAATCACTACTTCAACGGCAGGTGGGGACATTACGATCCGACCGCTGACGGCAGGAACAGCCATTGGAATTGGGACGGGTGCTGTTTCAGGGGGGTTAGATCTGGGAAGTGGATTGGCTGATGTCTTTACTTCGGGTCGGGTAATTATTGGTAGTACAGCACTCACAGGGAGCGGTTCGGGGGCGATCAAGATTGGAACAGTTGATCTTTCCGAGACGGGCTACACGGGATTTTCTTTGCTTAGCAAAGATGCTGAAGCAACGTTTATTGAGAATTCGGTGCTTACTTTACCCACGGGGACCGACATCCGTTTTCAGCTAGGCTCGGGAAATGTGAATGGGCTAGCTGAATTGATTAGCGATTCCCTGGCACCTAATTTGGTGTCGGAAGGCGGGACGTTGCGCTTTGTAAGTGTGGGCTCGGTCTCCCTCTATGGTAGTGTGGCTAATCTGCAAACAAGTCGTAGCACAGGGGGGAGTGGGGGATTGGTATATCTCAATGATGGCACGCTGAATGTCATCGGGAATCAGACGGCTGCTGGAGAGATGCTCATCGGAAGTGTGAATGGAGATTTGAATCTTTCTTCTCAGTTAACGGGAACGGAAATCACCGCTTATGCTGCACAAAACTTTAACAATACATTTGGTTCGACGGCGATTAATTTACAGGGTGGGCGTGGGTTAGTTTATTCCACAAGCCCAAATGATAATACCCCCAATTCGGCGAACGGTGGCTTAAATGGTTTCGGGGCAGCGTATCTTGTGCCCACTCCGAATGTGGACTTTGGACAGGTCGGGACATACACGATTAATAATGCACCTGCAGGGAGTGCTAATTTGATGGCCTATAGTGACCCTCTTCCTGTTTCGCAGCTTGATGCTGTCACCCTGAATCAGATTGTTCAAACGGAGGCTTATTTAGCGGCGGTGCCTTTGACTGGAGCCACCCTGCCTGCGTTACCAAGATCTGATGTTCGGCTTGGATTCAGGGCAGGAGCGCCTCAGCAGAGGGCTCCGGTAATAAATCCTTTAGGTAAGGTTGAAAAGGGCTCGGATACCAAGGGTCAATCTGCCGATGTGGCTACGCCAGGTCGGTTGAAGGTGAGTCAGGTAAAAAGGGCAGGTGAGGATAAGGGGGCTGGTGAAACGGTGCGGACTGAGCCAAGGGTCCAACCGGTCATTCGAATCGGTGCCGTTACCTTACGTCCGTCAGGTGACTATCTGCCCTTTGAGCTGGCCGAGGTGACGATGGGGGGCATTCGTATTTCGCAAAAGTAGTCGTACCGACCAGAACCAGCGTCTTCCTACCGAATAATAAGATTCTTAATAATTTGTGAAGAGATTAGCACTTATAGTTAGTCAGTACCACAAGATGATGTATTCAATAGCAGGCGTGTCACAACTTATAGGGGCGTATACAAGTAGATTTTTGGGAAGATATGTAATTAATGCTGGGGTTGTGTTTTCTGTGCTTTTGTTTGCTGGAGTATTGTATGCGGCGCCGAGTTTTTCATCTGATCCCTACTTGGTGAAGGAGTATCCTGATGGTACGAAGGTAAAAATCCGCTGGAGCCAGATAGGCAGAACCTTGGATGCTGGGGCTACCCATGGGGGTCCGCCGACAATGCGAGCGATTCAGCCTGGAGAAGATAATATACCTGAGGTAGCTCCTGCCCCTGGCACTCAATCCCAGAAGAAGGAAGAGGTGGCCACGCCGCCCGTGCAGCAAGCTGTGGCAGATCCGGTGCCAGCTCCAGTGGAGAGTAAGACTGAGGTGGTGACTCCTGTAGCTTCATCTCAAGAAAAGGGATCTAGCGATGTGAAAGTACTCAAAGTTTATCCTGACGGGACTCAGGTGGTGGTGAGCTGGTCGGAGTTAGGCGCAACGATGGATCAAGGGGAAACCCACGGGGGTCCGCCAAAAATTATGGCGTATAATCCTGGTGGGATGCCAAAGACAACATCCCAGCCTGCTCCATCTGTGCCGATCACCCAAAGAAGCCAAACGCAGCTATCGGTGGCATCTACGGAATATCAGCCTCCAGTGAAACCGATTGTTCCGATGAGCGCACCGAACCCATCTTCAGCAAAAACGGAGAGTACGGTGGGCGGTACATCTGTTTCGAAGGGATTTGGATCGACCTTTAATCCAAGCATGGGTCCCTCGTTGCAGTATGGGCAGTCGTTCCAAGATTATGGCCCAAAGACCATGCCTTCGGGACCCATGAAACCGGTAAGCAAGACGAGTCGCTCTTCCGCCTTTGTTTCCCAAAGCGATGAGCAGGTGACGGCGAATCTGACAGGGATCGTATTTCTTGGAACGATGGGGGAGGTGGCGCCGACGGGTCGACCGACCTCGGGCGGCATTAAAACGACTGTTCCTGGACTAAGCTTTTCTGAAGTGAGTCGCATTGCTCAGCCCTACATGGGTAAAGCGGTGAATTTCGGAGATCTTGACGACATTTGCAGGCAGGTGACGGCTTATTTTGAAAGTGTGAATCAGCCCGTGGTCACAGCTCTGGTGCCTGAGCAAGAGATTCGTGGAGGTGTGGTGCAGATTTTGGTGGTTCGTGGAAAAATGGGGAAGGTTTCGGTCGAGGGGAATCGCTATTTCAAATCGGAAAATCTTAAGAGCGTGGTGCGATTGAAGGAGGGTGAGGATATTGATTTAGGAACCTTGACGGACGATATGAACTGGCTGAACGGCAATCCGTTTCGGCAAGTAGAACCATCTCTAAGTCCAGGGCAAAGTGCTGGGCAAACGGATGTGGTTTTAGAGGTGAAGGATCGTTTTCCGATTCGCCCTTACGTCAGTTATGATAACTTCGGCATTCAATCATTGGGGTATGACCGATACTCAGCAGGAGCAAGCATGATCGACATCTGGAGTGGGTGGGATCAGCAGTTGAACTACCAGTACCTCACAAGCGGGGGATTTAATGCGCTGATCTCCAATTCTGGTTCCTATTCTGTGGCTCTGCCTTGGGAGCATAGTCTCACCTTTTTGGCTTCGTACAGTAAGTCGAATCCAGATGCGGTGGGTCCACTTGTTCAGTCAGGTTACTATTGGCAAGTGAGTGGGCGGTATAACATCCCGCTGCCGACGCTCAATGTTCTGGATGGATTAGATTATCGGCACCAGGTGTACGCGGGATATGATTTTAAAGCGGCCAATAGTGATCTCTTCTTTAATGGGGCGGCCCTTGATCCGGTGTACAACGGATTGGTCGGTTTATATAACATTTCGCAGTTTGTGCTGGGGTATGGACTAAATCTGACTGATCCACTTGGGTCGACTAGTTTTGAAACTGTTCTTTATGGAAGCCCGGGAGGAATGACGACGGACAATAGTAATGCCTCATTTCAGAACATTGATGGGGGGGCGGACGCACAGTATATTTATGGGAAATTCTCTTTGAATCGCGTTTTCCGGCTTCCTGGAGATGCTTGTCTCATGCTTTCGGGGCAGATCCAGCAGGCAGACTCGAATTTGATGCCCAGTGAGAGCTTTGGCATTGGGGGATATGACACAGTCCGAGGCTATGACCAGCGTTCATCGAATGGGGATAATGGTTATCTTGGGAATGTTGAGATTCGGACCCCTCCGATTAGCATCTGGCAACTGGCTGGGGCTGGTGAGGCGTTGGATCAACTTGTGCTGCTGGGTTTTCTTGATTACGGACAAGTCCTGCAGTATTCGAATGACACGACAACTTCAGTCAACTCGCATTTGATGAGCGTGGGGCCAGGGCTTCGATACAATATTGGACCGTATTTTAATGTGCGCTTTGATTGGGGATTTCAGCTTCAACAGGCTCCGCCAGGCACTACGGGCGGGTCAGGTGGGCGGTCCGGGACTAGTCAAGCGGTGTTGAGTGCGTCCTTGGCGTATTAAAGAGATGGGGGTTGAGGACTCTGCATCGTCCCGCGATCTTGGGTTTTTGCTAATCGCAGGTTGGGGACAGATCTAGGGTCACCCCCCTTCTCTGCAAATTGATAACGGACTTTTAAAGCTCTAATAGTGAGATATTTAAGTTTAGATTGATATTATTATTAAATTAACCCTATGAAATACGCATTCCATCGGTATGATAATTAAGTGATTTTCGCGCGTTGGCTAGGTTTAATTATATTATTTTTTGGCCTTTCAGTGGGTCAGTCTCAGCAACCCAACGTGACTTCAAGTTCGCTTTGGGAAGATGTAAATGAGAGCACTTTGGTGCCGAGTGGTCCCCAAGCCAAAACGATGCAGGCTACATCCTCCCAGCGGACAGTGATTCCAAGCAAGTATCGTACAATTTCGCTAAAGAAATCAGCCATGGAGAGCGTCTTGAAAAGGGCACCGATGGAATTTACCCGGACGATGGAGCAGGGGAACGTGCAGATTGAACTTCCACTTCCAGACGGGGGATATGGGAAATTTCTGATTTTAGAATCTCCTGTCATGGAGTCCGGATTAGCGGCGAAATTTCCCCAGATCAAAACATATCTTGTCCAAGGATTGGATGATCCCACCGCGACCGGTCGCTTGGATTGGACCTCGGCCGGCTTTCGCGGAAGCATTCATTCCTCCAAGGGACGGTTTTTGATCGATCCTTACTGGAAAAATAGCGATGCGGTGAGTATATCGTACTATACTTCACAGGCCGGAGCCGCCAAAGATTTTCGCTGCGGCGTAAAAGGTAGTTCCCAACGTACTCTGAGTGCTTCCCGGTCCAACTCTGCCCGTCCAACCGGGGCAACCCTTCGGATTTATCGCTTGGCCTTGGCTGCTACCGGGGAATATACCGCAGCCGTATCAGGAACCACGCCTGGGACCGTTGCGCAGGCTTTCGCTGCGATGGTCACGACCATCAATCGGGTGAACAGCGTGTATGAAAGAGATTTTTCGATCCGTTTGAAGCTAATTAATGGTACCACGGATCTGATTTACACCGATCCAACTACAGATCCGTATACTGATGATGACTCTGGAATCTTAATTGATGAAAATCAGGCCAACGTCGATCTTGTAATTGGAGATTCTAATTATGATATCGGGCACGTTTTTGGAACAGCTGGGGGTGATCTCACAGGTGATGGTTTAGCCGGCAAGGGAGTTGTGTGCCAAACTAGTGAAAAGGCTCTTGGAGTAACGGGGAGGTCTTCGCCTATAGGTGATGCATACGACATTGACTTTGTGGCGCACGAAATAGGACACCAATTTGGTGGAAGTCATACTTTTAATGGAACTTCGGGTGGCGCAGCAGGCCCAGGACGGGTAAACAGTGATACGGCTTTTGAGCCAGGCAGTGGCAGTACGATTATGGCCTACGCAGGGATTTGTGCTCCACAGGATCTTCAGTCCAATAGCGACGACTATTTTCATATGGCCAGCTACGGTGAAATTGACACTTACACCAGTACAAGCCCAGGAAACGGGGCTTTTTCCAACCCATCAACTGGAAACTTGCCGCCAACCATATCCCCACTTCCCATAAACGTCATTTCCATTCCCTCCCAAACCCCTTTTGCTTTGACGGCTTCGGCCACGGATGCGAACGGAGATACCTTGACCTACTGCTGGGAGGAATTCGATTTGGGTCCGGTTCAAAACCCCATTGCAAGTCCACGAGATAATGGATCTTCACCAATATTCCGCTCCTATAACCCAACCACCAGCCCAACGAGGATATTCCCCTCTCTTCAGTACATCCTTGGTAACGCCAATATCCCTCCAGCAACCTACGGCTCTGGTTATGTAACAGGGGAGTATTTGCCCACCACAACCCGCACGATGAATTTTCGTGTCACCGTAAGGGATAATGCAGCGGGCGGTGGCGGAGTAAACTGGGCTTCGATGAGGGTGGCCTCGTTAGCCAGTGCAGGTCCCTTTGCGATTACTTCCTTCAATACCGCGGATCGGTTGGTGATTGGATCAAACCGAACGATTACTTGGTTGGTCAACAACACTGGCGTCGGAAGCACAATTAATTGTCCCAACGTTAAGATTACCCTTTCTCAGGATGGTGGGCAGACTTTCCCTGTGGTCATTGCGCCCTCGACGCCCAACACTGGAACCTACTCATTCGTCGTCCCGAACAATGCTACGACTCAGGGGAGAATCAAAGTGGAGGCGGTAGGGAACATATTCTTTGACATTAACAACGCCAATTTCACTATCCAAGTAGCAGGGGCATCCAACGATGATTTCAACCAAGCTAAAATATTAGGTCCTTCGATTCCAGCTACCGCGACTGGAACGACTGCGGGGGCTACAAAAGAGGTGGGTGAACCTGCGCATGGAAGCGCGGGTCCTTTTCGCTCTCTCTGGTTCAGGCTTGATGCAGACCGTAATGGAATGGTCAGCCTATCCACCGCTGGCTCGGCTTTTGATACGGTTCTGGCCGTATACAAAGGTTCTGAGTTAGGTAAGTTGACAAAAGTGGCAGCGAATAATGATGCGGGGGTGGGCATAAGAACCAGTCTTCTGCAGTTTTCGATGTTGGCGGGAACGACATACTTCATTGCAATTGATGGGAATGTTGGGGCTACTGGGGCTTATGTCCTCACCGCCACAGGTTCATCCCTTTCTCAGGCACCGGCCAATGACATGGCTGATTTTCCAACGAACTTGGGAAATGGGGTTTCATTCACCCAAAGCGGCTCGATTTTAGGTGCCACTGCGCAAAGTGGGGAACCGGCCTTGGCAGGTTTACCGGCAACCCGTTCGGTTTGGTTTACCTACACAGCCCCAGCGAACGGTCGGTTAGTTGTGGATACGGTAGGTTCGGATTTTAATTCGGTCTTGGGAGTGTATAGCGGGACGGTAGGTGTATTTTCCTCCTTAAAACTCCTCGCAGCCAACGATGACATCGCTACTGGAAACTTCCAGAGTTCGGTCTCCCTGCCCGTGACTTCGGGAACCACTTACATCATCAAATTGGATGGACGAAAATCGTCGTCCGGTTCGTATATCTTGAATGGAAAATTTAGTTTGCCTCAGCCAAGTTGCCCAGCTCCAGCCACGGCCAGCTTTACGATGACCAAGGTGGCTGGGACCACGACTTACAGGCCTTCGGTCACTTGGAGTGCGGTGACAGGACCCGTCGGATATCCTGTGACTGCGTACGAGGTGCAGTTGATGTTTTCCGGGACGGTTGTGAATAGCGTCTCGCTTTCATCATCCACTCGGTCATGGAATGGAGAAAATTTGTTAAAGTTGGGCTACGTGGCTAGAGTCAGGGCTATTGCGGAACCCTTAACAGGGGTATGGCGTGAGGTCCCAGCAAAAGTCATTCCGTAAAAAATTACTTCAGTGCAGTGGGCTTGGTCGTCGTATAACTTTCGGAATCTATTGCTCCAAATATTTACCAGGATTGAGGAGGTTTCGGGGGTCGAGAGTGTGTTTGATTCTTGTGTGGAGGGATCTGAGGGCAGGGGTGGTGGCGGCGTTCCACCAAGGTTTTTTGGCAAGTCCGATACCGTGCTCCCCACTGATGACTCCACCCATCTGTAAAACGCCACGGAACAGTTCGTCGAGGATTCGGTGCATATGACGATCGTCCGGCTTTGTCCCAGTAGGGGCCATCAGGTTGACGTGAATGTTGCCGTCTCCCGCATGACCAAAGCTGGAAATAGGCACGCCATGCTTCTTTTGAAGCCGCGCGGTCAACCGAAAGAGATCCACCACGCGACTGCGAGGAACGGTGACGTCTTCATTCAGTTTCACCAGCCCTGTGTCTCTCAGGGCGTAGCTAAATCCTCTGCGAATCTCCCAGATCTTTTCGCAAGCGGTGTTGCCGTGAGCCGTGACAATCTTGGACGAGGAGGCACGCAGAACCTTTGCGGCGGCGGCAA
>Ga0209088_10002700_pt1 | contig 10740 bp, 8 predicted proteins | sample S_140625_EF_Meta_FD_187324 | JGI IMG/M metagenome (GOLD analysis project Ga0209088, IMG submission 187324) | Freshwater microbial communities from Lake Simoncouche, Canada to study carbon cycling - S_140625_EF_MetaG (SPAdes) (version 2) | ecosystem: Environmental > Aquatic > Freshwater > Lake ...
GGCCGTGGCGTCGGCCACGACACGAGGTGTCAAAAACACCAGGAGTTCGGTTTTGTTATTGCTGCGCCTGTTAGTGCGAAAGAGTGCCCCCACGTACGGGATGTCTCCCAGTAACGGCACCTTGGTGGTCTGGTTGCTCTCGACCTGTTCGTAGATACCACCGATGACCACCGTGCCGCCGTTTTCAACCAGCACATCGGTCTCAACCGCACGGGTATCGATCGCAAAGCCGGCCGGGGTGATCCGACCGACTGCGTCCCGGTTGACCTTGACCTTCATGATCACATTGCCCTCGGGCGTGATCTGCGGCACGACCTCCAGACGCAGCGTGGCTTTCTTGAAGGCGATCGCGGTGGCACCGCTCGAGGTGGCACTCTGGTAGGGCAGCTCGGTACCCTGCTCGATCACCGCCTTACCCTGATCTGCGGCCAGCACACGCGGGCTCGACACCACCTTGCCGCGCTGGTCGGCTTCGAGGGCCGAGATCTCGAGATTCAGGAAGCGGGTCAGAGACGAGCCGAAAAGGCTGATCGCAAAGCTCGCCGGATTCGTACCGTTGATGGCCGCGGCCGGCAGATTCACGAAGTTGGTGTTGGCCAGCGGCGTCGCGCGACCGAGACCAGGCGCGCAGGTTCCGGAGGCACTACAACCGAGCTGGGACGACAGGTCGGCCACGCCCTGCAGGTTGCCCGACAGGGTCGAATAGGCATTGCTGCCGGCCAGCGCCGAGCCTGCACCGTAAACCGGCACGTTGATGGCCACCGGCTGGCCAGTCACCGGATCGATCTGGCTGGCGGTCGTGTAGTAAGTGCTCTTCAGGTCGTTGTAGCCGAGCTTGACGCCAAGATTGCGGGAAAAGAGATCATCGGCCTCGACGATCCGGGCCTCGATCAGCACCTGGCGCACCGGCACATCAAGCTGCGAGATGATTCGGCGAACCTCGTCGAGTCGGGCGCCGGTATCGCGAACGAAGAGCTTGTTGGTCCGCACGTCAGTGACCGCGCTGCCTGTCTTGGACAGCACCTTCTGCTTCTCGTCGGAGAGCAGTTTCTGAACCGCGTCGGCCTTGTGATAATTGAGCTGGAAGACCTCGAGTCGGGTCGGTTCGATCTCGGAGATCTGCATTTTTGATTCGAGCTCGAGTTTTTCCTGAGTGGCCAACTCTTCACGAGGGGCCACCAGGATGACATTGCCGTTCTTGCGCATGTCGAGGTTCTTCGACTGCAACACGATGTCGAGCGCCTGATCCCAGGGCACGTCCTTCAGTCGCAGGGTCAGACTGCCAGCCACCGAATCACGCACGACGATGTTCAGTTTGGTGAAGTCGGCGATCACCTGCAGCAACACGCGAACGTCGACATTCTGGAAATTCAGGTCGAGTTTTTCGCCGCGATAGCCTGCGCGGCCGCCGGGATTGAGCTTGTTGGGATCTTCCTTGACCGGCTTGACTTCGATCACGAACTGGTTGTCGCTCTGGTAGGCGTTCTGTTCCCAAAGGCCACTCGGCTCGATCACGATTCGGGCGTTCTCGCCCTGAGGAAAGATGCGCACCGAGCGCACCGGCGTACCGAAGTCGCTCACATCGAGCTTGCGGCGAAGGTTCTCGGGCACCCGGGTCTTGAGGAAGTCGACGATGATCTGCTGACCCTGCTGGCGGATATCGACACCAGTCTGGGAACTGGACATATCGACCACGATGCGGCCGTCATTGTCTTTACCGCGCCGGAAATCGATGTCGCGCAGCACGCTGCCGGTACCGGTGCCGGCGTTGTCGGCACGGGCCGCAGCGACAGGCGCCACTGCAGTGGCGCTGGCAAGGACAGGAACTGCAGGAACCGGAGGCACGGCTGCCGAGGCGCCCGCTGCAGAGCCAGCCTGCTGAGTCAGCGCAAACGCCGACGGGGCCGTCACATACGATCCGGACTGGACCGGCGTGACCGAAACCACCAGCGAGTCGCCATCAAGGCGCAACTGATTGGTCACTGCGCCCCGAAGATTGAGCACGACCCGCGACCGGCCGCCGGCCTGCACGATCGTCACACTGCGAATGTCGCCTTGCGTCAGTTCGACCGTGTTCTTGCCCAAGCCGTTGACGGTATCCGGCAGATCGAACGCCAGACGCGGCGGGCTGGCAACGGTGAAACTCGCCGGTGCAGACTTGAGGGGCTCCTTGAGACGCAGTCGCAGCTCGGTCTGGTTGCCCTGCATCACCGAAACGACCGACTCGATCGAATTCGACTCGGCGAATGCCGGGGCGGCTGACCCGATCATCACCACGAGCAATGCCATCATGGCGATCAGATTGGCCGCAACTGGACCGAAGCGGACCCGATGCAGTGTTGCGCCCCTTGTGCTGCTCTTCATTTGCCAGACTCCTGCAACCGCAATGCGGTATCTCGTTCGACCCAATCGCCCGCTGCGTCCTGGACCGATTCTCGTACCGCGACTTCGGTCTCGGAGATGGCGACGATGCGGCCGAAATTTTGTCCGATGTAATTGCCAACCCGAACCTGATGAACCGCACTGTCGGACTTCAGCAGTCCAACCACGACAGCACCCTGCTTGAGATTGCCGACCATCTTGAACGAATCGAGCGAATAGGATTCGAGCGGTTCGCGCAGCCTGCCGGTATCGGGTCCGCGCGGGCCGTTGCGAGTCGGAGACTCAATGTTGACGCGGAGCTTGGCGGCACTGAAAGGATCGACCTCGGTCGTTTGCGGATAGCGAAAGGGATCAAAGACCTTGGGCTCGACGACCTTGCTGACCGTCACCGGCGTATTGCGACGGCGTTCGTCCATCCAGGACTGCAGTTCATCTTTGCCGGCACTGCAACCGGCCGAAAGAGCCGCAACAACACAGAGCGCCGCTGCGCAGGCCATGCGCCGTATCAGATCGGACATCACACTTGACATCATTTCTTCGCCTCGCCTGGCTTTTTCTTGTTGGCGGTAGCCCGCTGCTGTGCGATTTCCTCGGGGTCGAGGTAGCGGAACGTCTTTGCGGTCGCATCCATCACCAGATTTGACGATTTCTCGAATTGCGCGATGGACACGTTATTGAGGGTGACGATTCGGGGCAGGTTGGCAAGGTCGCTCGCAAATGCGCCGAGATCGTGGTAGTTGCCGATCACACGAACCGTGATGGGCAGCTCGGCGTAATACTCCTTGACAATCACCTGACCGGGCTTGAAAAGCTTGAGACCGGCAGCGCGCCCGACACCTGCCTGATTGATGTCGGTCAGCAGCGCATCCATTTCGGCTTTGCTGGGCAGCTGCTTTTCGAGCTGACTCACATACTGCGAAACCTGATCCTTCTGCTTTCGCAGTCCGGCCAGATTCACCGCCTGTTTGAGCCTGTCGGAGTACGCTGCCTTGAGTGTGACCTCCTGCTGGGCACCGACATCGAGCTCATCGAGCAGACCGTGCCAGTAGAAAAGCCAGCCGAGCAGCAAGATCGCGGCAAAGAGCATCAAGAGCAGCATCGCGCGCGGCGCGATCGGCCACAAACCAGGATGCCTGCCCTGCAATCCCCGGAACTGGTCGGTCACCCTCGATAAATCGGGGTTGAAGGTCATCGCGGAAAGTTTGGCCATCGTGAATCTGCGCCGCTATTGCGCTGACCCGACCTTGGTCGGTTCAGCAGATATTGTCTGAGGGGAAGAGCGAGGGGCGGGGGTAGCACTCTCGTTGACCGCTTGCGGCTTGATCAGAACATTGAGCGCGAACTCGAAGATCGTCCTGGTCTCTTTCTGACCCGGCCCTGCGGATAGTGCGATTTCCTTGATTTCGGTGAGCTCGGGCTTGTAAACCCAGGGACTGGTCTCGGACAGCCGCTTCAAAAAGTCTGCGACCCGCTCGTTGGTCTGGGCCAGGCCACTGAGCGTAATCGTACGGCCCTCCTGCTTGAGCTGACGCAGGTAGAGACCCTCAGGCGTCAACCTGACAAGCTCGTCGAACAGATGGACTGGTACGGTACGGTCGCTCTGCAGCTCCTCGACCGCCTGCTGCCTGGCCTTGAGCGCCGCGATCTCGTCGCGCAGCGTGGCTATGTCGACAATCTGGGTCTCGAGCTTGGTGGTTTCGCTCTTGATGAAAACATTGCGTTCAGACTGGCCGCTGATCTGCTGATTAATGACCACGCCACCGGCATATGCGCTCACGATGCCGGCAAACGCCACGAGCGACGCCAGGACGACGAAGTCCTTCTTCCTGCGCTCGCGCTTGAGTTCGCGGTGCGGCAGCAGATTGACTCGAATCGGCGCCAGCTCGCGCGCCAGCGGATCCGAGGGCTTGCCGGCTGCGCCGGCCTTGGGCGTGGCGGCGGCGCTCATTTGTCGAACCTGCGCATGGCAAGACCGCAACCGACCATCAGCGCCGGCGCATCGAGACGGAACTGACGCTCACGAATCGTGCTGGAGACTTCCATTCCCTGAAACGGACTCATGATCTCGGTCGGTACCAGCGATCGGGCGGCAATCGACTCGGCCAGGCCTGGCGTCACCGCACAGCCTCCCGCAAGGATGATCCGGTCGACGCGCGAATAAGGGGTCGATGTGAAGAAGAACTGAAGCGCACGGGACACCTCCACCGTGGCCTGCTCGACGAAGGGCTTGAGCAACTCGTCGGCATAGTTGTCGGGCAGTTCGTCCGAACGCTTTTTTTGCTCTGACTCTTCGAAGGTCAGGCCATAAAGGCGCATGATCTCCCGCGTCAGGATCTGGCCACCGAAGCCCTGGTCACGCTCGAAGATGGTTTGGCCATCGAGCACCACGGTCAGGCTGGTATTGCTCTGACCGATATCGAAGATGGCCAGAATCAATCCCGCGCCGTGATTCGGCATAAAGCTGCTCAAATGGTCAATGGCAATCCGGGCGGCAAAGGGCTCAACGTCGATGACCGTCGGAACCAGCCCCGCCATCTCGGCAACGGCGACGCGGTCTTCGACTTTTTCCTTTCGTGAGGCCACCAGCAGAATCTCGACGTCTTCGACCGACTGGGCTGCCATCCCGAGGATCTGATAGTCGAGGTTGACCTCTTCGATCGAGAACGGGATGTACTGGCTGGCCTCGGACTCGACCTGCAGGTCGTAGTCCTCTTCAAGCAATCCGACCGGGAGCATGATGCGTTTGGAGATCACCGCCGATGAGGGCAAGGCCAGAGCCGCTGACTTGCTGCGGGCACCTGATCGTTTGACCGCGCGGATGATTGAGTCGGCCACCTGCTCCGGATTCTCGATATTGCCGTCGACCACCGCGCCCTGCTCGATCGGCTCGATGGCGTAGCGCTCGATGCGCAGTCCGGTCTTGGCACCCGCCGACAGTTCGACCAGCTTGACGCTGGACGAGCTGATGTCGATGCCCAGAAGTGGTTGGGGGCCTCGCCGAAACAAACCTGGAAGACTAAGCGCCAAGTGGAACTCGCAAAGGTCGTAAAACGTTATTAAAACCAGAATCTTACGCAGCTTTTCAATAAACTACGTTAGATTTTGGCAACGCGGTTGAGTAACTCTAAACCGGCTAGACGCGGTTTGACCAAAATGGGTCGCCACCGGTCGCCTGCCGACCGCCACCTATCCATACGTCCGGATAACCGGGCGAACGGCAGGGCTGACAGGCACACGCCTGCAAAGGGTCGGCGTGATCGGTCCTTCTCGGTCAGCCGGTATCATCCGAGACCGTCTGCTTGCAGCGCCCCACCAGATCCGCCTGACCGATCATGACGACACCACGCTTACCGACTGTGTCGGCCCGCGCTGCGCTGGGCGAAGGTGGCTTCGGCGCGCTTGCCGTCATTGCGATTCTGGTCGGGATTCCGGTCGTGCTGGCGCTGGCGCTGGCGCTGGCGCTCGGCCTGTCGGCCATCCTGGCAAGTGAACGGCTGCCTTCGATGGAGGCACTGACCGACTACCGGCCGAAAGTGCCGCTGCGCATCTACACCGCCGACGGCGTGCTGATCGGCGAGTTCGGTGAGGAGCGCCGCAGCGTCGTCAAACTGGAGGATGTACCGCCGGTCATGACCCGGGCGATCCTGGCGGCCGAGGACGACCGTTTCTTTACCCACAGCGGCGTCGACTTTCTGGGCATTGCCCGCGCGGCGTTTGCCAATCTGGCGGCGGGCGGCAAGGCCCAGGGGGCCAGCACGATCACCATGCAGCTCGCGCGCAACTTCTTCCTGTCGAATGAACGCAGCTACACCCGCAAGATCTACGAGATCCTGGTCGCACTGAAAATTGAGCAGGCGCTCTCGAAAGAGCAGATCCTCGAGATCTACCTCAATCAGATCTATCTCGGACAGCGCGCCTACGGATTTGCCTCGGCCGCGCAGGTCTATTTCGGCAAACCGCTGGCAAAAATCACTGCCGCCGAGGCCGCGATGCTCGCGGGTCTGCCCAAGGCGCCCTCGGCCTACAACCCGGTCGTCAACCCCAAACGGGCGAAAATCCGCCAGCAATACATCCTCGGCCGGATGCGCTCGCTGGGTTACCTGAGCGAGGAACAGTATCAGGCGGCGGTCGCTGAAAACCTGGCCCTGCAGCCCGACCGGACCGACTTCGCGCTCAAGGCGCCCTATGTCGCCGAAATGGCCCGCCAGCTGGCCTATGAACAGTTCCGCGAAGAAACCTATATCGCCGGACTCAATGTCTATACAACCGTTCGGGCCGACGATCAGCGCGCGGCCAATCTGGCCGTGCGCCGGGGCATCATCGACTACGACCGCCGCTATGGTTACCGTGGCCCCGAGGCGCAGGTCGACCTGCCGGCTGATCCGGCGCGGCGGGAAGAAAAGATCGAAGAGGCACTGCTGGAAGCCGGCGACATCGACGGCTTCACTGCGGCAGTCATCACTCAGGTCAGCCCGCAATCGATTCGTGCGAGTCGCAGCCGCGGTCAGACCATCGACATCACCGGCGATGGGCTGAAATTCGTGGCCGGCTGGATTTCCGAGAAGGCATCGGCCGACAAACGCCTGAAACCGGGCTCGGTAATCCGGCTCACCGAGGGCGCGAAAGGCTGGGAGGTGTCGCAGCTGCCCGAGGTGCAGGCGGCGTTTGTCTCGGCAGTGCCGAGTGACGGCTCGATCAGGGCGATGGTGGGTGGTTTCGACTTCAACCGAAACAAGTTCAACCGGGTGACTCAGGCCTGGCGCCAGCCGGGCTCCAGCTTCAAGCCTTTCATCTATTCGGCGGCCCTCGACAAGGGTTTCATGACCACCACGATCATCAACGATGCACCGGTGGTGGTCGACCGGGCGGTAACAGGCGGTCAGACCTGGGAGCCCAAGAACTACGACGGTCGCTTCGATGGGCCGATGACGATGCGCACCGCGCTGCAGAAGTCGAAAAACATGGTGTCGATCAGGCTGATCCAGGCAATCGGCCCGCGTTACGCTCAGGACTACGTCACCCGCTTCGGTTTTGACGCCGAGCGTCATCCGCCCTATCTCACCATGGCGCTGGGCGCCGGCTCGGTCACACCATGGCAGCTGGTCGCCGGCATCTCGGTCTTTGCCAATGGCGGTTTTTACCTGCCACCTCACATCATCGAAAAGATCACCGACAGCTCGGGCAAGGTGCTGGCGCAAGCGCAGGCGGTCCGCCCTGCCGACGAAGCCAACCGGGCCATCGATGCGCGCAATGCCTTCGTCATGGACAGCATGATGCGCGATGTCGTGCGCAAGGGCACCGCGACGTCTGCCCTGCGTCTGAAACGGGGCGACCTCGCTGGTAAGACCGGTACGACCAACGATGCCTTCGACGCCTGGTTCGCCGGGTACTCACCCAGCCTGGCCGCGGTCGCCTGGGTCGGCTACGACCAGCCGCGCAAACTCGGCGAGCGCGAAACCGGCGGCGGACTGGCCCTGCCGATCTGGATCAACTACATGGCGGTCGCGCTCAAAGGCGTGCCCGAATCACCGCCGGTTGCACCCAAAGGCGTGGAATCGATCAATGGCGACTGGTATTTCTCCGATACCCGGCCTGGCCAGGGAATCGCCTCGCTCGGTGTCATCACCGAAGAAGGGCTGGGCCAAGGCGAACCGGGCGAACGGGTGCGCGACCAGATCTTCTGATGTACAGGATCGGTGCCGCCGGACACCTGCGCCAGACTGCCCATCGATGACGGCAAGCAGCACGCCCGGATCGGCACCGTAGCGGCCGCGACGCCTGATTTCCGACCCGTCGCCGCGAGGCCCTCCCACAGCGCTCACGCCGCGAAATCGATAGGCTGTGCCGCGAGCAGGAACCATCGGTGCGCGGCGCTTGCCCCGATGCATGACCCGATGGAGGGCTGATCCGGTTGATTGCACTGATGGTCGAGAATTCGACGCTCGTCTGTGCCAGGCTGATCCCGATGCTGGCATCCTTCAGTGGCGTTCAGGTTGCGGCGACCGCCGCCACACCGCTCGCGGCGATACGCTGGCTGAGGCACAACCGCTGCGACCTGGTGCTGCTCGATCTGGCCCTTCAACACGGCAGCGGATTTGTGCTGCTCGACGCCATCAGCCGCTCGGCAGCGTCCGAACCACGCATTGCCCCCATGCGGGTCGTGATGACCAACAGCGCCAATCAGGTCGTGCGCCGCGAATGCCGACGGCTCGGCGCCCACGCAGTGTTCGACAAGTCGACCCAGCTCGACGAGCTCTTTGCCTTTTTGCGGCTGGCACACGTCGCGGTGCACTGAGACCGCTCACCACAGCAAGCCGGTCGTACTTTCACCGCGGCCCGCAGCACGCCGCATCGCTCTCGATTACTCGATCAGGCCGTTTTTCAGCGCGTAGTAGGTCACGTCGCTGTTTGAGCGCAGATTGAGTTTCTCGAGCACCCTGGACCGATAGGTGCTGATCGTCTTGAAGCTGAGATTGAGCACGTTGGCAATCGCGGTCACCGACTCGCCCTTGGCCAGCCGCAGGAAAACCTGCAGCTCGCGATCCGACAGCTGCTGGTGCGGCGGCTCGTCGCCGTTGTTGCCCAGCCCGTTGGCCAGCAGATCGCCAACCGCCTCGGTCACGAAGCGGCGACCCTGCGACACCGCGCGGATCGCCCGCAGCAGCTCGCTCGGCTCGCAATCCTTCGGGAGGTAACCGCTTGCGCCCAGCTTGAGCATCTGCAGCGCATAGTGCTGCTCCGGGAAAGACGACAGCATCAGCACCGGCAACTCGGGGCGGCGCAGGCGAATCGCACGCAGCACATCGATGCCGTTCTGTCCCGGCATCGAGATGTCCAGCAGCAGGACATCGCAGGCATCGGTTCGCACAAGGTCGAGCGCTTCGCGGCCATTGCCGGCCTCCTGGACGCTCTCCAAGTCGGGATGGCCCGCCAGGAACTGACGGAACCCGGCCCGAACGATCGGATGGTCATCACAGATCACGACTTTCAGTTTGCGGTTTGACTGGACTTGGTTCATTGAGTTTTTCTCCATGGGCACCGAATTTGCTGACACGTTTTTGCGGCCCGAACCGTCGGGTCCACAGCCACGTTGAGGCAAACGCCGTGCCCATTCCAAGCCTTCTTCCGACTTCATCCCGCGGTATCCGCCGACCGAGGGTCAGCCCGCCGGGAACGGTCCCGCTGACCACCACCACTGCCACCACTCAGGCCGCTGCCGGCGACGCCGGCATGACCCGTGACCTGGCTGCCCGATTGCAGCATGCCCGCGAGTCCGAAAGGGCCGCGCTGGCACGCGAGCTGCACGATGAACTCGGCGCCATCCTGACGGCAGCCAGGCTGGATGTCGCCTGGCTGGCCGCACAGCAAGCCTGCCAGGATCCTGAGATCGCGCGGCGGCTGCAGGCACTGCGCCAGTTGCTGGGCGATGGCATCGGCCTGAAACGTCGGCTGGTCGAGGATCTGCATCCGACGCTGCTCACCCATCTCGGATTCGGGGCGGCGCTCGAACAACTGCTGGTGACCAACCGCGAAAGGTTTGCCGGCAAGCTGAGCAGCGATCTCGACAAATCGGTCAATCTGACCGGTGACGCCGCGCTGGCGCTGTATCGCGTCGCCCAGGAGTCGCTCACCAACATCGCCAAACATGCCGGCGCCCGGCATGCCCGACTGGACCTGATGGTGAACCCGGACATGCTGTCACTTGAGATTTCGGATGATGGTCGGGGCATTGCCGAAGGCGACCTCGACAAGGACGGTTCATTCGGTCTGCGAGGACTGAGCGAGCGGGTTCGTCAGGTCCGAGGTTGGATCGATATTCCCACCGGTGTGCCGCGCGGGATGGTGATGCTGACGATTCCGCTGAGCGAGCAGGCGGCGGCACGACTCGAATCGGGGGACGACTCATGATTCGCGTTGCGCTGGTCGATGACCATGCACTCATTCGCCGCGGTCTGCGCGACTCGCTCAATGAAGCCGGAGACATCACCGTCGTGGGCGAGGCTGTCGATTACGGCGAGCTACGCGAGCTGCTGAGGACGATCGAATTCGATGTGCTGCTGCTCGACATCAACCTGCCGGGGCGCAGTGGCCTGGACGTGCTGCATTCCTTGGCCGATCAACCCGTGCGAGTCCGAGTGCTGGTCCTGACCATGCACCCCGAGGAGCAGTACGCGATCCGGGCGCTGAAAGCCGGTGCAATGGGGTATCTGAACAAATCGGCCGATCCGGCGCAGATCATCACCGCGATCCGGACCTTGCATGCAGGGCGAAAATTCATCACCCCGGCGATTGCCGAGGCGCTGGCCGAGCGCCTGTCTGTCGATGACACCCATGCACCGCACGAACGCCTGTCGGATC
>Ga0209088_10002702_pt1 | contig 10737 bp, 11 predicted proteins | sample S_140625_EF_Meta_FD_187324 | JGI IMG/M metagenome (GOLD analysis project Ga0209088, IMG submission 187324) | Freshwater microbial communities from Lake Simoncouche, Canada to study carbon cycling - S_140625_EF_MetaG (SPAdes) (version 2) | ecosystem: Environmental > Aquatic > Freshwater > Lake ...
TGCCTGCCGCGCCTCGAGCGCGTGGAATCGAGCGCGCGCGCCTCGTATCCGGCGGCCGAATGCCCGGGCGTGGCGCAGTTCACGCGCGAACTCGAGCGCGCCCGTTCGGATGCCTCGCTCCGCTTCGACGCGGAACCCGTGGCGGCCATGCCGCTTCCCATGTCGCACGCCACCGAGTCGGCCGTGGAGCCGAAGCTCCCGGCGCCGGCTGCTCCCGTGGCGCGGATTCCCGCGCCTGCCGCCACTTCCACCGAAGGACACGCCATGCATACGGGCCACGCCGGGAACACCGCGCACACGCCGTCGCACGCCACGCCGCACGCGCAGCCGGCGGGGCATCACGCGCACGCACCCGCGCGCCCCGCGCCCGCGTTTGCCGCACTCCCGGTGGCCACGCTTCCCGCGAAGCTCGTGCCGCTCCTGCGCGGCCTGCGTCCCCTTGGCATTGCGTGCCCGGTGGCACCCGACGTGGAGCTTGCGCTCGATGATGATCGCCGCATGCACATCGTCGGCCGCTCCGACCAGCTCGCGCGCGTGCGCACCGCACGCACCTGGGCCACCATGCACCGCGAGCTCCTTGGCCTGGCCTTTGCCGAGCTGAAGGACGGCTTCGAGGTGCGCGAGCGCATCCTCCTGGGCGATGCCCGCGAGGCCATCAGCCTCCACGGCACCGGCTGCCTGCTTGATGTGCTGGTGGTGGCGGACACGCCCGCCGGCCCCGTGAACGTGCTCGTGCCGCTGAACGATCCGACCACTGCGGGCTGAGGACGCGCCGTGTGAGCGCGCGCCTCACGCGCGTTGCCTCACCGCAGCGCCGCGCGCAGCGTTCGCAGCCAGTTCCCGTGCGCGAACGCATCGAGTTCCGCTGACGAGAATCCTGCATTCCCGAGGGCCATGCCGAGTGCCGGCAGTTCCTCGGGTCGGCCGCATCCGGCCGGGCAATCGGCCGGCGTGAAGCCGCCGTCGAAATCGCTGCCGAGTCCCACACGGCTTCGTCCCGCAATGGATGCCGCATGCTGCACGTGGCGCACGGCGTCGGCCAGGGTGGCAGGGCGGCCGTCGGCGAGGAACTTGCCGAAGAGGTTGAGCCCCACCATGCCGTCGCGCGCGGCGATCTCCGCCACCTGCGCGTCGGTGAGGTGCCGCTGCACGGGTGCAGCCAGCGCGCGCGCGTTCGAGTGCGTGGCCACGATGCGCGCGTTCGTCGCTGCGCACAGGCCGTCGAACGATTCGTCGCAGAGGTGGCTGGCGTCATGCAGGATGCCCATGGCATCCATCGCTTCCACCGCGCGGCGGCCGAGCGCCGTGAGCGGACCGTGCGCAGTGTTGCCGTTGCCGCCTGCGTAGCGCGAGCCGAGTGCCCACGTGAGGCCCACCACGCGCACACCGCGCGCGTGCCACCACGCAACTTCGTCGGGCGTGCGGATCGGGTCCGCGCCTTCCATCAGGATCACGATGCCGGGCGGCGAACCCGCGGGCGCCGCGGCGCAGGCATCAAGATCGGCGCGCGTGCGGATGATGCGCGCCCGGCCTTCGCGCTCGAGCGTTTCGTAGACCTCGAGCTGGCGCACGCCCGCGGCGTGTGCGCCGGCAAGGTCATCGTGGCCCGTGTAGCCCCACGGCGTCTTCGCGGCCTCGGCGCCGAGCTCGGTGAAGATGGTGCCCAGGAAGATCCGCACGTCACCGCGGGCGAGCGCGGGCAGGCTGACGCCGCGCACGGCAGGGTCCGGCAATTCCTGCGTGACGGAGGGTCCTCCAAGGTGGAGGTAGGCCAGGTCCAGGTGCGCGTCGAGCCACCATCGGGCAGGGCGGGCGGGTGCGGGGTCGGGCATGCGGCGGAAGGTACGCTGTGGCGTCACGACCATGACGGTGGCACTGCCCCCATCCCCGTCCATTGCGCCGCCCGCGGCGCCCGCCCCGCTGCGCGCCACCGCCGGCGAGCGCGTCTTCTGCGCCACGCTGGCGATCATCGGCTTCGGCCTGCTGAGCGTGGCGGCGTGGCTGACGCCCTCGGCCACCGGCACCGGCACCCATCAGGGCCTGGGATTGCCCGCGTGCGGCTGGATGACGGCCTACAACCTGCCGTGCCCCTCCTGCGGCATGACCACCGCCTTCTCCTACGCGGCCCACGGCAGCCTTCTGGCTTCGGCGCGCGTACAGCCCATGGGCTTCGTGTTGGCCGTCGGCACCGCCGCCGCGACGCTGGTGTGCACGCACGTCGCGCTCACCGGCAGCCGGCTGGCCCATGTCCTGGGTGCCCGGCTCACCCCGCGCGTCCTCCTGGTGCTCGGCGTGTTCGCCGTGCTGGCGTGGGCCTGGAAGATCGCCATCGTCCGCGGATACCTGCCGTCGTCCGTGACGGCCATGACTGGAACGACATGAACATCGCTCGACCGTCCAACCTCCGCCGCCACCGCCGCATCGCGGCTGCCGCGTTCCTTGCCACCTGCGCCGTGCCGTTCGCGCTGGCTTCGTGCGGCTCCATGGGCCTCGTCTCCAAGGTGGGCGAGGCCATCGAGGTGGAGAAGAAGGTCGAGGTCCTTGCCAAGTACCGCGGCCTGGAGAACAAGACCGTGGCCGTGGTGGTGAACGCCGAGCGCGGCGTGCTCTACGAGTACCCCACGGTGGTGCCGAACGTGGCTGGCAACGTGGCCGCCGGCGTGAAGCAGCGCGTGAGCGGCGTGCAGATGCTCGACTGGCGCGAGTCGCTCGCGTGGTGCTACCGCACGCCGAGCTGGACCACGCTTCCCCTCGGGCACATTGCCGAGGAACTGGGCGTCGACCGTGTGATCTTCGTCGACATCATCGAGTTCCGCCTGAACCCGCCCGGCAACCGCTGGATCTGGGACGGCATGGCGAGCGCCAACATCGGCATCATCGAGCGCGATTCGCTCGACCCCGATGCGTTCGCCGAGGAGTACAGCGTGTCGGTCAAGTTCCCCGACGTGAAGGACCTGAGCCGCGAGAGCGCGGCGGAGGAGCAGGTGCAGCTGGGCCTGATCGCCAAGTTCACGCAGACCGTGAACAAGCTCTTCTACGACCACATCGAGGACAAGTATCCCAACAAGCGGTTGAGGGGCTGATCACATGCAGCGCTTCCTGCGATCCATCGCCGTTGCCGCGCTCGCCGCCGCCGCACTCTCCGCGGCCGGGTGCAACTACCTGATCCCGGGCATGTGGATCGTCCAGGGCGCGCCCAAGAAGCCCGCCGCCTACACGCTTCCCAAGGACCGCAAGCTGGTGGTCTTCGTGGACGACCGCAAGAACGTGGTGAGCCGCCTCCAGCTGCGCGCCATGCTGGCCGACGACGTGGGTACCGTCATCAAGAAGGAAGGCCTGGTGGAGGACGTGGTGAGCGGCCGCGAGCTGATCTCCTACGTCCGCCGCAACGAGACCAGCTCAAAGCGGGTCTCCATCGAGGAACTCGGGAACGCCGTGGGGGCCGAGCTTGTCCTGTACATCGAGATGGAGACGTTCGCGCTCTCCGTCGACGGCGCCTCGCCCAAGCCGCGTGCCTCGGTGTTCGTGAAGGTGGTCGACTGCAAGGCGAAGGAGCGGCTCTTCCCGCCGGTCGGGGCCGATCCGAAGGGGTTCGCGGTTTCCGCCGAGCTGATCGACGTGAACTTCGACGCCTACAAGACGTCGGCCACGCGCCGGGCGCTCGAGGACCAGCTGGAGAAGAAGCTGGCGGACATGATCTCGAAGACCTTCTACGACCACGAGGAGAAGGCGTTCGGCCAGGGCGTCTCGACCCCGCGATGACCGCTGCCGTGCGCACGTCCAACGTTCGTCAGCCCGCGGCACCCGTGCGCGTGGCGATGGCGGCCCTTGTCGACGTGCGCGCCTGCAGCGCCCCGCGGTTGCGCGCCATCGCCGAGGAGTGCGGCGGGCGTCCGGTGGGGGTGATCGGCACGTTCCAGGAAGCGAAGCTCGCCGCGTCCATGGGCGTGGTGGTGGGTGCCTTCATGGCTCCGCCGCTCGGTTCCATGGCGCTGGCGTCGGGAGCGATGGCGGCGTCGTTCGGTCGCCTGCCCATCGATGGATCGTTGCAGGTCCACGGCCCGCGCGCGGAAGACGCGGCGCGCCTGGCGCGCGTGCGGACCGCCAAGGCAACGGATGTGCTGCCCGCGCCCGTGGCACCGCTGGCGCGCGATGCCGTGCGTGCCGAGTGGGGCATCGAAGCTGCGGTGCGCGTGTGCCTGCTGGTGGCCGGCCCCGCCGGCAGCTGCGACGCGCGACGTGCGCTTGACGTGGCCGGTCGCACCGCCATGATCGGCGGACCGGTGGTGCTCGTGGTGCATCCCGGTGCGCCCGGTGCCAAGCGCGCCGTGGCGCTTTCCACCGCCGAGGGCGGTGCGTGGCAATTGGTGCTCGATGAACGCGCCGAGGAGCCAGAACTCCTCGCTGCCGCTGCCGATGCCGCCATGGTGATCGACATGCGTGTCCCGCTCGAGGCGCCGCGGCGCGCGTTGCGTGGGGTGGCGGGCCTGCTTGGTGCGTTTGCGCGCGGTGAGCAGCCCATGATTCCGCCGGGAGACGCCATCGGTGCGCGCCTGGCCGTGCGTGCGGGGCTGCCGCTCGTGGTGGCCGAAGCAACGGCCGCGGCCGCCGTCCCCGGGCTGGTGCCCGCCGAGTGCATGTTCGACCCGCGTCGACCGAACGTGGCCGCGCGTGCGCTTCAGGCGATCTTGAGCGCGGCGCCCCGATAGAACTCGCGCAGCACCTCGGTGCCCAGGCGCTTGCCGCTGAGCCGCGGTGCATCGTGCACGTGGCGCGCGGCGTCCACCATGGCCAGGTCCGGGTCGCTGATCGGGCTCTCCAGGTCCCAGTCGGTTTCCCAGAGCGCGCGGAGCGCCCAGTACCGGCTCGCATAGAGGTCGAAGGCGCTCTCCTGGTCGCTGGCCTTCGCGGCCATCTCGGTCTTCTTCTCGCCGCCGCTCAGGTGCTCGTCGTTGGTGACGATGTCGCTTCCGAAGAGCACGCGGCCCGTCCAGCGCTGCATGAACGCGCGCACGCGGTCGGCGTGGTGACGGCTGATCTCGCGCACGATCCACTTGGTGGCGCTGGCGTCGATGTGCAGGTTGGGGTGCGCTTCGAGCAGGGTGTCGAGGAACCCAAGGTCCTCGGGCGAGCCACCCATGTGCGCCACGATCCACGGCACGCGGTACTCGTCGAGCAGCCGTTCGAGCGGTTCGTAGTGGTCGCGCTTGGTTCCGTAGCGGGTGCGGTCGGCGTACTTGGTGGCGAACCACGTGTCGGGGTCGGCCACGTGGGCCATGAACGCCATGCCCAGCCCGGCGGCCTCGTCCATGGCGCGGCGGCGGTGCGGGGCATCGAGGGCCAGCAGCTTGGCGTCGCCGGCCTCGATGCCGAAGTCGATGCCGCGCGGCGCCGCCCAGAACTTGCAGATGGAGGCGCCCTCGCGGCGGAATTCGCGGATGCGCTCCAGGAACTGGCTGCCGTGCGCGGCCAGGCGGTCGGGGTTGCTGAAGTCGGGGACGGCGATGAACCGCACGCGATCGCCGAGCACCGCGCGGATGGACGGGATGTCCTCCAGGCGCGTCATGCTGTGGATGCGGTCGATGCCGTAGAGGTCCATGGCCTCGCGCAGCAGCGTGGCCGCGCCCGTGCCGTGGATATGCGAGTGCACGTCGATGATGGGGACGGGCGGGGCAGGGAACGACGCCGCCTCAGCGCGATAGTCCACGCCGAAGCGGTTCGACGGGTTGGTGAAGGTGCCGGTGGCGGTGCGGAAGACGGACATGGCGGGAGCGAAGTCTAGGCGCGGGCGCTGCGCAGATCGCCCCGCAAGCGAACATGCACCGGACGGGCCGGCGCATGTTCAGTGCGTGGGTAAGCGGAATGCTCCGTCGCGGTCACTTCCGCGTGCGGGCGGGTGCGCGTGCCGGCGTGCGCGATGGAGCCTTCGGGGCAACGGGCGCCGGGGTGCGACGGATGGGTGCCGCGGCCTTCGCGGGGGCGGGCTGGCGCTGGACGGTGGAGCCGTCACAGAGGCAGCGGCTGGGTTCGCGCGGGTCGAGCAGGGTGGACGCGTGGTGCACCGTGCCGACGTAGATCTCGCAGTCGCCGTCAAGGTCCACGTGCCGGGCGAGCTCGCAGTCGATGTAGCCGAGCGCGCGGGCCGGCACCGGGCAGCCGCTGGGGGTGCGATCCACGGTGGCGCCGATGAACGGGTCGATGCCGGGCGTCTGGAGTTCGAAGGCGCGCGCGGTGGAGCGGTCTGCCGGATCAAGCTGGCAGACGGCAAAGCTGCGGCTGTCGCGGATCAGCGGGCTGAGGACGTGGCCCTTCGGGACGGCCACCATCACCATGGGCGGGTTGGTGGCGCACTGCTGCACCCACTTGACGGAAACGCCGGCCCGGAGGTCGGCATGGCCCGAGGTGAGGATGAAGGCACCGCTCGGGATGCGGTCCAGAACCGGGGCCACCGTGGGCCGCTCCGCAGGGACCCAGTCAAGCGCATTTCGATTCCTGGGATTCACGTGCTCACGAGCCTTTCATCGACGTGCGTCTGTGTTCCGCCGGCAACGACCGGGATGGTGGGGGACGATCGTCGCTTCAGCATCAGTTTGTCTCGGCGGCGCCGAAAGTCCACAAACTGTTGATTCACATAGCGTTACGGCGGCGGAAGCACAATTGTTCGCGGACTTCGGAAGAAAAAGTGAAGAAATTGGGGGTCAAGGTGTTGCGTGGTGGGGCAATGTGGGTTAAAGTGTGCCTCGGCGTCGGAGGTCGCCTCTCCCGTGCTTTTCCTTGGCGAGTACGAGCACACGTTGGATCAAAAGCAGCGCCTGGCGATTCCGTCAGAACTGCGCGACGTGTTCGATCCCAAGGTCCACGGAGAGGCGTTCATCGCGGCGCCTGGCGCGAACGGTTCGCTCTGGCTCTGGCCGGAAAAGACCTTCGCCCAGCTCTCGCACTCCCTTGGAGGCTCGCTGGTTGGCGACCCCTCCATGCAGGATTTCGAGCGGCACGTGTTCTCCCAGGCGGCCCGTGTGCCGCTGGACAACGCGGGCCGGATCCGCATCCCGGATCGGCTGCTGCAGAAGTTCGGGCTGGCCGGTTCCATCATGGTCCTCGGAGTGCGAGACCACCTGGAACTGACCGAGCCCGGGGCATGGAAGCGCGAACAGGAACGCGTCCAGCCTGATGCTGCCGATCTTTGGCGCCGCGCGCGGCAGGCCTTGGCCGCCACGCAACGCCCGACTGCCTGAACCCCGCGGCTGGCGGACCCAGCCGACAAGTGAACATCGCAGTGGTGCGCAGGAGGAACGCGCACCACCGCAGAGGACGCAAGTAGCCATGGATCGGCAACTTGCGCGCCTGAAACGCGCGCTTCGGCGCCGTGCTCCACGATGCCAAGGATGGCAGCGAACGGACCACGGTCTTCACGGACGCGTTTGATCGGACGGCCGAGCCACGGATGGTTCGGCAGTTGGAGAGCTTCGCCCGGCCATGGTTGGCCAGTCGAGGCACGCCTGCTGGTGGGGCGAGGGCCCATGTGGCCCGTGTTTCCGTCGTTGCCCCCGCGTCGGCCCAGCCGGCGCGGGGGCATTTTCTTTGCCGTTAGAAGCCGAAGTCGTGCTGGGGCAGTCCTTTGCGTGGAGTGGGGGCGGCGGCGGGCGGCCCAGAATGTTGGCTTCCGGGCGACCAAGTGCGCCCAATTTTCAACAAGGGGGGTAGGGGAACCCGATCCTCTTGGCTACGCTTGCCCTGCGCGCGGTACTGATGCCGCACAACGCCGGAAGGCCACATGGAACGGTCGCGAGACCGAGTGGCTGGCAGAACGGTCGCCCTGGACGGCGAGGCGCAGGCAGGAGGCTCTTTCGATGCTCGTGATCACCCGCCGAGAGGGAGAAGAAGTCGTGATCGGAAACCCGGCAGCCCCGCTGGGCATCGTCCGCATTGCGGCGATCAAGGGCGATCGGGTCCGCATCGCGTTCGAATTCCCCCGGGAAGTGGATGTTCACCGTCGTGAGGTGGCCGACCAGATCCTGAAGGATGAAGAGGGCGAGGGCGGCATTGCTGGCCAGATCCGTCCCGAGTCCGGCTAACGGCCGCGCTTTGGCGCCGCCGCCAAGACAGGTCACGCAGGACAATTCACGCAGTCAGTTCACTGCACCGAAATCACGGATTCAACCTCCGGGACGATCGCACGGAGGTTCTTCTCGATCCCCCCGTGGAGGGTCATGCCGCTGGACGGGCAGCGGACGCACGCGCCCTTGAACCGGACCTGGACCTGGCCTTCGGGGGTGACGTCCACCAGCTCCACGTCCCCGTCGTCTTCCTGGATGGCCGGGCGCAGTTCCTCGATCACTGCCGCCACGCGCAGGCGCACGTCGAGGAGGGTTCGGGGATCGATCGGCGGACGGTGGGGCACAGGGGAATCGTAATCGTTCCATTGGGTCCTACACTCTCGGCCATGCATGGATCGCATCGACTGACCGTGGTTCGTCTTGGAGTGGCGTTCGCGCTCATGGGCCTGGCGCTTGCGGCCGGCGCCTGCACGCGCACCCCCAAGGACCCGATCGTTGCGCTGAACAGTTCGCAGAGCCCGGAGGAGCAGCGGGGTGCCATCGAGGTGCTGCGCACGCAGGCACCGCTCTCGGACGACGCCAAGCGGGCGCTGCGCCGCTCGACCTTCGCGCAGGGGTTCAACCTGGGCATCCGGCAGGAGGCGTTCGACCTCCTGGTGCAGGAGGACCGCAAGGGGCTCCAGGAGACGCTCGAGACCAACATCGTGCGCATGGAGTCCTACGAGTTCCGGCGCTGGATCATGGAGCAGATCGGCGCCCGGCAGATGAAGGACTTCACCGTGGTGGTGGTGAACTCGTGGGCCGGGCCGGTGCCCGTCTGGGGGCCCGACCAGTTCAAGCGCCCCGAGTACGAGGCCATGGCCGCGCTGTACGGGCAGGACAAGGTGGGCGATGCGCTCTTCGCGGTGATGATGGAGGCGAACCCGCTGCGGCAGGCTTCCTTGCGCGCGCGCACGTGGGAGATCCTGATGCGTATCGGCGAGCGCGACCGGCTGAAGCAGCTGGTGACCTCCGCCGCGGTGCGCCCGGACGACGTGATGCTGCGCGACATCAAGAAGCTGGTGGATGACCTTGGCATCCTGCCCGAGACGCGCGAGGAACTGATCTGGCTGGGGAAGCTCCGCCAGTCGGCGTCGCCCGCGTACTGGAAGATGGCGGGCGAGGCGCTGCACGCGGTGCCGGAGGCGCAGAAGGCGAACTTCGAGCTGCGCGGCATTCCCGTGGTGCTGGCCGCGCATCGGTACGCGCCGCAGCTCCTGGGGCAGACCGAGGACCAGCTCTACACCGAGCTCCTGGCCGACCTGAAGGGTCGCGATGCGGGCCGCTATTCGCCCAATTTCACGGGCTGGGAGACGGTGTCCAAGGGCACCGAGGCGCTCGGCACGCAGCGCGAGAAGGTGCGCTGGATCGACCTGGTGGCGGCGCGCCTGGCGCTCACCATGATCGCGGACCCCGCGGTGTGCGCGCGCATCTTCGACATCGCCGACCGCGACCACCAGGACAAGCGCACCGAGTACGGCGGCATCGTCCGCATCAACGACACCGGTGCGTGGGAGGTGGTGGAGATCCGCCCGCGCCAGACCGGAAGCGACACGCGCTTCGAGGCGCCGCAGGAGCTCTTCGACCAGGGATACACCTCGCTGTTCCACTTCCACTTCCATGCGCAGGAGTTCGAGGGCGGCGCGTATGCGGGCCCGCATGTCGGTGACTTCGGCTACGCGGAATCCTCGCGCGCCAACTGCCTGGTGTTCTCGTTCGTGAAGCGCGACACCGTGGACGTGGACTACTACCGGCACGGACCGCTGGTCATCGACCTCGGCACGGTGAAGCGGCCATGAGCAGGCTTCCCGAACGCCCCTCGGGCGCCAGCATCAACTTCGCCAAGATGCACGGGCTCGGCAACGACTATGTGTACGTGGATGGGTCGCAGCATCCCGTAGCGGACGCGCCGGCGCTCGCGCGCTGGGTGAGCGACCGGCACGTGGGCGTCGGCAGCGACGGCCTGATCATGGTGGAGCCGGTGTCGCCGGGCGTGGATGCGGACGTGCGCATGCGCATGTTCAACGCCGACGGCAGCGAAGGCATGATGTGCGGTAACGGCATCCGCTGCGTGGCGAAGTTCGCGGTGGACCGCGGCATTTCCGCCAGCCAGCCGCTGCGCGTGGAGACGCGGCGCGGCGTGCTGAGCGTGCATTGGCGCCGCGGCGGACACGACGGCACCGTCAGCGAGGCAACCGTGGACATGGGTTCGCCCATTCTGGCGCTGGCGCGCGTGCCGGGGGCCATTCCCGGCGTCTCGCCGGCCTCGGCGGTGACGGACTTTGCGCTGCCGGACGGATTCTGGAGGCAGTCGGGTGCGGCCGAGGGATGGGAGTCGGCGTGCGGTCTGGACCCGCGCATGACGCTCGTCTCCATGGGCAACCCGCATGCGGTGCTCTGGTGCACGGACGTGGCGCGCGTGCCGCTTGACGTGGTGGGGCCGTTCGCGGAGCGGCACCCGTGGTTCCCGGAGCGGATGAACGTGCATTTCGTGCAGGTGCTTGGGCCCGGCGAAGTGCGGATGCGCACGTGGGAGCGCGGCAGCGGCGCAACGCAGGCGTGTGGCACCGGCGCAAGCGCGGTGTGCGTGGCGGGCGTCCTCACGGGGCGGACGCGATCGCCGCTTCTGGCGCACCTGCCC
>Ga0209088_10002704_pt1 | contig 10727 bp, 8 predicted proteins | sample S_140625_EF_Meta_FD_187324 | JGI IMG/M metagenome (GOLD analysis project Ga0209088, IMG submission 187324) | Freshwater microbial communities from Lake Simoncouche, Canada to study carbon cycling - S_140625_EF_MetaG (SPAdes) (version 2) | ecosystem: Environmental > Aquatic > Freshwater > Lake ...
AAGCCGGCCAGCTGCCACAGCTTGCGTCATTCTTTTGCCACACACCTATTAGAGAGAGGACAGGACATTCGCACAATTCAGGAATTGATGGGACACAAGGACCTAAAACAACAATGATCTATACGCACGTTCTCAATCGCGGACCATTTGGCGTCGCCAGCCCGGCAGACTTCCTGTAAAGAAACGGAAAAGAGCCGCCGGTGATACCGGGTCCGTATAAAATCCCAACCGAGCCACCGTCCAATCCCTCAGACCCAATGCGCCGCATGCCCTTTGGAGCAAGTTGCCGGCTTCCCATCTGCCGCTTAGGCCGACAACGGCACCCACCGCAGAGCGGATACCGGACCCGTCCATTCAGCGTTGGATGGAGAAGGAAGCCCCGCCTCTGCAAGCAGGTCTAGCAGCAACTACAAGAGATTCCTAAAATCAGAGTTGGCAGATTGTTTAAACAGCAAAGATCGAGTATTGGGGCATCACTCTTGAACGCTCCTGTCTCCATCGGCTGTATTTAACATGCTCGGTATCTAGGTAGGCGGAGCCATCGCGAAGTTTGGTTAGACCCTTAAGGTTTGTTATGTAAGTCTCAGTTCGCCTACTGCCTGTTTCTTCGTTGACTCTGCTTCCGAGGTATTTCCAGTCGGGTTCTTCATCTTGATGCCCGTTCAGAATCGCAAACATAAGATGAACAAATATAATATCTGAACTTTCGAGAATTTGATAGCAGGCAATCAAGTGCCATCCGCTATGTCCATTATGACTCTCGCCACCTTTGCCAATATTTATCGTAGTCTTGACCTCAAGACCAACTTCTTCCGTCGTGGAAGTTTTCGGGCATACTAGATCTGGGTATCTCTGATGGTGATTGTGCTTGTAAGGTGTACAAAGATCAAATGAGTTGCTGAGTATGTTGGAGACCATGCCAGAGAAGTTGTTGCCTTGAATAAGTGACTGAAGCGTGCAACCCACTTCGGATTGAAGATTTTGATTTATCCTGTGGACAATGTTCTGAGTATGATTAACGGCTTTGGCAAGTTGCTCAAATGAGAGCCCCTTGGGAAGTGGGACATCCTTGCGAAAATGAGCTTCTCTCAAGGTCGGCGCTTGACCAGAATTCTGTTGATATGCCAGCGAAACAAGGCGAGACAGGGGCAAATTAAGAACCTGAGACAAGGCTTCAAGAACTTGTATTGAAAAGTTTTCCTTGCCATTCTCTAATCCCGACAGATATTGATAGCTAATTCCAGCCATTGCAGCAAGATTCTCGAGCGTGAGACCTTTCTCCTTTCTGAGAAACCGAACGAAAGATCCGATGACGGCTTGTGCTTGCTCCATGCCGCTAGGGTAAGAGGAGAGGGCTTGACAGTCTTTCGCCTATAGGCGAAAATCAAGGGCATGGGGAACTTCCGCGTCTATCACGCAAACTGCTTTGAGTGGCTGAGAGATCAGCCTCGGGAATCAGTGCATGCCGTCTGCACAGACCCTCCATACGGCATTGTTGAGTTTCTGCCGCATGAAATTGATAAACTTCGCGCAAGGAAAGGCGGAGTATGGAGAATACCGCCACGGATTGGCGGAAGTCAAAGAGCGCCCCTCCCACGATTCACAACATTAACGCAGGATGACCGGGAACATGTAGAGGAGTACTTTAAGGAATTTGGCGATTTACTCTATCCCGTATTAGTTCCCGGGGCTCATGTGATCATTGCTGGAACGCCTATGCTGCAGCACCTTGTTCAATCAGGGGTGGCAGCAGCCGGATTTGAGGTTCGCGGTGCTGTATTGCGTCTGTATCGAGGCTTCAGAGGCGGTGATAGACCCAAGCTTGCTGAAAGAGAGTTCTCAGATGTAAGTGTTACGCCTAGAGGCTGCTATGAGCCTTGGATGCTATTCCGGAAGCCAATATCTGAGAAAACCGTTTCTGAAAATCTTCGAAAATGGAAAACAGGTGCATTGAGGCGATTTTCTGAAGATACGCCATTCCTAGACATTGTTCAAAGTGAAAAGACCCCAACGTGTGAATCGCAGATATCCGACCATCCAACAATGAAACCTCAATCCTTCCTTCGCTTGTTGGTTAGGAGCCTGTTGCCATTGGAAGAAGGTATAGTTCTAGATCCTTTTTGCGGATCTGGATCTACCATTGCCGCATGTGAGGCCTTGGATATTGGCTCAATTGGTATAGAGGTCGATGATGAATACTATGGGCAGCTTTCAGATAATATCTCAAGGCTTAGTCGCCTATACCCAGGTAATCTCATTAACTGGGAGAGAGCGCAGGCTGCTGCTACGTCCAGTAGATTTGAGCAATTAACGCCAATGCTTTTTGAGCTTTAGCATCAGGCATCTAGCTATCATTTCTGAAGCATTATTCCCATCCAACAACGCCATTCACCTGAGCCGCCACCGGAGATCACCTGCCTTACGCTCCACTCACGGCGGCCAGGTGATGGCGGGCGTTCGGTGGAGCGGCAAGACAGGACCTACTACACCTCTAGAAAAGGGGCAACTGGGTTTGGTACGGCGCAGGAAAGACGCCAATAATCAGCCAAGGATTAGGGGCAACAGAATGAAACTGGAGAGTTGTTCCGAGAAAGAAATGAAGATCTTTGCCCACAAATTCATCAAAGTACTTTGCCCTGACTTTTTCAATCGCTGCTTGCTCATTTTGGCGTTGATCTCGCCACAAGCAATTCCAGAATAGCGCACCTATTTCCCAATCAAGAATTTGCAGCTGGCTACGCTGGCCGTTTGCATCATCGAAACGATATGAGAATTTGTAAGGCAGCTTGGGAATCACCCTAAAGGTCTTTCTCCATTCGTTGTCATCAAACAGTGAGAGCTGATCGATGTGTGCCCGCATTGCACTCAGCTTCTTGGGATCCCATTCTCGCGATTCTTCTCTTTCAACGATAAAGTCGATAACCTTGGCAGGCTTGAATACCGCTAGCGATATCTCATTCTGCTTGGCGCCAAGAATTAACTCATCAAGCTTATAAGAGAATCTTGCTTTGCCAAGTACTATTTGGCGCCTTTCATACCATTGGTCTTGAGTTCCAATGTGAGCGACTGCTTGCAATTCAGATTCATCTACAGGCCTATAGCTCTCAGGCCTTCGGTCTTGGGTGTTTCGTACAATTCGGCATTCAAGCCAATCGTACTTACGATATTGCTCAGTTTCTCCTAGGCGACGAAATGGGACTGGATACAGGCGCACCCATGACCCATCATCTCTCATGGCTGCTGTACAGACTGTCTCGCCGTGCTTAGTTGAAAGCGTAGGATAGGTCTTAACAAGAATAAGCAGCCGTTCTTGTTTCATCTTGAAATTACAGATGCTTAACCTGAAAATCTTCAGAGCAAGACTGAATGATCTTGGCTACACAACCTCGATGGCACTGCCTCACGTCTTCCTCATAGCAGGTCAGAGCAACCCTCTCTCCTGATTCAATCCATGATGAAATGATCGTTAGTTCCTTTTCTTGCCTTGGGAGATATTCGATTGAATATCTGGCGAATAATTCATTGTAGTCTTCTTGTGAGCTGAGATTATGGCGTTTGCTTGATTCAATTCCAAGTTGTGGCATGTGCTCATATCTAATTCCAACTCGCGAGCATCCAGTGGCAAGTACTCGCTTCGAAAAGCCATACTTTCGGCTGATCGGGTTACGCCTTACATCACACAAAAGGGTAACGCCGTCATGCAGAAGAAGATTTAGATATGCTTCAATTGATTTCCCTTCATAGCCAATAGTTGCCAATCCAGGGATTTTGGTACTTGGCTTGCTTTTCCGTATAGCATCTAGGGCCGAAGAGTCGCTCGATAGAATATCGCTGGCAATCTCGCTATGAGTTGCGTAGTAGGGGAAATGCTTGTAGGTGTAGGCAATAAGCTCCCTGCCTCTCATCCAGCCAAGACGGCTGACAAACGATGCCGCATCTGTTCTATAGCCAGCCTCTGGATAGATTGCGGCTTCTGCATCAGCAGCAAGTTCCCAATGATCACTCGAACGAATCAACAGCCCTTTCTCGATGAGTTTAAGACGATCAGCATAGGAGGTAAACGAGAAGGCGCCATACTTATACGGTACAAACTCGTATAGAGGGGGATTGGCTGTCTCTTTGGAAAAAAGAAAAAGCAGCTTCTGAAAATCAGTATTAGATGCTTGGCCTCCTATTGCTTCGAGCAGCGCAAGCAAGTATCGATGCCTACGATAGAGCCGAGCCAATGGGGTACAGGTGCTCACTTCTGAGGCTACAAGGCTCGGGCCATCCTAGCGGCTGAAAGCTCCGACAGGAAGTGATGTGGACGTTGGCAACACGGCTTCAACGAGAAAACCCAAGAGCTTTTGATAGTGTCATAATTTACATTGCCCACCGAACATCCAGATGCAGAAGACGGGGGCCGGCGTTGTCTGCCATGGCGATGCATGCCTACCCGCTTCTGATCTGGAGCGTTAGGGAGCTTTGCTTCTAGTCATCCCACTAAGACTGTCCGTCACCCGCGCCTGAGGAAGTATTCAGGCTCTAACTCTATTTCTTCTGGGAAGTCGAACTCCTGCAGTTCACTTTCCTCAAGATTCAACCCGCATACTGAACACTCAAATGAAAATGGCCACGCGGTCGAAGTTACAACCGAGCATTCATCATCGGAGTCGTCCGGCTGCGGTTCGCTTTTGTCTACCCCGCATATGAGCCATGCCTCTTGCCGACAAACGGGACAGAACACAGGTTCTTCATGATCACTTGATGACAACCGTCTAGAGCGCTTAGCCAGTACCACCGATGCCAATCCTGGCGATAGCGCAGTAGTAATGCTCGTGACTTGCTCCTTGGCTGCCTGAATCTTAGCGGCAACAATATGAGCTACTATTGCTTGATGCTCGCCAATCAGCTTATCCACGAGCCCAAGATTGCCCTTCCAGAAGGATCCACGATCCGCGCCAATCTCCGAAGCCAGTTGGTCAACGATTCGAATGCTGTCGGCAGTTGCGATTCTTAGCTCGTCGCGATGAACCAAAGCCGCATGCAGTGCTGCATGCCTGACCCTCAGCACTCCCTGAACGCAATTGTCGCTAATGCCTGAAGTTGTCTTAAAGAGACGCTTACACAGACGAACGGCCTCTAGGCCGCCGATTGTTTTGATGTCCAGCGCAGAGCTGCCGGCCAGTTCTCCTTTTCCTGAGAGGTGAAGCAGGCTGTCGGTGTGTGATCGTTCGCAGATTAGAGAAGGGGCGACCTTAACGAGCGCCGCCTTGGCCGCAAGCTCCAAGGCTGTCCCAGTTGCAACGGCGGCCTGCAACATGACAAGGCGATCATCGGAGACATACTGGTTAAGAGCGCGGCCAGCGTTGTCTTGTGCAAAGCTGAGAAGCAGATAGCAGAGATCCTCATGAATGGATGAATATTCTCCAGCGGGCCAGTAAGGCCCCGACGTCGAAAGACTGTAGCCACAGCCAGAATACGGAACGCCTTGTATTGACATCCGGTCACTCTTCTCACTGAGTTCATCAGTCAGAGTAACGCAGTAGATGCTTGGCGTAGGATCTGCGTCCTGCTAGGCAACTCCCTAACACTGCCATTCACCTGAGCCGCCCCCGATCAGCCCCATCACCCTGGGGCGTTTGTGACTCACACTATCTGCGGCCAGGTGATGGCAAGCGTTGGACCAAGCCGCTGCGCGGCAGATTCAACAGCCCAAGACTATCACCGTGCTGTCTATATTTGCCCTCTCAACACCATTGCTGATCCGGCTCCCATCCCTACAGCGATGCCGGCTCAACACCAGTTACACTCCTTTTGAGATCGTGAGAGCCATGGAGCAAGCACTTCTACCTACGATCGAGGTGAATCGTAAAGGGAATCTTAAAAACGAGCGGACATATCTCCTTTAGTAGGGGGCCCCTAGGCCCTAGAGCCTCAGAGTTGCGGGGCTTGTCCAACACCGGATAGATCGTGGCTTCGCACGATCTATCCATGCCGTTAGCCGAATCTCTGGGAAGGGCGCCGGACTGAGCGGAGGAACAGGATGCGCTCTAGCCGGGGATATTGCTAAAGTGGGATCAGTAGGGAGCCAAACATGAATTTCACTCTGGAGTGCGAACAAGAAGTAGACGGTCGATGGATCGCGGAAGTGCCGGAGCTACCTGGAGTTCTTGCATACGGGAGCTGCTCTGCTGATGCAATGGCGAAGGCTGAAGTCCTAGCCCTTCGTGTTATCGCTGATCGGCTTGAAAATGGTGAATCCGAGCCAGTCAACATCCGGTTTTCGCTCCCACTCTCTGCATGAGTAATTGGCCGTCAGCCAAGGCCAAGAAAGTATTGGCAGCCTTGCAGTCCATTGGATGGAGAGTTAAGCGTCAGTCAGGATCTCACAAGACGCTTGAACATGCAGACTATCCGGACTATATCTTTGCATTCCATGATGGCGAGGAGATTGGCCCCAGGATGCTGTCTCGAATCGCTAAGCACACCGGCCTCGAACCAGGTGATCTGTGATGCAGGCGGGAAATCGGCTAACAATGCCATACACCTGAGCCGCCCCCTGATGATCTTTGTTGAACCGCCTGGCTCTTGGCGGCCAGGTAATGGCAAGCGTTAGCTTCAAAATAGAGTATTTGCCGGCCTAAGTAATAACCGGTGCAGCCTTGGTTCAACTACGTGCGAGGAGTCCTCGTCCTACTAACACTGCCGATCCTTAGCAGAACAGCCTGCAGCTGTGGGATGGGACAAGTGGCAAGGCATTAAGGCAATAGCCAGATTGGACTTCCGCTGAATAATGCGTCTTGCCTGCAAAAGATAATTGTGGCTGTAGCGGCGATGGTGCGCCCGAGCACGCCTGCTAAGCCCCGCCCACCCAAAATCAGCCCTCCTCCTCTACCCCATCCTCGCTATCCCGCCGCACCACCACCACCGTGCCGTAGCAGAGCACTTCCGTTAATCCGGTGATCAATTCGGCGGCGTCGTAGCGCATGGCGATGATGGCGTTGGCGCCCGGGCCGGAGGCTTCGCGGCACATCAGTTGATAGGTTTCGGAGCGGGCCCGCTCGCAGAGATTTGTGTAGATGGTGATATTGCCGCCAAATAGCGTTTGCAGGCTGCCGAAGAAATTGCCAACGATGGACCTGGAGCGCACCGTGATGCCTCTCACCACCCCCAGATTGCGCGTAATTGTGTAACCCGGCAGGCTCTGCGCCGTAGTCACCATGGAAGCCAGCATGGGACCCTCTCGTCAGGCCACAAATCTAGGTTCCGAGCTCAGCCCCCCGCTCCCCCCAGCAGCTTGCGCAGGTCGTCATTGAAGTCCCGCAGCACCGAGCGGGGGCTGACTTCATCGAGCAGCTCCAGGATGCGGTGCACTTCCGCCAGGCTCAGGGAGCGGTTGCCGGTGACGGCTTCGAAGTTGGCCTTCAGCACATGGTCGCGGATTTCTTCGAGGCTGGCCTGGCGGCCGACCATTTCGGCTACGAAGGGGTTGGAGCGGGCCGCCTGGATCAGGGCCTTGTTGAGCAGCTCGTAGGAAATCTCGCCCTTTTTGTTGGTGTAGGCCTTGACGATCGCCGCGTAGTCGGCGCTGTTGACCGTTGCCAGCTCTTCGGGGGTGTGGTCTTCGTCCAGGGGGCTGGGGTCTGCTGTCGTTGCCGTTGCCGTTACCGCTGCCTCGGCCACCGCCGACCCGGCCACAGCCGCAGGACTGCGCACCGGGCCCCGGCTCGAATAGGGCAGGCCGGCGGTCAGTTCCAGGGCCTCATCAAAGGCCTCCTGCGGAAACAGATCGGAGGGGGTGTGGGCCGCTAGATCGGCCTGGCCGCTGTTGCGGTTCAGCAGGGCCAGCCCCGGTTGGGCGCTGTCTTGGCGCAGGATCCCCGCTCCAGCTGTTGGCCGGCACCCCTTCTGCTTTTTGTCCGCAGCCGCTACGGTCGGGCCATCCATCCCACATACAGCGGAGGCCGGGGTGCTCACGGGTCTGAGCCTGGAGAACATCGCCCTGATCGAGCGGCTGGAGCTGACCTTCGAGCCGGGCTTCACCGTGCTCACCGGCGAAACCGGCGCCGGCAAGTCCATCCTCCTCGATGCCCTTGATGCCCTGCTGGGCGGCGCCCAGGGTGCTGCCGCCTCCCGCCTGCTGCGGCGCGGTTGCGAGCGGGGGCGTATTGAGGCCAGCTTCCGTCTGACGCCGCCGGTGCTGGCCTGGTTGGCGGCCCAGCAGCTCGACGCCGAGGACGACGACTTGCTGTTGAGCCGCGACTGGCGCCTGTTGCAGGGCCGCCTCAGCAGTCGCCATCGCCTTAATGGCGTCGTCATCAGCCGCTCCCAGGTGCTGGAGCTGCGGCCCCTGTTGCTCGATCTCACCGTCCAGGGCCAGAGCCAGCAGCTAGCCCGCCACGGTCAGCAGCGCCGCTGGCTGGATCGCTCGGCTGGCGAGGGTCACCAGGGCCTACTGGAATCGGCCCGCCAGACTTTTCAGCTTTGGAAGGCGGCAGCGGCGGCCTTGGAGCGGGCGGCGGCCGAGCAGGCGGCCTTTGAGCGCGAGCGGCTGCAGCAAGAGCAGTGGCTGGAAGATCTGGAGGCGGCGGCCTTGGATGATCCGCTCGAACGCCAGCGGCTGCAGGCCGACCAGGACCGCCTCGCCCACGGCGTGCGGCTCCAGGAGGGGGTGACCCAGCTGCTGGGCCGGCTGGTGGAGGGGGCCGAGGCAGCGCCGTCGGTGCTCGACCACCTCGCCGCCTGCGACCACGAACTGCAGACCATGGCCGGCCTCGATGCCAGCGTTGATTGCTTGCGCCAGGCCTGCGTCGCTGGCCTCGAAAGCCTGCAGGATCTGGCCCGCCAGCTTGATCGCTACGGCGCCGCCCTCGACAGTGATCCCGAAAGCCTGGCCGGCCTGCAGGAGCGCATGGCCCAGCTCAAGGCCCTCGAACGGCGCCATGGCCTGAACCTGGCCGCCCTGATCGCCCGCCGCGACCAGCTGCGTCAGCAGTTGCTGCCCGGCGGTGCCGCCGCCGCCCTTGCCGCCCTGGAGCAGCGGGAAATCGCCGCCCGCCAGCAACGCGACCAAGCCCACAGCACCCTGAGCGCCTCCCGGGCCGCCGCCGCCCGCCGCCTCGAAGAGCAGCTAATGCAGGCGTTGCGGCCGATGGGGCTGGCCCATGTGCGTTTTGCGGTGCAGCTGCAGGTCGCCCCCGCCAGCGAGGAAGGCAGCGATGCGGTGCGCTTCCTGTTTACGGCCAATCCCGGCCAACCGCTGGCTCCCCTGGCCGAGGTGGCCTCCGGCGGTGAGATGAGCCGTTTTCTGTTGGCCCTCAAGACCTGCCTGGCCGCCGCCGACCCCCATGTCACCCTGCTCTTCGACGAAATCGACAGCGGCGTCAGCGGCCGCATCAGTGGCGCCATGGCCGCCCTTTTGAAGCAGTTGGCCACCACCAGGCAGGTGTTCTGCGTCACCCACCAGCCCCTGGTGGCCGCCGCCGCCGACCACCACTTCAAGGTGTCCAAGCAGGTCCAGGACGGCGACACCCGCACCCGAGTGTCCCAACTGCGGGACACTCGCGCCCGCCAGGCCGAACTGGCCGAACTGGCCGGCGGCGATTCCGGCGAGGCCCACTCCTACGCCGCCAGCCTGCTGGCACCGCCGCGAATTTCGGTTTAGGGGTGGGGTCCCACCCATTGCCACCAAATGCCAGCCAGCCCGCCTCAATCCGTCCGCAACGCCGTGATCGGGTCCAGCTGGGCCGCCTTTTGGGCCGGGTAGGCCCCGAAGAAGACGCCGATGAACAGGCTGAACAGCAGGGAGCCCAGCACCGCATCGAGGGCGACGCCGCCGGGCCAGGCGAACAGGCGCTTGGCCAGCAGGGAAGTAGCCACCCCCAAGCTCACCCCCAGCAGGCCGCCGACCAACGACAGGGTGATCGCCTCGATCAGGAACTGGCGCAGGATGTGGCCGGCGCGGGCGCCGAGGGCGCGGCGGATGCCGATCTCGCGGGTGCGCTCGCTCACCGATACCAACATGATGTTCATGATGCCGATGCCTCCCACCACCAGCGAGATGGCGGCGGATCCGCCCAGCAGGCTGGTGAAGATCTGGGTGACCGAATTGGAGGCGCTGACCAGATCGGCCTGGTTGCGGATGATGAAATCGTCCTTGCGGGGCGGCGTGATCTTGTGGCGCAGGCGCAGCAGGTTGCCGATTTGAAATTCCGCCGCCGCCATTTGATCCGGGTGGCGGGCCGACACCGAGATGCTGTCCAGGGCGATGCCGCTGATGGCATTCACCCCCACGATGCGACCGGCCATGGTGGTCAGGGGGATGAACACCTGGTCATCCGCGTCGCGAAACGAATTGACCCCCTTGTATTCCATGGTGCCGATGACGGTGAAGGATTCGCCCTGGATACGGATCGTCTGGCTCAACGCCTCCGTGGCCGTCAATCCCAGGCTGTCCAGCACCGTCTGGCCCAGCACCGCCACCCGTTCGGCCCGCTCCAGTTCGGCGTCATTGAAAAAGCGGCCCGTCAGCGGCAGGAAATCGCGCACCTGTTGGTAGGCCGGGGTGGTGCCCACCACCGAGGTGTTGGTGTTGCGCTCCGCCCACACCACTTGCACACGCCGATTCAGGACCGGCGCCACACCGGCCACCGCCGGCGCCGAGGCCAGAATCGCCCTGGCGTCATCCCACACCAGCGTCGAGGCGGATCCCGCCCCCTGGGAGGCGGCGCTGCCGGTGGTGGCCA
>Ga0209088_10002709_pt1 | contig 10717 bp, 9 predicted proteins | sample S_140625_EF_Meta_FD_187324 | JGI IMG/M metagenome (GOLD analysis project Ga0209088, IMG submission 187324) | Freshwater microbial communities from Lake Simoncouche, Canada to study carbon cycling - S_140625_EF_MetaG (SPAdes) (version 2) | ecosystem: Environmental > Aquatic > Freshwater > Lake ...
TTTTTTTATTATTTTTTATATTTTTTTTTTTTTTATTATATTTTTTAAGATTATTTAAAAATATTAATAAGTATATTTTGATATTTGTAAGTTTTAATTTTGCTTTTTTCTCATCTTGTATAACTATTTATCCCAGCAATATTCCTTTTACTGATACTTGGTTGGAAATTTACCATTTAATTAACAATGACCAGCTAATTTATCTTTTTATGGGTAGTGGTGATCATTCTTTTTCAGGTTTTAGACTCTTTCATTTAATAATTTATAAATATTTTTCTCTTAATTATATTTTTTTACATTTTATTAATTTTATAATCTATTTCATTTCATTTTTATTTTTATTTTCTTATCTAAATAAATTTAAAAATATTCATTTTACATGGATCTGTTTATTTATTTTTTTTTCAGGAAAATGGATGAATGTTATTTTGGAACCAGTAAATTTAGCCTGGACGATTAATTTTATTTTAAGTATTTTTTTTGTATTATCCTTAAATCTTAAAGAAGGTTATTTAAAGTATTTAATAATTTTTTTAATTCTATTATTGTCGGCATTAAATTTCGGAGCAGGGATTGTATTGCTATCATATTCGCTTATTTACGGTTTTTTTATTTTTATTAACAAAAAATATTCTTACAAATTATTTTATATAACAACACCTGTATTAATCTACTTTTTTGTTTATAAGTTTCTGAATGTACATTGGCAGCAGAATACATCAAATACAAGCCTATCTATACTGTTGGATAAAAATTTATTTATAATTGCAAAAGATTATTTTGGTCTTTCTTCTTTTATATTTTTTCCCTATTTTAGTTTTTCTAAATATATTTCTCCATTTATCGGATTTTTACAAAATATGATAATTTTAACTTATATTTTTATATTTAATAAAGATTTTTATAAGACAATTAAAAATATAATTTTAAGCAATCCATTTTTGTTTATTGGTATTATAGGCTGTTTGTTAGTAGTCATTGTTAGAGGTTCAGCATTTGAGCAAATTAGATATTCTTCTTTTTCAATATTCTTTCAAATAGGCTTTTTCATTTTTCTTTATCAAAGTTATCCCAAAATATTTTTATTTTTTAAAAAAAAAATATTTTTATATTTTGTTTTAATTTCTTACTTTATTTCTATTATAGGACCCAATACCGGGATTCATTTTGCAGTTTCTCGAGCTGCAATTTTTAATCAAATTAATTCGTGCTATAAATCAAATAAACAAGACTGTAATGAGGTTATTTATCATTCTACCCTTTATAATAGTGATTGGTTCGATTATGATCATTATTTACAAGTCATGATGCACCTAAAAATTTATCATTTGTCATTTTTAAAATAATAGAACGCAATATAATGAAAAATAAAATAACAGTTGTTGGAGGAGTTGGTCATATTGGCTTGCCATTATCTGTAGTTTTGGCAAACAAAGGATTTAATGTTTTATCATATGATATTAATACAAAGAATATTGACTTGGCAAAAAAAGGTAAATTTCATTTCTTTGAAAAAAATGGGAATTCAGAACTTAAAAAAGCCTTAAAAACTAAACGATTGAATTTTACAGATCACTGCGTAGATCAAATGAAAGGTTCGGATTTTATTTTAACCGTTGGAACTCCAGTTGATAATTTTTTAAATCCTGATTTTAAATACTTAAAGAATTGTATTAATCAAATCTCAAAATATTTGGTATCTCAAAAACAGATTATTATATTAAGATCTACAGTTTATCCTGGGGCCACCAAGTGGTTAAAAAATCATTTAATATCCAAAAATATAAAATGTGATGTAGCCTTTTGTCACGAGAGAGTTGTTCAGGGCCATACTTTTGAAGAAATATCCCAATTACCTCAAATTATAGCTGGCACCTCGTCTTATGCTGTAAATAAAGCAAAAAGAATATTTAATAAAATCTCAAAAAAAATTTTAGTCTGTTCTGAACTAGAAGCTGAGTTTGCTAAATTATATAGCAATGTTTTTAGATATATCCAATTTGCAATTGCTAATGAATTTTACATGTTAGCAGATAAAGCAGGAGTTAATTTTCACAATATCAGAAAAATAATGACAGATTCTTATCCTCGCGCTCAGAATTTACCTAGCCCAGGATTTGCAGCCGGACCATGTCTTTTTAAGGACACCATGCAACTTGTTTCTTATTCTCAGAATAGTTCTAATTTAAGTTTTAATGCCATGCTAGTAAATGAAGGATTGATATTATATTTGGTAAATAAAATAAAAGCTGAATATAAAAAAAAAATAACTATAGGAATATTAGGAATGGCTTTTAAAGCCGATAATGACGATTCTAGATCATCTTTAAGTTACAAGTTAAAAAATATTTTAGAACAAAACTCTTATAAGGTTATTTGTTCCGATCCATATGTTTCTACAGATAACAATTTGAAAGATTTAGGTTTTACTGTCAAAAAATCTGACCTCATTATTATCGCCACACCTCATTCTATATATAAAAAATTGAAGTTAGGAAAAAAAAAAATAATTGATGTTTGGGGAATTTTTTATAAATAATTTTTATGAAGCAAAAAAATTTTTTAGTTACAGGCGGTTCCGGATTTATTGGTGCAGCTATTGTTAATTACTTATCGTCATTAGGTAAAAATGTTGTTGTATTTGACAATAATAGCAGGGGTAAATTAGTTAGATTAAAAAAAAACAAAAATGTTAGTTTTATCAAAGGGGATATCCGGAATAAGAAAGATTTAAGAAAAGCATTCTTAAAAATCCATTATGATACTGTTATTCATTTGGCCTATATAAATGGTACCAAATTCTTTTATAAAAAACCCACAGAAATTCTTGATGTTGCAGTAAAAGGATTGGTAAATATTTTTGATTTATGTATAGAAAAAAAAATTAAAAATTTATTCCTTGCCTCTAGCTCAGAAGTTTATCAGCATGCTAATAAAATTCCTACACCAGAAGATATACCTTTAATAATACCTGATGTTAAAAACTCTCGTTACTCATATGGCGGAGGAAAGATTTTAACAGAGTTGATGGGTTATCATTATGGTAAAAAATTTTTTAAAAAATTAGTAATTTTTAGACCTCATAATGTTTATGGTTATGATATGGGCAATGAGCACGTTATTCCAGAATTTATCAAAAGAATTAAATTAAAGTCAAATTATTTTAAAATAAAGGGCACTGGCAATGAGACTAGATCTTTCATTTACATAAGCGATTTTGTTAGAGCTTTTGATATAATTTTAAAAAAAGGCAAGCATTGCGAAATATATAATATTGGTACTGAAGAGGAGATTTCAATAAAGAACCTAGCGAAAAAAATTGCAAAAATATTTAAGAAAAGAATTAGGATAAAAAATACAAATTTAGCAAAAGGGGGAACCCCCAGAAGATGTCCTGACATTAGCAAGATTAAAAATTTAGGATTTGTTCAAAAAATTTCTTTAGAACAGGGTATACAATTAATTCTAGATAAAAATAAATGATTAATAAATCTTTTTTAATTTCAAAATGTCAAATATGTAGTTCAAGAAATTTAATATCTAAATTTTTTTTAGGTTATCATCCAACTGTCAATGATTTTACCAAAATAGGAAAAATCAATCTACTTATAGAAAAATATCCTTTAGAAATTTTATTGTGCAAAACTTGTTCGTTAGTTCAACTGGGAGTGTCTATAGATGGAAAAAAAATTTTTCCAAAAAACTACGCCTATAGGAGCGGAACTACAAAAATTTTAATAGATAATTTTGAAGATTTAGCTAACGAAACAAAAAAACTTCAATTATTGAAAATTAATGAATTAATAGTTGATATTGGATCTAATGATGGCAGTCTATTAAAGAGCTTTAAAAAAATAAATTGTAAAGTCATGGGAATCGAACCTACGGACGTGGGAAAGCTCGCAAGAAACAGCGGAATTGATACCATAATATCCCCCTTTAATTACAGATTAGCAAAAAAAATTAGTAAGAAAAAAAAAGCAAAAGTAATAACAGCGGCAAATGTTTTCGCTCACATAGAGAATGTTCACGATGTAATGAGAGGCATCTCAACTTTACTTGATAAAAAAGGCATTTTTATCTCAGAATCTCATTATTTGATTAATTTATTAAAAACCCTTCAATACGATACAGTTTATCATGAACATTTGAGATATTATTCAATTAAAAGTTTGAATCATTTGTTTAAAATTTATAATTTTAAAATATTTCATGCAAAAAAAATTCCAACTCACGGAGGCTCTATTCGTGTCTACGCTTCAAGAGTCAAATATAAACTAACTAATTCTTATAAGCGTTTATTAAAGGAAGAAAAAAAATATAATAATTTAGACAAAATTCTCTCATCCTTTGGCGCTAAAATTAAAATCTCAAAAATAAAAATTTTAAACTTACTGTCCGATCTTAAATTAAAAAATAAAAAAATAGTTGGTATAAGTGCTCCATCAAGGGCCAGTACTTTAATTAATTATTTAGGCTTAGATAATTCAATTTTAGATTATATTTGCGAGGTTAAGGGTTCTCTAAAAATCAATAAATATATTCCCGGAACTAATATTTCCGTAGTTGATGAAAAATATTTATATAAAGATCAACCAGATTATGCTTTGTTATTCTCTTGGCATATATCTAAAGATATAATGTTTAATTTAAGAAAAAGAGGGTTTAAAGGAAAATTTATAATACCACTTCCAAACCCAATAATAGTATGAAAAAAATTTTAGTTGTAGGCGGAGCAGGATACGTTGGAGGAGTTATCGTAGATTTATTGTTAAAAAATAAAAATTATGAAATAACAGTTTATGATAACCTATTGTATGAAGAGTCATTCAGAAAAAATTGTAAATTTATTTTTGGAGATGTAAGAGACAAATTGTTTTTTAAAAAAAATTGTAATAATTACGATTATATAATTTGGTTAGCCGCTTTAGTGGGTGATGGGGCTTGCAATATAAATCCTAAAGTAACAAATGATATAAATTACAAGTCTCTAATTGTTATAAAAAATTTTTTTAAAAATAAACTAATATTTTTTTCAACATGTTCAGTTTATGGTTGTCAAAATATTTTATTAGACGAAACTTCAAAAACTGATCCATTGTCTATTTATGCTTCTTCCAAGCTTCAAGTGGAGAAATTGTTTAAAAATAAAAATGTAATAATATTTAGACTCGGAACTTTATTTGGATTAAGCGATTTATTTTCTAGAATTAGAATGGATCTAGTTGTTAACACATTGTGCGCTAAAGCATTTTTTGAAAAAAAAATAACCGTCTTTGGTGGTGATCAGTTTAGACCGTTATTGCATGTTAAGGATGTAGCCAGAGCTACCGTTTTAGCATTAAAAAGTAACAAGAGGGGAATCTATAATTTAGCTTATAAAAATATGAGAATTATAGACATTGCAAAATTAATAAAGAAAGCTTTTAAAAATACAAAAATTATTTCAACAAATATAAAATTTCAGGATGCTAGAAATTATAGAGTTATAACTTTAAAAGTCTATAAAGAATTAGGTTTTAAGCCGATTTATAATGTTAGCTATGGAATAAAAGAACTTAAGTCTTTATTGGAAGAAAAGAGAGTTAAGAATTTTAATGATCCAAGATATACTAATCAAAAATTTTTAGAATTATTTAAAAATATATAAAAATGCAAGAACCAAAATTAATAGATGGGAAACGTTTATTTGACAATAGAGGCTCAGTATCTTTTTCTAATACATTTTCTTTTTCAGAAATAAAAAGATTTTATATAGTTCATAATTATAATAAAAATTTTATTAGAGCTTGGCACGGACATTTAAAAGAAAAAAAATTTATAACCTGCATACAAGGAACTTTTCAGATCTCTTGTGTTAGAATGGACAAAACCAAGAATCCATCAAAAAAAAATAAAGTTTTTACTTGGTATTTAAATGCTGGAAGTCAGAATATAATTTCCATACCAGAGGGTTATGCCAATGGAAGTATGTCGCTTGAAGATAATTCTAAATTATTAATTTTTTCAACGAGCACACTTGAGAGTAGTTTAAAAGATGATTACAGGTTCCCAGTAAAATATTGGAATCCTTGGGATATAGTTGAAAGATAATTTTATAGCTATATGAAAAAAATTTTAATTTTAGGGTCGACAGGCATGCTTGGTTCGCAGGTACTAAGAGCATTGCAAGAAACAAAAAATTTTAAAATATATGCCACCTATAAAGACAATAAAAAAATATCAATACTTAAAAATTTAATAAAAATTAAAAGCAACGTAACTTTTATTAAATTTAATGTTGGATTGTTTAATAAAATAAAATTATCTAAATTTAGTTATATTGTTAATTGCATTGGAATTATTAAACCATATATTAATGAAAAAAATCAATCTTCTATCCTAGAGGCAATTAAGGTTAATTCATTATTTCCTCACCAATTAATTACCAATGGTAAAAAAGTAAAAGTTTTTCAAATAGCTACTGACTGTGTTTTTGATGGAAGCAAAGGAAATTATATCGAGATAGATGCGCATAATCCATTGGATGTGTACGGAAAAACTAAAAGTTTAGGAGAGTTAAAATGCTCAAATTTTTTTAATATAAGATGTTCAATAATTGGTCCGGAACTGGATGGTCACAAATCGCTACTAGACTGGTTTAAATTCTTACCATTAAATTCTAAAATTAAAGGGTTTAAAAATCATGACTGGAACGGAATTACTACTTATGCTTTTGGAAAAATAATTTATGGACTTATAAAAAGTAATTTAAAAATTCCACAAACAATACATCTCGTTCCTAAAAATAGTATTAACAAGTTTAATCTTTTAAAAATCTTTAAAAGATTATTTTTACGTAATGATATTTTTATATCACCTATTAATTCTAAAGATAAAATCAATAGAACTTTAAAAACCACATATACTGATTTAAATAAAAAAATTTGGAAATCTGCTGGTTATAGAGATATTCCCACTTTAGAGTATTTAATAAAAGAAATAGTTTAAATGAAAGTCTTAACAATATTAGGAACGAGACCAGAAATCATCAGGCTAAGTAAAATAATCCCAAAACTGGATAAGTATTGCGATCATATAATAGTTCATACGGGACAAAATTATGATTATGAATTAGATAAAATTTTTTTTCATACTTTAAAAATTAGAAAACCCGATTATTATTTAAATGCTAGAGGAACTTTTGCTAAACAAATTGCAATTATTTTTGAAAAGCTTGAAGAAATTTTGATTAAAGAAAAGCCTGATAGATTTTTAGTATTAGGAGATACAAACAGCAGTCTTGGTGGAGTGGTGGCAAAAAGACTTATGATACCGGTCTTTCATATGGAGGCAGGTAATAGATGTTACGATGAAAACGTACCGGAGGAAGTCAATAGAAGGATTATAGATCATAGCAGCAGTATACTTTTACCCTATTCAAATAGAAGTTGTGAGAATCTTTTAAGCGAAGGCATATCTAGAAATAGAATTTATGTGACTGGAAATCCTATATATGAAGTTATAAAAAGTAATTTAAAAAAAATTAGTTTATCAAGAATATTGAAACAATTAAAAATAAAAAATAGTTCATATTTTTTATTGACTTTGCATAGACAGGAAAATGTTGACGATCCTGAACAATTACTTAAATTTATTAATTTATTAAAAGTTATTATAAAAAAATATAATAAAAAAAATATTATTTGGCCGATTCATCCGAGAACAAAAAGTTTACTTGGTCGTTTAAAAATAAATTTGGATAAGAAAATCATTTTATCTAAACCATTAAATTTTTTTGATTTTGTAAAATTAGAAGAAAATAGTTTCTGCGTTCTTACAGACAGCGGAACAGTACAGGAGGAATGCACAATTTTAAAAGCGCCATGTGTTGTGTTAAGAAATACTTCAGAAAGACAAGAAACATTAGAGTCGGGAGCTGTATTGATAAATTACGATAATGAAACAACAATATTTAAAAATATTCAATTATCCATAAAAGATAAGAAGATAGACGATTCAATACCTGCTGAATATTTAGTAAAAAATGTAAGCGATAGAGTATTAAATATAATATTAAGCCATCATAAGTTTTAATTAAATGGATAGTTGCATAAATAAAATTAAATATTGGTATATAATTTTATTTACTCTTATTTTAAATTTATTTTTAACTAATTTATATCAAATTAATTTTGAATTAATTTTTTAGAAGGCTTAATGTATTAAATAAATTTAATGTTATTAACTATATAAAAATTTTATGAGACTTATTAACGCTAATTCTATTATTATTTGTTCATTACCAATTTTTTTAGTTTTTAGTAGATTTATTGCAGATTTATCAATCTGCGTTTGTGTCATTTTATTTTTGGTATCTGTCGTAAAAAAAAAAGAATGGTTTTATTTTAATAATATTTTTTTTTATTTATTTTTACTATTTTTTTTTTACATTTTAATAAGGTCAATATTTACTTTAAATCTAATTTCAATAGAAACTACAATATTTTATTTTAGATTCGGTTTGTTTTCTTTAGCAGTATGGCATGTAATTAATAATAATTCAAAATTTCTAAAATATTTTTTTATTATAAGCATTTCTTTTTTTTTAATTTTATCGTTAGATGCTATGTATCAATACTATAGTGGTCATAACATTTTAGGCTATCCAAAACATATTTATAATAAAGTTGGAAGTTTTTTTGGAAAAACTTTTATATTGGGTAGTTATATTTCAAAAATATTTTTAATTATTTTTGGAATATTTCTTTATAAAAATTTTTTTTTTTTTAATAATAAATATATAAACTGGGCAATAATACTTACTTTCGCTCTTTCTTCATTAGCAGTAATTTTATCAGGGGAAAGAGCAGCTTTTTTCTTATTTCTGATTTACTTTTTTGCAATTTTAATTTTATTGAAGTTAAAAAAAAATCACAAGGTTATTATTTTAAGTTCATTTTTGGTTTTTATGATTTTAATTTTTTTTTACGATTCAAAAATTTATTATAGACATATAGTCCAATCGTATACTCAATTTAACCTAGAAAAATATTATAAAGAAAAAGGATTAGAAACTAATTTTGATAAAAAATATTTTACATTTAGTATAGACCATGAAGCCCATTATCAAGTGGCTTACAAAATGTTCACCAATAATATTTTTTTTGGTCAGGGTCCTAAAATGTTTAGAGTGCTTTGTGATGATAATAAATTTCGATTTGAGTATAAATATGGGGCAGATATAATTAATGGGTGCACCTCTCATCCACATAACTCTTATATTCAGTTATTGGCAGAAACTGGTTTAACCGGAGCAGCATTTTTAATATTATTTTTTTGTTATGTAGTATTTAAATTATTTTATAATTTTTTTGTTTTTTATAATAATAAAACTATAAGTAACATTTATAATTATAAAATTTGCTTATTATTATGTTTTTTTATAAATTTTTTTCCAATTGTTCCCAACGGAAATTTTTTTAATAATTGGCTTTCTATTATGTACTATTTGCCTATGGGTTTTTATTTGCAACTTACAAAAGGAAAATTTTAATTAAATGCATAACTATTATACTTTAATATTTTTATCATTGGCATATCTATTATTTTTTAAATTTTATTATATTCGATTAACAAATTTTCTAAATCTTTATGATATTCCAGACTTTAAAAGAAAAATACATTATAAAAAAGTTTCTTTAGCTGGTGGTTTGCTAATTTATTTTTTTTTTTATTTAATTTTATTCTTTGATATTTTTTATTTAAATAAAATTAATACTAATCTGTTATTTATAAATAATAGAGAACTTGTAACGTTTGCAATCTTTAGTACTCTATATTTTTTAATTGGGATTTACGATGATAAATTTAATTTAGTTGCCGATAAAAAATTATTTTTATATTTTTTTATTACTTGTATTTTTTTAACCACAAATGAAAGTTTATTAATTCAAAATATAAATTTTTCATTTATAGATAGAAATATCATTTTAGGTAAATTTAGTTATTTTTTTACAGCTTTTGCAATTTTATTATTTATAAACTCTTTAAATATGTTTGATGGAATAAATCTTCAATCTGGTTTGTATATTGTTTTTTTTTTAATTATTTTATTTTTTAAGTATAATTATAGTATTATATTTTTATCTTTAATTATTATCTTGTTATTTTTTTTGTACCTAAATAATACAAGCCAAATTTTTTTGGGAGAAAATGGAATTAGTTTTTTAGGTTTTTTTTTATCTTATTTTTCAATTTTTTCTTATAATAATAAAATTATAAATTATGCTGATGAAGTTTTTTTAGTTATGTGTATTCCTGGATTTGATTTATTACGTTTATCAATAACTAGATTAATTTCTGGAAAGCACCCATTTTCTGCAGACAAGAATCATATTCATCATAAATTATTAAAAAAATATGATCACAAAATTACAATTTTCATTGTAATGACAATTGTTATTTTTCCATATTTGCTATTTTTAATCTTTAATAATCTATTATTATCAATATTTTTTTCATTTTTTTTATATTCATTAATTATATTAAAGGCATCACAAAAAAAAATTTAATTTCTTAAAGTTATTTATAGTAAATTATATAGGTATATTTTTTTTTTATTTTAATATCTTTCTCTACATTGCCAATGTTCGTGCAGGGAGATTTGCTGTACATACATAGAGTGTATGGGTGTGGTAGATAGTATAAAAAAGTATTATTTTTATAGACCGGAATG
>Ga0209088_10002710_pt1 | contig 10714 bp, 11 predicted proteins | sample S_140625_EF_Meta_FD_187324 | JGI IMG/M metagenome (GOLD analysis project Ga0209088, IMG submission 187324) | Freshwater microbial communities from Lake Simoncouche, Canada to study carbon cycling - S_140625_EF_MetaG (SPAdes) (version 2) | ecosystem: Environmental > Aquatic > Freshwater > Lake ...
TTCTTGGTGTTGTTTCAACGGAAAGGTCAAAGAGTTGGCAAATGTGCCATGCAATGGCTTCCCCCTCCCTGTCATCGTCTGTTGCCAAGAATATGCGCGCTTTATCATATTGTTTGATGATTCGTTTCATTTCTTTGATGTGCTCTTTTTTATCCTCCATGATTGTAAATATGGGTGCAAAATTGTCCGTAATCGATATAGCATCCAATCCTTTGATTTCTCTCAGATGCCCCTTGCTCGCAATACATGTATATCCGTTTCCCAAGAAACTCTCAATCTTGGCGCATTTTGATGGCGATTCCACAATGACCAAGAATCCTGGGTTCTTTTTTGATGTAGGCATTTACCTATATAACATGGGCAAGTTTCTAAGTCCTTTTTCGCCCATCATAGTAAGTTTATAAATTTATAATCACTAATCTAAGAGGTGAGGAGGCACTATTATAAGAATAAGAAGGGTTCTTATAATATAAAATAACATGTATACATGCATAATGTCGTTTATTTTTTAATAATAGCAGATGTTTTGCAATTACCTATGTCTACAAAATCATAAGTAATATTTCTACTCGCAAAAAAATCATCCGTAGCTCGTCTCTGTCCATCCCAGTGATAATAATCATCAAAAATGATAACTCCACCAGTTACGACGTTATCATACATTTGTTCTAATTCATACTTGCTGGATTCATACCAATCAGTGTCCAATCTTAAAATGGCAATTTTTTCGGGAATGGTTTCTTTATTTTTTAATGTTTCCATAACATCACCCACAACATAGTGTAGTTTATCTTGAGGATATCCTGTCGAATTTAATCTATTTTGAACTTTTTCTAGAGGTGTATAACACCATCCATTCGTATTTTTATCAATAATTTGACTTTTCCATGTATTATACACCTCGTCTTTATTCATTTGATATATCAAAGCATCTTTGCATGTGTAATCATATTCTCCAGGTTCTACTAATCCACCAAAAGTGTCGTATAGATATATATCACGAACAGCATTATTTTTCATTAATTCATTGATCCATATATGTTCAAAATTACCACTCTCTACGCCACACTCAATAATAACACCTTTAATGTTATTCTTTAAGATATAATCTACGGCAGCTGCTCCGTCCATTCTTACTTATGTATTACATAAATATCTTTTTAAATCCTTTATTTTCCATTATAGTAAGTTTATACCTACCTCCTGCGTCAATAAATACACCAAAAAATGGATATAAACCTTTTTTCTTATATACACAAGTAGAGTGACAGACTATGAAGAGACGAATACAAATATTTATTGATGATCGCGGATATACTTTGTGGAAATTCCAAGATGTTGCGTCGGGCGAAGAAATTGTTGAACGATCGCCGCACCTTGCACAACTGGATCCTGTGGCTAACCGTCTATTTACCAAAGATGTCTTTGACTTGGACGAGACGACTGGACATATCAGCCCAGTTTCATCGCCTATAAGAAATACAGATGCGTTTTCGGGTGTCTTGCAAATTGACTCGAATAAAACATTTGGCAGAACAGCGAATAAAAAGAGACTCCTTTATAAATGCATCCCTGATGACAAACGATTGCCTGCATTCTTGGTTCCATATGACATCAAGTTGGGTTTTTCCAAGGCACTAAAAAATAAATATGTCGTCTTCCGATTTGACCAATGGACCCAAAAACATCCACAGGGAATCTTGGTAGAGACCATTGGCGACGTCGATTCACTCGACGCCTTTTATGAATATCAACTCTATTGCAAATGTTTGCACGTTTCTTTGACGGAATTTACCAAGAATACACAAACCGTTCTTTGTAAGAAATCGACGGAAGATTATGTGCGCGAGATTATGAATACACCCCATTATCACCTCGAAGATCGGCGCAATGCCCACGTATTCACCATTGACCCAAAACACAGCTTGGATTATGATGACGGATTTTCGATTGAACGACTTGGCGAAACTGGCAAACTAAAAATTAGCATCTATATCGCCAATGTCTTTGTTTGGCTCGAGACTCTTGGTCTTTGGAATTCGTTTAGTAAACGCGTAGCGACCATTTATTTGCCCGATCGTCGCCGTCCCATGCTTCCCACTATTTTATCAGATGAACTCTGTAGCTTGCAAGCAGGTCATCCGCGTTTTGCCTTTGTCTTGGATTTGATTGTCAATGAATCTGATGGGCAGACTGAATCCATCTCGTTTCATAATGCAATGATTTGTGTTTCCAAGAATTATGGATATGAAGAAGCCGCGCTCTTGCAAAATTCCGTTTACCAAGAATTGTTGGCTATTACCAAGAAACGTGATAAATGTACCAAACATTCGCATGATGTTGTTTCCTATTGGATGATACAGATGAACCGATATTGTGCTGGCTATATGACGGAACAAAGAACAGGCGTGTTTCGAGCAGTAGCAACGACGGAGAGCGAAGGTAGAGCATCCGATGATGAATTGGCGGCCCTGGATGAAGATACACGGCGTGTTATCCAAACGTGGAAACACACATCGGGTCAATATGTAGTTTTTTCAGAGACGGCAATTTTGTCTCATGAATTGATGAATATATCGTCCTATGTACATGCCACGAGTCCTATTCGCCGATTGGTCGATTTGTTGAATCAAATGATGCTATTTTCCAAGGTGTTTCCTGAATCTTCTATTTCAGATGCAGCCAAAGAATTTATACAAACGTGGTTACAACGATTGGATTATATCAATACGAGCCATCGATCCATACGCAAAGTACAATCGGATTGCGAATTGTTGTGTAAATGCAGCCAAGATCCGAATATATTGACCACGGTTCATCGCGGTGTCGTCTTTGATAAATTGGTAAAACAGACATCCCCACCCATGATAACCTATGTTGTCTATATAAAATCTCTCAAATTATTGTCTCGCATTACGACCGACCAAGATGTTGAAAATTATAGCGATGTTCCTGTATGCATGTATTTGTTTGAAGATGAAGACCGCGTAAAACGAAAAATACGACTTCAGATTACGTAACCCAAAACAGCTTAAACAGGATTGGATGTATACATAATAAACCAATGCGCGAGTGTCTATCGTATCTTTTACCCCTGTGTGTAGTTTATCTGCAATTAGTCACACTACATTCGTTTTATACGTCTTATATGGTACTATATAGACAACAATATTCGGTAATAACAAATAAACACCATGCTTGCAAGGGGTTTTGCCAAAATGATACATTTGTCTCAAAGAAGAATCGTATTCAGAAAAAGATTGAAAAAATTACAGCACGTTATGAAGAAAATAAAAATAAGACAAATATACTACCAATCATGATTGCAACACTCAAGCCCGCATGGATGCCGAATTATATGGATTGTACTAAAATTGTATGGGATGATGGAGAAATTGCATGGAATATTACAGAGAAGGAGTAGGATCAAACAAAAAAGGACTTGCTTAGTTATAAAATTAAATGCATACAAACATGATGAAACTCTATATATTTATTACATGGTCACTGCGCATTGCGAGAGAAGCAAAAGGCCCGAGACTGCTTTTTCTACATGTGTTGCAGAGCGCATGTCTTCTTCTTCGAAAAGCGCCGACTCTTGAAGCTCTTTGTCTCCATCATCTACAATGGTATCAAAATCCTGTTCCATTTTTTCGATGAATTCTTGTGTGGCGCGATCCGGGTTCAGACGTGAGGGACGATTGATGAGGAGTGTAATGAGATCGCTCATTGTATATCCTAGTGCAGCAAAACGTTGAGAAATGATCTCAACGTGTTGTTCATTTTCTGATTCGCCTTCATCCCCCTCTTCTTCTTCTTCGCCCTCTTCTTCTTCTCCATCTTCGTCTTCCTCTTCTACATCCTCCCATACCTCTTCTTGCAGAGTGCCGCGGCAGCATGGGCACTCGTTATTGTGTACAAGTGCTTGGGAAATACAGCTAAAACAAAACGTGTGACCACATGGGGTGGTAGCATTGTTTTTCGTAACATCCACCACCTCGTAGCAGATGGGGCACTCATTGGCTACAGAATCGCAGGCACTCATCACTAATAGAGAGAGAGAGAGAGAAACTCACCGACGATGACTACAAACTATACTACTGATATGATACAACCTTCTTTGACTCGACTATGCTATACACTGTATGCAAAAAAAGCATTTCAATTTTTTGGTAGGAAAATAGAGTCCAATCGCGCTTTATTTTTTGCACTATCATCATACCCTTGTTTCATCATATCGCGAAAGTTGTATTTGTTCTTGGAAAAGAGGGTAGTATAGTCGGTAATGGACATTTTTGTTTGGTTGGCTTTTGTTTCTGACCAAAGATTCGGTGTTATGTGAAGAACCGGTGCTTTATGATTGATATATGGATATTGACTGAATCCGCCATCAAACGAGATGACGTTTTTGTATGTATTCAAAGCGCCACCAGTAACAAAGGGTATATGTGAACTTGCAACGCAACAATCGAGTGCGTCTCGTAGACTGGTAAAATTGCTGTAAATGATTGATTTTGGTCGACACTGTTCAATTGCCGTGACGCCTATATATAAACGTGTCAGGTCAAAATCGTCTTTTGTGTAATACCTCATTATTTTGTCAATAATATGATATTCCATTTCATGAATCGTTTTATAGTGTTGTAGTGGATGGTCAATGACGTTCATTTGAAATTCAAAAAAGTTTCCTGTAAAACACATGGCCAATGCATTCCATGAACCGGCTGATGCGCCTGAAAAAATATAATTCTCCAGTGGATAATGTTCTTTGATAAATTGGCAAATGCCAAGAACATAAAATCCTTTGTAGCCACCTGGTGAAATGGAAATAATATCCTTTGTGCTAGCAACGGTGTCGAGAATTGTCGGTGATATTGTTTGAAATGTACGAAAGAATTTGTTTGTGCGTATCGGTAATCCCATGCGGATGGATATTACACGGAATAGCATGATCCATAAAAAATATATACACTTTGAATACATTTTGTTTTTATGTGTTTACCCTTGTACTACAATGATATAACAACCCCGGTCCTTAAATATCATCGATTAGGATGTCGTCTTCCAACCAAGAGACGCCTGCGTCATTTGATTCGCCTGCATTCATGGGTTCGGATGGTAGACTTTGATGTGGAACATCATTCGTAAATTCAATGTTTGTTGCGGTGGCACTGGCCTTGATGGAAGATGAGGTCGTATCAATAATATGTTGGTCGAGGGTAGAAATATCGACATTGGGCAATGCGCGTAGTTGTTGCGTTGCACGATCGTCATAGACTTCCATGACATCGCAATTCTTGTATGGATTCTCCCATTCGCGCATACCAACGAGGACAATTCCCATGACCTTGATTTCATTGTTTCTCTTGGATCGCCCGCGAAATTTGTTGCGAATATGCGCCAAGAGAGTCTTGCCCTCGTTTGTGATGACGTGACACATACCATTTCCCAAGAGTCTCGATACGACTGCATATTGCTCGAGATCGCATGTGGATAGGCGAATATGTTCCGAGGAAGATCCCGATCCTGATGTTAATTTACGCGCAAGACCCTTGGCTTTTTTGCCTCCTAAATTCTTTTCCTTTGGCATGATTAGCGTAACGTGCAAGAGATATGCTGTACTATATACTATATATTAGGTTGGATCAATTTTTTGAGAGTGCTACATCAAAAGAGAAGATAATATGGTGGCTGTAAAAAGAGGGATGGGAAGAGAAAAAAAAAGGTTGTTTTAGTTAAATAAAGTTAAAATAGAAGACAAAGTTAGCAATGAAAGATTAAAATTTAATGCAAAGAAATGGTCTGCGCAATGGGATCGAAAGAGCCGACGTGGTCAAAGGAAGAAGGATCGTAAAGAAGATTGTCGTCATCAATGAGAAAGGACTTGCCCTGAAAGAGAAATTCGCGTGCATGAATGGCATCGTCAGCATCGTCAGCATCGTCAGCATCGTCAGCATCGTCAGCATCGTCAGCATCGTCAGCGTCGGCTTCTTCTTCTTCTTCTTGATCATTGAGAGCGGCAGCAGCTTGAGCTTCAGCAAGGGCTTGAGCAGCAGCTTGAGCCTCGGCAAGGGCTTGTGCAGCAAGAGCTTTCTTGGATTCGGACTTGGGCTTGGATTCGGACTTGGGCTTGGATTCGGTCTTGGGCTTGGATTCGGTCTTGGGCTTGGATTCGGTCTTGGGCTTGGATTCGGTCTTGGCAGGGGCAGGGGCAGGAGCAGGAGTAGTAGTAGGGGCAGGAGTAGTAGTAGGGGCAGGAGTAGTAGTAGGGTTAGGAATAGGGTCAATGGTAGTAGAATGAGCAGCAGCAACGAGAGAAGCAATGAAATCATCTTGCGTATTGTTGGGCATATTGACAACCTCCTTCTTCTTGCGTCCGCGCTTGACGGGAAGAGAAGGAGCGGGAGCATCGATGGAAGGGGTGGAAGTAGTGGGCGTAGAAGGAGGAAGGTCACTGGCTAGGGTAGGAGTAGGTTCAGCATCAACTTTGACCTTGGGAGTGCGAGGCTTGCGAGGAGCCTTGGGAGCATTGGGATCTTTGGGAGCTTTGGGTTCCTTGGGAGGAGCATTGGGATCTTTGGGCGCACGAGGCTTGCGCTCGGGCTTGGGGGCATTGGGATCCTTGGGAGCTTTGGGTGCCTTGGGAGGTTTGTTGTGAGCAGAAATGAGTTTGCGAAGAGCCTTGAGGGGAGGCTTGAACTCGGAGGTGTGAAATTGTTTATAAAATTCGGTTTGTTGATCGATAGAATCGAAAAGGCCCAAGAGATCGGTGGGAATCTCGGAAAGAAGACCTTGTTCAAGAAGACGCTCGAAAAGGGAAAAGCCAAAGGCCATGTACTTTTCAAACTTGTTGGCGAGACGAGGTTTCTTGGGAGCTTTTACTTTGGTAACGATGGTATTGGCAACAGCATCAACGTCAACAGGTGCGACGAGTGCCATGTGGATGATTTCGTTGGTGGAAGACATATTGAGAACTAAGAGCAGGGTTGTTAAATCACTATACAGGGGCTTTGACTACAATAGAAAGGTACGGAAAAAAGCAAATCAATTTTATGAAAAAAGAGGCAAAAAAGTAAAAAAAGTCCACAGGACATATCGTAACCGATGGTTTGATATCCGACTGGTTTCCCGTCGGTAACGAAATGTGGCGAAATGTGGATGTGATGAATGTGAAGGATGGTAGGATGGTAGGATGAAAGAGTGAAGAGAAGGTGAGAGGGCAACTAGATGACAAGGTATGGATAGGATGAAGTGTATTTGTATTTAAAAAAATCTTGGAAAAGAGGGTATGAAAGATGCATGATAGAATAGAATCGAGTATGTAACAAAGGAGTTGGGTGAAGATAGATGAACCAATAAAGTGCATTTTACCAAGATGGATCGAATTAAACGAAATCTTGGAAAACGAGGTATATAAGATGTATGAAAAAGGGTGATGTGTATTTTTACAAATGAAAATAGCACTATAAGGATAAAAAAGAAAGGAAGTTTACCAAGATGTGGTTTAATTAAACGAAATCTTGGAAAAGAGGGTATATAAGATGCAGTAAAAAGAATGAAAATGGTTTGTAACAAATGAAATGACCTATATGAGAGAGAAGTATATAGCGAATTTCCAAAGATTTTTTAATTACATAGAGGATGTAGATGATGTATCAGAAGAAGGATGTAGGGTTTTATACAAGTGCATAGAACGAGAATAACGAAAATCTTGGAAAACGAGGTATATAAGATGTTGTAAAGAAGGTCATTTTGTTTTTTCACAAATGAAATGACGTATGTAAGGAGGAAAGAAGAATCGATGTTTTCCAAGATTTGGTTTAATAGGAAGAATTAGATAGACTGTTTGAGCAGATTGATGTCGTGAAATCGATCGGCTTCCTTCTCAAACTGAAACTTTTTCTTGGAAACAATTTTGCCATATTTATTGATCATTAAATCATGAATGGTGAGGCATCCAGCAGTTTTATATGCAACTCTATTCCAAACATCTTGGCGCGTACCAAAAAGCGAAGAATAAGCGAATCCATCAATGTGATAGAATCCGTCTTTGGATTTTGTAACACGTTTGAGAGAATTGGTAATGATATTATATTGTATATTATTGACAAGAGTATGATTATCAGAAGAATCATTATCTTGAATGATGGATTTGTCTAATTTATATTGTTTGATGAGTTTGACATTATCGATTTTTAACCTTTCATTTTCTTCCTTCAACATGAGAATTTGACGATTCAATGCGTCTTGCGAAGAATTGTGTATAGGTAAGGCATCTTTGAGTTGTTTATTTTCTTCAAAGAGAGCCATACATTTATTTTCCAAGACGTCGCGATCGCTCAATAGTTTGATATAATTTTCGGGACTATATTCCAAATTTTTGATGAGATGTTTAATATGCGAATCGAGATCATCATACGACAATTCATGCATGGCCAGTAATTCATTATGTTTTGTTTCTTTAATAGAAATGGTGCGACGCAATTTGGAAAGAATAGGATGTTTTTTAAGAGCATTTTCAATGAGGGTTTTGTTATCAACCCTGAAGGCATTCATCAATCGAAATTGGAAAAATGTTTTTTTGTGGACCTTGACACGCTGTGAAAGATGATTCGAACAACCAAATTTAACGAGGGGTTCATTGTGATGACTAACATTATCGATAATACCATAATAGATGCATTGTACATTTTCCGGAAACTGATCAAGAATTGTTTTTTCTCGTAAGAGTTCCTTCTCTTTTTTATTGACAGAATCCAAATTTTTTAGTTGGTCATTTTTTTGCAATATAATATGATTTTTCTCTTGTATAAGAGTATTTTTTTGTTCCAATTGCATGCGAAGTTCATTACTTTCTTGATGGATGACATCTTGCAATGTTTCTTCTAATTTGATATAGTATTCGTGTATCTGATCTGCTTTTTTTGTACCTGCTTTCAAACAGAGGTTTTTAAACGCTTTAATTGTTAAAAAAATAGGTTCTTTATTGTGACCCCCCCTTCCAGTTTTTGCTTCTGAATGATCATGAGCAAAGATTTTATAATCAATATCGAGCTGAAATATTTTCTCTAATAAATGTTTTGCGTTACCTTTTTGAAAAAAACCAAGCCATCTCCAAACATTATCAAGATCTATAACAAAATCGGCCCGTGTATCGTAATTCAAATAGCAATAAAAACTGGCAACAAACAATTGCTGCTGTTCGTCTGTAAATTCAGACTGTATTTTTGTCAACAATGCACCCTGATAGCTAGCGGACAACTTGGTGACAGGATTTTTCTCTATGAGATCGACAATGTCCAATCGTTCCATTATCGATTATAGTATAAAAAGCAAAAACTCTTTATATAGTATTTTGCTTTTATATTAAAAAGCAAATAATGGATAATTAGTAAAAATAGTTTATAAAAGCTGGCTCCATATATGCAGTCATTGGCGTGACTACCGCGTCAATATCCCACCCATATCCCGCCGGCCAATAAACACGCGACTTTTTATAAAATAGTTAGGTATAGGGTTTGTGCATATAGAGAGAAGGGGGGCAACATGAATGGCACACAGAATGCACGGGGATACACATGGTATGGTAGCCAAACACCATGTTCAACTAGCAGATTCCACATTACGAAAGAAGAGGGTCATAAAGACAACAAAGATGAGATTCAACTGTTTCTCAAAGCGGCGCACATCGGGTGGTAGAGTTTGTTTCAAAGCCTGGTCCCGACGGCGCACACGCTCGGACGAGCCAACCATTTTATCTTGGAAAAGAGAGAGAAATGAAATCCCAAAGACGGTCAAATACATGATATCAAACGAGTGACTCGAGGTCCAAGCAAAACCGCGATCCACCATTGTAAAGGGATCCACAGTTTCCTTTATAATTCGCTCGCGAACCGACGTCGTAATTGCACGCAAAGACAACAACGTCTCGCTCGGCGAAACGTCTTCCAACATCTCGCGAACCATATTATTTAGCGGCGGAAGGAATCCTACAGCAAACCTTGTATAGAACCCTGTCGCAAACCATGTCAAGTACACCATCATAGATCGCATCGTATAGCAGTAGCGCGTTTGTACAAAGATTCACACCCTTTTACACAAATCGATTTTTTATCTCTTGGAAATATAGGAAATGAACATAACACACAAACATGATTCTATAAGAAATGTCTTTCGAAAAATTACAACATACCAAAAAGAATTAAACCCCATTGACCAAGAAATAGAAAAAACAAGAAATCACGATAAATTATCCAAACTTTTAAAAAAGCGTCAAGAAATAGAAACAAAAATGAGACTGGCTCTTATTGATCTAGAAGCTTTAAACACTATTATCATGAATAAAGACAAGCCACCGCAATATAGACATCATGATTACTCTGCTGGATCAAAGAAAAAACGCACAAAGAAAAGATACCTCCGGCGCAAACGATCTTCCACCATAACTCGATATCCGGGCCAATAACCAATATCCCACTCATTTCCCGCCGAGATTTACACACATTTCACTCATTTCCCGTTTCGCAAAACCTCGACTGGAACCTTGTTGGCGGATTGGCGGGGTTAGGGGGTGGGTTGGCGGGGACACAAAGAATCGCAGCTGTATCAAAAAGGCCCTCTATAAAAAAGAATCGCGCCTGTATCAAAAAGGCCCTCTATAAAAGAATCGCAGCTGTATCAAAATGGCCTCTATAAAAAAGAATCGCAGCTGTAT
>Ga0209088_10002713_pt1 | contig 10710 bp, 8 predicted proteins | sample S_140625_EF_Meta_FD_187324 | JGI IMG/M metagenome (GOLD analysis project Ga0209088, IMG submission 187324) | Freshwater microbial communities from Lake Simoncouche, Canada to study carbon cycling - S_140625_EF_MetaG (SPAdes) (version 2) | ecosystem: Environmental > Aquatic > Freshwater > Lake ...
TCCTTTGCATGACAGTGAATCCCGGGTTTGGTGGCCAACCCTTCATGAAGGAGGTCCTTCCTAAGATTCGCGAAGCCCGGGAGGTGATTCTGCGGCAGAACTACCAGATCGACATAACTGTGGATGGAGGAGTTAACGACGAGACCGCCCCCAGCTGTGTTGGATCCGGAGCCAACGTACTCGTTTCCGGATCCCATCTTTTTGCGCAACCTGATCTGAATCAAGCTGTCGCAAAATTACGATCAGCTGCAACGGCGGCAAATGTCTCAGGCTGATTTAGCTCCCACGTATTTTATGGACCCCAGCCTGATCCGAAACTTTTGTATCATTGCGCACGTGGATCACGGAAAGACCACTCTTTCCGACCGTCTGCTTCAGGTGACCGGATTAATCGCGGAACGAGATATGCAGGCTCAATTACTGGACTCGATGGATCTGGAACGCGAAAGGGGTATTACGATCAAAGCGCATCCTGTCACCCTCAACTACAAGGCTAAGAATGGGCAAACGTACCGCCTGAACCTGATCGACACTCCGGGACACGTCGACTTCTCCTACGAAGTTTCCCGATCTCTCGCAGCCTGTGAAGGGGCACTTCTCGTGGTGGATGCAGCCCAAGGCGTGGAAGCACAAACCGTCGCAAATGTGCATCTTGCAAACAAGGAGGGCCTAACCCTCATTCCGATCATCAATAAAATCGATTTACCCAGCTCTGACATTCCCGGAGTCAAAAAACAGTTGGAGGAGATTTTGGCCATTCCCGGGGATGAAGCGATTTTAGTCAGCGCTAAAACGGGGCAGGGGATCGAAGACGTTCTGGAAGCTATTGTCGCCCGCCTGCCGGCCCCAAAAGGCGCGGACGGGAAAGAGTTAAAAGCCCTTGTTTTCGATAGTGTGTTCGACACCTTTCGGGGAGTGATCGCTTATGTTCGGGTGATTTCCGGAGAAATCACAGCCGGAACTCCGATCATGCTCATGCAAAGCGGCCGAAAGTATGAGACGAAAGAGGTTGGAACATTCAGCCCAAAAATGACGATCGGAAAAAAGCTGGGTCCCGGAGATTCCGGTTACCTTGTGGCAAATTTAAAGACCACAGCCGAAATCGATATCGGGGATACGATCACCCATGCAATCCATCCGGCCAAAGAGCCGCTCACAGGCTTCCGCAAAGTTCAACCGATGGTTTTTTCCGGTCTTTATCCGATCAACACGGACGACTTCGAGAAACTAAAACTGGCCCTCGGCAAGCTTCAGGTGAATGACTCGTCTCTCGTTTTCATCCCCGAAAGTTCTCCTGCACTCGGTTTTGGGTTCCGTTGCGGTTTTCTCGGTCTCCTTCATATGGAGATCGTCCAGGAGAGGCTTTCAAGGGAGTTCGGTATGGAAGTTCTCTCGACTTATCCCAGTGTGATCTACGAGGTGCGTCTTACCAGCGGGAAAGTGCTTTCAGTCGAAAATCCGGTTCAACTTCCGGACCCGAGCGTTATTGAGGAAATCCGGGAACCCATGGTTACCGTGTTTCTTCTTTGCCCCAACGAAAACATTGGAGACTTAGTGGCGATGGTGAGGGAAAAACGAGGGGAAGTGACCAAGACAGACTCCTTAGACGGAAAGCGAGTCATGTTGACGACGGACATTCCACTGAGTGAAATTCTTGTGGATTTCAGCGACCGAATCAAAAGCATCACCCGAGGATATGGATCGATGGATTACGAGCATGGTCCTTACCGTGCGGATGACCTGGTCAAACTGGAGATCCTCGTGAATGGTGAACCGATGGATGCATTCTCCTGCATTGTTCATCGCGAGAAAGCGCCCGCACGAGGTCGTGCCCTGACCGCAAAACTCAAGGAAGTGATTCCGCCACAGCTTTTCAAGGTTTCGCTGCAGGCAGCCATTGGAGGAAAAATTGTTGCCCGTGAGGATGTGAAAAGTTTTGGGAAAAATGTGACTGCGAAGTGCTATGGTGGAGATATTTCGAGAAAACGGAAACTTTTAGAAAAACAGAAGGAGGGGAAAAAGCGGATGAAGCAGTTTGGCAAAGTAAACATACCGCAGGAGGCCTTTCTTCAGGTTCTGAAAGCATTCGGAGATTAACTCATGGTTGATTTTCTTTTTTTTGGGAAAGCAAAAGAGGAGAGAAAGCAGCTCCATGCCATCGGGCATTTTCTTGCCAAGAAGGTTCACTACGGCCGAGACGTTTTACCCGAAAAGTTGCTGGAGCGCTTGGAGCAGGCGAGGGGATTTGTCCGGGAAGCTCTTTGGATCACGACCCCATCGTCCCAGCGGCGATCGATTCTGGAGAAGCTGGAAAAGGATTACGGAGATCTTCTGCGAACGGAACGGCATCATGGGCGCAAAGAGAATGCTGAAGTTGCCCTAGTTGCCATTGTTCTGGCTTTGGGGGTGCGGGCCTATTTTCTTCAGCCTTTTAAAATTCCTACTCATTCCATGCGCCCCACTTTGCTAGGAATCCTGAACCAGCCTGAAACAATGCAACCGCCGTTTATACTTAGAAGGGCTTTCGATTTTCTTATCGAGGGCAAAAGTTACCACCGGGCAGTCGCCCCAAGGGATGGTCAGATTATCTCAGTTCGGGAGGGTCGACTTTTGGGCGTGATTCCTTGGACGACGACAGAAATCATTGCGGATGGATGGAAAGAAATAGTCCTTTCCAGTATGTCAGAGGCCCGCGAAGGCGGATTGAGAGTTCGAAGCGGAGATCAGGTTAAAGCTGGCGATATTTTGGTGAACTTTAGTTCTGCCACTGGAGATCATCTTTTTGTTAACAAGTTCATCTATCATTTCCGAAAGCCTCAAAGAGCAGAAACCTTTGTTTTTACAACCGAACATATCGAAGGGATAGAGTCTGGCTTACGATTACGTGGCATTGAAGGCTCCCAATATTACATCAAGCGATGCGTCGCTTTGGGCGGTGATCTTCTTCAGGTCAAACCGCCTGAACTTTGGATCAATGGAACGCCGGCTGTTGCTCCTGCCTGTCAAAGAGTCGCAAGCCTAAAGGATGGCTATCCTGGTTACACCTTAGGTCCGACCTATCTCAATCAGCCAAACGATGCATATCGTGTGCCCGATCACGATTACTGGGCGATGGGTGACAATAGCCCCAATAGTTTCGATTCAAGGGGCTGGGGAGCCGTTCCAGCAAAAAACCTAGTTGGCTTGGGGGCTCTCGTTTATTGGCCGTTTACAAAACGCTGGGGGTTCATTCAATAGAGGACCAAAAGCCTTCAAGGGCTAATTTGTCGCACAATAAATATTGTATCAAATATAATTTCTAACTCTTGTTAGAGCTCTTGCCCTGCTTAATAGACTCACGAGGCTCCTCGCGGCTCGGGCTCGATGACTGACCCTCTTTTTTGTAGCAGCACTCAGTTCTCCAAATGTCCTAAGAAATCCCGCCGGGCGAAAGATGGGATCGTATCCGAATCCACCTTCGCCTCTTTCTTCTGTGGTGATTAGCCCCCAAACCCGGCCGTTTTTGACCCCTAAAACACGTCCGTTGAAGGCCAGCACCAAAGTGGCCTGAAAATAAGCTCTGCGGGCTTGCCCCGATAAACCAACCATAGCTTTGAGTAGCTTGGTCCGATTGCTTTCGTTTGTCGCCCTAGGCCCGGAATACCGCGCCGAGCGGACCCCTGGACGACCCCCCAAAGAAGGCACAACAAGTCCGCTGTCATCAGCCAATATGAGTTTCCCGGGAAGCGCATAACTCAGGGCTAAAGCCTTGATCTTGGCGTTCGCAACAAATGTCTTACCCGTCTCCTTGATTTCAGGAAGCTGAGGAAACGAGTGAAGGTCCTGAACATCCCATTTCGACCCAAATAGACCCTTAAATTCCCGCGTTTTCCCGGGATTGGTGGTCGCAATCCATAAAGCAGGAAGTGCGGTGGGAGTTCGACTTGGCATGGTGCTTTGCGTTTAATAACCGCATAACGAATTTATGCAAACCCGCACCCCATATCCTTTTTCAGAAATCGAACCCCGATGGCAAAAGAAATGGGCTGACGCCAACTGCTTCCGTGCCGCTCAACCTGGGGAAGCAGGCTCGGAAAAACCAAAGAAATATATTTTAGACATGTTCCCCTACCCTTCGGGGGCGGGTCTTCACGTCGGACATTTGGAGGGGTATACAGCGACCGATATTATTTCACGTTACTGGAGAATGTGCGGAAAAAATGTTCTCCATCCGATGGGATGGGATGCCTTCGGCCTTCCAGCCGAACAGCATGCTGTTCAGACCGGAACCCACCCTCGCCTGACCACCAAAAAGAATATCGATAACTTTCGAAGGCAGATCCAGGCCATGGGATTCAGTTATGACTGGTCTCGCGAAATCGATACCACAGATCCCGCCTACTTCCGATGGACTCAGTGGATTTTCTTGAAGTTATATGAAAAGAATCTGGCCTATGTGGCTGAAGCTCCCGTCTGGTACTGCCCCATTCTCGGAACCGTTCTAGCCAACGAAGAAGTTCTCAATACCCCCGAAGGTCCCCGCTCCGAGCGCGGAAACCATCCCGTGGAAAGGCGTCCAATGCGGCAATGGATGCTCAAGATTACCGCCTACGCGGAACGACTCCTTCAGGATCTCGACCTGCTCGATTGGCCCGAGTCTCTCAAGGAGATGCAAAGGAACTGGATTGGGAAAAGTGAAGGCGCGGAAGTCGTTTTTCTAGTAGATGGATCGGATCACAGGATCACCGTATACACAACTCGGCCTGACACCCTCTTTGGCGCATCTTACGTTGTCCTCTCTCCCGAACATCCTCTCGTTCCTTCCCTAACTTCACACGAGCAAAAGGTGGCTGTGGAGAAATATCGAAAAGATTGTTCCTCCAAGTCCGATCTGGAACGAACTGAATTGGCGAAAACAAAAACCGGAATTCCCATCGGCTGTTTCGCAGTGAACCCCGTCAATGGCGAAAAGATTCCCGTTTGGGTCGCCGACTATGTTCTCGCCTCATACGGAACTGGCGCGGTGATGGCTGTCCCTGCTCATGACGAACGCGACTTTGAGTTTGCGAAAACATTTAATCTGCCAATCCGTGTCGTGATTCGCCCCCCCGATTCACACCCTGCCGAAAGCTGCTTCTCGGGAGAAGGCGTGAATGTGAATTCCGGTTTCCTTGACAAAAAAACAACGCCGGAAGCAAAAGTTGCAATGATCGATTGGCTGGAGAATGAGAAACACGGACGGCGACAAGTCCGGTATAAGCTGCGCGATTGGCTTTTCTCTAGGCAAAGATATTGGGGCGAGCCCTTTCCGATCGTCTGGCAGGGCGAAAAGCATCAGCCCCTGTCCCCTCAGGATCTTCCCCTCACCTTGCCTGAAATGCAGGACTATCAACCCTCTCCCACTGGAGAACCTCCTCTGGCCAAGGCCGAAGCTTGGATCAAGCTGCCCGATGGACGAATTCGCGAAACCAATACCATGCCCCAATGGGCCGGCTCCTGTTGGTACTACCTCCGCTTTTGTGACCCTAAAAACTCCCAAGCCCCGTGGAGTCCAGAGGCAGAAAAGTATTGGATGAACGAGGGCGGGGTCGATTTATATGTTGGCGGGGCAGAACATGCAGTTCTTCACCTTCTCTACGCTCGATTTTGGCACAAGGTCCTCTTCGATCTGAAGCTCGTTTCCCATCCAGAGCCATTTCGGCGCTTAGTCAATCAAGGGATCATTCTTGGCGAGGATAATCGGAAAATGTCTAAATCGGTAGGGAATGTCGTCAACCCGGATGATGTCATTGCACAGCATGGCGCGGATGCATTGCGGGTATTTGAAATGTTTATGGGACCTCTGGAACAGATGAAGCCTTGGAGCTCGAAAGGCATGGAGGGGGCGGTTCGTTTTCTGGCCAGGGTTTGGCGACTGGTGTGTGAGGAGACCGAGTCGGGAGAATGGATCCCCTCCCCTGCGTTAACGGATCATCCTGCAGATCCAGAGACAGTCCGTGCCCTTGCCAAAACCACGGCCAAGGTCACGTCGGATATCGAATCCCTCCAGATGAATACCGCTATTTCGGCTCTGATGATCTTGGTGAATCATCTCACGGGTCTGAATTCTCGCCCAAAGTCTGCAATTATTCATCTTGCCCGCTTGCTCGCTCCCTTTGCCCCTCATCTTGCTGAAGAGATTTATCTGCGCTTGGAAGGAAAAGGCCTGATCAGTCTTTCCGATTGGCCCACGTATCGTGCGGAGGATCTCGTGGATGCGACCGTGGAACTTCCGATCCAAGTGAACAGTAAAGTAAAAGGAAAGATCCAACTCTCCCCCCAAGCCTCCAAAGAAGAAATCGATGCGATCGTACGGGACCATCCAGAGCTATCAGCTTGGACCGGAGGAAAGAAGATCGATAAGATTATTATCGTCCCAGGTCGGATTGTGAACTGCATCTGCTCGTGAAACCTTGGGCATTACGTCGCCGAGAAAGGATTCTTCTTCTCGGTGTAGGCATCCTCGTCATTCTCTTTTCACTCTGGCGTTATCTCGCGTAACCCATAGACAAAACATCGCCCTTCGATCATAATTTCATTGTGAGCCACCTTTCCCTGCCAGAAGCCGTGAAGAAAATACGCGAGAAGGATTCTAGGTTTTCAGCTCCGGCCTTTGACTTCGTTCGGCGCTCCCTAGATCAATCCCTTCGGAAATTTGTTCGGGCAGAAGACGAAAAACCTGCCCACGTTCGCGGTCATCAACTTCTCGAAGGATTCCGCCATCTAGCTCTCCAGGAGTTTGGCCCAATGGCAAAGACTGTTCTAAATGACTGGGGGATCGAAAACTGCGGACAAGTGGGTGATATCGTATTTCATCTCGTTCAACACGGAATCCTCGGCAAAAGCGAAACTGATCGGCCTGATGATTTTCAGGAAATCTGGACTTTTACGGAAGCTTTCGTGACCCCTTTTCAGCCTCAAAAAGCTACATTTGCAGTACGCAAGATTCGCAGGGAGTTGTCCCCTGCCCCCCGAATGCGCAGAAAAAGGAAAAGTGACTCGGCTTCGTCTTCCAAGAAATCCTAGTATGGCTGAAGTCCAAAAAAATAACCCAGCCTTGAGCTCAGAAATGACCAAGCGCTTTGTTCAATTTGTCATGGTTCAGGCGCAGAACATTCTTTATGTCTTAGGTCGGATCCCGACACCGGAGGGAGATCGCATTCCTCCAAATCTCCAGGCCGGCAAGATGATGATCGACCATCTCGATCTCATTCGAGTCAAGACGGAAGGAAACCTTTCTCCTCAGGAAACTAAAATCATTACGGAAGCACTACAACAAGTTCAGTTGGCTTTTGTGGAGGCGAGCGGCGGAACTCCTGTTGGAATGATGCCTGATCGTGGGCCTCAGGTGGACATGTCTACCTTGGAGGAAGAAATGATGCCTGAAGAAAAACCTGTTGCATCTGCTCCCCAAACCAAAGCTTCATCGACACCTCCCAACACTGACACCTCGGACGCAGAGGACAAAAAGAAATACTTCAAGAGTTACGGATAGTCTAAAGCCACCTTCATTTGGGGGCTGGACCGAAAAGGCTTTTTAAAACATTTACTGCCTGTCCGGTGGCATTCCCAGAACCTTGAGCCCCTGTCGCTTTCTCTAATATTTGAGCCCCGGTCCGAATCGCAGTTCGAGCCAGAGCTCCTTTGAGTTTCGGCTCTAAATCATTTTTGGGAGACGAAAGAGTGCCGGAAAGTTGGATGCTTTGGACGGAGTAGCCGTTCTCCAAACGGGCAAAACACTCACCTCCGGTTAATGTATTCACCTTTCGCCCCAAATCCCCTTCGAGTCCCAATTCGATTCTACCGCTCAAGGATTCTCCTCGAACCTGAATCTTCCCAACAGCCCTCAGAAGGCCCGGTGCCTCGGCTATAATTTGATTCACATCGTATATCCCGGGTTGCAGAGCCCATGAGGCTTTTGCGGTAGTTAACGGGCAACCTCGCAGACGCGGTTCCCCAGTGAGAAGTCCAAGAATACCGAGAATTGTCTCCGAACCACGACCCGGTTCGAGACGAGCATCTACAAGTTGAACTCGCCCATTGCCGACAGGACCTCCTTTTCGCCACTCCTGCAGCACGAAATCCCCCGACATGGATGCAGGAATTTCGAAAAGTCCGACGCCAATCTTTCCGCCAGGAACGGTCCACCGATCCCACGAAATCCTTCCCTTTGCTTGGGGCACAGCTCCCGGAACAAACTCCCCCGACATCTCTAGGGTTCCTCCAGACTTGGCTTTCACGGCAAGAGAGGTCAGGAAAATGGTTGGATCAACATATCGCCCCTTCGCCTCAACTAGGTTGATCCGACCCAACCAAGCAAGCGGAGTCTGTATCTCGCCTTGTGCGAATGAAAATGTTGTTGTCTGCTTGCTGGGCTGAATAAGTGCCGTAACCCCACTAGCACCCCACCCCCCTGTTTTCGCGGAAGGAGCGATTTGAAAGTCACGGACTTCTACTTTTCCGATTTGGACATGCCGAAAGATCTCTGCACTAGGACCCGCTGCTGATGAACTTGCTGGTGTTGCCTCTCGAACAGGAGATGGATGGATGCCCGTCTGGAGGCTTAATTTGCCAATCGTAATCTCTGGAAACCGAAGAATGCGATCCAGCAGAAGCCTGGGAGAGATTTCCGTTCGGATCTCCCGAATATTCCAAAGGCAAGGTCCAGGGGCTCCTGGACGACTCTGAAAACCGCCCGTATGGACTGAAAAAGAAGACCATTCAAACGGCTCAAAATCCCCCTCCGTCTGCAACAAGGAGGACACCTCTTGGGAAGCCAACCGCTGAAACTCTTTCCCGCCAAGCCACTTCACAATCCAAGTTGGTAAAAGTGCACCTATGACAATAGCTAAAAGAACAAAACAGGCGGCAAGCCCGCCTAAGATCCACCGCCACCCCCATGTTGGTCCTCCCTGTTTTTCCTGATTCATTACATTAATTTAGCAGATTTATAGAGATGCGGGATAAGTTTCCATGTGCTCTCCAAGCCCAGAAGAGCAATGTAAGTTATACATCTTTTTTAACCTGCATTTTTCTTGTCGCGCCCTCGCCATCGCCAACGCAAGGGGCAGCCACCCAGCTGAAAATGCTCCCGGATTCGGTTACTGAGAAAGCGTTCGTACGCTTCAGACATCACACCCGGGTGATTTACAAAACCCACCAATGTAGGCAAAGGCCCCTCAATCTGGGTCGCATAATAAATCCGTAGTTTTTTACCGCCTTTGACCGGGGTGCTACGAGATTCGGTTGCACGAGATAAGATCCGGTTTAGTTCCCCTGTTCCTATCTTAATCGAGCGGGCTTTTCTCATCATGGTGACGGCTTCACTCAACTGCTCGAGACCACTCTTCTTTACAGAGCTAACAAAAACCATCGGCACGTCAGGAAGAAAGAAAAGGGCTTTGCGCAAGGCGGCTTCATACTCTTTACGAAAACCTGGCCCCTGTGTTTTCTCTCCCCCTTGCGATGCTAAATCCCATTTTGTAATCGCAACAATGCATGGGCGTTGTGCCTTCTGGATAAGTCCAGCGACCTTTTTTTCAACCAAACCAACCCCCAACACGGAATCCACCGCCAGGATGGCCAAATGACATCGATCAATCGCATGCGCGGTTCTGCCCCCCATAATCTTCTCCAACGGATCCTCCACACGGCGTTTTTGGCGTAGACCCGCAGTATCAATAAAAAGCACTTCTTCCCCGTCAATTTCAGCTGGTACATCGACCGCATCTCGCGTTGTTCCTGCGATGGGAGCAACCATCGTTCGATCCGTCCCCACCCAAGCATTCACCAAGGAGGATTTGCCCGCATTGGGTCGCCCCACTACAGCGATCCGAGTTCGCTCATCTTTTTGGCGATCTTCCTCAGGCCATTTCTGACCAATCTCACTCATCAAGTCACCAAATCCAAGACCATGCTCAGCCGAAACCTGAAAACCATCACCGAATCCCAATTTCTTAAACTCCGAAAGCACTCCTTGGCTGTATCCAGGATCCATTTTGTTTATCACAAGAGTGACTTTCTGACCCGCCTTGCGAAGTCGTTTTGCAACTTCCGTGTCGAGGACATGAAGCCCCTCTTTGCCGTCCACTACCAATAGGACGCGATCCGCCGAAGCAATGGCCAAATCAGCTTCCCGCTCGACTGCTTCCTGCAGCCCAGCACCGTCCTCGAGCCCGAGTCCCCCCGTATCAATCAAAACAAAAGGGCGCCCCTCCCAATCAGCATCGGCAACCAAACGATCCCGCGTGACCCCCGGACGATCAAAAACCAGCGCAATCCGACGGCGGCAGATTCGGTTGAAGATCGCACTTTTCCCTACGTTGGGACGACCAACAATCGCAACCACGGGACGGGTCGATTTAGTGCTGGGTAGGCTTGCCATAGTTGGACTGATGGAGGAGATCCCATCCCTGCTTCAAGTAGATGACCATCGATAAGGAAGTCATAGCCCCTGCTGCCCAAAGAATAGGCCAGGTAGACGAATGCCCAGGCAACAAAAGCCCGAGCAGCACCACCGCAATCTGAAAAAAAGTGCAAACCTTGCCAGTCCAGTGTGGCTTCACAAAATGATAGTTATGTAGAAGGGTTCCAAGGAAAAGGGTTCCTGTAACCAAGATGAAGTCCCGACTAACCACCAAGATGGGAAACCAGAGCGGTAAACGGCCTTTTCCGGCTACTCCTACTGTCCCC
>Ga0209088_10002714_pt1 | contig 10709 bp, 10 predicted proteins | sample S_140625_EF_Meta_FD_187324 | JGI IMG/M metagenome (GOLD analysis project Ga0209088, IMG submission 187324) | Freshwater microbial communities from Lake Simoncouche, Canada to study carbon cycling - S_140625_EF_MetaG (SPAdes) (version 2) | ecosystem: Environmental > Aquatic > Freshwater > Lake ...
ATTTGAATCATGCCATTGCTAGTATAGATATAAACAATCTCGTTGTCAGAGTCTACTGCAATCTCATCAATCTCAGAGCCAAGTATTCTATCGCACAAGTCTACTATTGATTCTTCTTCCTGTTCTTCCTGTTGGCTAGTCATTAGTAATTGTACCTTTCTTTTAGGAATTTAATCGACACAGCCATCTCATCGAATGAGCCATCGTGAACGTCATGCAATACGTAGAAGCCTCTAAAGTGTTGGTTGCCTTGTGGCCCAAGATATGACTCGTCGTGTTCATAACAGCTCCCACATATAATAGCTGTCATCTCTTGGCCTGTGGCTCTTTTACCGTAAGCAATCTGCCTGCCCTGTTGGTGGCCTGCAAAACAACTCATGTGCTTCTTTGTAAGGAGTGCTTGAGCGCTACATATAGGGCGACCCATGGGGCCAGAAGTAAAATAATGACTATAGGCAATACCATCAATGCACACAACGTCAAGAAACGGATGCACCTCCCAATCCTGATACGGTAAATCATCAAGTGACATTAACCCCTCTAATTTACTATCCTCATTTATAGCCCTCGTTATCCTCGCTTCATGATTACCAAGGGTCATCACCATGCGTGGCTTGTATTGCTTATGCTTGTTCTTCTTTGCAGTCTTATTATATCTATAGAGTGGTTCTAGCAACGCATCCATAGCGTCTCTGGCTGCAAATAAATCCTTGGTGTACCTCTTGCCCTCAAATGACTTTAATCCTTTGTCATACGTGGACAACGATTCCATGTCCGCGAAATCTCCTATGCAAATTATTGTGTCAGGCTGTTTTTCTACAATAAAATTTCCAAGACACTTTAGGAAAGTAAAGTCATTTCCATCTTTGGCTTGGACATCTGGCAGAACTAAATGAACGCTCATTTTTTTAGACTCAAATACATTCGCTCGCCAATGACAAATGACATACATGCGCCACTTAGGTCTAGCATCATCAATGTAATCGGTTGAGCAATGTCTGGTGTGAATACGGCACCAATAGTAGCAAGCCATATAATCAGGATAGCAATGTATCGGAATGATGAACGCATGTCCGTTACCCAACGGCTTGGCTCACCACTTGGCTTGTCAATATCAGCAAGGGCTTGAAGTCTAGCAGTCTCAGCTTGCATAAGTTGAATACGCTCATTGACATTCTGTGGAGTACCGCCTGCGCCACCTGTTACTTTAGCAAAGATGCCACGTAGTCCGTCTGTTAGTGCTGGCATGAGTGCTGGGAAAATCAAACTAGCTAAACCACTAAACATAATTACTCCTTAAAACGTTTTGCCTGATTGTAAGTCGTACAAAGTTAATCCGCCTGTATACTGGCAATGAGCATACTCTCGGAACTTAGTCCAACGCCCTGCCCATTCTAACCCACATATCTCTGCAATCTTGCCACACTTCTCAAATAAGTTTAAGTCTGACCATTGAGCCTTGCCATTTACAATGGGAACAAAATCAAAAGCGCAACGAAAATTATGATAAGATTGCCCAGCTCTAGCATTGGTGACGATTTTACCTGATGTAGTACGGCCTTGAGCATAGATAGCATTTTGACTTTCCCCATCACGATAAGTAGAAGTGATGATGACATCAATCCCTTGCGTAGAGCAGGCATGAATAAATTTCTCGCAAAGCTCTTTGACTTTAGGATGAAGTTCATCTAGTGAGCGACTATTTACCAAAGTAGATTGTTCCCATAATTAAGCCACCAACGATTAACCAAACAACTCGCTCTACCCATGCACTAGATGCAGAGTTGACTTCAATCTTAGAGACACGTTCTTCCATTGTAGTCTGACGTTTATCGTAGTTATCCATACGGCTAAACAAAGTTACCATGCGTTCTTCCATACGAGCAAGAGAAATGATAGCTTCGCCAACCTTGTCTAGCTTTTCTTCAATACGATTGAGTCTTGTTGTTTGGTCATCCATTTTTTATTAACTTTCTAAACTTGGTTCTACAAATTGACCGTCAACATAAGTCCACTCTGTTGTGCAATTATCAGGGCAAGCAGTCCAAAACAAAGGTTCTGCTACTGGGAATGTTTGGCCATCAAGCTCAATCTGACATACTCTATCAAATCTTTGGTCTATTAATGCTTGCATGATTTATCCTTATTTGTATTCGTAAACAATGACAATGCCTGATGCGCCAATAGCACCAGCTTGTGATGTTGCCGATTCTGATACTGCCCCACTTGCTCCACCACCATAAGATAACCCAGCAATACCAGCAGCAGCAAGTGATGCTCTATTTGTGGTAACTACACCTGCATAAAATGAGCTTCCTCCAGTAGAATATGCTGCACTACTACCACAAGACCCATAACCACCAGTTAAATTTAAATCTCCTGAAGAGCCAGTTCCTCCAGCAGATGATGGCGACCTATTTGTACCTGCTGCTCCTCCAGAACCGCCAGTAGCACTAGCTAAAGCCCCAAAAGATGAAGTACCGCCTGCGCCACCTACGTTAGCAGAGCCAACAGCACCTGCTGTACCTCCTGCTCCTACTGTAACAGTTACTCCACTAAACGCAGATGTAATTTTTTTGCGAGCAAATCCACCACCACCACCGCCACCGCCAGCAGTAGTAGCCGAAGATGCTGTACTACCACCACCACCACCACCGCCAACAACTTCAACAATAACAAAATTAGTGCCTGATGTTGGAGTATATGTTGCCGTTCCTGCTGTAGTAAAGTATTGAATGTTGTTTAATGTGCCAGTTGCTCCGCCACCCCAACTAGGAGCGCCTGCACCAGCAGAAACTAATACCTGACCACTTGTACCAGTTCCTACGTTGACCACTTTTGTGCCGTCTGTATAAAGAACACCGCCTGGACTTACAGCTAATGAGCCGTTATTTGTCCCACCTTTAGCAATAGGAACTATATCTTCTATAGCTACAGTACCAAGCCCAAGGTTAGTTCTAGCGCCTGATGCAGTTGAAGCACCAGTTCCACCATCTGCAATAGCTAAATCAGTAATGCCAGTAATTACACCGCCACTAATGTTTACATTGTTAGAAGTTTGATATGCCATGTTTTGCACACTAGGAGTTTCGCCTGTTCCTGTAACAGCCACAGGATTGCCGTTTACATCAAACCCCAAGAACTTGCCAGCACGGTCAGTATTCTTTGGCAACGTCATGTTGATATTAGTAGGGTCGGTTACAGGAGCCTTGATGGAACGCTCTGCTGTTTCTGCTATCTGCTGAGTAAGGATTGTCTGCGAATCCATCTCATCATTCAGCGTGTTAGCAAAGAAGTCGCCACCAGTCGTAAAGTCTGTTGTACGCTGTACGGCTCTAGCACCAACGATAGTGATTCGGTCTGAGCCTGTAGCCGCAACGACTAAAGTAATGGAGCCTGTTCCCAAAGTGGGACTAATCGTAACTGTGTAGTTAGTTGTCAGCGTCAGTAGCGTATCATTCTTATATACGTTAATGTCTGTGTTAGTCAGCACTTCAAATGGAAAGGCGTAAGGGCCAACACCAGCAGAGCCTGTGTAGACTATACGTCTTGCTACGTTACTAATTGGATAATCTGCCATGCTATTTAGCTCCCTGTCCTACGTCTCTAATAATATCTGCTCGTTGTTGTATTCTATCTTGTATCTCTGGTGAGTTAGCATACAATATTTTTCTTGCTTTTGAAAATGACTCTTGAATAAAACTGCTAATCATTCCTTGCTGTCTATACAATGGAAGCGATTTAATTTCATCTGCAAAATCAACTAATCTTGTTTGCAAGTTTAAGCCTGCTGGGTCATTAGCAATTTGCAACATCTCATTGTATTCTTGTGGCGATAGGTCAACAGTAACACTCAATCCTTTTTCAACTTCATGGCTTATATTACGTGTAGGCATTTTAACTTTAGAGCCACTCTGAATAATAACTTGGTCAGCTTCATTCTGTTTGCCAGCCTTCATACGAATAGGCGACCATGAATACTCATACTCTACAGGCTCTCCCCATAAGTTTAGTTTCAATGGCAATGTGTCACTTAGACCTGGAACAGTATTCAATACATCATTGATACCTTGTCTAACACCTGTTGGCAAATTGCTTTCAGCATTAGGGTCAATCTTATATTCACGTTGATATGGGTCAGTCTTTTCACGAATAGATGATACCAATCCACTTAATGGAACTACTGTTCTGCCAGCAAAGTTGACAAGTGATTGACCTAGTGTGTCCATTAACTTAACTGCATCATCTTGGTTAGAGCGATATGTCACCCCAAGTGCTGATGAGATATTGCTAATACCTTGTAAGAATGGACTCTGCATCATGTAGTCATAAAAGCCATAAGCAAGACCAGCTCTCATTGCATTGATTTTGCTATTGTCGTTTTCGTACTTAACATACTCATGGTAGTTAGCTGCCATTGCCATAAATGCACCAACAGGTTCCATTCCTTGATAGGACACATAAACTTTACCAGAGTAATCACCAGAGCCATAACGTACATCTACTGGCAATTTAGCAAACTCAGCCTTTTGAGTTTCAGTCATATCAGAGAAATCAAACACTAGACTATATGGTTGCCATCCTTGACGCATTAAGGAATCACGTTGACCTTTGTCAGCAGGGCCAGCACCAGTAATCTTTCCATCTGACGCATATCCTGCCATCATCATACCAGCACCAGTCCCCATACCAATCTTTGCTAAAGCCAAGTCACCTTCTTTGCCACCCTTGGCAATATCTGCTCGAATCCTTTTGCTAATAGGAGCTAATGGAGTGCGCTCTAAGACTTGAAGATTTAAGTTGACTGGTGTAGTCACAAATGGAATTTGCAACCTAGTCATAAATCCAATAGCTGAGTCATCATTAATTAACTCTTGTGCCTTCTTAGCCCAGCCTTCTAATGGCTTAGTAAACGTAGCCTCTTGTGCTAATGTTTGTAATTCTGCTGGCGGATTATCATAAACACTTTGCACAGCATCATCATATAACTTCTCAGCATCTACTGACTTAGTGCCTGCTTTAACTGCATCATCGTAGGCTTTAATCCCATTACGTGTTGCCATTGCTTCTAGCTCAAACCTAAAGTTCATGCCTTTAAAGAACTCATCTGCTGTCAACAATGAACGACCTGGCAACGTAGCTACAAAGTTAGTTGCTTTAAAGAATCCTGCTAGTGGACTATCTGCGTTGTAATCAAAAATTTCGGTTCTTGCTTTAGCTAATTCAATCTTATTTGCATCATTAAGTGTAGATGAGTAACCTTCACGGGCCGCAAACTTAGCCATGTTAAAGCCGTCTTTAATTGCTTGGTTAGTTCCTGCTAATCCAGAAAATACTTCTGAAAAGTAATACTGCTCATCTGCGCCAAGACCTACTGCTCTACGAACTGTTCCAACTCCAGCAGCTCCAATACGTTCCATCATTCGAACTGGCATCATCATAGTATTACTGATTGCATTTTTAACATGCGTAGCTGGGCGAGATAAAATGTTATTTACAAAGACTGAGAAGGCTTTATCTTTCCATCCACCAGTAGCAGTAGCGTCAATTAATGCAGCACGTTTAGCGGCATCAGTTTGGCTTAAGAACGCATCAGCGAACTTACGTAAATCAGAGCCTGTCATCAACCCAGCCGTTGCTTCCTCAAGGTCAATAAACCCTTCACGTGGAATACGCATCACAGCCAATGATTGAGCTACGTTAGTTTGATAGCCTTTAACACTACGCTGAATTAAACTATGGAATGAAATAGTTTGCATTGCCTCAAGTTCATCTGCTGGCGTAATAGATGTTGGGTTATCTCTAAACCTAGTGAGCAATTCTTGCAAGTGATTAGCACTAGACTTTTGAGCCTCTAATGCTAAGTATGTATTTTTAGGGTCAACAGTTAAAGTGCCATTTGTCAGCTTAGTAATGAATGTGTCATCCATGCCAGCAGATTTAGCAGAAGCTACTACATCTTCAAATGTAATATTGCTTGTCTTGATATTAGATGTCTCAGCGACAGACTTAACAATTGCTTGCAAATCAGTATCTGCTGAAATCAATGGCAAGTTAAATGGCTGTTTTTTGGCAGTTAAATCTTCTGGTAATGTAGACTCAAGGACTTTTACATTCTCGTCTACTTGAGTTTGCAACTCATCAACTGTAACTTGCGGTTCTTCATTAATCTTTTGTTGAATCTTGCCTGCTTTAGTTGCCTCTGCTTTTGTGCCAAGACCAGACTTCTCAGCACCAACTGCCAACTCTTTAACTTGTTCGCCAGCAGTCTTAACTTTTGGCATTGCATTAATTTGTTTTACTTCTCTAGTAACTGTTTTGCCAACAGCGCCACTAACTTTTTCCAATCCCTTTTCGATAAACTTCTTACCAATGCTTCCAAGCCCAGCAACTTTTTCAGACTCGCCAGTAAAGACTGAATCTGTTTCCGTTAATGGCAATGACTGTTCAGTAACAGAAGGCTCTAAGCCTACAGCTCCTGTCAGTTGGTCAATATTTGCATTAATGTTTGGGTCAATCATTACTTAGCCTTTTCCTTTGATGCTTCTGGAGCAGATATTGTAGCAGTTCCTACAGCGACTTTTGCTTTATTTCTTAATGCTGCCTTGCCCATTGCTGTCACGCCTTTTTCAATTACCTTGCCTGCTGTACCGAGTAAAGCAAGTTCACCAGCCGCACCTCTAAACTCTGGTTTCAAAGTAGTAGCAGAGCCAGTTCCTGTTGTCATGCTCATGCCACTACCGAGTGTTCTTAGTGCGCCTGATACGCCTTTATCTACTGGCAATAAGTCACGTAATGATAAGTCAACTCCACCAATATTAATAGAGCCTAAACTTTCTAGGAAAGTCGCAGCTTGTTCTAAATTAATGCCAGCAATGTCAAGTCCTTTTTGATAAGCATTTTGTGGAATATTCTGTATTGTAGGTTTGTTTTCTGCAAATGCTTTCTCTACTACAGATGGCTCAGGCATTACATCTGCATATAGATGTGCGTCATATTCATCGCCATATAACTGTTCTAATGTTTTCATAGTGAACTTCCTGATAATCCAGTAACTGCTTTAGCTGCTTTGTAGCTATCATATTGACGTTTTAATTTTGCTTTCTCATCTTTTCCTAATCCAAATTTTTGAGCAAATCCTTCTGGAGTCATTGTGTCAGGATTAAACGTTGGAAAACTTTTTTGCATTGAACCGAACACAGATTTTTGAGATGACTTGTTTGTCTCAAATGCTTCTGTTTTAGGATATTGTCTAATTGCTTCTTTAGCTGCATCATTAGGACTATATTTCAATGTGCCATCAAGATTAGTTTGAGTTTTTAAATCATCATAAATATCAGTAATTTTTTGAATTCTTGCTGCTGTTGGAATATCAATAGCCGCCATTGGGTCTTCTGCTGCACCAGCCGCAACTCTAATCTGAGCCTTGTTATTAGCAACCACTTTGCTTGACATCGTAACAATAAGGTCAGCGCGTTGCTTCCTAGTTAAAGTAGGATAAAGAGAATTTAATTGAGATTCATTAGTAATCCGACCATAGATAATATCAGCTTGAGCATGTGCTGCATCTAGTGGGTTGCCTTTAGCTTCATCATCACCCTTAGGATTTAATACGCTGTCTAATGTTGATTGAGTAATTACGTTTCTAACAAATAAATCTTTAGCTAATAAACGTTTGTCTTTACTATTATCTGGTAGCTCATATAACCTAATTACATCTTTATCATCTTTTTCTTTATTCTGAATCTTGATATAACTCTCTTGTTGTTTTGTAGCATTAATTACATCACTCCAAGCAAGCAATGAATTTTGACGCACTTTCTTTTGTTCTTCTTGTGTCAATGAATTATACAAAGGAGTTGCATTACCAAAGTCACCAGCACGAATCTTTTGTGCAGCGCCTACAATGTCTGATGCGTATGTAGATGATGTAGCAACTTCTGTAAAATGGTTTAATTTAATAGCATCAAACTCTGTTAGAAACTTATTTGCTTGTTGTTGTGCAAAGTCAGTTCCGCCTTCACGGGCTTGCTGATACACATTCTTAAACTGTAAGTTTTTATATTCTTCAAGAATGGCAGGGTCAGTAACTGTATTTAACATTGACTTTGTAGCTTTTAAGCTATTGTCAAAATTAACTTGAGATAGTATTTGTTGGTCATTGCGATAATCAGACTCTAATTTCTTAGCCGCTTCTTTATAAAAAGAATGAGCAGTAGTTGCCATAGACTGTTTAAATCTAACAGCAGATTCTGGATTAATACCGATTAATGGTTTCTCATACCCAGTAATAGCAGACTCAAACTTCTGCTTAATCTCTTGCATGTTATTAAGTTGACCAGTATTTACTTGACCCATAATATCTGATAATGCAGATTGCCCATATACTTCTAGTTGAGCGCGTAATTGCTCGCCTTGCATCTTGCGTAAAGTCTTTTCAAAAATAGCTCCACCGCCAGTAGCAGTAATTAAATCATTGGCGTTAAATCCAGACTCTTGTGCTTGTTTAATCTGCTCAAGTGTAATTGGATTCTCAACAGAGAATTGTTCTGCTTTAGTTTCTGCATTGGCAGCCGCTTCTTTATAAGCAAAACTAGAAAGTTTATCTAAGGCACTAGACATGCTTTGAGATGCTTTAAAGCTCTCACGCACATTGGCAAAGTCTAATTGCGGAACATCTGCAAAGACTCGGCCTGTTGGTTGGTATCTAGGTAAATCAGCCATTATGCTATGTATCCTTTAGGTGCAGTATATACAGATGGAACTCTTGACATTCCAGCTGCACTTCCAGTTGCAGTTTGTCCATACATGTAAGCAGCAGTTCCAATTTTTCCAATTGCATCAAAATAAGACCCAGTAATTGCTTGGTCAGCAGCTTCTGTCAACATATTTCCTTGAATCTCACCAAATGATAATGCAGTCTTACCACCTTCTTGCAATACACCAACATCCTTGCCAGCACGTTTTTGATTCACATCTTGAATTAATTTAGCAGAACCTGAGAATCCTGACACACCACCAGCAAAGCCTTTAGCCGCAGCTACAGCATTTGTTTGAAGTAACCTATCTAATACACCATTTGCTTGTTGCTCATACTGCAAAGCATCACGTTGTCCTTTTAATACGGCCTGTTGTGCTTGAAGCTGATACATTTCAGCTTGTTGCTGACCTTGCCTAATAGAGCCAACCGCAGAGAGAAGGCTAGAGCCTGCTGCAATGTAAGGCGCGGCTGCTGTAATAAATGGAACGGCAAATGACATAATTAAGTTCCTTGGTGAACTGCAACTTTATACTCCATCCCAAGTAAAGTAAACTTGAGTGGATATGTTTGTGTAATTGTAATCTTAGCTTCGTTGCTATAACCAAGAATACCGTTTAATGTTTTAGTGCCAGTAAACTCAGGTACATCAGTATCTAATATACCAGCCGTGTCAAATGTTCTAAACGGAACTTCAACACCATTAATCTTCATGTGCTGAGTTTCTAATACTAGCGCATTAACTTCTACAATACGTTTCTTAAAGCCAACTCGCGTACCAGTTTGCAGTTTAATATCGACTGGCATTGTTCTAGCTTCAATACTAATTGGCAATCCTACCTCATAGCTAGTAGTAGATGCTCTAGGAAGCGTTACAGAGCCACCAGACGCAACAACTTTATCAGCTTGAACTAAACCATCAAGTAAAAGATTTACTGTCTTAGCGGCTAATTGTGGGAATGATAATGATGATACTGCTCCACCTGTTTTAGCACAGTCAGTTAATAATCCAGCCTCAAACTTTTCTACATAGTATTGAACCGTACCATTAATCGTGCGCTTCACTACAGTATAAATATCAGTAATGTCTACACTAACATCTAAGAACTCACCACCAGTAGTAATAAACTCTGATGGGGCAATAACGTTCTCAACTCTTAATAATGAGTAAGCAGCAATTGTTCCATCTGTAGCATTAGAAATAAGTAACAAGTCATTTTCATCAGTATCTACCGCTTTACGCAATGCCATACGCTTCGGGTTTTTAAGCAGGTGTCCAGATAACAAGGAAATCTTGCTAGTAATATACGTAAGTTGAGTATCACTAAATGAAACTTCGCTTAATGCTTTGCCCTGACGTTGAATAAATAATGTGCCTGCATCTAGCAATTGAACACGAACGCCTGGCTTGCTACCATTACGCCCTGCTGTGTTTACAAAGAACGTTGCTGGGGTAATAGGCTCAAGACCTTGTTGTGGCACATAGAACTCACCGCCAGTAGTAAAGATTTGCAAGTCACGACCAGAGATAATATCTGTAATGGCGTTAAATGTATTGGTGTCTAGCGTTGCCTCTACCGCATCATCAGCGAATCCTTCTGACGCTTCAAAGTCAAAGAACTGACCTACACGGCTACCCCAAATAGTAGAGGGTCTAGTTGTGCTACCACCAAAGTATAAGCGCCCTTGATGGAACGTTACGGTGCGAGGATAACCACGAGTGCTTGACCACACAGGTTCATAGCCACTTTCAATTTCCCAGTTTTGGTTAGGAATTGCTGTTAAGTCAAAAAATGGAAATTCAGTTACAGCATTGACTACTGTACCACTTACGTATTGCACAATCTTTGCTCTGCCTTGTGGCGTAGCATTAACATATTGGCCTACTAATAAAGAATTAAATACAGCCAATGAATAAGTTGAAGTTGCATCTGGCGTTGTTGTCCACGCA
>Ga0209088_10002715_pt1 | contig 10701 bp, 10 predicted proteins | sample S_140625_EF_Meta_FD_187324 | JGI IMG/M metagenome (GOLD analysis project Ga0209088, IMG submission 187324) | Freshwater microbial communities from Lake Simoncouche, Canada to study carbon cycling - S_140625_EF_MetaG (SPAdes) (version 2) | ecosystem: Environmental > Aquatic > Freshwater > Lake ...
GGCTCAATCGCGCCCTGGTCGAAAATGTCCCTGATCTCCAGGGCTGTGGTCAGGGCATCCTGCACCGTTTCCAGCTTGGCTAGGGCCCGCTCTGCTGATGCCTTGGCGTCGCGCACCTCGGCCCTGAGCCTGCGGGCATCCAACTGCAACGCCAGCAGCTCATCGCTGGTGTCGCTGCGTTTCCCATTGGGACACATGCCCGGGGCACAGAACGGCCGGCGCTGGCTGCCTTCCTGCTTCCATTCGATTGCACTTTCCGCCAGCCAGGCTCGACAGGTCGAGTTTCGCCGGCATTGGAAGGTGCGCTCATTCATGAGAACAACCAGGCCCAGCCTGTCCCTGCCCCATCGGCCTGCCAGCGGGGGTTCAGGTTGGCGTAGCTGTAGCGAAGGCCCTCGCCGCTGCCGCCGCCCTGGCGGGCCCAGGTGCCGGTGGCCAGGTCGAGCTCGCCGTAGGGGTCGTTCACGATCCAGGCCCGAGCGTCAACAAAGCCCTTGACCGCGATCCAGTGGCCCCCGCCCGATGGCGCCTGTGGCGTCCCGTGGTGGAGGATGCCGATGGCGGCCGGCAGTCCTCCGCGCAGTTCGGCCTGGAGTTGCGCGGCTGAGCAGTTCTGCACGAACCGAGCGCGCACCCCGAGGGCCTTGAGTGCCAGCTGGTGAGCGGTCTGACTGGTGGTGTCCCCGTAACGATTGACAATCTTTAGGTAGTCGGTGTCATCGTTGATGCCTTTGACCTTCAGATAGGCCAGGCACATCGCAATTGAGCTGGTCTGGCACTGACGCCACCCGTTCACCCCATCGCTGCCATCGGCGCTGATCTGGCTGAAGTAGGGGAAACCGCTCAGCGGGTTGGCGGCCTTGGCCCGCCAGTCAGCTGTGAAGGCTTGACGCTGCTCAGGGGTCAGGGCCGCATCCAGCGCCGAGAACGCCGCCAGCTGGTGGGGCAGCAGCTGGCCAGCCTTGGCCGCTTCCTGGGCGGCGGCGCGAACAGAGGCGAGGGTGGGGGCGGTCATGGGTCAGGGTTGGAAGTCTGATCACTCGTAGAGAATGTTGATCGAGCCAGCGTCGAACGTGTCACTGCCGTTGACGGTGGTGACGCGGATGCGGTCCAAGGTGCCGGAAAGGGCGGGAGAGTTTCCGGAAACGTTGACCGTTACCTGGCTTGATGTAGAGCCCAGGCCGCCCAGCGCGATCCATGTATTTGACCCGATCAGGGTCAAAACAAGCACTCCGCTTCTGACGTAGGCAGAAGCAGCAAGGCCAGATGGATCAAAAGCAAAGCCGCTAGTAGCTGCAAGAAATTGGCCAACATTAACACCAAAATTGGCTGCCGAAACATACCCAGATGTGGTAACGCTTCCAGATCCAATCTGCACTTGCACCGAGGATGATCCATTGGTGCTCACACCGTTAAACATCACCGTGATCCGCTTCACCCAGCTAGGGATGCTGGTGAAATCAATGCTTGTGCCGCTGGTGCTGTTCTGCGAAGTCCCCAGCACCGGCATGGCGTAAGAGGTCACAAACGCCGTGTTGGCCAGTTGCGTGGTGTTGGTCCCTGCGGTCGCCGTGGGAGCCGCAGGGGTGCCGGTAAAAGTGGGGGAGGCAAGGGTGGCCAGGCCCAGATTGGCAACGCCCAGGGTGCCGACCGTCACAAAAGCCGCGTTTGCCCCATCGCGCTGCTTGAGCAGCCCGTTGGTGGTGTCGGCCCAGAACTGATAGGGGTAGGTGGTGCTAGGTGCAGCCGTGCCGGATTGATGGGTTGCGAGAGCAACCAGCCGGGTATTGGTGCCCGAGCGCACACCAGCGGCGCTGGTGTTTGGCACTACTAGGTCAGTCGATTGCGCCACTAGATTGCTCTACCGAATCCAACCGCAGTGTAGGCAAAGCTCCTGGCCAGGTTTCCGCTGGTCCCTGAGAAGGTCACGGTGAAGCCTGTGGTGGTCACGCTGGCGATGGTGAATTGCTCCGTCGATGCCAATCCGTAGGCAGTGATGCCGACGCTGGGGGCTTGGTAGAACGGTGCGTCAAAAGTCACAGCGAACGGCGCCGCCGAGCTGGTCAACACCGCCGAGGATTCAATGCGCTGTTGCAGTTCCAGGTTGACGCCCAGCTCGCTGATGATGATGGACTGGCTGGGATCTTGGCTCTCGGCCACCGCCTTGAACTGCAGCGCCCTACCCCGCACGATCGCGTTGGCAAACTCACGCCATGGCCCCCAGGCGGGCGAGCCGCTGGGGTCGTCGTTGGTGGTGCGCACCCAGGTTGAAGCGGTCACCCGATCGGCGGCTTCATCAAAGAAGGGCCAGTCGTCAATGTCACCAACGCGATCATCGAACAGGCTGGCCGGGAGGTAGGGGGTCGTGACCAGTCGCCGGATCAGGTTCACGTCGAACACCCGCCCCAGGTCATAGCTGCTGCCGAAGTCGTACTCACCATTCAGCTCGATTGCACCAATGGCATCAATGCTGCCGCCGCTGATCCCATCGAAGTTGCCGTCGGTGGCCAGGGAATCGAACAGCGGCAGCGCCGGGATCAGCATCAGCCCGCCCAGTTCGGAGCTGTAGGCCATGTTGGTGAAGTTGCCCTGGAATGGCTCGGTTTCTTCGGCGTAGGTCTGCACCAGCAATCGCGGCTGCGGCGTCGGCAGGGTCACAACCACGCTGGCCGCTGTGGTCGAGCGGTTGCCGGAATCGTCCTCAAACTTCAGCAGCACCGTGCCAGTGAGCAAGGGGACCTGCTTCTGGGTTTGGCTGCCTGCAGCGTTGGCCACCAGGTCGGTGGCGTTCTCCCAGGTGGCCCCGGTGGTCAAGACGCTGTGCCTGATCAACACCTTGCCGCCCAGGCGCACATCAAGGTCGGGAGCGAGATCCCAGGAAAGAATGGCGCTGGCGCTGTCGATGGCAATCAGACTTAGCCCGGTGGGGCTGGAGGGCGCGGCTGTCTTGCCGTAGGTGGTGATGCTGAGCCTGGCCGGTTGGCTGGCCAGCAGGCCCACCCCCATCGACGACACCAGCACCTCGTAGGTGGTCGCCCTGGTGTCGAGGATCTCAAAATCGTTGGCACTGGCGGTTCGGGTGGCCCAGTTCCCATTGGTTTCCCGATAGCTCACCCGGTAGTTGCTGACCCCCGGCACCATCGACCAGCTCAGCTGCAGCTTGGCCAACGCCCTGCTGCCTGCCTCGTAGAGCACTTCCACGCCGGTCAGGTTTTGCGGGGCATCGGGCAGGATGTTGAGGTCGGTGATGTCCCGCTGCTCCAGGGCCAGGCCCTGCTCGACGTAGTTGTATTTGCTGGCGTTGTGCGCCAGGGCGGTGATTGCGCATCCAATCCCATCGCGCTCCTCCACGGCCAGCACCCGCCAGGTGGAAGCCTGGATGTTGGAGGTTTCGTAGATCCAGATGCTGTTGGCCTGCGGTGCAGAACTGAATGCCGTGGCCACCGTGACCACGTTGCCGCTGATTGATGCAACGGCCCTGGCCTGCACGGTGCCATCGGTCAAGATCACGCTCAGCGTGGGGCTGTTGGCGGTCGTCAGGCCCGTGGCATCGTCCACGGTGATCGCGGTGGTGGTGGCTGCTGCAATGGCGCCACCACGGCGAGCACCGGACCGCAGGGGATCGGCAACCTCGATGATCTGACCGGGGCGCACCGCCACGGCGCTGGCGAGGTTTGATGTAAAGCTGACCGTCTCCGACTCGTACCGCTCGGTGTAGAGAATCCACTTGCCCAGCCTTGCCGCCTGGCCTCTAGACGTACACCCAATGGCATCGACTTCAACTTTGACGGCGCCATAGCGTGCAATGCCCTCGGCGTCTTCGACTTGCTCAAAAGCCTGGTCACGCAGGACCAGGCTGAAATAGCGCACCACCGCCACGGTGGGCCGGGATTTCACGGAGGAGCCACTGTAGGTGAAGCCTTCGGGTCCCACGTTGGCCAGAGTGAATAGGAACGACGGGTCAGCGGGCCGGTCCTGGCTGATCGTCAGCGCACCAGCCGCCCAGTAGGGCATGACCCGCATGGTGGAGCAGAGATCGTTGATCAGCTTGTAGGCATCATCTCCGGTTTGAATGTTGATATTGCAAGAAAAGCGGGGCTCATATCCGCCAAACCCGTCAGGGACGAGCGCCGAATTGTATTGGCTTGCGGAATAGAAGGCCCACTTATCAAGCTTGCTGGCGTCCAGGTGATCGCTGAAGCCGTAGCGGCTGGTGAGCAGATCCCATAGGCACCAGGCGGGGTCGCTGCACCATTGCGCCGCGCCAAAGCTCCCATCCCAGACCCCCGAAAAGATCAGCCGTCCGGTGGCGTACTCGACCGTGGCATTGCTGGGGATCTTGACCGTCATCCCCCGCACCCGGTAACTGCGGGATGGGATGGAGTTGAACTGCTCAGCGTCAATCCTTAGACCAACCAGCGCAGAATTGGGATAGGCCGCCTTGGCGTAGGTGATGGCCGAGTAGCTGCTGAAGCTGAAAGCGTTGGCCAGCTTGCTACTGGTGCTGTCGATCATGCCCCGGCCCACCCGAATATCCACGGGAAATGGGCCGGACAAATTGATCAGATACTGCCGCTGATACTGCTGGCTGGTTCGGCCCGCGATGGTGTCGTCGATGATTGTGGTGTAGCCGCCACCGTTGCATTGGATGGCGATCAACACCCGAGCTTCGGCGCCCAGAATGTCGCCCTTGTCGGTGTATTCCTGGAGCGCTGGTAGCGTCACCACAACCCGCGTGGCATCGCAGGCAGTGGAGATGGTGCGAATCACCGGGGATGCCAGTGTCACCACCACGCCGACGCCAACCTCGCTGGCTATCTCGTCAAAGCCTGGGACATAGCTCTGCGCTTGCGTTCCGTTGCGTGTTTCAACTGTGACTCCGCTGAAATTGACAGAGCCGTCGGGATTTTGGATCGGCGTGTTGTCCAGGTAGATCCCCTGCCAACCATTGACCAGGCCGCTAATCTCGCCTTCACCGATCAGGTCAAGAATCCTGGCGTAGCTGGTTGAAAATAGGTTATTGGTCTGCTCGGTTGGGACGTACTGAGCCGGTTGCGTTGCAATAACGGTTTGCGATTGCGTCTTTTGACGACCGCCACCCATGCCACCAGATCCGCTGATCATGCCGCCACCTGATCAACGTCAATTCCGGCGGAGATCACAACCGACCCCACGATCACTTCGCCATAGATCACCGGCACCGGCACACCGCTTCGCGTGGTGTTCTGAATGCCGCTAAAGCTGTAGTTTTTGCGGGGGTCGTTGTTGTCGGCAGCTTTGGCCATGCCGCCCATTGATGCAGCACCAGGGCCTGCCATTTTGGGCACGGGGGTTAGCAGCTGAGCCACGCCGCCAAGGGCCAGGCTGGCGCCAACGCCAAGCAACAGCGACACACCCAGAGCACCCACGCCAGGGATGAACGACAGCGCCACCAGCGCCACGCCAGCGATCACCCGTCCCACTGCACCAGCGCCGCCGATCACCGGGACGATCGCAATGTCTGAGCATCCGGCCGGTTCGTGCAGCTCCTCAGCATTGAGAGCCCGAGCGCTGATGCTCACGCGGTAATGCTGGTCCAGCATGTGCCGCTCCACCTGGGGGAAGTTGGCCAGCAGGAACCGCACCGCCTCGGCGGCACTGGCCACCTCGGCGCGGAAGGTGCGACGGCCCAGGAAGCGAGCCAGCCTGCCGTAAATGCGGATGGTCCTCATGTCCTCAGTCTGCCGACCCAGCCGGTGCACTTCTGCAACCAGCCGCCATACACGTCCCTACTTGATAATCGGTGCCTTAAATGATGAAGCAGCATCTGATCGCCGACATAGACCCCAACGTGATTCAGGCCAGCATTGGAGATCGCCATCAAAACGGCGTCGCCTTCGCGCATGTCGGCCGGGTCGATCTGCTCAAACCCTGCCTCCTCCCATAGGGCCTCAAACATCGGCGCCGCCTCGAAGTCATCGGGCCTGGCTGGTCGCTGCCAGTCGGGGAGGATCGTGCCCTGCTCGGCGTACCAGTCGCGCACCAGCGTCCAGCAGTCCTGCACACCCCAGACCCATTCGCGGCCCAGCAGTGGAGCCTTGTAGCCGCATGGCTCCAGCTCAGCCCATGCCTCCGTCTTGGGGTTCACGATCAGCCACGGCAGGCCTGAGGCTTCGCAGGCGGCCAAGTCGGCTGGGGATGGCTCCGGTGGAGTGATGGGGTGACTGTGAAACACGGCCAGCACTTCGCCGTCGTCCTCGGCCTGGCGGTAATCGTCGGGGTCAAGGACGAACAGCTCCCCCGGCTCCTCAGCGATGTTGCGGCAGGGCCGGTAGGTCTGCAGGCCATTGACCACCAGCACCAGGCCGCAGGCCTCGCGGGGATCGTCCTGCTGGGCATGGGCCAGGGCTTCGGCCCGGATGGTGTCGCTGATCATGAGGAATAGGCTCCAGCGCCAGGGAACGCGCCAAACGGCAGCTGAGAGCTGCTGCCGAAATGGGTGCGGCAATCGGCCAGGGTCTTGGTGCAGGTGGCCAGGGAGCCGCTGTAGCTGCACTCAGCGGACTTGTAGACCCAGGGGCAGATGGAGGCCAGCACCTGACGCTTGGGGGCCCGCACCCCGGCCAGATCAAACGCCGCGGCGAGCTCAAACTCCACCATCTCGCGGGATTCGCTTTGGCGCCGGTCGATGAAGAATTGCTCGGTTGGGTATTCAGCCGTCGGGTCGGGAGTCCCGTATGGGTTCACGTCGCCCGGGAAGTTCACCGCATCCAGATAGCGGGCATGGGTGCGGCGGCGCGTCACCTTGGCCCCCTCCAGCCCAGCCGGCAGGGTCAGCAGCAGAGCGGTGATGGTGCCCAGCACGTTGGCCACTTTCAGGGTTGGCCTTGGCAACTGGCCGTTGCCGCTGTAGCTGAATCCATCGGCCTCGATCGGCAAGGCCAGGTAGCTATTGCCAGCCCACACCAAGTCGCCGGTGCCCTTGGCGTTGATGCCGGCATGGAATCGGTAGACGGTGTTTGAACCGTGAATGGCCGTGATCAGCTGGAGCTCAAACAGCTCGATCAGCGCCGAGGGGGCGGGTAGCTGGGCTTCGGAGAATGGAACGGCCATCAGTATTCAAAGACCTGGCGGAACTTCGCCCTGATCTGGTTGTTGTTGCAGTTGGTGGGATCAATCGACCACTCCTCGCACACCCATTTGCGGCCGGTCTGCCCCCATGGCGTCGTCCAGTCGAACGCCTCCACGCCGCCCCGGGCCTCCAGAAAGGTGCGGATGTTGTCGCGCTCGGCGTCGGTGCGATTGTTGAACTGCAGATCCCATGTCTTGGCGTCGGTGTTGAGGCCGAATCTGATGCGCTGCTCGTAGCCATCGCCAAGCGCGGTCTTGATCACCCGCGGCTGGCTCGACTCCGGGGAGCTGAAAGATGGGGTGTAGGTGAAGGTGGCCATATCAGGCAGCGAGAAGGCCGCCAGGGCGGCGGTGGTGGATCAGGCGGTCGTCAACCACCCGGGCCAGGTCGCGGGCCAGGGCGGCGCCGGTGCCGGGGTCGCCGCTGGCCTTTGTGCCGCTGGCGTCCACATTGATCGTGATGGCGTTGCTGGTGCCGCCAGCCCGGGGGGTGCCCCTGGTGTGATCGATCACCGTTTCCCGCGGGTGCAGCATCGCCATGAAGCCGCCTTGGCCATCGAGGCCGCCGGAGCGGGCGCCGTTGCCGGTGTAGCCGCCGCCGGCATAGGAGCCCAGTGATCGGGGCGACGCGAAGCCATAGCCCCCTTGGGAGGGGGTGAGGATGCCGCCGATCGCCTGCATGATCGTCCCGAGCACCACCTGCCGGATGATCATGCGACTGGTCTCTTGCAAGACCGACGCAGCGAATGCCTTGAAGTTGGTGGTGCCGGTGGTTGCCAGTTCGGTGAGGCTGTCCTCAAGGCCGCCAATGGATTTGGTGGTGAGTTGGCCCACGGCGTCGCGCATGTTGCCAATCTCATCGACATAGCCCTGCAGTCCCTGCTTGAAGCCCGCCCCGGCGCTGCTGCGGCTGGTGAACTCCTCCAGCCGCGCCATGGATTCGGCCAGTGCATCCGCCCCCTCGCGCTCTGCGGCGATCCGCTGGGTAGTGATGTCCTTGAGCTTTTCCTGGTAGCCGATCTCGGCCAGGCGAATGTCAGCGACTTGAGCTGCCACCAAGGCCTCCCGCTCCAGGTTGCTGCGAGCGCCCTGGAGCTTGTCGGCATAGTCGCCCATGCGGCGTGCCCGTTCCTGGTCATACTCAGCGCTGAGCCTTTGGAGCGGGGTGGTTGCCTCAGCAACACGCAGGGCCGCTTCGTTGGTGGTCAACAGATCGCGTGCGGCGGTGAGCTGCTTTGCGGTTTGTGCGGCCGCCTCTTTCTCCTTCTGCTTGCGCTCTTCCGCGTCCTTTTTTGCCTTCGCTTCGGCGTCGGCTATTGAGTCTCTCCAGGCCATCTGGCCGTCAATCCCGCCACCGCGCTGCAGCTGCGATTTACCGACCTGGCCCGTGCCGATGCCTGCAAGATGGCCCAGCTCAAACACGCCGCCAGGGCCGCTAACCCTCATGCCGCGGCCTAGTGCCCCCAGCACCCCCATGTCGGTCCCGGTCCAGCCGGGGCGCAACTTGAACGGCGTTCCCTGCGGGGTGCCGTAGTCGTTGCCCCGGTAGCCGTCGTGGTAGCCAGGGCGGCGGCGCTCGCCATAGATGGGATCTAAAGCGGTCCGGCCGCCTGGAAACTCAAGGGCGGCGGCAACCATCTGGTTGACCCCGGCGCCAGATACTCGCTGAGCGTGAAGATGCGGGCCGGATGACCGGCCACGGCTTGGCCCAGATTGGCCGCCGCCCGTAAAGCCGCCAGTGATGATGGTGATCTTTGTTTCACCACCACCACCTCCACCACCAGCCCCCCGGGTGCCGCTGGTTAAGGCCGGCACCACCAGCGGGGCCGTCTTGCCCCCAGCGCCCGCCGGAGATCGGAACTCCGGCTGCTGCTGGAGGAGCTTCAGTAACTTGCCCTGATCCATCATTCCCAGGAAGCCAGCGGACTGGCCCTGCAGCGCCTTGCGCCGCTGCTCGCCGATCAGCTTGTCCACGCCGGCCGTGCCAAACGGCAACTGCCCTGCGTTCACCTGGGCGATGGTGTCGGCGTTCTGCGGGCCCAGCAGCGCCGCACGCATCGCCCGGTTGATTGTGTCCACCGTGTTGGTGGCGATCAGCAGTATCCGGCTCATCGCAGGCTCCAAGACTCCGCCGATCGTCTGCGCCAGGCTCGTCACCGTGTCGCGCAGCGTGCTCAGTCGCCCATTGAGCGTGTCGCTCTGGGCGATGGCACCATTGGCATACTTGCCGCCCTTGTCGGTAAGTCGGATGATGGCCTGCTCAAACGCTTCGGAGCTCACCCGGCCATCGGATAGGGCTTTCTGCAGCTCCTGGCCGCTGAGCCCGTACATCCTCTGAAGCTCGCCCTGAATGCCAACGCCACGCTCCTGGAACTGCAGCAGCTCTTCGGTCTGCAGCCGGCCTTTGGCCACCACCTGGCCGTAGGCGGTGGCCAGCTCGCCAAGGTTGGAGCCGGTGGCACCAGCAACGTCGCCGAGGCGCTTGGTCACCTCCACCACCCGCTGGCCGGCGATGCCAAATGCACCGAGCCGCTTGGCGGTTTCGATCAGCTCGGTGGATTCAAACGGGGTGACCGATCCGTAGGCCTGCAGCTCCTTGACGATCTGAGAGGCCTTGGATGCGCTGCCGAGCAGCACCTCAAGCGAGCGGGTCTGGGTCTGCAGTGTTGCCGTGTCGCCGAAAATCTTGCTCAGGATCGTGGCGCCGCCAACCAGGCCCAGCACACCACCCAGCGAAGTCTGAAGGCCCCTCATCGCCACACTCGCCCCAGCCGCCGTGCGCTCGACGCCCTGCAGGCCGCGATTCAGCGCAACGATCTGATTCGCGCCCTGGACGTCGGTCTTGATTCTCAGCAGCGCGTCAAGGTTCGCCATCAGGCGGTGAGCTCCGCCAGCTTGGCCAGGGCTGCGTCTTCCATCACGCGCACATCCTCCAGCACTTCAAGGGGGTTCGGCTCTTGCTCCAGGCTAAGGAGGCTGAGCACAACGCCATAATCCAGGCCGATCCGCCGGCCATCGCTCACCCGCCATTGCGTGCAGCACCGCAGGAACATTTGCACCCCTTTCTCGGCGTCGGGGTGGATGTCAAAGAACTGCACCTCAGGCTTGGGCACGATCACCCCCAGGGCTGCCGCTTCGGCTGGGTCTGGTCCCTGTTGCTGGCCGCCGGTCACCCACAGCTCGGCGGCCTCAATCAGTTTTTTCGCTTGCCCTTTGCCAGCGATTCCAGCCAAGCGGCCACGATGGCGGAGGCCACCAGGGGGACGTTCAGGATCTTCTGGCGGCTGGTTTCGCTGAAAGGCACCTCGTCGCCGGACTCGTCCATGATCCCGGCCCAGTTGGTCAAGACCTGGTCGAGCAGCTCCAGGTCAGAGATGGTGCCACCTTCGATCTTCTCCCCGATCTCGCGCAGGCGATCCTGCGGGAGCCGCTTGAACTCGGCGTCGAAAGTTTCCTTGTCGAACTTGCCGCCGTCCACTGGGAACTCAACGACGACGGGCCAGCGGTAGGTGACCGACTGGGAGCGGAGCTGGAGGGGCATGGGTTGGAGTGCAGTGGTTCAGGCTCGGCAGCCTGATCAGGTCAGGGCCA